>ERZ827088.3240-NODE-3240-length-15325-cov-81.582646_pt1 | contig 15325 bp, 23 predicted proteins | sample MGYA00519922_ERZ827088 | MGnify/ENA primary metagenome ERZ827088 (study PRJEB31778, sample SAMEA3449254) | human gut metagenome | biome: human gut; feature: human-associated habitat; material: faeces | place: United Kingdom | collected 2010/2012 ... | reverse complement strand
AGAGGGTATTAAGTTTTCTGACAATTTCATTTCCCCTTAAAAAGTGCACAAATTATGCACATGTTTTTTGTATATATTTTACCTGTAAAAAGTACAAAAAACGCTTGCTTTTTTGGTACAATCTGGTATAATGATTATAGAAACAAGGAAAACAATAAATAAGAAAAAGGAGAACAGGAAAATGAGAAAAACAATTAAGGTTGAAGAGTTAAAAAAAGAAATTGAGAGATTAGTGAAAGAATCTATTCAATATTATAATGACGGTAATAATGATTTATACGAATATTGTTATAATAAAGCAATATGTTATGAAAATTTAATAAAAGGCATCTGTATTGATTATTCAAAATCATCTTATCAGAAAGAATACAGAGAAATAGAAGAGTGGTTCGCTAGAATAACAAATGATGCTATTTATAAATAATTTAATTACTGTTATGTATTTGGGTTGTATGGGTTCGAATCTCTAGGCAGGATTGCCGTAAGGTAAATAAAAAAGAAAAGAGGATAAGAAAATGACAAAAAAATTATTACAAGAAAGATGTGAATATTTTTCTGAAATTGCAGGTCAGAAAATTGAGGTTCGTTACTATAACGGTTATGCCCACGTTGTAAACGCTGAAAACGGAACAATATACGCCGTTGGTTCAAAGCAATATTGTTATGATGCAATTTATAACATGATGCAAGGCTTCTGGCTCGCATCTGCAAAATACGCAAATTAGCGTATTAGCCTGCCATGTATTTGGGTTGTATGGGTTCGAACCCCTAGGCAGGATTACCGCAAAGGTAAAATAAAAAGAAAAGAGGAAAAAGAAAATGATTATTTACAATTTAGAAAGTGTAACAATTTTATACAGAGACAATAAACACGATTTAAAAAGTGCGTTATATAAGGCGGTGATAGTATCAGAAAATGAAAATAATGTTGTTTATGGCTATGTGCATTCATTTGATAAAATTTCACTGGAAGCGTGTGCATGGTCAGCTGTACAGCATTTTATCGGTGAAAACACAGCTTCATATGAAGATTATCAAATGGCATATGATAGAATTATGTCACCGTGGGAAAGATTTGAGTTATAAAAGATGAGGAAAAGAAAAATGAGAAAAATTACAGAAAGAACACCAATGAAAGAAAGATATAGTTTGGAAGTTCCAATTGCCTGTTTATCACTGTCACCGTTCACAGCCATTGTGTTATATCAGCCAGATGAATATGATGCAGGAAAATGTGAGTTTGTCGTAGCTGATTTAGACGTTTTTTGTGAACTGATAAGTCCTAGGCGGGTAAAAACTCGCATTGATTGTGACGGTAAACCTTATTTTTACCGAAACAATAGAAAATGTTACCTTGATGAGTTTATTAGAATACCAGAATCGAAAAGGGCAGAAGTAATCAACTTACTTGATTAAAATATAGTTAGTTAGTTACCACTAATAAGCGTTTATAAGTAACGCTTATAATACCATTAGAAATAGGAATTAGACAAAAAACTTTCAATATGGTATTATAATATTGTACCAAACAAAAGGTACTTGTCTTTTTCCTTTCCTTGAAAATATAGTTTCTGTCGTGTAACTGGGCTGTATGGGTTCGAATCCCTCGACAGAAGTTGCCAAAAGCAAAAAAAAAAAAAAAAAAAAAAGAAAAGAGGTAAAAAAATGGCAAGAAAAGAAAACATGGTAACTAGAACAATTAAAAGTACGCACTGCGTATTGATGTGTGTAGATACTTCAATTGGAGAGGTAAAAAATATTGATGTGACTTTACCACGCACATATAAAGAAGTTTCTGACATTCTGAGAAAAGCTAAAGAAATCTATGATACGGACACGCTTAAATGCGTGGAAGTCGTAGGCTTCGAAGAAAAACAGTGTCTGATGGGAATACCAGAAAGCTTATTCATTCAGTACGCACATGAAATCGTAAAAAAGAAAAAAGAAGAGAACTAGAAAAGAAAGGTAAATAAAAATGCAGATTTATGAAAATTCAAGAGAGTTTAATAAGGTAGAAATTTATCTTATGACATCTTCACCAGACGTAATTTCATTAAAAAACGTGGATGATGAAACTTCAATTCCTATCGATGGTTATATCCTTTTTAAGGATAAAAGCCAGAATGGCGAAGAAACTGATATTCTCTCACTTATCACACCAGACAAAAAAGTATACGCTTGTCAGTCTCAGACGTTTAAGTGTTCATTTCTTGAAATCTTTGAACTGATGGACGGCGAAGCCTTTTCAATCATTAAGAAATCTGGTAAAACAAAAGCGGGGCGTGATTTTATTAATTGCGTACTTGATGTAAACAGTTTGATGTAATCTAAACAGGCGGAGCGGAAATATCCGCTTCGCTTCTTTTATGATGTGATGGAAAAATGACATACAAGGAACAATATAAAAAAGAAATAAAAAGAATAAAACGCTTCATAAGACGAGCCGAGAAAAGAGGTTATTCTTTTAGCTTCAAGGAGCCACAACTTCCGAAGCGTATTAGAAAAGAATCAGTTGAAAAACTGAAAAAAATAACACCAGAAAAGTTATACGCTTCTGCTACATACCGTGGCTTATATTCAGATTTTCGTGAATTGTCTGGTTTAGAAGCACGAAAAAGAGAGCGTTCAGCGTCAGCGAAAAAAGGCGCTGAGACAAGAAAAAGAAAAGCAGAGCAGAAAAAAAGAGAACAGGAAAAAGCACCTACTTTTGACTTTATCAATGAAATTATTTCAATGATAAATGAATTGCCAAATGGTCGATATATTTCATATCAAGTTTTTCTTGATTTTACATCGCACAAGAATTTTTTAATTTCTTTGATTAATGATCGTGCTGATATTTCTTCAAAATACAATACGTTTGAAAAGTATTCAGAATATCTATACGATAATAAGGATAGAATAAGAGTATTATTGGATAAAATAATGCACGACAGCAACGAATCTGAAATTATTGCTTCATTTAACGAACTAGCTGAAATATTAAAAGGTTCAGCGTTATCGTTTGAAGAAGCTGAAATGATTGAGGAATTGAACCAATACTATGAAAGTTTTGTTGATTACTAATGCATGAGCGAAGATATAGATATTTTGTCGGTGATTTCGAAACAACTGTTGATGAAGATATTCACTCACAAACTTCAACGGAAGTGTGGGCTTCTGCTATCGTTGAAATGAATACAGATAATGTAGTCATTTTGAAAAGCATAGACGCAACTTTTCAATATTTACAGTCGTTCCGTGAAAACATTTGTGTGTTTTATCATAATTTAAAATTTGACGGTTCTTTCTGGCTTGATTATTTTATTAATAAATGCAAATTTGAACAAGCTTATGAAATTTTGAATGATGAAAAAACGTCGTATAAATGGTTAAAAGAAAAAGACATGAAAAATAATACCTTTAAATATTCTATTTCAAGAACGGGGCAATGGTACACATTCACTATTAAAGTAAACGGTATTATAATTCAAGTCAGAGATTCATTGAAACTTCTTCCTTTTTCAGTGAAACAAATCGGAAAATCGTTTGGAACGAGGCACAAAAAGCTTGAAATGGAATACAAGGGAAAAAGGTTTGCAGGTTGTGAAATAACTGATAAGGAAAAAAGATATATCGCAAATGACGTTCTAGTTGTAAAAGAAGCACTCGAAATTCTTTTCGACGAGGGTCACGATAAATTAACTATCGGAAGTTGCTGTTTGTCAGAGTTCAAAAGAATTGTTTCAAAAACAGATTATAATATGCTTTTTCCAGACTTGACGAAACAAGAAATTGATAAAAGTGTATACGGTTATGATAACGCAGATGCTTATATTCGTAAAGCATATAGGGGTGGTTGGTGCTATCTTGTAAAGGGCAAAGAAAATCAGATTAAAAGAAACGGAACAACAGCAGATGTAAATTCGCTTTATCCGTCAATGATGCATAGCGAATCTGGTAATCGTTACCCGTACGGCTATGCGTCTTTCTGGTGTGGTAATTATATTCCAAAAGAAGCACAAACAAGTGAAACTTTTTATTATGTAAGAGTAAAAACAAGGTTTTATTTAAAAGACGGGTATTTACCATTTATTCAGATAAAAGATTCTTTCTTATATAAAAGCACAGAATCTTTGACAACATCAGATTATTATGATAAAGAAACACAGCAATATTATTCTGAATATATCGAAAAATATTCTGGTAAAAAATGCGATACGCGTGTAACCTTAACTTTATCAATGATTGATTTTGAACTGATAAAAGAGCACTATAATTTAGTTGATTTCGAAATCTTAGACGGTTGTTGGTTTTACGCACTGACAGGAATGTTTGATGAATACATTGACAAATACAGGAAAATAAAAGAGACAAGCAAAGGCGCAAAGAGAACAGAAGCAAAACTTTTTTTGAATAACTTATATGGCAAATTAGCCAGTAATGATGATTCCAGTTTTAAGGTAGCATATTTAAAGGAAAACGGAAACATTGGTTTTATAACATCTACCGAGCACGAAAAGAAAGCAGGACATATAGCAAGCGGGGCGGCTATCACATCTTACGCAAGGAATTTTACTATAAGAGTCGCACAAAAAAATTATTACGGTGTGGATAAAAAAGGTTTCATTTATGCAGATACAGATAGTATTCATTGTGATTTGCAACCAGATGAAATAAAAGGAATTAAGGTTCATCCAACAAATTTTTGTGCGTGGAAATTAGAAAGCTCATGGGATGAAGCTATTTTCACACGACAAAAAACATATATTGAACACGTTACGCATGAAGATTTGAAGCCTTTAAAAAATCCATATTATAATGTCAAATGTGCAGGAATGCCAGACACTTGCAAGGAATTGTTTGTGCAATCCATGACAGAGCATACATTGGAAAACACAAAAGTAGATTTAAAAACAAAAGAAAAGCTTGAATTTTTGAAAACAAAACGAAGTATGTCTGATTTTAAAGTTGGCTTAAAAATCCCCGGAAAATTACTTCCTAAAAGAATAAAAGGTGGCGTTTTGTTAACAGAAACTTATTATGAAATGAGGTGAAAAATTGAAATTATTAATTGATATTTCTGTAAACGATATAGCTAATTTATTAGCAGGAAAAGTAGTAAAATATAGCACTGAAAAATTAATTGGTGAAACAATAGAAATCGAGGTGAAATTAAATGATGAAAAAAGTAACATTAAAACAGTTTTTTAAAATTTTAAAAATAAAATGGATTGACGAACAGTGTTTACATGCGTGTTTATTTTGTCTGTATGCTGACGAGTGCTTAGAAAATTTTATTGAAGAGGAGAATTATAAAAATGAAACTAGAAATTGAATTTGAAAATCAAGAAGATTTAAGAAAAAAATTAAGTTCTTTATTACCAGAACCTACAATCTTCAATATAAGACCATGTTATACAGTCGAAGAAATTAAAAATCGCATTAAATTATATGATAATGTTTATCAAAACAATTATTTTGATATCATTAGAAATGGCAGAACGGTTATAAGAGCAATTGGTTATGAACAGACAATCATTGAATTATATGGAATAACGGTGGATAAGGACGCTATTATAATTCAAAATCCAGATAATGTATGTACTGTATATGTATTTATTTACAGATAAAAAATAAAGGGCGGATTTTACAATCCGTCCTTTTTATATCTTTATCTTATAAGTCATTAAAGACGGTTCGCAAAACCGCGATTCACACTAGCAGTATAATTTCAACCGTGCGTCCTAGTTGTGACATTAAAAACATTATAAGAAGATATCAATATGATAAAGCAGTCAAGATGGCTTCTTTGCACTGTAAATCTTTGAATCTGAAGCACCCTTTTTCAAAATAATATCGCATATTTGAAATAAAAAATTCATTTGATTTTAGCATTACATAATTTACATTGTGGTCTGCTGTTGTTATTGAAAGTTTAAACGGAAAGCTATCATCATAATTTTTACCACAATAAATGATACCTATATCCCTATATTCACGCAACGAATATTTTTGACCTTTATAAATAAGTGTTGCGAGATATTTGTTCTCACCTTTTGGCGTTTCAATAAAAGCATAATTATCATTCAAATAAACATTTTGTGAAGAGTATTCAACATATGAATCCTTTGAAAACGCTTTATTAAATCCGCTTTCCTGCTGTGCTCTGGATGCCGATTCTATGAAACACTGTTCTAAAACAAAACCGTCACCTCTTAAAAAATTAGTATCATTTCTAAGTCTGTTTCCTATTTCTAAAACGCTATAATAAGGATTAATTAAACTAATACTATTTGAAGCCATAAAAAGCGGTAAATATTTTACCTGTTTTCCTTGACCTCTGGCAAGACTAGTATGAACTGAAATTAGTTTCTTGACTTCATCATTGCAATAGTGATTAGTTTCACTCTGGTATTCGTCCATAAACATATTTTCTACATCAGAAAAAAGATGACTCATTTTTTTAATCTGGTCAGCACTATTCAGTGTTAAAGCGTATCCGCAACTTTCATCATTCAAAAAAAGTTCATGGTATATTCCTTTTGCTCTGGATTTGCTAGTGATTTCATCACTAGGAAAAAACAATGTATGAATATCTTTGAAAAATTTGTCTGCAACGTCATCTAATTCATAATTATACCTGTATATAAGTGCAAATTTTTGTTGTCTTTTTTTGAATCTATTCAACAACAATCTATTGAAATATGTAGTCTTTCCACCTGTTCTATTACCAGTGCACATATATATCTCTGGTGTGTTTCCGTTTAAGTCTTTTAACGACAAAAGCTTTGTACCGTCATAATATTCTTTTTCACTCATTTCTTTTTACCTCTCATAAGTAAAACTTATTACATTATAAGAATTTCTTATTAATAAATTATAGCATACCTATTGAATTTTGTCAACTAATGTGATACAATTCATTTATAAGAAAAACTTATTATCTTATAAGATTAATTTATAAAAAAGGAGGGGGAGGTGTGAAATCATGGGTGCAGATTTTTTAAACATCTTAGGGAATTATGTATTTCCTGTCGTGGCTTGTTGTGTAATGGCTTACTTCGTAAAATATATGTACGATGAAACAAACGAACGTATTGACCTTTTAAACGAACAACATAAAAACGAGGTCGACAATTTAAGCACAGTTATTTCGAATAACACGGTTGCACTTGAAAAGATGAACACGTTAATCGAAAGATTGGAGAAATAAATGAGAGCAGAAGTTTTAATTGAAAATGCAAAAAAATATGTCGGCACACCCTATGTATGGGGCGGTGAAAGTTTGAGCGAGGGTGGTTTAGATTGTAGTGGTTTAATGTACATCTCATTGAAAGATTCTGGTTATAAAACTGTAAGAAAAACAGCACAGGGTTTTTCTTTAATTGGTAAATCTGTTTCCTTAGATTCTATTAAAAGTGGTGACTTGCTTTTCTTCGGAAAATCACAAACAAAAATAACGCATTGTGCTATTTATCTTGGTAACGAATTAATGATTGAAAGTATAGGCTCACAGAAAAACACGAAAAATAATAAAGGTAGGGGCGTGGTTATTTCAAGTTTATACAGACGATTAGACTTAGCGTGTGCAAGACGAGTTTGTGAAGAAAAAAACGACAGCAATGTTTACTTTAAAGTAGGTCACATTTACACAGTTGCAGTTGACAACTTGAATGTTAGAATCAGACCAGATGTAAAAAGCAAGAGGAAAAACGCTGATGGTCTTACCCTTGACGGAAGAAAACACGCTAATTCAAGAGGACAGTTAATGTATGGTACAAAAGTAACTTGTAAAGAAATTGCAATGGACAAAAACGGCAACACATGGATTAAAATTCCTAGCGGATGGGTGTGTGCTATTTATAATTCGAGGGTGTATATAAGATAATGGCTGAATGGATTTCAAAAAATGCGCATTTAACCGAGGCGGAAACGCTAAATAATGCATATATTTTTTATGGAATATTTAGCAATCTAGGTTACAGTTTAGAAACCATATCAGCACTAGCAGGAAACGCAGAAGCAGAGAGTGGTATCAACCCAGAATTAGTAGAAGTTGGTGGAACAGGGTACGGTATTTTTCAGTGGACACCGAAAAACGATTTGATTGAAGCGTGTAATTCACTAAATTTATCGCCGTATACAGACGGAACAGTGCAATGTAATTGCTTAGATGGCGAATTATTTGTATTAGAAAATCAATGGTATACCACGAACGCTTTTATAACACATTATATACCTAGTGGGGCGACCGCAGACATGGTAGGTGTTACCGCACAGGAGTTCAAAGAAAATACGTTAGGTTGGACGCCCGATAAACTTGCTATACTGTTTATGACAGCATATGAAAGACCAGATAGAAACCCTGCTACAAATCATACTGAATTAAGGCAACAATTAGCGTTAAAATGGTATGAAGTTTTCAGCGGTTCGCCAGTTCCACCAACGCCGACAAAAAAGAAAAAAATGCCGATATGGATGTATGTAAGAAAGAGGTGATATGATGGCAGTCAAAACGATTGATGAAATCATGAAAAAAGTCAGAGAAAGAATCGGAGAAGATGATAGTGACGAAGCAATCGGGTTTATCGAAGATATTTCTGACACGCTTGAAAGTTTTTCTAATGCAGAAGATTGGAAAACTAAATACGAAGAAAACGACAAAAAATGGCGTGAAAAATATCGTGACAGGTTTTTCACTTCAAAAGAAGAAGTAGAAGAAGATGATATTGAAGAACCAGAAGAGAAAGAAAAGAAAAAATTTGAAGATTTATTTGAGTAAGAGAGGAGTGTTATAATGCCGAAAAGAGTTGCAGTTAGCACGTTAAATGCTACAACAAGAGATATTTTAAATGTAATCAGACAGAACGCAGGACTTGAATATCAGAACGCTGTTCCTGTTGTTGAAAAAGAAGCTGATATCCCAAAAGTAGGTGAAATCATTTTCGGTACGCCGAGTTTAAGTAATCAGTTTTTGAATGCACTTGTGAACAGAATCGGTCTTGTGAAAGCACGTTCAGCGACTTTCAATAATCCGTATGAAATCCTTAAAAAAGGTTATCTTGATTATGGGGAAAGCGTTGAGGATATTTTCACATCACTTGTAAATGTGCAGGTTTATGACGAGGAATCCGCAAAGGCAAGAGAGTTTCAGAGAAATTTCCCAGATGTAAAATCAGCATTTTACGCTATTAACTGGCGTGTTGTTTATCCAGAAACAATCAACGAAAGTGACTTAAATTTAGCTTTTCTTTCTGCTGACGGTGTAACCAATTTAATTGCTAAAATGGTTGATGCTATTTATACCTCAAGTAACTATGATGAGTATTTACTTTTTAAGTATCTCATCATTAAAGCAGTTTCACATGGCAAAATGCATCCAGTTTCTATCGGTGACGGAACAAAAACAGCTGATGCAGGAGTTCAGTTCAGAGGTCTTTCAAATATGTTACCGTTCATGAGTTCTGAGTACAACGAAGCAGGTGTTAAAAATACTACACCAAAAGAAAGACAGGTTATTTTCATGGACGCTATGTATAACGCTAAATACGACATTGAAGTTTTAGCAGGTGCGTTCAATATGGACAAAGCGGAGTTTATGGGTCGACTGTTCTTAGTAGACAATTTTGCTACCTTTGACAATGACAGATTTATTGCTATTCGTGAGAAATCTGACGGACTTGAAGAGGTGACACAGGCTGAGCTTGATTTGATGAAACATGTCAAAGCTATTTTGATTGATGAAGAGTGGTTTCAAGTGTACGATAAACTGAACAAGTTTACAGAAAAATACATGGCTTCGACTATGGAATGGAATTATTTCTATCATGTTTGGAAAATCGTAACACACAATCCGTTTGCAAATGCTATTGTGTTTGTAGATGATACCACAGATGTGGTATTACCTGATACTATCACTGCTAAGATTACTGAAAAAATGACAGCTGACAATGCAACTGTTTTAACTGTTGAAGCAAGTGCTAACGGTGCTAAACTCTCACCAAACGTAGCAAAATTTGTTCAGACTAAGGAATTAGTTACAAACGGTATTGCCGTTCACGGCTACGGTGCGTATATGATTCCAGCAAATGATAGTTCACAGATTCAGATTGTGGTTGAAAATGGTGGTGCTACTTATACGAATAGTACGACTAAGATTAACGCAAACAGTAATGTCGGTTTGAGTGTTGTTCTTACAAAACAGTAATATTATAAGAGGGTGGTTTTTTCCACCCTCAGAAATGAGGAATTATGACAGAGCAGAAAATTAATAAGAGTGACTATACGGACAGAAAAGGTGTGGTTCACGATAGTATTGGTGAAAATATAAGAAGTGACAACAATCAACTATCAGCGGATTATCTCAATAGTATAAGAGAAGATGAAAGAAATATGTTTCCGTTTTTTCCCTTTAAAAAAGGTAAATGGATAGAAGTTACTGATACCATTACAGGCGGTTCACACACTTCTGATTTATTTTATGAATACGGTGATGAAAGTAATCTTGTTTTATCTGAGTACGTTAAGTTCATGCTCATTGTGTCTGACGATGTTACAGACATAGGGAGTATTTCTTATTATCCGGGTTCACGTTTTTTCAATAATGAAATTAAGTTTGTTATAAGATTTGTGAACCCTGTTACAATCGATAATGATGGACAAAGAATAAAAATGATGTGTTATGTTGAGGACGAATAATGTATATTGAACCGAGTACAAATATAAGACTTTTAAAAGACGTGCCACTTGATAACAGCTATAAGCACACGTTATTCTTTCAAACACACGCCGACCAGATTGGATATTTTGTTTCTAAACAAAAATATAGTTTGGGTAATTATTCATACCAAAGAATCAATAAAGGCGTTGCAAGGGTTGGCATTTGTGCCGATAACATCTATGAGTGTAATTATATGATGTTTAAAAACATAAATTTTGGTGATAAATGGTTCTATGCGTTTATTACAAAAATTGAATATGTTAACAATGAAATGTCAACTCTTGAATTTGAAATTGACGAGTTACAAACATGGCTGTTTGAAATGCAATTAAAAGAATGTTATATTGAACGTCAGCACACAGTCACAGACAATAAATACGAGCATATCGAACCAGAAAGTATCGACTTTGGAAACATGGTTACGCTCGACAGCTATTTACCAGATACCACAGTTGATTCAACAGGAGTACACATTGGTGATTTCCGCGAGTGGGTTTTAATTGTTTGTGTAGCACCGTCTGGAAAAAATGATATCCTCGCACTGGTTCAGAATGGCGTTGTTTCCTGTGCAGAATATTATATTTGCAAAAATTCTACAACTAGTGTTAAAGATTTTCTTAAAAATATTCTTACTGGGTATGACCAGAATAGCATTTATAGTGCTTATATGTTCCCTAGTGCTTTTTGCAATACAAGTAGTGATACTGTTCATATTTTACAATATGGTCAGACAGCACCTATTCGATATAATATTAATGTGAAAGTACCAGATAATTTTAGAGGGTATGTCCCGAAAAACAACAAATTGTTTTCATCACCGTATACAGTGTATGAAGCAACAGACGGTTGTGAAAATAGTCAGTATTATTATCCGGAATTATTTAACAGTAGCAATGTTAATTTTCATGTGTACGGAAAATATATTGGCAATCCAGAAATTGCTATTACGCCCTTATCTTACAAGGGTGAAACTGAAAACTATTCAGAATCATTTGTTATAGGGAATTTTCCTATGGCTTCATTTGCGAGTGATACTTACAGGGCGTGGGTTGCTAATAACGGTATGCAGACAAAAATTAATCTTGCATCAAGTTTAACTCTGGCAACTGCAAATCTATACAGTGGTAATGCTATTGGTGCTTTTTACAATGCTACTAGTATTGCATCACAAATTAACGGTGCTATTGTGGCGTACAATCAACCTAACAAATTACTAACCACAGATAACAGTCAGATTATTGCTACGTTATTACAAAAACTACCTAGAATTAAAATTAAATGTTTAACTGAATCATATTTGAAACAAGTTGATGATTTCTTCACAACTTACGGTTATGCTTTAAATGTAGTGGCTGTTCCAAACATTCATGCTAGAAAAGAGTTTACTTTCATAAAAACAAAAGATTGTGTGGTTCGCGGTGAAATACCCGTAGATGCTATTAGAACAATTTGCAAATGTTTTGACAGTGGTATTACATGGTGGGTGAATGGTGAAAACGTAGGAAACTATGAAGTTGATAACTCAGTGTTATAAGGTGGTGTATAATGAAGAAAAAGAAAAATCAATCGTTCCATAATACGCTAATGGCGAATGGTGCAACTTATGTGCAATACTACAACAGGTTAATGGAACTTTCTATGTCAATGTTTGAATGGAAAAATTTACCAGATACGGTTGATGAAAGATACTTAGAACTAGGACTTTTTTCTTCTGGTTGTATGGTATTTTTTAAAGATGATGTAATCGGCGAATTAGCTTTGAATATGACATATCAAGGTGGATTCAATATTTATGGTGAACCTACTAGGCGTAGAGCGTATAGCAGATACAACCAATTTCAAACAACTCTTGATAAAGACAACAGTGTAATTATATGGAACAATATGCTGAGAACTAATTCAGCACTTGATGTACAAATGTTTGCATATAGATTATACAATCTTGATAGAATAGTTGACATCAACGTAAACGCTCAAAAAACACCTGTTTTAATAACTTGTGATGAAAAACAAAAGTTGACTATGAAAAATCTTTACTTACAATATGATGGGAATTACCCTGTTATCTTCGGCGATAGCAATTTAGACATTAAAAGTCTTAGTGTGTTAAAAACAGACGCACCTTTTGTTAGCGATAAAATCTATGATTTAAAGGTTAAAATCTGGAATGAAGCACTAACTTATTTAGGTATTTCAAATATCAACACTACAAAGAAAGAGCGCATGATTACAGATGAGGTTATCAGAAATCAAGGTGGAACGATTGCTAGTCGATATTCAAGACTTGAAAGCAGACGTAGAGCAGTTAAAAAAATTAATAAAATGTTTGGACTGAATATAACTGTTGATTACAGAGAAGATTTTCAAAGTACAGACATTGAAAATGATACGTTAGGTGGTGATAGCCTTGAGTAAATATACAACGCAAGTTAGATTTATCTGTGAAAGCAAAAGCGGGTTAAATGAAAGCATGGGTTCTTTATCAATAGATGAAATAATTTCTAAATCATGGGATAAAATTTTTACAACGAAAGTAAAAATTTTTGATGAAGATTATAGAAAGATAATTTGCTCAAAAATATTGAAACATTTTTACTTGCGTGAAATTGGTGCTGAAACTTTTGGTGTATGGAAGTTGTGGATGAATACTAAACTCGAAGAAATTATGCCATTATACAACCAGTTGTATGAATCATGCAATCTTAAATTTAATCCGTTTTTTGATGTCGATTTGACAAGGGAGCATAAGGGTAAAGGTAATACGGTTAGTAACGGTGACAATAAATCTATTAACAATACGACAGTTAATGCTAACAGTGTTACGCAGAATAACGGTGTAAACCGTGATTTATACAGTGATACACCACAGGGGGCGTTGACAGGTGTTGAAAATGAAACCTATTTAACGAACGCTAGAAAAAACATTGACGAAAACAAAACAAATACAAACACAAACACGAATAGCATTAGCAATGAAACGAATACCAATAAAACAGAAGCAAACACGACAGATGAATATATCGAAAAAATCACTGGAAAACAAGGCAGTAAAAATTACAGTTCTTTATTAAAAGAATACCGTGAAACTTTTCTAAACATTGATATGATGGTTATTAAAGAGTTTAACGACTTATTTTTAAATTTATGGTAGCGAGGTGAAAAAATGACAGGTTATGAGAACATTAGACGTATGTGTTTTCCTTTGGTTACGCCAGTTTTACCGAGTGTGTTTGATGATTCATTATCATACTACGAGTGCTTAACGCACGTTGTCGGTGTTTTAAATAAAACGATTGACGCAATTAATTTTATCGGAAATAACACTGAACAACTTTTCAATCAGTGGATTAATGAGCACAAAGACGAAGTGTTATTAAATGCATCATATAACGAAGAAAGTAAAACTTTATTCGTGTATGCAAAAAAGATGAAATAGGCGGTAAACAATGAAAAAATATATTGAAAAAATTGATTTATCTGGAACAGAACTTTTTATCAGTGATACTGAATCCAAAGAAGAAACTAAAAGACTGTGGAAAAGATTTGGTCAACTTGATTTATCGGGCAAGACTGTTTTCATTGGTGATAGTTACGGTGAGGGTTATACCACAATATTCGATAATACAGGTGCTATAAAAGGTTACACTATTAAGCCGTGGGAAAATTATGTTATCGAAAATTGTGGAATTACAGACTATGTGATAAGCTGTCGTGGTGGTTCTGGTTTTGCAGTAACAAGCAATACTTTTGAATCGTTACTTGATAGTGTTCAAATTGACACACCAGAGAGTGTAAAAAATATAGTCGTGTGTGGAGGTTATAATGAACCGAGCGACATTAACGCAATACAAACAGCTGAAATGAGTTTTTACAGTAAAGCGAAAAGTAAATTTCCTAACGCTAAAATCTTTTGTGGCATGATTGGCTGGGATGTTAATTCGACTAACTGGGATAAGTTTAACAAAGTGTGTGAAGCGTATCAGTATAATGCAGTTGATTGGTTTTACTTGAACAACGTACAGTATTCTATTCATTCTGATGGTCTTATGAGTGCTGACGGATTTCACCCAACCGAGACAGGTTATACAAAGATAGGACTTTACGTTTCAGAAGCCTTGAAAACTGGCTCATGCAATCCGAGTTTCTTTAACGTAAATGCTATTGTTAGATTTAGTCCTAAGTGGGCGTTATCTCCGGGTAGTGTTTGGAATATTGTGACAAACTATGACGGCAATAAAAGTAGAATCATCTGGGGAAATACAGTTATTACACCTGTCGGCGATACAACTATTAAATGTGATGGAACAGAATATTTAGTATGTGCAATAGATAGCACATCTTATATCGGTGATGGCGCAGGATATAGTGTTATTGATAGTTCAGTAATTGTACAAAGTGGAACAATTTTCTATACTATTCCTTGTCAGTATCATATAATGAAGAGAGAAATCTATATGAGTTTTTATGACGTTAATGATACTCATACAAATTACAGAACACTGACAGATGTAAAACAGGTGCAGATTAAACGTGAAAGTTTGGTAGAATAAGCGATAGAGGATGGTACAAATCCATCCTCTTTTTTCTGTTAAAATGAAATTGTCAGAAAACTTAATACCCTCT
>ERZ827088.3234-NODE-3234-length-15340-cov-3.085770_pt1 | contig 15340 bp, 10 predicted proteins | sample MGYA00519922_ERZ827088 | MGnify/ENA primary metagenome ERZ827088 (study PRJEB31778, sample SAMEA3449254) | human gut metagenome | biome: human gut; feature: human-associated habitat; material: faeces | place: United Kingdom | collected 2010/2012 ... | reverse complement strand
GTTCTCCGCCTGCCTGTTTTTCTTCCGTATCAGGCTTCCCAGCTCCCGCTCCGGGGATGTTCCGTCCAGCCAGTCCCGGAAGGTTTCAAGAAGCTGAAGCTCCCGCGCGGTGATGAAGCCCGTGTCCTGTTCCGTGGTTTCCCGCCCGGAGAGAAGCTCCCTGCCGTCTGCCCCGTCCTGCAGCGCCTTGCCCGCCCGCGCGCCGAAGCGCATGGCGGAATCGAATGCGTCCTGCCAGGACTCCTGGCAGGACTCCGGGCAGGACTCCGGCGAGGCGGCTTCCCGCATGTCGAACACCATGCCGGCGGGGTGGAAAAAGGCTTCCTTCGCTCCCCAGGCAATCCAGTCTTCCGCGTCCGTTTTGTCCCCGACATTCCGGGCGTCCGGGCCGCCCCCGGGCAATGCGCCCATGAGCGCAGGCTCCGCGAACCACGTCGGCAGGGCAAGAGTCGCCAGCCGGTAGACAGCGGCGGCATCCCGCCGCATGTCGAGCATGGCGACGCGCCGGGCGCTCAGGCTATAGAGCGCGGAAAAGCAGGAATAGAACATGCTCATGAGCCTGCCCGGTTCCCACCCGGGCCGGACGGCGGCAAGGTCCCTTGCCGCGCCGCCCGCCCGCGCGCGCTCCACAACGGCATCGGCATACAGCACAGCTTCCGCGATATCCCCGCCATTTTCCTTCAGCGCCCTGGCATAAGCTCCGTTCCATATGGGCAGGTCGGCAAAGTACATCCGCACCCACCCCATGGGCACAGAACCGCGCGTTTCCATGAACGACTTCATCCGCGCGAAGGGATCAGACGCACGGCTGGACGAATCCGGCTCCATGAGCCTTGACGATACCTCGAAAACTTCGCGGTCAGCACTCATGATCCTGTCCCGCATCATGGGCGAAAGTTCCATGACAGTGCGGCACACGTCCAGCGGACAGCCCCGGCCATAACTGTCAACCACGCCCCGCAGCGCCCAGCGCGGGCCGATTTCCGCAACCGGGGAAAGCAGCCCCGTCATCCGCGCAAGCATGGCGGAGAGCCTGAAACCCATAGTGTACAGCGCCGCATTCTTTCGCGCCCAGGACGCCGCCCTGTCCCATCCGCCGCGGGCGGGGCGCTCACCGGCCACATGGCGCAGCCAGCCGTCAAGGGCTTCGGCCGCCGCCACGCCCGCCGTTTCCCGGATTGCGCCGTTCACTTCCCTGCGGCGCAATATCTTCGCCGCTTCCGTCACCGGCCGCCGGAAGGTCAGCATGTGGACGGTTTCGGCCACATGCCGGGGAATCACATCCAGCGAAAGGGAAAGCGGCGTCCCCAGCCCCACGGCCTGCCTCTGTTTCAGCGGGCCGCGAGACAGGGAAGGGAACATGCCGCCGGTTTGCGTCCCGAGTCTGTCCGTGTCCACAGGCCTGGCGGAAAGCTCCCTGTCACAGGCCACAGGGTAATACCCGCCCCGCAACAGACCGAAGCGCGTCTGAACGGGCCGGGCCTCAACCGCTTCCGGCCTTACTCCGGTCAGACTTTCCTCAAGATCGGAAATCTCCTTCCCGAATGTCTCGAAGTAATCCCATACGGCCTGCGCAAAGCGCACATCCCGTTCATCCAGCGTGTCGACAATCGCCCGGATCTGTTCCTCCGCAAGATTCCGCCCGGCCATGAGGCGCCGCAGGTTTCCGGCGCTGCCGCTGTTCAGCAGCACGGAAAGAGCCTGCTCCTTCGTTATGGCATCAGGTATCCCCGGCACGGTAAAACGCTTGCCTTTCATGTCCTCCAGTTCCCGCCGCGAGTACACGGAGAACAGTTTTCTCAGCACATCGCGTTCCCGCCTCAGGCGTTCCGCCCGCTTCCCTGCCGCGTCACTTACGGGCCGGACAATCGCTCTCCATGCCGCCCCCATGATATCGCCGTCCAGCAGCGCGACGGTGTCCGCCTTCAAATGCGCCGCATGGAACTTTTTCAGCAGTTCAACCGCCTCATTCCGTTCCGCCCGCGCCTCCGGTTCCCGGCGCGTATTGTTCTCATGAATGCCGTCCGCGATTTCCCGCGCCCGCGCCTCCAGAGCCACGCGCCCCGACGCCGTTTCCGCCGTGCGGCTTTCCCGCTCCATGTGCATGATCATGCGCATGGTCTCGGCATAAGGCCGGAACTCGCCCCACTTCATGCCCTTCCATGCGCGGGAAGTCATGAACAGTTCCCTGTCAAGGGCGTCTTCCGCGCCCATGAGTCCGACTTCCCGCATCCGGGCGGCAAAGGCTTCCACGTTTTCCCAGCCCTTGCCTCCGGCATCGGCAAGCATCCCGCGCGTGGGATTGAACAGCCCGATATTCTGCGAAAGCACAAGCACGGCGAAACGGGCGTCGCTGTCCGCCCTGTCCATCTCCAGAAATTCCTTTGCCTTCTTTTCCAGCGTGCGGAGCATCCCGCGCCGTTCGGCGGACTGCCGGGCAAGCTCGATATTGATGCGGGTCCGGCAATTGGCTTGCAGCGCCTTCCCGAAATCCCCCCTCAGAATGGCCCGGCGTTCTTCCCGCATCCAGCGGCTTGCCGCCCGGCGGAACTGTTCGGGCATGACCTCCTCCCCCATGGGCCTTTTGTCCAGCACGGCCCGCGCCCGCGCCCGAAGCCGATCACGGCCCGCAAGACGGCGGGCCGCGGAGCCGCAGTCCGCACAATCGTCCGGCGCGGGGATGGCTTCTTCCCCGCTCACGGTTCTGCCCGCCGCTTCCCGGCGATGCCGCTGTTCCGCCGTGACAGCCTGAACCTTCGCTTCCAGCGCCTCCGCGATTCTCTCCCGCTGTTCGGCAAGCTGTTCCCGCCCGAACAGGTACTCGTCGGCATCGAACAGGGCATCATGTTCGGCCTGCCGCTTGTCCACAAGCTGTCTGACTCTTTCCTCCGGCGTCGGGCTGTCGATGATGTCCCGCGCCATGGCCGCCGCGCTCCCGTATCCCTGTTCCGCCGCGAACACTTCCGGTTCCACGCCGCCTTCCCGCCATGCGGCCGCGCCGGGGAGCTTTCCGACCAAAGCCCTGCCCAGTTCCTCTCCGTTCACGTCATTGAAGCCGGCAAGGTCGATGGGCGTCCGGCATATCGCCCTGCGCGTGACATAGACCTGCTCGCGCTCCATCTGCTCCCGGGCTTCCCTTGTCCATGCCCGGCGCTGCTCCAGCCTGTCCGCGTCCCGCGCGCGCCGCAGCCTTTCCGCCGCCTCGTCCTTCGCCGCCGTTATCAGCCCCTCGATTTCCTGCCGCCTTGCGCCCTTCAGTTCCAGCGCATTGAGCAGCCGCGCCGTTTCCTCCCGCACGTCGGCGGCTTCCGCCCGCAATTCCATTTCCTCTTCATGGGCAAGCATGCGGTCGAACATGTCCCGCACTTCGTCGGAAATGCCCTGAAACAGCGTTCCCCCGTCAATGCCGGAAGGCTTGACGGAACCGCGCAGGACTCCTAGAGTTACTTCAGAAATAGCGTCTGCTGTCTGCTTGGAATCCCCGTTTTGGGCGTACCCTGATAACAGGGCAGGCGCTATTTCTATTTCTGTGAGTTTATGATCCTTATAGCGAACATTTTCAACTCGTTCCCCCGCTCTTTCCCGCTGCCTTTGTTCTTCCGTCACCACATCCAGCTTGAGCTTGACCGAATACAACTTGCCGCTCATTTCCAGAGCGGAGTAATATACATCCTGCCCGCCCCGATCAGGATGCCGTTCATCCGGCTTTTCATAGTGGTCATATTCGGCATTCTCCACCATCTCGCGCAGTCCGGCATAGGCGTTGCGGTGTTCTCTTGAACGGGAACGCTTGACCGAAGCCTTTACATTTCCGCTGGAAAAACGTGCTTCCTGTCCCGTGGATTTGATAAGGACATTTCCGCCTTCCGCCAGCATGTCCTTGAGCCAGTCGGCAAAGTCCTTCATGCCGGAGAACTCCGGCACGGCATTCCCGGGGATGCTGACCACCTTCACCGCCGCGCTGTCCGGCTTGCGCGTCATGCCTTCACGGACAAGCGGCGCCTCGTCATTGCCGGTCTGGAAGAGAGGATTGCCATCCGGGCCATTTATGACTATACTCTTTTCAGAAACACCGCTTTGGCCTCGTTGTGAAGCGCGGCGTGATGCCAAAGGGTTTTCCTCTTGGAAAAGAGTAGAATGCGCTCTCTCCCAAAGCGGTGTTTTGTTTTTATATTGATTTTTTCTCAGCGGCCCCGCCGTCGCCACCTGATAAAAATCCCCGCTTTCGGCAAATTCCAGACGTATCATGACCCTGCCCTGCGGCCTCATGGCCCTTGAAACAAGATCATATTTTCTGCCGTTTCCGTCCACATCATAAACGGCATCAAGATTGCCGAGCACGAACCCGACAAACTCCCGCCCGTCGGGGAAGCCCAGTGAACGGATTTCTTTGCCATGCCGTTCTTCGATATGTTGCAATCCAATATCGTCCAGCACAATCACACCGGGCTTGTTCATTCTGAGCGTGGCGGCGATTTCCGGCGTCACCTGCCCCACGGGTTTGCCGTTGTCGGGATAGACCACATCGTTTTCCGCAGGAGTCTGGAGCAGAGAAACGGAAGCTGTTTTCTGCCGCTCCCGCATCCCCTTCGGCCGTTGAATCAGAGGGGAGGAATCCGCTTCCGCCCGCAGCTCCATTTCCTCTTCATGGGCGATCATGCGGTCGAACACGTCCCGCACTTCGTCGCTCAGTTCGACATGCAGATCGAGCGCGTCCCGGTACACGCGCATGAGCCATTTGCGGAAGCGGGCAAACACGCCTTCGAGTTGCGGCGAGGGAGCCTTGCCTTCCCGCAGGTACTGTTCAAAACCGCGCGCGAGCATTTCCTGTTTGGCGCGGCTGCGCGCGTCTTCCTTCAGATAGTCGGGCAGGGCGTCAAATTCCGCGCCGCCGTAAGCGGCATGTTTCTGATAGCGGTCGTATTCCGCCTTCAACGCCGCGTCGTCATCCATGGCCGCCGTCCACTCCCGCAGGGCGGCAAGATCGGCCAGCATCCGTTCGTCGGCCAGCCCTTCCCGTTCCAGCCGTTCCATCTCCAGAAAGAAGACATGGGCCGTCTCGTGGGTGAGGGTGGACAGGTTCGCGCCCCGGAAAAGCCGGATGACGTAATTGCCCGAAGCGTCAAACGTGGTGGATCCGAGGGCGGAGGTGTTGCCCTGGTTCAGCGAGGATTTGACATGTTGTGTTGTAGAGGTTATATTTATTTCAACATCACGAGCAGAAAGGCTGCTGCCGGGTACGGTTTCCGCCGCATGACTGATCGTGGATACGCCGCCCACGGATGTTGGAACCCGCTCAAGTTTTTTGAACGGGTTCTTTTTTGTCTTGAAGAACGTCTTGTGCATGACAATTTTGCCGTCGCTGCCTTCTTCCATGGAAACTGCCACGGCATAATTGGCATCCAGTTCCTTTACAAAAATCAGTCCATCACGAACTTTGGCGTTAGCTGTCCGTCTATCGAGCAAAACTTCATCAGGACTGTTCAGGATAAGTTGAATATCCTGATATCGTTCAGATGAAACTTCCGGATGATGGTTGACCGCGTGATCAATAAAATACCCCTTGCCGCTATAGATACGATTATCACTTCCCGCCTGCCTGAAATAATGAAGATATTGAGGTGGCAGTACGGCAATGGGTTCCAGCTCATTGCCGAACATGGCAAATATCTCTTCCCGTGTTTTTCCCTGCGCCTGCGCTAAATTTTCAGGCGAAAGCCATTCACGGATCCTATGCTGCATAGCAGCAATCGTTTCACCTTCCACCTGAAACAATGCGCCAACCTTCCCCCGCGTCCGCCTGTCCGGCCTCTGCATCCCTTTCAGCCGCTCAATCAGGGTTGAGGAATCCGCATCCGAATCCAGCAGGCCGCGAGTTTTCAATTCTTCGGCCAGCGCGTCCACGCTCAGCCCTTCGCCCTTTCCGGCGAACAGCCCCCGGCCATGCCGGTACGCCAGTTCCCGCCGCGCGTCGGGGAAGTCCGTCCGCAGGCTGTCTGGGTTCAGCCTTCCCCACACCGCGTCCCAGAACGGCGCAAGAGCCTCTTCTTCCGCATTGCGCCCGGCAAGGGCGTCAGCTTCCTCCGGCGTGACCGTGCGCCCCTGTTCGTCCTTCAGCAGCCCCTGCAAGGAAACGCGGGAAAGCGTGTCGGACATGGGGATGCCCATGCGGGAAATATCCCGCGCCCGCCGCACAATCAGGCCGAGATGCTCATCCACATACCGGCCCACGCTCGTTTCCGCATCCGCGCCGGACGCAATCTGCCCCACAAGATGCGGGGCGGATGCTACCGCCTGTGTCATTTCCCCGCGCAGGCGCTCCAGTTCCCCTTCAATGGCGGAGCGTTCCAGCGCGTCGTCTTCCGCCTGTTCGATCAGCCCGTCCATGTCGGCGGGCAGGTCTTCATTGAGGTTTGCGGCTTCAAGGGCGCTTTTGGCATGCGGGCTTTCCCGCATGATATCGGCCACGGCCTTCATCTGTTCCGGCGGAAGCAGCGCCTGCAAACGGGCGGCGGGCATCACGAGGTCATGCCCCAGCGCGGCGGATTCCTCCATGTCCCGCACGTCCCAGCCCAGCGGCCCGGCCAGATCCGTGCCTTTCCGCTGCAATTCCCATGCGGCGTCCGCCGGAATCAGCACATCGCCATCCAGCCCGGCGGTTTGCAGATAGCTCTCCATCCGCGCCGGGGAAAGTTCCCGCGTTCTGGTCGCGGCCACCTTGTCCGCGAGTTCCTTGTGCGCTTCCGCAAATTCGCGCGCGCGCAGCGCCGAACGCGTATCCAGCGTCAGCCTTATCCCGCCGGGAATGGCGTAGAACCACGGCCCGGTTTTCGCGGCGGCCATGCCCGCTTCCAGCATCCGGCTCAAGCCCTCGCGGGAGAACGCCCCGGCCTGCTGCTCGCGGTAGTAATTCGCCCCCGCGTCGGAAAGCAGGTTCTTCGCGGTCGCTTCAATCTGCGTGGAAATCCCTTCCTGCGCAAATTCCTGCGTGCCCTCAACGGCGGCGGCCTTGCCCGCGCCTCCCGCGAAGGCACGCAGGGCGGGCCACAGTGACCTGTTCGCGGCGGCTTCCCGTATCGCGTCACGCGCCGCCCGCCTGCTGAAAGCCTCCCTGATTGTTCCGCCCACGGGCTTGAACAGCTTGAACATGAGCGCATCGCCGCCCACTTCCACCGCGCCGGAAAGCAGGCCATACAGGGAGGCGGCCTTCTGAACGGCCGCCGGGTCAAGGTAATTGCCCGCATCGTCTTTCTGCACCAGCAGATCCGCCGCAAAACTCCCCTGTTCGGAATTGGCGGCGGTGTAGGCCATGCCCATTGCGCCGCCGACACCCGCACCGGCGAGTGTGCCGATGCCCGGCACAGCCGAGCCGATGGTCCCGCCCACCAGCGCCCCGGCCCCCGCGTATTGCGCGTCATAGCCGATCATGCGCGGAAGCTGCTCTATTGCCCCGTAGATGCCCAGGGCGTCGGACGCATTGCCCCGCAGGGCTTCCAGTTCCTTCTGCGCCGCAAGGATGTTCGCGCGCAGCTCATCCAGATTTTCGTACTCGCCGCGCTGAAATTGCAGGCCATACCCGGCAATGCGGTTCAGGATGACGCCGCGCTTCCACGCTGCGGCCACATCGTCCCCCGCGCCCGAAGCGTTGATCACCGTTTCCCTGTCCGCGTCGGCCTCATGCAGAATGCCGGAAGCCACAAGCGAGTCGTACACGTCCGCCAGCGCCTGCTGATCTTCGTTCAGAAAGGCGATATTCTCCTCGTCTTTCGCCGTCCACGCATCTGCCACGGGATTCTGTTCAATCTCCCGCGCCCGCGCTTCCAGAGCCGCATCCTGCCCGCCCGCGTCGGCCAGCCCGTAGCCCATGCCCAGCGTCCGCGCCGTTCTTTCCACGCCCGCGATATCCGACGCGCTCCGGGCGTTCGGATTGTGCAGCGCCAGCCGCACCGCGCCGCGGCTGCGGACAGGGGCGGCCATATTGTCCAGAAAATCCCGCATACTCGCCATTATTCGTCTCCCGCGCCTTCCAGCAGCTTCCGTTCCTCTTCCGTCCATTCCGGCGTGATGCCGTACTGCCTGCGCAGCCATATCCCCTGCCGCATGAGCTGTCTGGCCTTTTCCGGCAGGGAGGAAAAGAAGGGATAACTCCGTTCCAGTTCACTATTCAGACTGCCGCGCATGGCTTCGGGAATATCCGGGCGGAAGCGTCCGCCTTCCCCGGCCAGAACACGACCGGCAAGGCTCTGACTGCCGAACCGGCCGCGCTCCTGCTGCGCAAGATTGTAGATTTCCGCCCTGATGCGCCTGTCATCCCAGCTTTCCCCGGCGGGAATGCGCTTCATGAGCGCGGCGTAGATTTCAGATTTCGTCGTATCGCCCGTGTCCCTGCCAAGCACATTGCCGATCAGGCCGTCGATCCGCGCCTGCGAATACTCCATGCCCCTGCCGGAATAGGCCAGCGCGGATTCCCTGTCCTTCGCGTTCAGATTCAGATCAAAGACAAGCGCACGCGCTTCCGTCTCGGACATATCGCCGTTGCGCGCGTCATATACGGCCCGGAACTCCCGCAGCCCCGCCGCGCTCAATTCCCTGCCGCCCGCGCCTTCGCGCTCCCGTTCAAGTTCCCTGATGCCCGCCGCCTTGGCGTCATCAGAAAGACTGCTTTCCCGGATCATGCGGATCATTTCGTTGCCGGACGCCTGCGGGTTGGCCTTGCGCATCCTGTCCACCATGCCCAGTTCTTCCACCACCCCCGCCTTGCGCACAAGCTCCCGCTCGTCGATATCCGCTTCCCCGCGACTGCGCACGGCGGCCCGCAGCTTCGGCTCCATGTCCGCCGTAAGCCGCACCAGCCTTGCCTTGCGTTCTTCCACAGAGAGCGTGGAAGGCAAGCCGCCGATGCCGGACATGACATCATTATAGCCGCGTTCAATGCGGGCTTCCTCCGCGTCCTGCTCCGCCTTCTTCTTCCGCGCCTCCTCCCTTGCCCGGAGAAGCTCGTCCCGCGCCCGAATCCGCATTCCGATCCTGTCCCGGTCGTCCTCCATCCACAGCCCGTCTTCATCCACCAGCTTGCGCGCGGCGTTCAGGTTGCCGGAATTGATGAATGTTTCGGCAAGCTGCGAATAGGTGATGGAACGAACCTTCTTCCAGCCGAACTCCTTCTGCTCCGCGCTGAATCCGTTGCGGGCGGCATAGCGGTTGTAGGCTTCCTGCATGGTGATCAGGTTCAGCAGACGCGCGTTGCGCTCGTCGGCATTGTGCAGAAATTCCTGCCGGTTCAGTTCGATGGACGCCATGTCCTGCCTGTTCGCCCAGTTCAGGCGCTGGTCGGCGGCGTACCTCCGCGCTTTGGGCAGGGCCTGGCTGCTGAAGCCGAATACGCTGCGGGCAAGTTTCAGATGGGCGTCGCGGTTCAGTTTCATGCGCTCCGTCATCTCGTCCACGGTGTCGCGGATGGCGTTTTCCAGCTCCTCCTCGCTGTTGAATGCCGCTTCGCCCTGCCGGGTGAAGATGCCGTTTTCGCCGTACATCCTTTCCCGCATGGCTGTCTGAAAGGCGGTATAGGCTTCCGCGGCCCTGACGGACTGATAGTCGTCATAAGCCTTCTCGCCCGCCCCCGCCGCGTCCTCCACGGCCCCGGCAAACCTGCCCGCGGCGCTCCACCTCCCGCTGTCCGCGTCCGCGCCGATGCGCGCGAAGGCGTCATCCGCGCGGGCCGTTCGCCCCGCCCCAGCGTAATACGCCATCTGCCGATGATATTCGGGAATCGACAGGCCCTGTATCTTGTCCGGAACGCGCATCATGACAAGGCCCTCCTTTCCCGACCGTTCCGCCCACGGCAGATCCACGGGAGCGGAACGAGCGTTCCGGGGCAGTCCCTGCCCGGCCTGACGCCGTAGTCATCGCACGGCCTGTCCGCTTCCCGCGCGATCCGCCGCAGGTAGGCCGGATCGGGAAGGAACGCGCAGGTTCCCGCATGGATGCAGTCGCTCTCCGGAGCGACCAGCGTCACAGCCCCGGCCCCCGCGTCGCCGTAGAACTCGGCATGACGGCAGAGAAAACGCTCTTCCGCATGTCCGTCCTCCAGCGGAATCCGCACGGGAATGGCCTCGGCAAAACGGGCGCAGTTCGCGCATATGCGATCATCACGATCTGCCCATATCTCACGCAACATGGCGGCCCTCCCCGCGGAAGATTTCAAGAGCGTCCTGCGCGGCCCGCATGTCGCGCAAGGCCCGATCATACCGCGCCCGGGCGCTGAACACCCTGTCGCACGCCTCCTGCCAGCCCAGCCAGGCGAGCATGGTTTCATTGCGCGCGGACAGCAGCGCCCCTTCCAGCCTGATTTCATGGTTATCCATCCCGAACCTCCGTTTCTCTCTCCGCCGCGGGACGCCTGTTCAGCCCGGCGTCCGCGCCCCGGCATCGTGCCGCCGAGCGGGCACGACACTTTCTCATATTCGATATGCGTTTTTAGTAAATAAACTAAAAATTGTCAAACAATAATTCTTTATTCACTAATAAGAAATATCATGGATTTACGACGGAAACCCCGCCTGATGCGGCCTCGCTTCCGTGCGGGGACTGCCTTCCGGCCTGCTCCATCCGCACGTCGTGAACAGGGGAAATCCGGCGATTCAGCGCGACAGGACGAAGTGTTTCGGGCAAGAGAAGGGAAAGGCGGGGTATTTCATCCGGGCATACGATGCCCGGACCCGCCGCTGTCACCGATCATCCGGGAGAAAAGGAAAGGGGAGCATTTTCAAAACGAAAATGCTCCCCGTGACGCCGGAACAGCCGCAATTCATGTTACGCCACAAGAGCGAAATGCTCCTGGAGCGTTTTGCTTTCAAAAATATCTGCGGGCCGGACACATGGGCCCGGCCCGCAGGTTTCACGCCGCCGCCGGAACAGCCGCAATTCACTTGCGGCGCACAGCTCCGGCGGCGCGGCTTCAGTCTCGCCCCGCCCGACCGAAGGAGAGCATTTCAGTGGCGAAATGCTCCTAAAGAACGCGGCCGAACCAGCGGACACGGCCATGAACGCGGAACATGTTCAACTGGTCGTCGCCCTCGATGTCGATATATCCTCTGTCCGGATTTTCGGACCGCAGCCGCCAGCCGTTGGGAATGCGCTGAAGGCGCTTGATCATGAGAGCCTCGTCCAGAGTGACGAGATAAATGAAGCCGTCTTCGGGAAGATTTTTCGACTGATCGACAAGAACGGTATCTCCGTCCCGGATCAGCGGCTCCATGGAATCCCCGCGCACCAGAAGCATGACGCTTTTGTCCGGGTTGATGTGAACGCGGGTCAGAAAGTCGGTGCGGAAGGCGTACATGCCTTCCACATCGCTGCTGGTTTCCAGACTTTCGCCCGCCCCCGCCACAGCGGAAACCTTGGGCAACAGCGAGTAATCGCTCAGCCTTTCATCCGGCTTCACCAGCCGGACCCCCAGTTTCTCACACCACTCGAGGACGGCGGAATACTGCGTATCCGCCCCTTTCAGGAAATTATACAGCTTCGTGGCCCTGGTCTGGGGAAGACGCAGAAAATCGGCCATGGCCTTGTTTGTGGGGAACTTCTTTCCCTCACCGACAAGGCTTTGAAAATATTCCAGCAATGTTTCAGACGCGGCCCGAGTGTTCATGAGGTCAGAAGTAGCAGAAATGCCGGCGCTTGGGAAATAGTTAATCAGATAAAATTCTCTTGCCATGTAATTGCATATTCGCTAACATTTACGCGTGAACATTACTCCTTTCGCAAACATATCCGGAACTGCCGGACGGGGACGGCCCGTCCGGCATCCCGGCAGGAACTTCTTTCCCCCCCGGGGGGAAACTCAAACCACAGAGGAATTCTTGATGAAGAAAGCGTCGACAGGCACAGGTCCGTGTTCCGGCGGGGCCGGAGCAGTCCCGGAAATATCCGCCTCCGCGCGGGGAAGCCGCGCCGGAGCGTCAGCCGCACTGCGCGGCGGCTCGCCCGGCGGAAGCGTCGCACGGCGCAGGCGGCGCAAACGCCGGAAAGGGACGCATGAATCCCGCGGCGGCATGGCGGGGGCGGGAAGCATATGCGCGCGCCGCTGTCACGACTGCGGGGAACCGACATCCGATTACCGCTGTCCGGCGTGTCTCGCCGCATGGCGGACGGCACACGGGGTTCCGGAGGATGTGGACGACGCAGACGACGAACATGCGTATTTCGGCGCATGTTTCAGTCATGACGCCTTCTGGCGCGAGAGGGCATGAACATGCGCTGGTTCAAGCACATGACGGCCTCGGCCGACGATGAAAAGATAGCGCAGCTCATGTCGAAGACCGGGCTGGAAGGTTACGGCTTCTGGTGGCGTGTCGTTGAAATCGTGGCCGGGAAGGTCGGCGGGGACAATGAAACTTCCGTGACGTTTCCGGCAAGGAAGTGGGGAAATCTGCTGGAACTCCGCCCGGACAAGTTCAGAAGACTGGCGGAAACATGTCGGAACTGCGGGCTTTTCGAGCTTGTCCTTTCCGAAAACGACATCACGGTAAACATACCCAACATCCTGAAATTCCGTGATGAATGGTCGAAGCGAAAGGCCGGGGACTCCGGAGAGACTCCGCAGAGGCTCCGGATTAAAGAACCAGATGCAGAAGCAGAAAGGGGGGAAGAAAGGAAGCATACCCCCGGGGTTTCCCCGAAAAAACATTCCGGCCCCGCGCCGCTCCGGAAAATCGCCTGCGGCGAAAACCGCCGCGTCAGGCTGACTGCGGAGGAGCTGGAAAAGCTGCGGAAAAGGTACGGCGACGAGGACACCCGCGCCGCCATCCGCAAGCTCGACCTGCATATCGAGGCCAAGGGGCGCGACGCCTACAAGTCGCACTACGCGGCCCTCCAGAACTGGGTTTTCCGCGCGGTGGAGGAAGACCGGGCCAGACTGACCCGGGCCGGAGGCGGGCAGGCGGACAGGCCGAGAGCGGCGACGCAGGCGCAGAAACAGGCGCAGGAACGGGAACGCAGAGCCTTGTGGCTGCTGGAACAGCGGCGCAGGGAACGGGAGGCGGAACTTGAATATGACGGCGCACGACCCGCGGCGGATGCTGCGGCTGCTCACATGCCTGGCGGCGCATTACCCCTCGGCGGGATATGATGACGCCACGCTGGTGCTGCTGGCGGAAGACTGGGCGGAGGACCTGGCGGGATACCCGCCGGACGTGCTTGCGGAGGCGGTCAGACGCGCGCGCCGGGAAGAGCGATTCTTCCCGAATGTCGCCGTGATGCGCGACTATGCCGGGCAGGTGACGGCGGATATCCGGGCGCGGGAGCAGCGGCGCGCCCTGCCCCGGCCCGTGCCGGACGAAGAGGCCGAACGGACGCGCTGCCTGAACAGAATCGCGGGCATCCGGGCGCGGCTGGGACGGCGGGAGGCATATGGGGGCAACCCGTCTCCGTGCCGGGCATCCCGCGCGCCCCGCGGGACTGCATGAATCCGCCGGAGGCGCGGCGGAGAAGCGCCTCCGGGGGCGCATGCGGCGGCTCACGGAAATCACTTCAAAACACAGCGCATTTTCGTCTTGAACATGTTCCCGGAGCCAGGCGAAGCGAGACCGAAGCCGCGCCGCCCCCTCCTCCGGTGCAGCCGCAGTTCACCTGCGGCTACAGCTCCGGCGGCGTGAAACCTGCGGGCCGGCCCGCAGATATTTTCGGGAGCAAAAACGCTCCAAAGGATAATGCCGTGAAGGATATCGCCATTGTGTATCAACCGAAGGTTCTGCGCAGCATGAGGGAAATCTGCGAGGAAATGGGCGTGGGAGAAGCGGTCGTGAAGCGGTGGATTGCAGAAGGCGCGCCTGTCGCCGTGGAGGGACAGGGGAGACGGCGGCGCTACAGCGCGGAGATGCTCATGCTCCAGGCATGGCGTGTATCCTCCGGGGGGCCGCCCTGCCGGAACATCAGACAGCCGTGCGGGAACGGCCCGCATCCGGCAGGGAATGACGCGGGCCGGTTCTTCCGCCTTTCGTGATCCCGGAGCATTTTCAAGCCGAAAATGCTCCGGGGTTCAGGAAGTCATATCTGATACCGGACGCATCACGTTCAACGCCGTTGATACGGGACGAGAGCATTTTGCCATTGAAATGCCCTCCTTCAGCCGGGCGGGGCGGGACTGAAGCCGCGCCGCCCCCTCCTCCGGAGCAGCCGCAGTTCACTTGCGGCGCAAGGCCCCGGCGGCGGCGTGAAGCCTGCGGGCCGGGCCCATGTGTCCGGCCCGCAGATATTTTCGAAAGCAAAACGCACGAGGAACAAAACCTGTCAATCCCCCCCGCAGTTCCCCCCGTGTTCCCTTCCGGACGTTTTTCTGTCCGAAGCCGTTGAAAAGCCCGTGTTAGGCTTCCGATATATGCACATCAGGAGCCTGTCATGTTTCAATCCACAGTCGCCCCATCCACCGACTGACTGAAGCAGCCGACGGAGAGGTGTCGTGCGGACTGCCCCTCCCTTCAAGGGAGGGAAAATTACCGCTCTGTCGCAGAATAGTGTTGAAAAATACCTTGACCGCAGGAGGCGCGGGCGTAGCGAGCCTGGAGCGACGAGTCCCCGCCGCATGGTCATGCGGCATGGAGGGGGACGAGGAGCGGAAGTAATGTTTCGCGGAGCGGAGCCCTTGTGCGGCTGTGCCGCACAAGGGCGCAAGCGAGCCGGCCGTGGATACATGCTGCCTCTCGCCCGTGTGGAACACGGGCTGACCTTGTGGCAACGAATGTTGCCGCTCAAGCCGGAGCAAGGCCGCACGCCACGCACAACGCCGTCAACACGGTTCTGCAACAGAGCCTTTCCCCCTGAAGGGGGAGGTCTCAAACCACAAAGGAATTCTTGATGAAAAAAGTGAAAATTACCGTGCTGAAAACCACGCTTGATCGGGAATTGGCCGCTGAATACGGCGCGGAAGGGCTGGGCCCGTGCCCGATGCTGAAGGAAGGACAGGTGTTTTTCGCCGACTACGCCAGGCCGGACGGGCTGTGCGACGAGGCGTGGAAGGCGATTTATCAGTATGCGTTTGCTCTGGCGCATGGCGCGGACAAGGGGCTGTTCTACTACGGGGACTGGATCAGAAAGCCCGGCGTGGCGATCTGCAGTTGCAACGACGGGCTGCGTCCGGTGATCTTCAGACTGGAAGCAACAGACGAGGAGTCCGTCATCGACTACACCCCGGTTCGGTAACAGACACACATCCCGAAGGGGGAGCAGGATGTGTTGCAGCATAGTGTTGAACTATCCTTGTTTTTCCGCTGAAGTCAGAATGCCTCAGCCCGCCTGCTCGAAGCGCTTGGCGCAGCCCGCGCAGCCTGCGGGCGGACACTCG
>ERZ827088.3219-NODE-3219-length-15422-cov-3.421813_pt1 | contig 15422 bp, 13 predicted proteins | sample MGYA00519922_ERZ827088 | MGnify/ENA primary metagenome ERZ827088 (study PRJEB31778, sample SAMEA3449254) | human gut metagenome | biome: human gut; feature: human-associated habitat; material: faeces | place: United Kingdom | collected 2010/2012 ... | reverse complement strand
TGCGCATGCCGAAATAACTCTCGATGCGGTCTTCTCCCGCTTCAATGGAAACCCCATAGAGATGCGGATGTTCCGGGCTCCAGCCTGCAAAATTACCGAGAATCAGCTCCGCCTCGTTTTCTCTCGTCTCCCGGACGCAGATCACCTTCGCATCCGGCGCTTCGCTCTCCCGCACCGTAATTTTTTTCGTCAGTCCCGCATCCGGTCCGTTGAGGAAAACCCGTACTTTTACGCTCGCCGTATCATATTCCGGCGTGATCACGATGCGTTCCAGATACGTCTCCGGCACCCATTCCATCCAGACGCTCTGCCAGATGCCGCTCTGCGCGGTGTAAAACATGCCGCCCGGGGTAAGGCTCTGCTTTCCGCGGCCCTTCCAGTCCGTGTCCGTCTCATCGCGCACCTTGACGGCAAGCTCGTTCTCTCCCGTTTTGAGATACGGCGTAAGATCCACTGAAAAAGAAAGATACCCGCCGAGATGGCCTCCGGCACGCTTTCCGTTGCAGTAAATTACCGCATCCTGATCCACGGCGCCGAACTGCAGCAGCAGCCGTTTTCCGGCAGGAATTTTGGGAAGCTGAATCGTGCGGAAGTACCACAGATATTCTTTTGGAAGCAGCTGCCGCTTCACGCCGGACGCATCGCACTCCGGGGAAAACGGAACGAGAATTTTTCCGTCCCGCTGTTTTGGCATTTTCTGCGTTTCCGTGAACGCATACTCCCACCATCCGTTCAGATTTGTCCAGTTTTCCCGGCGCATCTGCGGACGCGGATATTCCGGAAACGGGAGCTCTTCTTCCGGATTTTTCCCAAATTCCGTAGAAAGGCGGAATTTTTTTCCTTCCTTTTTTCCAATCTGTAATGCTTTGACCGCATTTTTGAAGTCCATTCTTTTCCCTCTTTTTCTGATTTTTATGATTGATAAAAGCGTGCCCGGACAAAATCCCGGACACGCTTTTGGTGTACTGAAAATCAAAGCGGATATTCGCAATCCGGTTAGATAAACGCCAGCGTTTTCATCAGATACAGCCAGAACGTCAGCGTAAAGGCACTGCCGCACGTTGTGAGCATAACGGTGTTTGCCGTCAGACTTCCCTCATGACCCATATTTTTCGCCATGATAAAACTGCTCACCGTCGTTGCGGAACCCAGCATCACAAGGATTGCCACCAATTTTTCCTGACGGAAGCCAAGTATCACGGCGATCGGCAGAAAGACAGCTGCAAGACCGACCAGCTTAATCGCAGCTGCAGCAATCGACGGCCGGATATTCTTTGCCGCGCTCTTTGCCTCAAACGACGCACCCATCGCAATCAGGCCGAGCGGCGTTGCAAGTACCGCAATATTCTGCACCGTTTTCTGCAGAATCACCGGCTTTGGAATGCGAAGCACCGACCAGAGAAGTCCTGCAGCGATCCCGAGGATAATCGGGTTTGTCACGATATTTTTCGCCGTCTTTTTCACAAAATCTGCCGTGATCTCCTCCCGTTCCGGACCGAATACCGCAAGAACGACAACCGCCATGATATTATACAGCGGCACACTGCTGATGATCATCAGCGGCGCCATGCCGGAATTTCCGTAGATATTCTGGATAAAGGCAATACCAAGGATCGCCGCACTGCTCCGGTACGCCGCCTGGATAAATTCGCCTCTTGCACTTCTCTCTTTTAAGAGATGGGAAAGTCCCCATACCGCAAGAATTGAGAGCAGTGTTGCAAAGAAGCAGAACAGAACGAATTTGATATCCCACACAGCGGAGAAATCAGAATCCGACAGGTCCTGGAACAGCAGCACCGGGAGTGCGATTTTAAACACAAATTTGTTCATTTTGCTTGTGAACGATTCGTCCAGAATACCAACCTTTCGAAAGAAAAGTCCCAAAATCATTGTCAGGAAGATCGGCATCGTCGCGTTCAGGCTGAAGATCAGATTACTCATACCAGTGTTTTTCCTGCCAGTACATTTTTATAATCTTCGTAGTTCTCTTCGAGAAGCTTCGGCGTATTCAGACCGTAGGGACATTTCTTCATGCAGGCGCCGCAGTGGAGACAACCTTCGATTTTCTTCATCATGGCCGCGCTCGGTGAGCTGGTTGGCGGACGGGGAACGGCGCAGAAGCAGGCTCATGCGCGCGCAGGTGTTAATCTCAATGCCTGCCGGACATGGCATACAGTAACCGCAGCCGCGGCAGAAGTTGCCGGAGAGCTCTTTCTGGTCTTTCTCGATGATCGTCTTGATTTCATCCGTCATGGCAGGCGGACAGGCAATGTAGCTTAAGAACTCGTCCAGCTCTTTTTCTCTCTGGACGCCCCAGATCGGAAGCACGTTGTCGTACTGGTCTTCAAAAGCATATGCAGCCGCGGAGTTTGTGATCAGCCCGCCCGAAAGCGCTTTCATTGCGATAAAGCCGATATTTTTCTCTTTGCATCCCTGTACCAGTGCTTTCTCACGGTCCGTTGCCAGATAGCAGAACGGGAACTGCAGCGTCTCGTAAAGACCGGACTCGATGATCTCCTCTGCCACGCTCATGCGGTGGTTCGTGATACCGATGTGGCGGATTTTTCCCTGTGCTTTTGCTTCCAGCATCGCCTCATACAGGCCGGTTCCATCTCCCGGCTTAGGACAGAAGGACGGATTGTGGAACTGATAGATATCGATGTAATCCGTCTTCAAAAGGGAAAGGCTTGTCTCCAGATCCTTCCACATTTCGTTTGATGTCTGTGCGGCCGTTTTTGTCGCAAGAACGACCTTGTCGCGCATCTCGGCGACCTTCATGCCAAAGATGATCTGGATATTATTGCCGTTGCGGTTGATGCCGCTGTTGGGCACGTGGTTGATGAGGTCCTCATTGATGAGGTCCGGGTTCTTAACGTTCACGCGGAGACGCGTAAAGCAGTTCTCGAGCTCCTCGATGTTGTCCTTGCCACCAAGACCTGCGACCAGGTCGGCAATACCTGCATCGACGCCCTCTGCGGGAGCCGCGGCAACAGCGCCCTGCTTCACCGCGACAGACGCGGCGGCCTCGCCCTCGGCAACGGACTCGGCGAGCTCGGACTCCTCCTCGCGACCAGGCGTGTGGAGGTTGAGCTTCTTAATAAGGAAGGTGAAGAGGAAGAAGTACAGAGCGGCGTTGACGACTCCAAGCACCAGCATAACCGGCCAGTTGGTCTTGTCGACACCGAGGACCAGGTTGGAAACCACGATGTTGATGATGCCGCCTGCAGTCGAAGCGGGCACGGAGAGGACCTTGAGCAGGACCAGGAAGATGCCGGAAAGAACCGAGTGAACAACAAAGAGCACGGGAGCGGCAAAGACAAAGAGGAAGTCCATGGGCTCGGTGACACAGGAGAGCACGGCGGTGATGATCAGCGGGATGATAACGGCCTTGGTCTTATCCTTGTTCCCCTTGTAAGCGGTGACGATAAAGGCGAGACCGATACCGATGTAGGGCCACAGGTTGTTGAAGGTGTAGCTGTTGCTTCACCATTTGAAATACCAGTAAGCATTATATAAACATTATCTGTAACTTTTGAAAGTGATTGTAATTCAGCTTTTGTTTTTGCAATAACATCATCTGAATAGTAATTTTTGTCATAATTAATAGCAACGTTTGGAACACCGTCTGATAAAACTATAATGTACTTATGAGAATTATCAGTTTTGTCGGAAAAAGATTCTTTAGCTAAATTAACACCTGCTTGTAAGTCTGTTCTTGGTCCATCATATTGAATATTTGAAATTGCTTTTATTAATTTGCTTGAATCATTTGTTAATGCAGAAACTAATTTTGCATCTTCAATTGTTCCTTCTTTAGAAATATCTGTATTTGTTGAAAAACTTACAGCTCCTATTTTTAATTTAGTATTATCTTTTAATAGATTTGTAATTAAAGTTTTTGCAGAATCTATAACTAAATCTTCTCTGGTTTTTCCATTTGATGTAGTATCTATCATACTTTTTGAGTTATCAATAACAAGCATTACTTCACCAGTTGGTTTTGATGATTCTTCATTGTTTGTTACTTTTAATTGTAATGTTATTTCTTTGTTTTTTAAATCTTTTGAAATAACACTTCTTTCTACTGTTGATTTTGTCCCAAAGTTAATTGTAGCTGTTGGCTCTTCCACAACAGTCATTGTTACATCATTATATGCAGCACTTGAAATTGTTGCAATTAATGTAATTAGTAAAAATAAAGTTAGTAAAATTTTTGATTTTTTCATTTGAACATTTCTCCTTTTTATATATTTGTATTTTTTCTCAAAATCCGCTTCATCGGAAGACTGAATCAAAATCAGACCGTCGGACCCGATCCCCTTGTGCCGGTCGCTGACCAGCCGCGCGATCTCGCCCGGATTTTCCAGACGCTCCCTGGTGCAGTCCATGTATACATAGTCGTTGCCGATTCCATGCATCTTTGTAAATTTCATTTTCAAAATTATTTCCTCCCTAGAATTTCATCATACTCAAAACCATCTCCGCCGTCTCCACCAGGTTCGTTCCGCTGTCCATGCTGCATTTCTGGATATAGCGGTGGGCTTCCTCCTCGGTCATGCCGTTTCGTTCCATCAGAAGGACCTTGGCCTCGTCCAGTACTTTCCGGTCTTCATCAGAGCGTACCTTCGGCATGGCCTTCCGCTTCTTCCGTTTACGCTCAACGCCCGCTGCCATCATTTCCAGCGTATTCAGCAGATCCTGAACCTTCAATGGCATCGCCACAGACATAATACCAGATCCGACACATTCGCTCAAGACCCTCTGGGACGCCATCAAAAGCATTTCGAAATGGGTCGGCAGGCAGTCTGCCAACTCCGTGTACATCATATCCGGATACTTGTACCCACAGACCAGAATCCCATCGCCGAGACCGTTGGCACTGGCCAGAGCCTGCGCTCCTGTGGTACAGACCGCCGAAACCCGGAATCCGTGACGAACCAGCAGATTGCGGATGTTCTTTGCATCTTCTATTTTCGGAAATAATACAATTACATTCGTCATACTTACACCTCCCGGAATTACGAATTACGTTATCCTGAGGTGAAAGCTAGAAACGATACAGATACTGTTCGGTCTCCCACTGGGACACCTGGGCAGAATAGCTCTCCCACTCCTGCTTTTTGGCCGCGATATAGCATTTACAGAGTTCTTCGCCCAGAACCTGCTTTACCAGCTCATCCTGCTCCAGACCGTTCAGCGCTTCATAGAGATTCCGCGGCAGCGGCTCGATATTCAGAGCCATGCGCTCCTCATCTGTCATTTTCCGCACATCCTCATTGACCGGCTTCGGCGGCTCAATGTGATTTTTGATACCATCCAGGCCTGCTGCCAGGCAGACTGCCAGAGTCAGGTACGGGTTACAGGACGGGTCGGGACTTCGAAGCTCAATCCTGGTATTCTCCTCCCGCTGAGCCGGAATCCGGATCATCTGACTGCGGTTAATGGGCGACCAGGAGATGTAGGCCGGAGCTGTAAAGCCCGCGCCGGTCTGAGCCGGAAACAGACGTTTGTAAGAATTCACCAGTGGATTGGTGATAGCAGACAAGCCTCTGGCGTGCTTCATCAGGCCGCCGATAAACCAGTAGGCTTCCTGACTCAGACCATACTCGTCATTCTCATCCGCAAAGACATTTTTTCCGTCCTTTTTCAGGGAAATATTGGTGTGCATACTAGATCCGTTAATACCGGCACGGGGCTTGGGCATAAAGGTGGCATGCATACCGAAGCGCTTGGCAATGGTCTTTACGGCCAGCTTGAAGGTCATAATATTATCGGCAGATAAAAGGGCCTCGTCATAGCGGAAATCGATCTCGTGCTGGGCGGAAGCCACCTCATGATAGGACGACTCCACCTCAAAGCCCATTTCCTCCAAAGTCAGGATAATGTCACGGCGGACATTTTCCCCTTGATCGATGGGGCTCATATCGAAATAGCCTGCTTTTTCATGGCTGAATACGGTGGGATTGCCGTCGTCGTCGGTGTGGAACAGGAAGAATTCGCACTCAGGTCCCACATCGAAGCGGTAACCGAGGCCTTCTGCCTCCTTCAGTACCTTCTGTAAGATATAACGTGAATCGCCCTCATAAGGCGATCCGTCCCGCTTCTGAATGTCGCAGATCAGACGGGCTACCTTGCCCTGCTGGGGCCGCCACGGAAAAATGGCCAGGGTGTCCAGATCCGGACACAGAAACATGTCCATGTCATTGTCATGGAGGAAGCCCTCCACGCAGGAGCCGTCAAAAACGTACCGGTTATCCAACACCTTCTCCAGCTGGCTGGCCGTCACAGCCGCGTTTTTCAGATTGCCGAACAGATCGGTGAACTGCAGGCGGATAAACTCCACATCCTCTTCCTCTACCAGACGCATGATATCTTTCTTTGTATAGTGACTCATATGCTCTCTCCTTTTTATGAGTGTTTCTTTTTCCCTCATCGCTTGCGAAAATAAAACGAAAGGGAAGCCCCACACGGGACTCCCCTTTCGCAGACTTCCCCCTTGGAGAACGTCATTGTTCTGTAAAAAATATAGCAGGTGGGATTTTTTTTGTCAATGATTATTTCTACACAAAAAGCCCTGCCGTAACCGGAAATTCCGCTTTTACGGCAGGGCTTTTCCATGGATTATTAAAATGGAATTAACGCTTTCTGCGACACAGTGTGATTCCACCCACGCCAGTTACGGCTGCCAGCAGGAGCAGGGTGTAGCCGAGGGTGCGGACTGCGTTTGTGTCTGCGGTCTTCGGACCCTGGACGATGGGCTGAGGGGCGGATGCTGTCGGGGTACTGCTGCCGGAACCGGATGATCCGGAGCCGCCGGAGCTGCTGCCTCCGCCGTTATTATCCGGCGTCTCCTGCTTCTTATCGTTCAGGCCAGACCAGTGGATGGTGATCTCCACGTCGTTGGCGGGCATGGTGAAGAAAATTCCTGCCTGACCGCCCGCAAAATGTTCCGGGGAAACCTGAAGCCCAAGCTGCTCTTTTGTGAGTCCCTTTACGATACTGATTCCCTCATAGGTGGCGCCTTCCGGCTGTTCAAACAGAAAACTTACATCGCTTCCTTCCCGTTCGTTTACGATCAGCGTATGATTCACTTTATCGTATTCCGGGTACTGCGAATAATGCCCGGATATGATTCCATTGATTTTTACGGTATAGCCCTTACTTACGCTGATGGGCTGGGCCGCGGTCTTTCCGTAAGCCGCTACCGTTACAGCCGTCTGTGCCAGCGGCAGATTTTCACCGTCTGGTATGGTGTATTCTTCGTCATCCAGTTGCCGGCTGTACGGATAGCTTTCTTCTGCTCCGGCTTCCGCAACCGCTTCCGCCTCTGCCTTATAATATGCCGTAACCTTCATTCCCGTTTCTTCAAAATTTTCACCCAAAAGATATGCCGTTTTATACGGTGGGTTTGTGACCGCGAGTTTCTCCACCGGCAGAACCCAGACATAGATATATCCTTCCGCCTCCTCGTATCGGTTGTCGCCATGACGGACAGCCAGGAACTGGTGCCCTCCACTCTCCGTCATCCTCTGATCCGGATTTTTCCATTCGATATGCTGCTCACCAGCACCCCTGATTTCTACCGTTCCAAGCTTCGCTCCCTGAAGTCCCGATCCTGCTCCTGCATCCAGCACGTTCTCCGGATCTCCCGTAGGATCCAGTTCCGCTGCCCGCGCCGTCACCGGCAGTGCCAGCAGGCAGAACAACAGACTCAACACCAGCGTCAGTCCGCTCTTTTTCCACAGTTGTCTCATTTTTTTCATATTTCTTTTCCCCTTTCCTCATAAGGCCTGCGCTCGTTTCCCTTTTCTCTAGGACAGGCCTTTTTTTCGGTATAAAAATACACCCTACGTCCATTGTACGGTGTATTTTATAAAATAAATACTAACTTAAGGTTAGGGTTTTAGCTGCATCAGTGTCTCCGGCTGCCGCCGGGCGCTGATATTCCTGCAGGCGCTCGCTAATATAGATGGTATTCAGATCGGATTTTCTTCTGGGCATAGACGTTCCTCTGTAGGGATTATTTCTTACTGTAATTATATTGAAAAATGACCGGAAAAGGAAGCGGGAGCGATAAAGCAAAAAACTTCTTGACAAATCGTTTCCTTTTCTTTATAATAATTTTTGCATGTGAATTTCATATTTATATTTTATCGGAGTATGGCGTAGTTTGGTAGCGCGCTCGGCTGGGGGCCGAGAGGTCGCAGGTTCAAATCCTGTTACTCCGATTTTTTATTGCAAAATCAAGGGTTTGCGGGATTTCGGAACTTTAAAAACTATGATTACTTTTGATTCCTTGTTACTACTAATTGTTACTATTTAATCTAAAAGAAAGGACCTTGCAACTATCTTAGTCAGAATCTTTATGGTTCTGGCTTTTTCTTTATATAATAAAAGGACTGGGTATGTTTCCCAGCCCTTTTCTATACTCCTCTTATTTCTCTTCTCTGCATTTCCGCACAAAAAATGAGCGACTTTTTATTCCAATCCACCATTTCCCGTCTTACTGCCGCAGATAAATCCCCTGCTCTTCAATCCAGTCCTGCAGATCGTTCTGGGCGTCCTCTGCCCAGGTCTCCGTCTTTTCCGCACAGGCCAGGGGCCGTCCGGTCTCCCGGAAATAATCCTCGATAGCCGCCGTCAGCTTTTCAAATTCATCTTCAAAGATACAGTTTTTCAGCGTGGCGTTCCGAATGCCGTCCAGACAGGCCCGGTAATCCATCCACAGAACGCTCTCCACCTCTTCCTTCTGAAGCTTCAAATCCCCGGTACGTCCGGTATACTCCATCAGATACACCCTGCTGTACTCATAGTTGATGAACGGCTTTCCATAAAATACATCTTTTACGTAACCCTTATGGGTGAACACCTCATGCAATTCCCCGGGCTCAGCTTTTACGCCCAGTTCTTCCCGAAGCTCCCGCAGCGCCGATTCCCGAAAATCCTGTCCTGCCGGAATATGTCCCGCGGAAGAGATGTCATAACAGCCCGGAAAAGAATCCTTATGGGCGCTCCGCTTCTGAAGCAGCACGTCGGCAGATCCCCGGTCGGCCCGGTAACGCACCAGCCACACATGGGAGGTACCGTGTAAATCGCCGTCCCGGTGTACCAGCTCCCGCTCCTTTGTTTCTCCCTTCCGGCTTCCGTCTTCCTTTCGCAAATCCAGTAACTCACTCATCTGTCTTCCTCCTTCTCTCCGCCAGCAGCAGATCCACCATGCGGCCATAGCTTTTGACTCCACCCTTCTGGGAATTGGCTCTCAGATAGGTATCGTTCATTTTATCGGAAATATCTGCCACTTTTCCGGCAAAGCTCTTCCAGTAACGGTTATGCTCTGCCAGATCGGCTTCCGCCCGGGCGCAGAGCTTCTTCCGGATCGCGATCATCCGCTCCGGATTCTCCCGGTACAGGGCATTTCCACTGTAAATGTAGGCCAGCAGCGCTCCGCTATAACGAAAAGCCGCGCTGTCCGAAGCCCGGCAGGCCAGGTATGCGATAAAATTGGCCTCGTCCTCCCGCATAAAGCCCTTCAGATGAGACAGCTCATGGCAGACCGTGGAGGGCTTGTCCGGCTGCGGCATATCCCCGTTATAATTGGCTTCTATGGTAAATGGGCTGTATTCCCCCTGCAGCTGCTGATAGGACATGTACCACCAGCTGAAAATCTGCTTGGGAACCGGATAATACCCGGCCAGCTCCGGATAGCTTTCCCCCGCCCGCTGCATGGCCTTCACCGCCTCTGTCCCCAGCTTTCGGCTGTCGGACAGGTCTTCGGGGGATTCTGTCTCCAGCTCCGCCGCAGCCTCATTGATTTCCTGCACCAGAGCTTCGCAAAGCTCAGCCAGCTCGTTCTCCGTAGACTTCTCTAAGGTAAAGCCAGCCCGTTCCGCGAAGGTCCGCCGCTGATAATTGATTCCGCAATTCAAAGTAAACAGAACAAATAAAACAATCGCGAATTTTACCACAATTGCTGCCAGCCTGCGCAGCCGAAACCGTCGCCGGATTACCAGAAGCAGCCCGGCCAGCGCCGACAGTATCGCCGCGTAAATCAGAAGCTCAATCAGGGAAACTGGTACAAGGGCGCTTACACGTCCCAGGCTTCCGACCCAGATTGGGTAGATTTTTTCCGCGTACCACTCCGCAAAGGCCGGAAAAAGCCGGGCCGCAAGGTTCAGCGCCAGGGCAGCCAGAAGGCTGCCGCTCCAGCACACTGTACTCCTTCGTACCCGGCTTTTATGCTCCGCACGCCTCATGAAAGGGCGCTCTTCTTTTCATCGATTTCTCCCTGATACTCGTCAATCAGGATTTCCTTGCGCGCGATTTCCTCGCAAAGCTGCTGAAGCGGCACATCGTCGATACTGCCCGCAGCCGCGAAGCGCTCGTATACGATTTTTCCGATGGCCTCGTAATCCCGCTTCATGTCGCGCTCCAGACTGAAAATCTGATTCTTCAGCTTTGCCACGCCTGCCACCTCCGTAGCCTTGCGTCCCACCGTATCTGCCGCTCCTGTCACTGCTCTTCCGATGTTATCCCAGATATTCTTGTCCATACTCTATACCCCTTTCTTTTTTCTTCTATACATAAGCTCTGCCAGAGCTGTGGAAGCCGCTCCCACCAGAAACGGCATCAGCAGCTGACAGGCCATGGTTTCATAAATGCCCGCCATCAGGAAGGCCAGCGCTGCGAAATTCCGCAGCAGCATATGCCACAGATAAATATTGGCGGAATCCCTTTCTCCTATCCGGGCCAGTAAAGATCCCTTTCCCAGATCCGCAAAGGCCAGCGCCAGACTGAACATCCCGCCCGCCGTCAGGATACTGCCCACATACAGCTCGTCATATCCGCTCCACAGACATTCTACCGACGAAAGGAGCATACCGCCTGCCACAAGCGCCATTCCCGCGCCCCTGTGCAATTGCAGCCTTCCCTGCTTCTCCCGGCAGGCAAACCAGCTGCCCCACAGGAAAAACGGAAAGCCCGTCAGCCAGAAGCTTCGGATCCAGCGGACCGGCACCGCGATACCGGTCAGTCCTCTTCCCTCGCCCAGCAACAGATTGGCTGCCAGCAGTACCGGAATCAGAAGATATGCCCTTTCCTCCAGGCGTTTACGCGCCAGCAGCCGGTAAAACAGGTAGCAATACACCAGCGCGCCCATAAACCACAGATGAGGCGCCATAGCTGTCCGGTTAAAGAACAGCAGATCGGACACCGTCCTGCCTCCGTCTGGAAAAAGCTCTGCTCCCATCTGCGCGAAGGTCCGCTGGGACAGAAAATACCGGATCGCGGCCCACAGGTAATAAACCGCCACCGCTCCCACATACAGCCGGAGAATATGGATTTCCCGCCGTCTTAAGACAGCATCCTCCCGTCCATAGGCGAAATATCCGCTGATCAGGAAAAACAGCGGCACCGCGAACCGGGCTATTCCTTTTATGATTTCCCCGGGAACGCCGGGCAGGGTGCAGTGAATCAGCACCACTGCAAAGGCGGCAATTCCCTTCCATACATTCAGACAATCATTCTTCGTCTTCATGACTTAATCCTGCTGCTCCAGTTCCAGCACGCCCCGCATGGCGATAACCGGGCCGCCCCGATGCTCAATATATTCTCTGGTAATCGTGACGCGGCCGATATTGTCATCCTTCGGCACCTCATACATAATATCCAGCATAAATTCCTCTATGATAGCCCGGAGCGCTCTGGCTCCCGTATCCCGCTTCAGCGCCTCTTCCGCGATGGCCTCCAGTGCGCCGTCGTTGAACTGCAGCTCCACCTCATCCAGAGCCAGCAGCTTCTGGTACTGCTTGAGAATGGCATTCTTCGGCTCCTTCAGGATCCGAACCAGCATATCCTTGTCAAGCCTGCCCAGGGTACAGATTATCGGCAGACGTCCCAGAAACTCAGGAATCATACCGAAGGCCCGCAGATCCTCCACGGTCACCTTTGAAAGCAGATTCGGCTCTTTGTCGTATTTATCCTTTAAATCCGCCTGGAAGCCCATGGAGGACTTCTGGTTCAGACGCTCCTTAATGACATTCTCCAGATCCGGGAACGCGCCGCCGCAGATAAAGAGGATATTGCGGGTATTCACCGTGGTCAGCGGCACCATGGCGTTCTTGCTGCTTGCGCCCACAGGTACCTCAACCTCCGCGCCCTCCAGAAGCTTTAAAAGTCCCTGCTGCACCGACTCTCCGCTGACGTCCCGATGATGGGTATCCTTCTTCTTCGCAATCTTGTCAATCTCATCGATAAAGACGATTCCCCGCTCGGCCTTCTCCACATCATTGTCCGCCGCTGCCAGCAGCTTGGAAATAACGCTCTCGATGTCGTCGCCGATGTAGCCTGCCTCGGTCAGGGACGTGGCGTCCGCAATAGCCAGGGGCACATCCAGAAGCTTCGCCAGCGTCTTCACCAGATAAGTCTTGCCGCTTCCGGTGGGACCTATCAGCAGAATGTTGGACTTCTCAATCTCGATATCGTCCTGGGTTCCGGTGGCCACACGCTTGTAGTGATTGTATACAGCCACAGAAATAACCTTTTTGGCATGATCCTGTCCGATAACGAATTCGTCCAGGCTGGCCTTCAGCTTATGGGGTGCCGGGATGCTCCGGATATCAAACGCAGGCTTCGGTCCTTCCTTCTTTGGCTTTTTCTTCTTCACCTGCTGCTGATTGGACATCATGTTCTGTAAATCTGATAAATTCATAAAGTTGACGCCCTGAAGCCTGGAGAAGTCAATATTTCCATTCTGAATCGTATCCATCGTCTTCTGCATACAGTCCGGGCAGACACTGATGCCATCTGTCAGGGTGATCAGCTTCCCGGTCTGGCTCTCCGGACGGCGGCAGAGGAAGCAGAACCGCTCGTAGTCATGTTCCTCCTGCTCTGTACTTTCTGTATGGATTACCCCTTCCGGAGTGTCTTTTTCCTTATCGTTCTCTAAGTAATCTTTATCCTGCATATATTCCTGTTCTCCTTTTCACACAGTATATCATAATTTACCCCATTGTGAGCGAAGAATTAAAATTTCATATTCTTTATAAATCCTTTCGATTATTTTATCAAATATACATATCTGATGATTTTATCCGTTTTTGTAAAATTATCCCAGTTTAAATATGTAAAAGAGACCGGCTGCACGTTTTACGCATAACCGATCTCTTCGATTCATCTGTCTACTTATTGGCCGCTTCTACCTCTGCCTTGGTGCTCAGAGTCAGTGATACTGTTTTCTCCACATAGCTTCCATTTTCCGGGGACTGTACTGTCACTTCCACCGTCTCACCGGCTTCATAGTATTGCAGGCGATCCCGCAGCGTATCATAGGTTGTCACGCCCATTCCGTCGAAGCGGGTCAGGATATCTCCCTTTTTCAGTCCTGCCTTATCCGCCGCGCAGCCTGCTACCACAGACTTCAGATAGACGCCCTCAGGCATATCATACTGCTGGGCAATGTCGCTGGTCACATCCTGACAGGTAACGCCCAGATACCCCATTTTCTCACTGTCTACTTCAGAACGGGTCTGCAGATTCTGCAGATCTCCGATGATGCCCTCCACATCGGAAATGGGGATTGCGTAGCCCATACCCTCTACATAGTTGGATGAAAGCTTGGCCTCGTTGATACCGATGACCTCACCCTTCATATTCAGCAGTGCGCCGCCGCTGTTGCCCGGGTTGATGGCCGCGTCCGTCTGAATCAGCTTATTGCTGATGGTACTGTCATCGTCATTTTGCAGGGTTACCTCTCTGTCCAGCGCGCTGACAATTCCCTTGGTCACCGACTGTCCATATCCCAGCGCATTGCCGATGGCAATCACCTGATCGCCCACCTGCATCTGTGAGGAATCGCCAATCGTGGCTGTCTTAATCGCAGACATGGTCTCCGCCGGAATATCTGAAAGCTTCACGGCAATGACGCCCACATCCTTTGTGGCGTCGCTTCCCTTAATCTGATCCTCCACTGGAGGAGTTCCATCCTTGCCCTCGTCCACGCTGAATACCACAGACAGGTTGGTTGCCCCTGTGATGACATGGTTGTTGGTGACAATCAGAAGTTCGCTGTCATTCTGACCGATGATAATGCCGGTTCCTGTGGATGTGGACTCCTGCTGCTGTGGCTGACTGTACCAGCCGAAGCCCCAGTAATTCTGTACCTCTTTTACGCTGACATTGGTTATAGCCACCAGGGACGGCATACACTGCTTCACAATCGCTGATACGGACGCAGCGCTGTCTTCCGAACCGCTGTTTTCGGTCTGGGGCTGTACGGTTCCCACCTCCGGTGCCGCCGTATCCGCTGACGCATCCTGGCTTACAGGAGCCGTCACCTTATCACCGAACAGCTTCTGTCCCACAAAATTCGTGCCCTGGAATGCCGCTCCGGCCACCACGCCAAATACCAGCGCAATGCACACGGTCTTCGCAATAATGCGGCCAAAATTCTTCTTTTTCTTCTGCTTCTTCGACACGCTGCCCTGGAAACTGCTCTCCGTATTCCGGCTCTCCGTGCGCTGATAATCTGTATCCTGATAGAACGGACCGCTGTAACGATACTGGCTGCCTGTGGTTCCGCTTTCAGGCTGCGCTGCCGTACTGTCTTTTCCTTCCGCTCCGGCGTTCTCTGTATCTCTTACATCTGCTCCTGTTTCATTTTCCATATCCGGATTTTCAGACAGGTTTTTATTTTCCTCATCGTACATAAAGATGCACTCCTTCCTCCACTCACTTATATCATTATCCTGTAGTGTAACAGGCAATTGTGTTCAAAGTGTGAGCAAAGGATTAAAAAAAATTTATAAATGCCCGCGCCCGTATAATTCAAAAAAATCGTGCAGTTTCTGCAAAACTGCACGATTCCAGGCTGCGGATAACAGGACTTGAACCTGCACGGGGTTACCACCAGAACCTAAATCTGGCGCGTCTGCCAATTCCGCCATATCCGCGAATGTCGTCCACTTCGTTCCCGACATCCGCCGATGATGCACAGAAATGACACTCCGTGTCATTTCGCGCCCACTCAACTCGGGATTTTGGCATATCCATGCCAAAACACCTCGCGGAACAGGGAAATGTGGACAATTGTATCAGTATACCTGATTTCATCTAATAATTAAAAAGACCGAAAACCCTGTATTCACAAAATCTTCGATCCTCTCATGAAGCATCCGGGATTCGAACCCGGGACAACTTGATTAAAAGTCAAGTGCTCTACCGACTGAGCTAATGCTCCTTATTCATAATAACTGCGGAAGGTTTTCATCCGCCCAACTGGGCTAACTGGATTCGAACCAGCGAATGCAGGAGTCAAAGTCCTGTGCCTTACCGCTTGGCGATAGCCCAAAATTTTGCTCTCGCAAAGGGTGGATAAAGGGATTCGAACCCTTGGCCTCCAGAGCCACAATCTGGCGCGCTAACCAACT
>ERZ827088.3217-NODE-3217-length-15429-cov-4.975998_pt1 | contig 15429 bp, 10 predicted proteins | sample MGYA00519922_ERZ827088 | MGnify/ENA primary metagenome ERZ827088 (study PRJEB31778, sample SAMEA3449254) | human gut metagenome | biome: human gut; feature: human-associated habitat; material: faeces | place: United Kingdom | collected 2010/2012 ... | reverse complement strand
TGTGCTGGCGACGGCATGGGAGGATAGGCAGCTGCCGGATCCCAAAGAAACAGTCAAATGACTGTTTCTTTTTTTGTTCCTGTTTTTATTTGCATTTCGACTATCATTTAAAAGGCACTATGCAAAAAATATACACGCATTTTTGCTTGACTTCACAACGTTAGTATGCTATTATGTGTATATCGAAAATCGAAGAGGGGCATGTATTTAATGGAAAAAAAGAAATCTGCAAAGAGAAATGTTCTTTGGAAAGTGATTCCCGGTTTTGTTATCGTTTTGCTCATCGGCTGCATTGTTTACCTTTGCGCTGTCGTGAAATCAAACACTGCCGCACGCATGGATTCAATGCGGTACAGGATTTTGTTTGATCGAGAGTGCACGGGCAGCGAAATTGTTAAGGCTGCGGAAGAGCGCGATTATGATATCATTGTGCTGACAGGCGAACAGGCGAAAGAAGCAGGCGAGGCCATTGCGCCGTTTGTTACCGAGAACTGCCTTGTTGTGTTTGAAAACATGACGCTTGAACAGGTTCAAAAGGCAACCGGGCTTGCCGAAGGGTTTTCGGATGAGAGAAGCAGCAGGAACGCAAGCATCGGCCTGATGATGAAGGGCGGCGCGCTCCGGTTGTGCGGCTTTGAATCCAAAAACGGAATTATTGACAGGCTGACAAACGAAAACGTTGCGGATGCGGCGGCTGATATGCTCAGCAATAATAATTAAGAACTCGATTATGACTTGAAGCTTATGCTTCCAAACTGAAAGTGAAACGCAGCACGGCGGGGTTTTCCCTGCCGTGCTTTTTGCTGCAAAGTTTTCCGCAAGTTATATTTATTTGAGGAAATTATGAACCGTACCGAAAAATGTTAATTTGCCGCCTTTTTTCAGAAAAAGAAATAATCGGATACTTTTCGAATGTTGTTGACAGCCTCTGAATACTGTGTTAAAATGTAAATAATTGGAGCGCAATTTAAATTATTATTTAAATCATACTCCAAGGAATAGTTTTTGCAAACAGACGATTCGGACTCGACTGCGGTCGCGGTATGAATGACGGAAACAGTGCAGCGCATTCTCCGAAATCCGATGCTTGAACTTGTGAACGATATCAGCGCTGTTCACTCGAATTGCGTGATATAAAAAAATCATTCAGGAGGCATTATGAAAGGAACGAATTTCAGAAGAATACTCTGTATTCTCATTGCAGCGATGCTTTGCATCGGGCTTTTGCCCATCGGTGCTGCGGCGGACAGTTATGCGGCAGCAGCTGAACTTCGCAGTATGCAGAAGGTTCGTCGTGAAATTGACGGCGAGCTCTTTGAACTCGAAAGCGAACTTGACTCCGACCTGTCCGCTGTTGAAACGGTTGACAGCCTGTTCGAATATCTTGACGGAGATTCACGAATCAAGAGCATCAACCGGCAGAACGGAACAACTTTCGGCTACACTCTGAAATCCGGAATGACCGTTGTGTATGATTACAATATCGTTCACGGCATCAGAGAAGGTTCCGAACCTGTTAAAATCGAGCTTTCCCCTGCGGAAGAGGTTCGCGGTATTTTGGATGGCGGTGCGGTCACGGCCTCAAACAGGAATGTTGCCGTTTATGCGCCCTATTTGGGAATTGATGAGGGTGTCGGCGATTACTATTCGGAAACCTTCGCTCCCGTGATCAGCAGCTACACGGGCGGAACTTTGACCGTGTACGAAGGCAACGAATGTGATGTTACCGATTTGACAGAGATGTATAAATACGGCGTGATCATGTTTGACTCGCACGGTTTGGAATATGACGGGCTGAGCTATATTGCGATTCACAATGAAAACGGTGTCACGGCAAGCGATTACAGCAACGGTTGGGTTGTGGAACTTGCCGGCGGCGGCATTGCCGTGAATTATCTCTATCTGAATCACTATGCAACCGCAACCATGCCGGGCAGCTATGTTCACCTTGCAACATGCAGCGGCGGCAAGGACGGCAATCTGCTGAACTATTTCACTTCACACGGGGCTTCCGTTGCTTTGGGTTATGATGAAACCGTGACCGTTGCATATGATGTTTACATCTTCCAAGATATTTTGAACTCCATGCGCGGATTGGGCGTGTCCGAATGCTACAATATCGGGCAGGCACTTGACTATGCGAAGAGCCGCCGCGGCGAATACGATCCTTATTATTATGAGGATGAGGGTATATACACCCATCCCGTACTTGCGGGCAACAGGAACTGGTACTTCCCTCCGCTTTACACGGTGAACTTCATTGTTGAGGGACAGACTGCGGCGTTTGAATCCTTTACGGTAACAAAGAACACGGTGTTGAATCTCAGCGACTTCCCGACGCCGCCGACGATTCCGGGGAAAAACTTTTCTCATTGGAGGGGGCCGAACGGAGAGACCGTTACCGGAAGCCTGACAATAACAGCCAACACAAATATAATTGCTTCGTACACCGTTCCGACCTGCACCGTGCAATGGGTGGACGGCGCGACGGAACAGGTGCTGAAAACTCTGAATATGCCCATCGGAGATACCGTTATGGCAGAGGCTTTTCCCGAGCCGCCGGAGCATGAGGGCAAAACGTTTGAATATTGGTCGGTTAACGGTTCCGAATTTTTCGGCAGCAGTTACTATCTTACGGGTGATACGACTTTCCGCGCAGAATACAGCAACGAAGTCTACACGGTAAGCTTTTATTCGGGACTCACCGGCGAACTCATCGGAACACGCACCGCAGAATACGGCACGGAAATTCCCTTGTCCGAATTTCCGAAAGCTCCCGATGCAGTCGGATACAATTTTGCCGAATGGCAGTATGCGGACGGAAGCGCCGTTTCGGGAAGCATCAATGTTACGGAAAATACAAGCTGCTATGCGGCTTATGAAGCGAAAATGTACACGGTCAAGTTCTGGGATAATCACACCGACGTCATTCTTCGTACCGATACTGTGCCTTACGGAACAGTGATCAAGGCGGAAGATTTCCCCGAACACATTGAACATGAAGGCTATGATTTTAAGGGATGGTACGGCTACGGCGAGTTCCTTGACGAAGTTACGGTCGTGTCAAACGTTATAATCTACGCTACCTATGAGCAGCACCCTTATACGGTCACGTTCGTTGACGGTTACAACGGTGAAACGCTGCAATCCGTAACCGTGCTCTATGACAACGGCCTTTACAGCGACGAATTCCCCGTTCCGCCCGTTCATGAGAATGCGGACTTTGTCGGCTGGTATGTTGAAGGGACCCTGTTTGAAGGCTCCTATCTCAGAGTGTTGGGGGACATGACGGTTACAGCGGTTTACAGCGGGTTCGAAACGCATACGATCACGCTTGTTGACAGCGATACCGGCGAAACATATGAGACTTACGAAGTTCGAGCCGGAACGGAAGTTGACCTTGCGGATCTGCCCATGCCGCCCTATCGTGAGGGAATGGTGTTTGTGGGCTGGCTTGTAAACGGCGAGCTGATGGAGTCGGGAACCGTTATCGTAAACGAGGATATGGTCATTACGGCGGTATTGAGAAAAGAGACTTTTACCGTGAGATTCTATGATACCATGGCTGACAGCTTTTTTGTGACCATGGAGGATGTTGAGTACGGCACGGTGCTGAGAGTCAGCGATTTTCCCGCGCCGCCCGTTCACGAGGGAATGGAGTTCGCAGGCTGGGATTACAACGGACGCATAATAACCGAAGAAACCGTAACGATTACCCGGCCCATGGTTTTTGCGGCGGTTTACGCTCCGCGCACGTGCAATTTGACGGTGATTGACGATTACACGGGAGAAACGCTGCTTGATACCCCTGTCAGTGTCGGCTTCAGCTTTGAAGTCAGCGAAATACCCGTTCCGACCCATGAGGGCATGGTATTTGTGGGTTGGTTCATCAACGGGGAGCTTGTCGCGGATGAGATAATCACCGTTGAGGAGGACACGGTTATTCACGCGGTTTTCGAACCCGAAGCCCCCGTTATCGGCGATATTAACGGCGACGGCACGATTGGAATTGACGACGCGCTTATGCTTATGCGCTATGCAATAGGAACGGAAGGCCTCACCGATGAGCAGGCTGCACGTGCGGATCTTAACGGCGACGGAGCGGTTGACGTTTTCGATGCTCTGCTGGCTCTGAGAGCGGCACTTAACGGTGAACAGCCGCCGTGCATAAAACCGCAGAACACGGCGGGCAAGGCGGAGGCATAATAAATCCTAAGAAGAATAACGTTTTGCACTAAAGCGAACGGCGCGGCAGGAATAAAATTTCCCGCCGCGCTTTATGTTAACTCGTCCGTTGAGTCGTTTTATTAATGTCAAATCAAATATATTGGGGTTTGCAGTGCATATGCACTTGACTATTTGCGCTTAAAAATGTATTATACGACTGTAAAATGCGGCACACAATGTTTCTTTGTGTGCTTGGGTTATGTAAGGACACTTTATCATAATAATGAGAGGTCACAGTGATGGATAAAAAGACTCTTGTTATCGGCGTTATCGGCGCCGATGTTCACGCGGTCGGCAACAAGATCCTGTATCATGCATTCACCGATGCGGGTTTCAATGTTGTCAATCTCGGCGTTATGGTTTCTCAGGAAGAATTCATCAACGCCGCAATTGAAACGAACGCCGATGCAATCGTCATCTCCTCACTCTATGGTCAGGGTGAGCTGGATTGCCGCGGTATGCGTGAAAAATGCGATGAGGCAGGTTTGGAAAACATCCTGCTCTATGTGGGCGGCAATATCGTTATCGGCAAACAGCCGTTTGACGAGGTTGAAAAGCGTTTTAAAGAGATGGGCTTCGATCGCTCCTTCCCGCCGGGAACCCCGCCGGAAGTTGATATCGAGGCATTGAAACAGGACCTGCACGTTGAGGAATAACCTGCGGCTCTGATTGTTTACTGATTACGATTGCAAAGCGGGGAAAAAACATGAAACCTGTTCTTTTGATCGATTTCGGGAGCACATACACAAAGGTCACCGCGGCGGATGTTGATGAAGGCAGGCTGTTGGGCACGGCAAACGCCTACACGACCGTTCAGTCGGACATTAACAACGGACTTTCCGACGCGCTTTCAAAGCTTGAAAAAGTGACCGGAAAACTTGATTTTTGCGAACGCTACGCCGCCAGCAGCGCGGCGGGCGGTCTTCGTATGCTTGCAAGCGGGCTCGTTCCGGAACTGACGGCGGAAGCTGCAAAGTGTGCAAGCCTCGGTGCGGGCGCAAAGGTGCTGAAGACCTACGCCTTCAAGCTCAATGAGGATGATGCGGACGAGATAAAGGCGATAAATCCGGATATTTTCCTGCTTGTCGGCGGCACGGACGGCGGCAATACCGACTGCATTCTGCATAATGCGCACGTGCTTGCGGATATAGGCGGAGATTTTCCCATCATCCTTGCGGGCAACCGAAATGCCGTGCGGCAGTGCGAGCGCATTCTCGACGGGCGCGAAGTGCATATTTGCGAAAATGTTATGCCGAAATTCGGCACGCTTAACATTGAACCGACCCAGAAAGAGATTCGCGAAGTTTTCCTTAAAAGAATCGTGCAGGCAAAGGGACTTACCAAGGCGAGCGAACTTATTTCCGGCATTATGATGCCGACGCCTTCCGCAGTTATGGCGGCAATGAAGCTGCTTGCGGAGGGAACGGATAATTCCCGCGGGCTTGGGGAACTTGTTGCCGTTGATGTCGGCGGCGCAACAACGGATGTTTATTCCGTTGCAAACGGAATGCCGACCGACCCGCGAACCATGCTCAAGGGTTTGCCCGAGCCGTATATCAAGCGCACGGTTGAGGGCGATATCGGCATGAGATACAGCATTCGCGGAATTGTGGATGCGGCGGGAATAAAAACGATTGCAGAGCTTGCAGGCGTGAGCGAGGCGCGTGCGGAGGAAATCATCAGTATGTTTGCCGCAAACACAGATCTTTTGCCGACGGACGATGAAACCGAACGGTTGGACGAAGCGCTTGCATGCATGGCGGTGCGCACGGCGGTGACAAGACATGCGGGCCGCATCGAAGAAGCGTATTCAATGATGGGCACGACCTATGTTCAAACCGGCAAGGATCTGCGTAAAGTGCAGAAGCTCGTTGTCACGGGCGGCTCACTGATTCACACAACAAACACGGCAAAGATCGCGTCGTTTGCGCTCTATGACCAAAAGGATCCGACATCGCTGAGGCCGCTCAGGGCGGATGTGCTTGTCGACAGAAAATACATTATAGCCGCAATGGGTCTGCTTTCCGAAAAATATCCGGAACAGGCGTTGAGCATAATGAAACAAGAACTATGCAGAGCCTGACGAAAACAGGTTCGGTGCCGAACCTGCCTTCAGGCGATTTCCCAATAAAAGAGGAGCATTTAAACAATGAACAACCCCAATATCAAAAACAAGCGCATTCCCGATGACGAATTCAACGCGATCCGTGCCGACGTGCTCAAGCAGTGGCCGACCGGCAGGGAAGTTGATCTTAAAGAAGCCATCGAATACCACAAGGCCATGCCCGCTCACAAAGTTTTTTCAAAAAAACTTGTTGAAGCAAAGGAAAAGGGTATCACTTTGATTCAGCCGCGTGCGGGCGTTGCGCTGATTCCCGAACATATCAAGCTGTTGACTTATCTTCAGGATAACGGCGAAGCCGATCTGCTTCCGACAACCATTGACAGCTACACCCGTCAGAACCGCTATGAAGAAGCCGAAAACGGCATAAAGGAGTCCCAGCGGCTCGGCCGTTCCCTGCTTAACGGCTTTCCCGCCGTCAATCACGGCGTCGCGGGCTGCCGTATGCTCATTGAAGCATTGAACACTCCCATTCAGGTGCGCCACGGCACACCCGATGCGCGCCTTTTGACCGAAATTGCCTATGCGGGCGGTTTCACAAGCTATGAAGGCGGCGGAATTTCCTATAACCTGCCCTATGCAAAGAGCGTCCCGATGGAGGAGACGATCCGCGATTGGCAGTATGTTGACAGGCTTACGGGCATCTACGAAGAAGCGGGTGTTTCCATTAACCGTGAACCCTACGGTCCGCTTACGGGAACTCTTGTTCCGCCCTGCGTATCCCATGCGGTTGCGATTATTGAAGCTTTGCTTGCGGCAGAGCAGGGAGTTCGCAATATCACCGTCGGCTACGGCCAATGCGGCAACCTTGTTCAGGATGTTGCGGCGATCCGCACCCTTGAAGAGCTGACAAACGAATACATGCATAAATACGGCTATGATGATGTTATCATAACCACGGTTTTCCATCAGTGGATGGGCGGTTTCCCGCAGGACGAAGCGAAGGCATTCGGCGTTATTTCCTGGGGCAGTGCAACCGCTGCACTCTCAAAGGCAACAAAAGTCATCGTCAAAACTCCGCACGAGGCGGCGGGCGTTCCCACAATGGAAGCAAACGCACAGGGTCTGCGCTGCACAAAGCAGGTCATCAGCATGCTTTCCGACCAGGTTTGCACCGCAGCCAACCTTGAGGAAGAAAAAGATATTATCCGCAGAGAGACGCGCTGCATTGTCGATAAGTGCTTCGAACTGGGCGAAGGCGACATCGCGATAGGTTCCGTTCGCGCTGTGCTTGCGGGCGTTCTTGATATTCCGTTTGCACCTTCCCGCTACAATGCGGGCAAAATGCTTCCCGCACGCGATAACGACGGTGCGATCCGCATTCTCGACATGGGTGCGCTGCCCTTCACCGATGATATCAAGGCGTTCCACCGCGCAAAGATCGAAGAGCGCGCAAAGGCCGAAAAGCGCAATGCAACCTTCCAAATGGTCATTGACGATGTTTACGCGATCAGCAAGGGCCGTCTTGTCGGAAGGCCGCAGGCTCTCCGCAGATAAACGGACGCGAATCGGCTTCGGCTGAAAATGCACGGCGGCGCGGAATGCTTTCGTGCCGCCCGAATACTTAAATTTCTTTTTTGAAATAAATTTTTGAAGAATTGAAAGGATACTTTTATGAAAATTATCGATGTTATCTGCTCCGCAGGCAGAACAGGCTTCTATTTTGACGATCAGCGCGCCATTAAAGCGGGCGCAAAAAGCGACGGCGCCGCATACGTCGGCGAACCCAAAACCCCCGGCTTTACCTCCGTTCGTCAGCCCGGTGAGTCCATCTCCGTGATGCTCGTTCTTGAGGACGGCCAGATTGCATACGGCGACTGCGCTGCCGTTCAGTACAGCGGCTGCGGCGGACGCGATCCCCTCTTCCTTGCAAAGGACTTCATTCCCGTTATCGAAAACTATATCAAGCCCGAACTCGTCGGCAAAGAGGCGGACAATTTCCGCGCACTTTCCGAAATGGTCGAATCCATCCATGTTGACGGCAAACGTCTGCACACCGCAATTCGCTACGGCATGACTCAGGCGATTCTTGACGCTGTTGCAAGGTCCACCGGCAGAATGATGTGCGAAGTTGTTGCGGACGAATACGGCTGCACCATTTCCGACAAGCCCATTGATATTTTCACCCAGTCCGGTGACGATCGCTACACCAATGCGGATAAAATGATTATCAAGGGCGCACAGATTCTGCCCCATGCGCTTATCAACAACGTTAAGACCAAGCTCGGCGAACACGGCGAACTGCTCGAACAGTATGTTGCATGGCTGCGTGACCGCGTGCTTCAGCTCCGCACGGATGAAAATTACAACCCGATTTTCCACATTGACGTATACGGCACAATCGGTGCCGCATTCGGCAATGATAACTACAAGGCAATGGCCGATTACATGGCGCGCCTTGAAGAAGCCGCAAAGCCCTTCCACCTCCGCATTGAAGGCCCCATGGATGTTGAAGACCGCGAAAAGCAGATGCGCGCGCTTGCAGCAATCACCAAGGAACTTGACGACCGCGGAATCAACGTTGAGATCGTTGCGGACGAATGGTGCAACACTCTTGAGGACATCAAGTACTTTGCCGACAACAAAGCGGGTCACATGGTTCAGATAAAAACTCCCGATCTCGGCGGCATCAACAACACGATCGAAGCTGTTCTTTACTGCAAAGAAAAGGGCATCGGCGCATACCAGGGCGGCACCTGCAACGAAACCGACCGTTCCGCACAGGTTTGCACCCAGTGCGCAATGGCAACCCAGCCCGTTCAGATCCTTGCAAAACCCGGCATGGGCGTTGACGAGGGCTATATGATCGTTTATAACGAAATGCAGAGAATTCTTGCGGTTCGCAGGGCAAAACAGGCAAAATAAGCCTTAGCGGCAAAATCCGAAAAAAACCATAAAAAGCGGCTCGCCCCGACACATTGCAAAATGCAATCGGGATGAGCCGCTTTGATTATTTCGATTCTTTATGAATGCAAAGGAACCGTTGTTTTGCATTCATAAAGAAGTGCTTCAAAAAAACGCCGCAGACATGATTCTGCCTGCGGTGATTCGGACACTTTGGTTTCACATTAGACGCAAACAGACTGCCGCACTATAGATAAAGTGCAATTGCGTGCGAACGACAATAAACAATAGATTGCCGCAAAAGTGTGAAAAGTCATATTCTTAATCCCAATTCTCCTCGGAGGGATCCAACGGAGAGAGGCTGCTTTCAGGAAAAATCGTCAGCTTCTCGACCAAACGGACTTTGTTCGATTGAAGCAGTGCCTGAGCCTGCGCACCTGTCAGCGTCAGTTTAACTCCGTATATGCGATACCTGCCTTGCTCCATTGCTTGTTTCAGCATGACAAAGTTATCATGGAATTCCTGCAAGTCAGCCAAGTCTTCTGCCAGCTGGAAGTCTGTGTCATCGCTGCTGTAGGAGCTTCCGGGGACTTTAATATCGGATGTGTCTATATCCTTGCCGAATGTGTCAACGGGGGGCTGCGTAACAAAAGGCTCGACAGTCTCATCATACATATAAGACTCCCGGATTTCCGCAGCCTGCTGATCATAACTGTCCAACTCGGAACAGATGCTGTCGTAAGTGTCCGCATAACACTCGGCGGCAAGCTGCGCCGCCGTTTTGCCTTCACAGTCGAGATAACCGCCGTACATCGGGTCGTCAACGCCTTCGGTTATACAGTCGTATACCTGGGTGAAGCCGCCGCAGCCGGTGAAGAGCTGCGTAAACTCCTCCGTTGTGACGCTGTCGAGCGAGACAAGAACGGTATAGGTCTTGTTCGGGTTTTTGCTGAATTCTTTGTAACATGACTGCGCATATTCAATGCGCTCCTGCGTGTTGTGAATCATTCGCTCTTCCGGGTCTATGCGCTTTTTAAAGGCCTTGTAAAAGAAGAACACGCCGACTGCCAATGCCGCCGTAAGCACAACGGCAAGGGCTGAAATGAGAAATTTGCGTTTTGATTTCATAAGATTTAACCTCCTGTCATGAAATCGTCGAGCGGGGGAAAAACAATGCCGTGAGCGGACAACCGAAAGATTGTTCGGCGGTAAACACGAAATTACGCGGAGAAAATCAAATGTGCTGTCCTTGCTCCTTCCCAGTATAACACATATACCCGATATTTGACAACAAAAAACAAGGCATTAATAAAATATATCAACTGCACAACAGAAATATTTCAACGGATATTAAAACGCCAAAAAGAAAAATCACCGCAAACATGATTCTGCCTGCGGCGAAAATATCAAAAGCAAAAAAGCGGAACAATCATTTTCAGCGGGCAAACTGACTCTCGTAAAGTTTTTTATAAAAACCGTCGGCGCGGAGCAATTCATCATGAGTTCCGCTTTCAACTATGCGCCCGCTGCGCATAACAAGGATAATATCCGCTTCGCGAACGGTTGAAAGCCTGTGCGCAACGATAAAGCTTGTTCGGCCGTGCATAAGCTTTGCAAAAGCATCCTGAACGAGAAGCTCCGTGCGCGTATCAATGGAAGAGGTAGCCTCGTCAAGAATCAGCATCGGGGGATTCAAAAGCATAACGCGCGCAATGCAGAGGAGCTGCTTTTGCCCTTGGGAAAGGCTGCCGCCCGCTTCGTCAAGTACGGTGTCGTAACCTTTCGGAAGACGCATTATGAACCCGTGCGCGTGACAGGCCTTTGCGGCGGCGATGATTTCGTTTTCCGCTGCCTGCGGCCTGCCCATTGCAATGTTTTGCCGAACGGTTCCCGCCTGAAGCCATGTTTCCTGAAGAACCATGCCGAATTTTTTGCGCAGCTCATGGCGGGGCATGGAACGGGTTTCCACTCCGTCAATAAGAATTTCACCTGAGTTAACGTCATAGAAACGCATGAGCAGGTTAATAAGCGTCGTTTTGCCGCAGCCCGTCGGGCCGACGATTGCAACGCGCATTCCGCTTTTTACCTCAAGCGAAAAATCGCGGATCAGCTCCGTGTCGGGCGTGTAGGAAAAACAAACATTGCGGAAGCTGATATTGCCGGTGCTTTCAGCCTTTTCATTGCGTTGAGCAGGGTTCGGCGCAGCGGCGGCATCGACTTCCGCAGGGGTGTTGATAAGCTCAAACAGCCGCGCCGCACAGGCAAACGCGCCCTGCAATTCCGTAATAACTCCGGAAATTTCGTTGAACGGCTTTGTGTATTGGTTGGCATAGCTTAAAAAAGCGGAAAGTCCGCCGACGGTCAGCCCGCCCGCAAGCACGGAGAATGCGCCGGAAACGGCAACCCCTGCATAGATAACGGCATTCACAAAGCGCGTACACGGATTTGTGAGAGAGGAAAAGAATACGGCGCGGAGGGAAAACTTTTGCAGCTTCTCGTTAACTGTATTAAAGCGTTCTTCTGCGCGGGCTTCGTATGAAAATGCACGGATGAGCTTTTGTTCGCCGATAAATTCATCGATCAGCGCGGTTTGCTCCCCGCGGGTTTCGCTTTGTTTGCGGAACATGGAGTAGGTTCGCTTGGAAATAAAGCTTGCGACCGCAAGCGAAAGCGGCGTCACGGCAACAACAACGAGGGTTATCAGCGGGTTGACGGTGAGCATGAACACGAGTGTGCCGATAATGGTCATAATCCCCGTGAACAATTGGGAAAAGCCCATCAAAAGCCCGTCCGCAAGCTGATCGGCATCGCTGAGCATACGGCTCACGGTTTCGCCCGCCGGGTGCGAATCGAAATAGGCGAGGGGCAGTTTTTGAATGCGGCGGAATGCTTCTGCACGGATATTGCGAACGCAGCCGTAGGTTATGCTGTTGTTGCAAAGGCTCACAAGCCATTGAGAAAGTGCGGCTCCCGCCGCAGCTGCACCGAGTTTCAGCAAAAACGGTGAGATCTCGGCAAAGTCAACCCTTCCCGCGCCGATGATGCAGTCAATAATTTTTCCGGCGAGAACGGGGATCAGAAGCGTTAAAAACACATACACGAGCGAAAGCCCGAGTGAAAGCGCGAATTTAAAACGATAAGGTTTCAGCCGGCGCAAAAGCTCCGCAGCGGTGCCGCGTCCCGCTGAATCGAGTGTAAAACGTAATTCTTCTGAGTGCGCAGATTTTCCTTTTTTGTTTAAACCGTTTTTGCTCATTTTGCCGCATCTCCTTCGGGTGTGTTGTTCGGAATGCTAAGCTTTGCCGCTTCGTCCGGGAACTGAGAGGCATAAATCTCGCGATAAACAGCGCAATTGCGCAAAAGCTCTTCATGCGTGCCCTGTCCGACGGCGCGCCCTTCATCCAGAACGATTATGAAATCCGCAAACATGACCGAGGCCGCGCGTTGGGACACTATGAAGGTCGTCGGCGCGGGGGAAAGCTTTCGAATTGCGGCGCGGAGTTTTGCATCCGTCGCAAAGTCCAGAGCGGATGCACTGTCGTCAAGAATCAAAATTCTTCCGCCGTGAACAAGGGCGCGCGCAATGGACAGCCTTTGTTTTTGCCCGCCGGAAAAATTGCTGCCGCCGCGCAAAACGGGTTCATCAATGCCGTTCGGCTTTGTGCGGACGATTTCCGCCGCCTGAGCGGTTTCAAGCGCCGAAAAAAGCTCCGCTTCGGAGGCATTCGGGTTGCCCATTAAAAGGTTGCTGCGAATCGTGCCCTCGAAAAGCACTGCTTTTTGAGGAACAACGGAAACTGCGGAGAGCAGTGCGGCGCGGTCGTATTCATCCGCATTCACGCCGTCAATAAGCACCTGCCCCTTTGTTGCGTTGTAAAAATTCGGAACAAGGTTCACAAGCGTGCTTTTTCCGCTGCCGGTGCCGCCGATAATGCCCACGGTCTGCCCGGGTTTTGCAAAAAAGCTTATGTCGAACAGAGCTTCCGCTCCGGCGTTTTTGTATTCGAACGATACGTTTTTAAATTCCACACTTCCGCAGGGCGAACCGTTCGCAGGCAGCTTATTTCCGCCGTGCGCGCCGCTGTCAAGCTGCATGACTGCCGCAACTCTGTCAGCACAGGCGAGGGATTTTGTGATGGTTATGAACAAATTGGCCATTTTTATCAGTTCAACAAGAATCTGCGCCATAAGATTATACAGCGCAACGACCTGCCCCTGAGTCAGAGAGCCGGAATTAACTCGAATTGCACCGCTTTGCAAAAGAATTATAACAGCGGCGTTGATAATTATCAGTGTGAGCGGGTTCATCAGCGCGGAGAGTTTGCCCGCGTTGATTTGAAGACCGAGGAGCTTTTCGCTTCGCCTGTCAAACGTCCGAATCTGCTCTTCCTCGCGGCAAAAGGCACGCAGAACACGAACGCCCACAAGGTTTTCGCGCACGGTGCCGGTCACGCTGTCCAACTCCGCCTGAACTTTTCGGTATTTCGGGATGGATGCCAGCAGGATCGAAAAAACAACGGCGCAAAGCAGCACTATAACGCCCGCAAAAATGAGTGCGCAGCGTGTGTCGATTGTGAACGCCATTACCATTGCACCGAAAACAACAAACGGGGAGCGCAGAAGCAGGCGCAGAGAAAGGTTGACGCCCGTTTGAATCTGGTTGATATCGCTTGTCATGCGCGTTATCAGTCCGGAAACGCCGAGAGTATCAAGCGCGGTGTAGGAAAAACTTTGGATTTTTTTCAGCAGAGCGGCGCGAAGGTCGGTGCAGAAGCCGATTGCAGCCTTTGCCGCGAAAAATTGTGCCGTTACGGAACAGAGCAGGCCGACCGCCGCAAGTGCCAGAAGCAAAAGCCCCATATTAATAATGAAGCTTTTGCTTTTGCCGTCAATGCCGTTGTCAATAATTGCAGCAACGATGAGCGGCACAAAAAGCTCAAATGCTGCTTCCAAAAGTTTGAAAAGCGGAGCCAGAATGCATTCCTTTCGGAACTTTTTCATGTATATCAAAAGTTTCTTCATTTTCACTTCCACCTTTGCATTCAGCTTTTGCGGGAGGCGGTGCATCCCGACGGCACAATGCGGCTGCATCCGTCTGCGCGGCGGAATTGTGCCTTATTTGAAACATTATACAGCAAAATCAAGGCTGTTTCCATATAGAATGAGGCAATGCCGCAAGATAAATTCAATTCGTGCGGAAATAGACAAAATTAAGCCTTGCGAATGCTGTAAATAACCAATATAATATTAGCAGGGACGGAGAAGAGCGGCTTTTGCACCGAAACGGGCTTTTCCGCAGGAATAACGGAAACGGAAAGGATGAACTGAATGGTGAAGGAACACAAAAAACACGGACGGCGGGTGCTGTGCATTTTCACGGCGGTGATTGCGGCGGTTTCAATGCTTTGCTTTGCGGGCTGCGGCTCAAAATCAACCGAGGAAAAGACGGTTTCGGGAATTATCACCGTTATTGCCGACGGAAAGTACACTTTGCAGCCGGGGACGATCGAAAGCACCGAAAATCAATTTCCCGTCGGAATGAATGACGGATCCCGCCGTGACGGTTCGGCTCCGGCCGCACCGAACAACAACGGTAAAATTTCGGATAATGACGGCGCCGAACCGGCCGACAGCGGCGCGAAAGATACAAATACAAACGATAGGAACGATACGGGCAAACAGAGTGAAGGCAATCCCCCCGAAGGCAATCCTCCGGAAGGGAATCCCGGTTCGGGCATGAACCCGGGCGGCAGCAAAATAAGTTTCACCGAAAACGGTGAAGCGGCGATTGAATTCACCGTTGCAGAGGGTGCATATATTGCGAGCGGCACGGAATTCGTTTCGGCGGACAAACTTGCAGTCGGCAGCATTGTGACAGTTCGATTGAACGAAAAAAACGAGGCGCAGGCGATGATAATTTGCAGCGCCGAGGCGGGCGGTGCGGATGCAGCGATTCCGAACGATCCGAACGGACAAAAAAATACAGCGGCTCCGAACACGCCGACGGTGAGCAATGAGCCGACGGTGAGCGATGAGCCGACGGTGAGCGATGAGCCGAGTTCCGAGCCGAACACAACGAACACCGGCTCAGTCAGAGAGAAAAACTGATTTTAAAATATATTTCTTCATGCCTCCTACACCATAGACTAAAGAGCCTGCCGAAAAAGCAGGCTCTTTTCCGAATTGATATAATCCCCATAGAGTAGACACTTGAAAAAACAAAAGAATTCAAGGCT
>ERZ827088.3215-NODE-3215-length-15458-cov-3.105824_pt1 | contig 15458 bp, 15 predicted proteins | sample MGYA00519922_ERZ827088 | MGnify/ENA primary metagenome ERZ827088 (study PRJEB31778, sample SAMEA3449254) | human gut metagenome | biome: human gut; feature: human-associated habitat; material: faeces | place: United Kingdom | collected 2010/2012 ... | reverse complement strand
GCGCCAGGCGCATGTCCAGTTCGCGGTCGTCGCCCACGGTGTATTCCTCGATCATCTTGTCGGGCTCGAAGCCCTTGTCCCAAAGTTTGGTTGCCATAGCGTGTGTGTATTCGTTTCTCATTTCGTGCCGGTTCCGTATTGCCGGCGGCCGGTGGTTTGCGGCGGTGCGCCGCGTTTGCAAATCTGTCTTCCGCACGGGGCGGGTGTCTTTCGCGGCGGGGATTCGGCCGCCTGCCGTGCGGGGCGGCGTCAGAGGATTCCGGCGAGTTGCCGGATGAATTCTTCGTAAATTCCGATTCCCTCCCCGATCTCCGAGAGGAGCACGTATTCGTCGGCCGTGTGGGAGCGCGACGACTCTCCCGGACCCATTTTGAGCGACGGAAAGGGCATCAGGGCCATGTCCGACGTGGTGGGGGAGACGTAGCTCCGGCGTCTGGCGGCCTGCGCAGCGCGTGCGAGCGGGTGTGCGGCGTCGAGCGCCGAGGCGCGGATGCGTGTCGAGCGGGGCGTCACCTCGCTGCGTAGTGCCCGACGCAGGATTTCGACTGTTTCCTCGTTGGTGTAGGCGTCCGTGGTGCGGACGTCGGCCACGAAACGGCAGGTGTCGGGAACGACGTTATGCTGCGTGCCGGCCGCGATCTGCGTCACGGCGATGCCGATGGGGCCCAGCACCGCGTCGGCGTCCATCACCCCCCGGACCACCGGGTTCTCCCCCGTGGCTCCGCAGTCCGCCCCGGCCTTTAACATGGTGGCGGTGGCGATGCTGTTGGTGCCCAGGGCCCACACCTCCGCCTTTGGCAGGCGGGCCTTGACCCCCTCCACCAGCAGCTTGCCCAGGCGGCCCCCCTGGCCGTCGATGACCACGATCTTCATCTCGCTCTACTCCTTCTTGATTTGCTCGATTTGCAGACCAACCGCCGGACTCTCCGCATAGAATGGGTCCGGTGGTGGTGTGATATGAACCTGTCCTGCGGCGACAGCCGGGAGCTGATGGCGCTGGCCGTGGCCCTGTCCATGCTCCTGGCCCAGGGGCAGGACGCCCAGCAGCTGGGCCGCCTGGCCGCCTTCTTCACCGTGGTGGGCGACACGCTGGCCCTGTTCGCCCTTCAGCCCGACCTGTGTCAGCCGGACCAGCCCGATCAGTCGGAAAAGTAATCCTTCAGCTCCTCCATCCGGTCCACGGCCATCTGATAGCCCTTGGCCCACAGCAGGCGCAGCTTCTCCGGGTCCCGCTCGGTGCGGGACACCCCCATGGTGGAGTCGGGCAGGATGACCTTCACCTTCCCCTGGCGCTCCAGACGGAACAGCTCCTCCCGGTTCGCGTTGTATACATGGGCCCGGTGCTCCATCACATGCAGGAAATTGGGGTAATCCCGATAGGTCCGGTGGAGCAGCTTCTGCATGGGGTCGGGCTTTCGTACATAGTCCCGGGGGTGGGTCAGCACCACCAGCAGCCGGTCACAGCCCTGCTCCAAGGCGTGCTTCCAGGGGATGGCGTCGCCGATGCCCCCGTCCAGATAGACAGCGGCCAGCACGGCCTCCACCGCGTCGGCCCGGATGGAGGGGCGCTGGCGTCCGCCGCCGGCCTCCTCACCGTTGCCGAGCTTGAGGTAGCGGCCCAGCTCCAGCTTCTGCGCAACCTCGTGCAGGCTCTCCTCGCAAACGAGCGCCGCGCGGATGCGCGTCAGCTCGCCCTCGGGCGAGTCGGGATGCCGCGCAAAAAGATACTCCGCCGTGACGAAGCCGAGCACGCTGTCGCCCAAAAACTCCAGCCGCTCGTTGCTCACGCTCTCCGCGCCGCGGTGCTCGTTGGCATAGGAGCTGTGGCGCAGAGCCTCGGCGAGCAGGGCTCCGCTGCGGAAGCGGTAGCCCAGCTTACGTTCCAATTCCTGCAAGGCGTTTCGCCTCCTTTTTCATAAGTCCGCCCCGCCGGAAGCGGGGCGTTATCCGTTATTTCAGTTGAGCTTGGCCGTCAGGTAGCGCACGCAGTCGCCAACGGTCTTGAGCGTCAGCAGATCCTCCTCGGGGATCTCGTCGATCTCAAATTCCTCCTCCATCGCCATGACCAGCTCGACCAGGTCCACGGAGTCGGCGCTCAGATCATCCTCAAAGGAGCTGTTCATCGTCACATCGTCCGCATTCACAGCGAACTGCTCCGCGATCAGGTCCTGCATTGTCTTGAAAATTTCTTCCGAAGTCATCTCATCCAGTCCTCCTCAGGAAACGTTTGGCAAAATGATACGGCAAGATAGCCGGTCTGTCAATAGGCTTTTTGTAAAATCAGTCCTTTTCGGGCGTGACCTTCATCTTATCCACGTTTTGCGTGATGTCGGCGATGATGCCGCTCTCCGCGACGGCGATGGTCTGACGCACCGCGTTGCAGAAGGCCGCGGCGTTCGACGAGCCGTGCGCCTTGACGACGGGCCGGGAGATGCCGAGCAGCGCCGTGCCGCCGACCTCGTTGGGGTCGAGCATTTTCTTGAAGTCCGCAAGGCCGTCCTTGAGCAGCAGATACGCGAGCTTCGTCTTGGCGCTCTTTGTCAGCATTTTCTTCAGCTCGCCGCTCATCAGCTTTGCCGCGCCTTCGACGCTCTTGAGCATGATGTTGCCGCTGTAGCCGTCGGCGACGATCACATCGCAGCCGCCCGCGAGCGCGGTGTTGGCCTCGATGTTGCCGATGAAGTTGAGGTGGCCCTGCTCGCCGGCCTCCTTGAGGCGGGCGTAGGTCTCATGGCGGAGGGTGTCGCCCTTGCTCGGCTCGGCACCGATATTCAAAAGTCCGACGCGCGGTTGCACGATGCCGAGCACCTTTTCGGCATAATAGCTGCCTAAGTAGGCAAATTGCAGCAGATATTCGCTCGTGCATTCGGCGTTTGCGCCGCAGTCCAGCAGCAAAAACGGCTGCTCCTTCGTAAACAGCGCGTCCACCAGCGCCAGGCGCATGCAGAGCGTGAGTGCGTCGAGCGTTCCGGCGCTGAAGCTTGCCGCCTCGCGCGCCGCGCCCTGCTCGTCGATGAACAGGCACAGATTCTTGTCGAGCAGCGCGCGCCCGAGATTTTCTCCCAGAAGCTCTTTCGCGTACCGCGTAAACCCGCGCTCCACGTCTGCCACATAGCGATTTGCAAGCCGGTCCTTTGCAAGATTCAAAAGCTCCATCGTCCGGTCGGCAAGCGTGCAGGATTTCTGAAGGCTCTGCCGCTCGTCGCAAAGCGCCGCAATCCGGTCCTCCCAGACAGAAAGATCCTCCGTTTCGCGCGATATGTTCTGCCGCTCCTGCCGCAGCGCGCGCCGTTTTTCCTCGAGCGCGTCCAGCTTCTGCTGCGCCTGCGCCTCCTGCCGCTGCAATTCTTCGGGGTCGGGAAGCGTTTGTTCTTCGTCCATTGATTCGACTGCCGGATGCTCGCGGTCAAACGTTGTCAGCGCCTGCTGCGCCGAAAGAAGCTGTCCGCTTGCCAGCGCCCATGCGCCCGCGTCACGCTCCAACGCCTCCAGTTTCTCGCCTGCATCGCCCTGCATCGCGGGGAACGCCGCAAAAAAGGCATCCAATTCCGTCTGCGCCGCCTCTTTTTGTGCCTGTGCCTGCCTGCTGTCTGCAAAATACCGCTCGGCGCGCGCGCTGGAGAGCGTATACTGCGCAAACCGGCGGCAAAGCGCCTGCGTGCACTCGCGGAGCGTCCGCGTCTCATCGAGCGCCTGATAGCGCGAAAGAGCCGCCCGGATGCTTCCCGTCAGCGCCTGCAAAAGCGCCAGGTTTCCGGCGTTCTGCTCTTCCAGCTGCTCCTTTCTTCTTTGGAGCGTCTTCCATTCGGAGAGCTCCTTCGATAGCGCCTGCACGCCCGCGCGCAAATCCTCCGGCAGCGCCTCCGGGTAGTATGGGCGCAGAAATTCCCGCAGCGTTTTTTGTATTTCTCCGATATGATTTGCAAGCTTCTCTCGCTCTTCTTTCATGCGCTGCGCCTGCGCCAGAAGCGCCAGATACTCCTGCCGCGCGCCGAGCAGCGCCTGTGTAAGGCCATCACGGTAGGTCTCTCCCCGGAAATACCTGGAAAATGCCGCGTGCAGCCGCGCGTCCACCTGAGAAAGCGACTGCCGGGCTTCCTGCTGTGCCTGCTGCATTGCCCGTTTTTGCGCCTGCAGATCCAGATACGTCTTCCGGTCCAGCAGCAGCCGCGTCAGCTTCTGCTCCGGCTCGGAGACCTCCTCAAAAAAGCGCAGCAGAAAATCGTTCAGCCCCCGCCGCAGATCATAGAGCGTCTGGTTCTCTTCGTCGGTGATCGCGCTGGTCGTGATGCAGCCGCCCTCGCGCGCTTGCTTTCCGCGCAGCAGCACAGCCCCGATCAGCGCCAGCGCACCTGCTGCCGTCAACGCAATGCCGGCAGCCAAATTTGCCTTTGCCAGCAGCACGCACCCCAACGCCAGCAGCGCCGCGCCCAACACCAGAAGCAGAAGCTGCGTGCCGGAAAGGCGCGGCTTCTGTTCCTCCGGCTTCGTTTTCTGAAGCGCCTGCACCTGCTTGCGCCCTTCCATCTCCGCAATCCGCCGGCAGTCCGTCTGATAGCGCAGCACCTCGTCCTCCGTCGGAACGCCGGTGGCAAACACACGCCGCAGCGCCTCCAGCTCGTCTTGCTGCTCCTGCGGCATTGCGCCCGTTTCCAGCGCCCGCTGCAAAACCGCATGCTGCTGTTCGTCCTGCCGGAGCGAGTGCAGCTGCTCGTCCGTCGGAGCGCCGTCTGCAAAGCGCATGCACGCCAGATCAAGCTGCCGCTGCTCGTCTTCCGACAGCTGCAGCCCGGAAAGCTGACGCCTGCATGCCAGCATCTCGTCTGCCGCCTGCAGGCAGGCGCTTACCTCCTCCTGCCGCGGCGCGGTAGTCCGGAATTTTATTTCCAGTTCTGTCAGTCGTTTTGTCTCTTCGGGCAGCAGCTGCGACGAAAGCTTCGCCTGCAGCTCTCCCAGCTGCGTGCACTGCCGCGTGCATTCGTCCAGCTCCTGCTGCGTTTTCTCCCGGTCCGCAAATAAGCCTTCTTCGCGCGCGACAATCTCGCGGTCCTCGTCGCAAAGGGTCAGCTCACCGAGCCGCCTGCACGCCTGCTGCGCATCAAGAAAGTGCTCTCGCTGCCGCCGAATTTCTTCGGCGCTCGGAAGCCCTGCCGGATAGCGCGCGAAAAGCGCCTGCAAAAGCGCCTCCTGTTTTTCACACGCCGCTGCCAGCTCCTTTCTCTGCGAAAGCTGCATGCTGCGCGCCTTCTGGTCGGACGAAATGCGGATTTTTTCGCGCAGGTCCGCAATTTCCGCCGTTGTCTGCTCTACCGCTTCGTTCGCCCGATTCAGCTCCCGCAGCACTTCTTCCAACCGGGGCAGCTTCTGCCTTGCTTCCAGCGTCTGCGCTTCGAGCACATGCAGTTCCCGCTCACAGTCGGCAATTTCTCCCTTGTCGCCGCTGTAGGCGCGCAGATTCCGCCGGAATTGGCGCAGTGCCTGCTCGGCGGTATCGAAGTTGTTCATGTCGTTCGTGTCGTCGACCAGATTGGAAAGCTTTGCGCGCATCGACGTCGTCGCCTGCATATCCGCCTCTGCCGCCTGCGGCAGATAGGTGCTGCGCGCAAAAGACGCCGCGTCCAGCCCGAACAGCTCCTCTCCGAGCCGCGACGAAAACGGCGTTTCGTCCGTCCGGCGCGTCAGATCCCGCAGGGAAAACGTATCCTTCGCCGCTGTCTTTCCGAAGTAGCGCGTCACACGGTATGCAGCACCCTGATACTCGAATTCCAGAAAGCCGCCGAATTTTCCGCCCTGCCAGGGCTCAAAACGCCTGCGCTCGTTCTCGGTCACATTGTGCGCGCCCGTGCGCGGCAGCCCGTAGAACATTGCCTTCAAAAACGCTGCCAGCGTGCTTTTTCCGAAGCCGTTTTCCCGGCAGATCACCGCCAGCCCCTCCGGAAATTCGTAGTCGAAGCCGGACAGCACGCCGAAATTTTCAATGTGGCACCGCAGCAGCCTCATAGTGAAATCTCCTCTCCCGAAAGCGCCTGCAGCCCGGCGCGGATGACAGCGGCTTTGTCTGCGTCCGTCAATTCGCTCGCCAGCACCTGCCGGATAAACTCTCCCTTGAGCGACACGTCATTCCGGTACGCATCCGCATCCAGTGCCAGATGGCTTTCGTCCTTGACCTTGACAAAAAAGAAGCTTCCCTGCAGCGTCTGCTGCAGATACGGAGCAGAAATATCTGCCGTAGGGTCACTCTCGCCGGTCAGCAGAAACTCGACCATATCCTCCGGCGAAAGCCCCAGCGACTGCTCCTTCATGCGCTGCGCAATCTGCGCGTTCTGTGTAAGCCCCGTTATATCAACCGGCACCCGGTGCAGCTGCCGCGCGGAAAACGGCACAAACTCGTGCGCAACCCTTCCGTCCTCCACCGTCAGCAGCACAAAGCCCTTCTCGCCGCACTCGTCAAACCCGCGCCCCTCGAGGCAACCCGGATAACAGTAGCTTCCGGTTTCATCGAGCGGTCCGGTCTGATAGGAATGGATGTGTCCCAGCGCCAGATAGTCGATGCCCCGGTTTTTCAGCAGCTTCAGGTTGATCACGTCTTCTGCGCACGCTGTTCCGATTCCCCCATGGAGCATGATCAGATTGACCACGCCGTCCGTATGCGGCAGCGTTTCATAAAGCGCCGCGTCCGCTCCGATCTGCACGCCGGAAATTGCAATGCCGTCATATTGCACTGTCGACCATGTCTTTCCGAACAGCTTGAGATTCCCCGGCAGCGCGCAGTCGCAGAAGGCGTTTGCCGCCTCGTCGTGGTTGCCGGGCAGATACAGATAGTCGACCTCCGGCGTCCTGCGGATGGCGGCAAGCAGTGCGTCGACTGTGCGCGCACGCACCCGCGCCCCGTCAAACAGGTCTCCCGCAATCAGAACCGCGCGCACCGCGTGCTCCTGCGCAAACTCCGTCAGCCGGACAAAGCTCTGCAGCTTTTCCGTATTCCGCACCGATGCCTGCTGCGCCGTCATATGCGTCTGCATCGGAGAATCCAGATGGATGTCCGCGCAATGGATCAGCTTCATAAGCGCCTCCCTCCGTCCGCCGTGCCCGGCAGACTCTTTTTCTCTATTCTATCATATCCGCACAAGCGCCGCATGGCAAGCGCCAAATTTGCAGAAAAACTGTCCGGCAGAAATGCTGCCGGACATACCGCCGTTTATTTTCTCATTTTTACGCTGCCGCATTTTCATAGAACAGGTGCAGCCGCTGCGTTCCCGCCGCGGCGTCTTCCGTGCCCTCTGCATCCGTTTCCGCTTTTTCATAGCGCGGAATCAGCAGCAGATGGATCTGCCAGCCGTCGATTTCTCCTGCGCCTCCCGCGCGATAGGTCAGGACAGCTTCAAAATCTTCCGGTGTCCCTTCTTCCGTCAGCATCACAAGATAGCCCTGCGCGTCCGGATATCGCGCCCCGATTTCCGCCTGCGGCAAATACTTCAGCGCATCCAGATAGTCTGTCAGCTGATAGACGCTCTGCTGCTCCGCCCACTCGCCGCGCTCGGTCACGAAAAATTTCCCGCTGTCGGAGAAAATCCGCAGCTGCGCGCTGTAGACGTCCCATTTATCATAATAGAAAAAGCGAATGGTCCCGCTATTTTCAAAATCAAAGTCCTTTGTCAGCCGCAGCTCAAAATTATCCGCGTTCACATACAGCGCCTCGCTGTTTTTGAGCTTCTGCGTCTTTGCAATCTTCCCGGCGATCTGCGCAGAATCCAGCTGCGAGACATTGCTTCCGTCCATCGGAAACTCCTGCCGCACCCACTTTATGTTCTTCGCCAATGCTGCTGTCAACGCGCAAATGGCTGCCAGCATCAAAATCCACACGATTGGGAATTTGATCTTCTTCATGGACCGTCCGCTCCTTTCTAAGCCTTTTCGAGCAGCAGTACCGTCTCCACATGCGCGCACCTGGGAAATAGATCGAAGCAGTGTGCCTTTCTTGCCTCGTACCCCTTCTCCCGGAGTCTTGCCACATCGCGTGCCAGCGTTGCCGGGTCGCACGAAACATAGACAATCCGCGCCGGCGCCATCTGCGCCATTGCCGCAATCACATCCTCGCTCACGCCCTTTCTCGGCGGGTCGATGACGATCACGTCGGGCTTTATGCCATCGCGCGCAAATTTTGCGGCAGCTTCGCCCGCATCCGCGCAGAAAAATTCCGTGTTTGAAATGCCGTTGCGCGCGGCGTTTTCCTTCGCGTCGCGGATTGCCGCGTCCACGATTTCCACACCATAGACCTTTTTCACATGCCGCGCCAGACACAGCGTAATTGTGCCGCTGCCGCAATATAAATCCAGCGCCGTTTCCTCACCGCGCAGACCGGCAAACTCAATGGCTGTTTCATACAGCCGCTCCGCCTGGTCGTGGTTCACCTGATAGAATGCCGCAGGCGAAAGCCGAAATGTCAGCCCCAACAGCGTATCTTTCAGCGCACCGTCTCCAGTAAGTGCTTCAAAGCGGTCTCCGAGAATGACGTTGCTCTTTTTCGTGTTGTAATTGATGACAATCCCGCTGACCTCCGGCACTTGCTCGCGGATTGTCCGGACAAGCGCCTCTTTTTTTGCAAGCGTCTTTCCGTTGACGATCAGGCAAAGCAGAACCTTCGGGTCCTTGCTTGCCGCGCGCAGATAGATATGCCGGACCACGCCTGTGTGCGTCCGCTCGTCATACGCCGCAATCTTCTCTTTTTCCATCCAGCGAAGCACCGCTTCGCGCGCCCGATTGGCGCTTTCCGGCTGAATTTTGCAGTCTGCGATGGCAATGACCGCATGGCTGCCTGCCCGATAAAAGCCCGCAACCGGCTTGCCGTTTTGCGCCTGCACCGGAAACTGCACCTTGTTGCGGTAGCCGTATATGCTCTCGCTTCCGGTGATCTGCAGGTCTGGGAACTCTACGCCGCCGATGCGAGAAAGTGCATCCTGCACGCGGCGTTTTTTCTGCTCCAGCTCGCACGCATAGTCCATGTGCCAGAACACGCAGCCGCCGCAGCGCCCGAAATACGGGCACTCCGGCTCCACGCGATGCGGCGATGCCTCCATCACACGCACGAGGCTTCCATACGCGCAGGTTCTTCCGACGTGGTCAATTTTGATCTCGCATGTTTCCCCCGGAATCACGCCCGGCACAAACACGACCTGTCCGTCAATCCGCGCCACACCCGCGCCCTCGGCAGTCAAGCCGGTAATTTCCGCACGGTAGGTTTTGTTTTTCTCCATTGCTTTCTCTCCGTGTTTCACGTGAAACATTTCACGCATCCAATCGTTCGCCGGTTCGTGCGTCGAAGCGGTAGACATTCTCATGCTGCGTCTCACCGTCTGCGTCCGCGTACCGTTCCGTAACCGTGTACGTCACCGTCAGAATCCCGTCGTCCAGACTGGCGGTATAATCTCCGTCCAGGAACGCCAACGTATGCCGCTCCTGCGCAGCCTCATAGACCGTCGTTCCCATGTAATCCTGCAAATTCATCTGCAAGGTCAAAAAGACGTCATTGATTTTCTGTTCCACATCTTCCGAGCCGAGTCTAAAACAAGGAAGCACCAGCGACATGCTGACAATCTCCTCCTGATCCATCTGCACCTCATACGGCTCGTCCGTAAAGGTTTCGGGAACAGGCAAATCCGAAGCATTTTCCTCTGAAGGCTCGCCGTCTACACCCGGTTTCTGCCCCTCTACGACGCTCGGCAGCGTCACAATATCCTGCGTATCCGCCTGCGCAGTAGATTTCTGCGTCTGCGAATGATCAACCAGGCTGGCGGGCATCTCCTGCGTCGAAGCGCCATTTGCCGAGCAGGACGTCAAAAACAGCAAAGCGGCGCAAATTGCCGCGATCTCTCGTTTCATTCATAACACCTCACCAAAAGTTTACCACAGAACCCGACTTGTGTAAAGCCATCACATCCGCTATACTAGGGTGTATTCTTCCAACTGCCAATGCACCCGGACAGCGGTCCTTTTTACGCTGCCGGTCACATTAGGAGTTTGCAGATACACCCTAGGGAAAGACAATCAAGGAGGGCAAACCATGCTTTCTTATCAGAACTGTACCCTGTGCCCGCGCCGCTGCGGGGCAGACCGCACGAACGGGCAGCTCGGCTTCTGCCGCCAGCCGGACAAAATTTACGCTGCGCGCGCCGCGGCGCATTATTGGGAAGAGCCGGTCATTTCCGGCAGCTTTGGCTCCGGCGCAGTGTTCTTCTCCGGCTGCACACTCAAATGCCTGTTCTGCCAGAACGGCGTCATTTCGCAGGAAAACCTCGGAAAAGAAATTTCAACCGCCCATCTGCGGGAAATCTTCTTAAAACTCATCGACGACGGCGTCCAGAACATCAATCTCGTCACGCCGACGCACTTTCTTCCGTCCATTCTCCCGGCGCTGACTCCGAAGCTCCCCGTGCCCGTGGTCTACAATTGCGGCGGCTATGAGCGCGTCGAGACGCTGCGCGAGCTTGAAGGGCTCGTCGATATCTATCTTCCGGACATGAAATATTCTGACCCGAAGCTTGCCGGAATCTTAAGCGCCGCGCCCGACTATGTCGAGATCGCAAAGGAAGCAATCGCAGAAATGTACCGCCAGGTAGGCAGCGCGGTGATTGAAGACGAGATCATGCAGCGCGGTATGATCGTCCGGCACCTGATGCTGCCCGGTGAACTTGATAATACGCTGGGCGTTCTCGACTGGTTCTCCGAAGCATTCCCGAAGGGAGACGTTTTATTCAGCCTCATGAGCCAGTACGTGCCGATGGGAAAGGCGAAAACCATGCCGCCCTACGACCGGCGCATTACCGAAGACGAATATGACGCAGCGCTTTCCTATCTGGAGCTGCTCGGAATCGAAAATGGCTTCACGCAGGATTTTTCCGCCGCGACGGAAGAATACATTCCGGATTTTTCCTTTGAGGGCTTATAAATTCAAAACAAACGTTTGATTTTTGGATGCACCTGTGCTATACTCAAGAAAATAACATGCAGGAGGCTGCGGCAGATGGCACGAACGACAGACAAGCGCGAGCGCATTTTGGAATACATCACCCAGTTCACGCGCGAGAACGGATATTCTCCTTCCGTGCGCGAAATCTGCGAGGGCGTGGGTCTTGCGTCCACGGCGACGGTCCATTATCACCTCAACGCTCTGCGGCAGGAGGGCTCCATCAACATGGACGGCAAAAAGAACCGGACCATCAGCCTGCCGGACCGGCTTCCGATCGGAAAAATTCCGGTCGTCGGCGTGGTCACTGCGGGCGTGCCGATTCTGGCGGTTGAAAACATCGAAGGGTATCTTCCCTGGGACGGAGACGAAAGCTGCTTTGCCCTGCGCGTGCGCGGCGACTCGATGATAAATGCCGGCATTCTCTCCGGCGACAAAGTCGTCGTCCGCCCGCAGAAGACCGCAGAAAACGGGCAGATCGTCGTGGCGCTGCTGGACGACTCTGCCACCGTCAAGCGCTTTCACCGCGAAAAGGGCAAGGTCTGGCTTTTGCCGGAGAACCCTGCGTATGAGCCCATCGACGGCACCGATTGCTCAATTCTGGGTCTTGTCAAAGCCGTCGTCCGCGAATACTGAATACTGATTCAAAAGCTGACGTTTTTTGTTTTATCCTAAAGTGATGCACGAAACCGTGCATCACTTTTTCATTTTTGTGCAGTTCCTATATAATATTGTATACGCGCTTGCAAATGGCGCTTCTCCGTGTTAAAATTATGGTGTAATACTATGTCCAATTATCAGGATTTTCATAGGAAAGGAGCTTTTTCTTGTACTCCTCAACGTATATCTGGGCGAAGGTTCTCGGTCACATGGAGCAGCAGCTCACGCCCGCCGTCGTCTCGACCTGGTTTGACGACACCGAGGTGCTGGAGCTGACCGATCAGAAGCTCGTCCTCTTCTCTCCGTCGACCTTCCGCAAGGACATGATCGTATCGCGCTGCGCGGTCTATATTCAGGAGGCGCTCAAAGACCTGTTCGACATGGAGCTTGAGCTGATCGTTCTGGATGAAACGCAGATTGACGCCTACCGCTCGCGCAAAAAGAAGCCGCGTTTCATTGAGTTCAATCCGCAGTTCACCTTCGATAACTTCATCGTCGGCAACAGCAACCGCTTTGCAAACGCCGCAGCCGTTGCCGTCGCGGAAAAGCCGGCAGATTCCTATAACCCGCTTTTCATCTACGGTCCGTCCGGCGTCGGCAAGACGCACCTGCTCTATGCCATTGCCAACGAGATTCACAAAGCGCATCCGGACTACAACATCGTCTATATCAAGGGCGACCAGTTCACCAACGAGCTGATCAACGCTCTGCGCGAAGGCAAGAACAACGAGTTCCGCCTCAAATACCGCGGCGCGGACCTGTTCCTGGTCGACGATATTCAGTTCATTGCCGGCAAAGACTCCACGCAGGAGGAGTTCTTCCATACCTTCAACAATCTCTACGAGAGCCACAAGCAGATCGTCCTGACCTCCGACCGTCCGCCCCATGAGATGGTCCGTCTGGAAGACCGGCTGCGCACACGCTTCGAGTGGGGCTTGCTTGCCGATATTCAGCCGCCCGACTATGAGACGCGCATGGCAATCATCAAGAACAAAGCCGGCCACCTCGGCTTTGACATTCCGGACGACGTCTGCAATTACATTGCCGAGAACATTACCAACAACGTCCGCCAGATTGAAGGCACAGTCAAAAAAATTAAGGCATTCAAGGAGCTCGACGGCATGGTGCTCGACGTGCCGAACGTTTCGCGCGCCATCAAGGACATGTTCAAGGGCAAGGCAGAAAATCTCCCGACACCCGCACTCATTGTCAGCGAGGTCTGCCAGTACTATAACATCGAAGAGCAGGTCTTGAGAAGCACGCTCAAGAACAAGAATACCGCCGAGGCGCGGCAGGTTGCGATGTACCTGATCCGGACCATGACCAACCTGTCTCTTCCCGAGATCGGGCGCGAGTTTGCAAGGGACCACACGACGGTCATGCACGGGCTCAAAAAGGTCGAGCAGACGCTGCAGAACAGCGCCTCGCCCTTAAACGATACCATCCGCGACATCACCGCCAATATTAACAATAAACTCTGAAAACCGCGCAAAACAGCTTTTTCTTTTTCGCGCGAATTTTTCCACATTTCCATGTGGATACTTCTGCTTTTCCCTGTGGACAGACATGAAACCCTTGTTTCACAGTTGCACCTGTGCAGAACCTTCTTTTTTCCCGGTTTCCCTGTGGACAGTTTTTTCTTACGCCTGCAAGGCTTTCCGGACTTATCCACATGTCGCACGCCCTACTGTTACTTACTACTGAATTTATCCTTTCTTTCTTTTTAGAAAGACGTCAGGAGGTATCCTTTTATGAAATTTACCTGTGAAAAAACTCAGCTGGTTTCCGCCATCTCCGTCGCCTCGCGCACCGTCGCGCAGAAGAGCGCCATCTCGGGGCTGGAAGGTATTCTGGTCCGTGCAGGTGTCAAAGTGATGCTGACCGGTTATAATCTGGAAACAGGCATCACTGTGAGCGTCGATGCCGACGTGCAGGAAAACGGCGCGTGCATCATGCCTGCCCGGCTGTTTTTTGATATCGTCCGCAAACTGCCGGACGATACCGTGAGCATTCAGGTCGACGAGAACTTCAAGGTCTCAATCAAAGGCGGCATTTCGTCGTTCACCATCACTGCCCTTTCTGCCGACGACTACCCCGAGCTTCCGGATGTCGACTCGGAGAAAGGCATCCGCGTGCCGCAGTGCGAGCTGAAGGCAATGATCTCCGGCACAATCTTCGCCGTCAGCGAAAATCAGGCACGCCCGATTCATACCGGCATTCTCTTTGAGGTCGACAATGATTCCATCACGAGCGTTGCCGTCGACGGCTACCGTCTGGCGCTGCGCCGGTATCTGCCGGAGGAATCCCTGGAGCGCACGCTCAAATTTGTCGCGCCCGCAGCGGCATTAAAAGAAGTCGAAAAAATCCTCGGCGACACCGAGGACCCCGCAACCTTCTATCCGGGCTCGAAGCACATTCTCTTTACCATCGGAGATGCCACGCTCGTCTGCCGTATTCTGGAGGGTGAATTTCTGGATTGGCGGCGCGTGCTGCCGCAGAATAACCCCGTCAAGCTCGTCGGAAATGTCAGCCGCCTGACCGACTCCATTGAGCGTGTCGGGCTTGTCATCTCCGAAAAACTCAAAAGCCCCGTGCGCTGCAAGTTTGGAGACAACAGCGCAGAATTCCGCACCATCTCCACGATCGGTGAGGCGTACGACGTCTGCCCGATTGCCGGAGACGGCAAGGATCTGGAGATCGGCTTTAACTGCAAGTATTTACTCGATGCGCTGCGCGCCGTGCCGGACAGCGAGTGCACGCTGGAAATGATCAACGGACTCAGCCCCATCGTCTTAAATCCCACCGAAGGAAACCGCTACAGCTATATGGTGCTGCCCGTCCGGCTCAAAGCAGGAGAATAAGCCATGAAAGTACGTGTCACAAAAAAGCTTTCGGATGCGCCGATTGCCATCCCGATTACCACCGAGTTTATTAAATTACAGGACTTTCTGAAATTTGCCAACGCCTGCGAGTCCGGCGGCATGGCAAAGACGTTCATTCAGAACGGGCAGGTGCAGGTAAACGGCGAAACCTGCACCCAGCGCGGCAAAAAGCTCCGCCCGGGCGATACCGTAACCTTTATGGGAAATACCTGGCTCGTTTCGCAGGAGGACGTATGAAGCTGACGCGGCTGCGCCTGTTTGACTTCCGGAACTATGAAACGCTGGACCTCACGCTGGACCCCGGCGTCAACCTGATTCTGGGTGAAAATGCGCAGGGAAAGACGAACCTTCTCGAAGCGGTCGGCTATCTATCGACCGGAAGAAGCTTTCGCACGCAGAAGACGCAAGAGCTGATCCGCTTCGGAGCAAGCTTTGCCGATCTGAACGCCGACGTCTTTTCGCAGGGGCGCGACCAGAACATCCGTGCGGTCCTGTTTTCCGGGCGAAAGCCGCGGCAGCTGTATATCGGCGGCGTGAAGCAGCGGTCTGCCGCCGGAAGAATGTCTGAACCTTACTATGGATCTGATCGATGACCATGCATTCCGTACCAGGCTGGAAAAATGCCGGGAAGAGCTTTCATCCGGAAATGATTTCAGTGAAGTACTTTTGAGCAATCACATATTCTCCGGACTTTACGCCGAAACCGCTGCTTTATGCGCCGAAATCGGTGCGCGTATGCTACAACGCAAACGGTTGGTGCGAATATGTGAGCGCGATAGCGTCAAAAGGACTTGCGGTGTCGGATCTTCAGATGCGTCTGTATCTTTCAAAGTACGACACGGCTTGTTTCGGCGACGGCGCAAACGACGAGGATATGATGAAAAAAGCAAAGCTTGCCGTAAGCGTAAACGACGCCGCAAAGTCGCTTGAGGGCGTGTGCAATGTCCACACCG
>ERZ827088.3206-NODE-3206-length-15501-cov-4.680176_pt1 | contig 15501 bp, 12 predicted proteins | sample MGYA00519922_ERZ827088 | MGnify/ENA primary metagenome ERZ827088 (study PRJEB31778, sample SAMEA3449254) | human gut metagenome | biome: human gut; feature: human-associated habitat; material: faeces | place: United Kingdom | collected 2010/2012 ... | reverse complement strand
TTGCAGTATGGCTGACACCGGCTGTAAACATTCATAGAAGTCCTCTGTGCGGACGTAACTTTGAGTATTATTCAGAAGATCCTTATCTGACGGGTAAAATGGCGTCTGCCATGGTCAAGGGTATTCAGAGTAATCATGTTGGTGCAACAGTGAAGCATTTTGCATTGAATAATAAAGAAACGAACCGTAAGAACAGTGATTCCAGAGCATCAGAGAGAGCGATTCGTGAGATTTATCTGAAAGCCTTTGAAATCATTGTAAAAGAAGCAAATCCATGGGCTATCATGTCTTCTTATAATATTGTAAATGGCAGAAGAACCTCAGAGAATCATGAATTACTGACAGATGTACTTCGTGGAGAGTGGGGATTTGAAGGGGCTGTTACGACCGACTGGTGGACCAACGGAGAACATTATAAAGAAGTGGCAGCAGGCAATGATATCAAGATGGCAACCGGATTCCCGGAGAGATTGATGGAAGCCGTACATAAGGGCATCATCACAAGGGCGGAGCTTGAGACCTGTGCTAAGAGAGTACTGAACCTGATACTGAAAGTTGATTAATAAGGGCAATCAAAAAGGAAGCTTTCCATTTGGAGAGCTTCCTTTTGCCATACAAAAACTAGATTTCGTAATCCATGCAGACACGAACCTTGGTATAAGGTCTGACTTTACCTTCAGCAACCTTTACATGCTCCGGGTGTACTGCATAATTCTTCAATGCTTCTGCATCTGTAAAAGTTGTATCCAGCATCACATCTGCATTGGAAGAGGGAAGGCAGTCAATATTGACATGAACATCAGTTAATCCCTCGATTTTGCCTTTTAATCCTTCCAGACCGGCTTTGATGCCGGCCTTGACCTCTGCCTTTTGTTCAGTGGTCAACTCATCTTTTAACTGCCATAATATAATATGCTTAACCATGTATATCTACTCCTATAATAACTGGATTCCATGTTTCTCACATTCAGCTGCCATTTCGTCAGGCCACAGAGAAGACTGTACTTCGCCGATGTGGGCTTTTCTCAGATAGATCATGCACAGGCGCGACTGTCCGATGCCGCCTCCGATGCTGAGCGGGAGCGAGCCCTCGAGCAGGCGCCGGTGGAAGTAGAGCGAGGCGCGCTCCTCTTTTCCGGCGAGGGCAAGCTGGCGGAGCAGGCTTTCCGCATCGACGCGGATACCCATTGAGGACAGTTCGATGGGGCAGTCGAGCGGGTCGTGCCACACGAGCAAATCGCCATTTAAGCCGTGGAATCCCTCTTCGTTCAGCGTGGAATAGTCGTCATAGTCCGGGGCACGCAGGTCGTGGGGCTGTCCGTCGCCCAAAGGGCCGCCGATGCCAGTGATGAACACGGTGTGGTGTTCCCGCGTGATGAGCCGTTCGCGCTCTTTCGGACTCTTGTCCGGATAGAGCCTGCGAAGCTCCTCCGCATGGATGAAATACACGTCCGGTGCGAGAAATGGCTTGATGGCAGGATATTGCTCGCACATCATGTATTCTGTGCGCCGCATGGCTGCATAGATTTTCTTCACGATGCTTTTCAGGAACTGCAAGTTGCGTTGTTCCGGCGTGATGACACGTTCCCAGTCCCATTGGTCCACGTAGAGCGAATGCAGGTTGCCCAGCGTCTCGTCGGCGCGGATGGCGTTCATGTCCGTGTAGATGCCGTAGCCGGGACGGATGTGATAGTCGGCCAGGGTCACCCGTTTCCATTTGGCGAGTGAATGCACCACTTCAGCCCGTGCGCCGCCCATGTCCTTGATGGGGAAGCTCACGGCGCGTTCCACTCCGCTCAGGTCGTCGTTCAGTCCTGTGCCTTGGAGGACAAACAGCGGGGCTGTCACGCGGCGCAGACGAAGTTCAGCCGACAGGTTCTGCTGGAAAAACTCTTTTGTTTTCTTGATGCCCTGTTCTGTCTGTTGCAAGTCGAGCAGGGGTGTGTAGGGTTTGGGTTTGATTAGATAGCTCATCTCGTTTTCTTTAGTTGAAGGTTTGTATGCTTTTTCTTTTCTTTCTGTTTGGCAAATATAGGTAATAGTTTTTATTTTGATAGTATTTTTGCTAAATAAATAGCATTTAGTATAATCTTATCGAAGCAAAGAGAGGAAAAAAGTAAGTCATAGTTAGGAGAATTCGGCATTATTTGTTACTTTTGCGGGCGATAAGATGACACTGTCTTATTGATAAGCATATAAGTCTCCGTAGTTCAATGGATAGAATATCGGATTCCGGTTCCGACGATTGGGGTTCGACTCCCCACGGGGATACAGCAGGACTGCGCTTGACCTCTTCAGGAAGAGGCTGGCGCAGTCCTTTTTTGTGTATGCCGGCGGTGTGTAGAGGATGCCTGTACGGGGTCTGGAGTCGATGTACGGACGGAAAGAAGGGTAAGGTCGGGCGGAAAGGAGGGTAAGGTTGGGCGGAAAGGAGGGTAAGGTCGGATGCCCTTAATAGCCCGTCGGACCGGTGTCTGAAGGGTGTGTGACGCGGAGCGTCTGCATCCTGGGAGAATGCAGACGCAGGAATGCAAAAGCAGTGCAATGGATGAATCTTCCTGCTTTTTGCATTCCTGCGTTTCTATCTTGCGCGTTTTGCGCTTGCCTGTTTGTTGTCGTGGTGGCAAGCCGTGTGTCAGCGGCCCGTACGTTTGCGATATTCCACGAGGTCGGCGATGGAGATGACTTTGAGCCCGAAGCGTTGGCCCACTTCCAACAGTTGCGGCAGGCGTGCCATTGTCCCGTCGCTGTTCATCACTTCGATGAGTGCTCCTGCGGGTTTCAAGCCAGCCAGCCGTGCCATGTCGATGGCAGCTTCCGTATGTCCGTTGCGTCCCAACACGCCTTCTTCGTTGGCATAGAGCGGGCAGATGTGTCCGGGACGTCCGAAGTCGTCTGCCTTGTAGGCCGGGTCGCTCAGTGCCCGGATGGTTGCAGCGCGGTCGTGTGCGGAGACACCGGTGGTGCAGCCGTGACCCAACAGGTCAGCTGTCACCGTGAATGGAGTTCCCAGCAGGGAGGTGTTGCGTTGGGTCATGGGTTCGAGTTCCAGTTCTTGACACCGTTTTAGCGTCAGTGGGGCGCACAGTACGCCTCTTCCCTCGGTCACCATGAAGTTTACGATTTCCGGAGTTATCTTTTCGGCAGCCACGATGAAGTCGCCTTCGTTTTCCCGGTTTTCGTCATCGACCACTATGATTACTTTTCCGGCCTTGATGTCCTCAATGCCTTCTTCGATTGTGCTTAGTCTTTTTTCGTTCATCTTCTTTGTTTTTTTGTTGGGGCAAAGATACGCAGTTTTTTGATGAGTATAGACAGGAAGGGGCTGGCAAACTTGTGGGGAGGGGTGTTCTTGGGGATAAGGACCGAACGGACAAAAAAATTCACCCGCCAATCTGTCATGCATTTGGCGGGTGAATTTGCTATCTAATGTTTTCAGGGCCTATCAGTTGTTCTCCGGGCGGAGCTTGCGGACGACGGCTCCAGTCTGCCACATTTCGCTTTCGCGGAGTTGGCGGAGTTCTTCATTCAGTTTCTCGCGATAGTCCGGTTGGGAATTAGAGTCGATGGAGCGTTGAGCTTCTTCGCCGGAAGCGACAGATTGGTAGAGCTTTTCGAACACAGGCTTGGTTGCGTCGTGGAACGGGCCCATCCAGTCGAGTGCGCCTCGTTGGGCAGTCGTCGAACAGTTGGCATACATCCAGTCCATACCTTTGGCTGCGAAGAGGGGCATGAGTGACTGTGTCAGTTCTTCTACGGTCTCATTGAATGCTTCTGACGGGGTGTGTCCGTGTTCGCGCAGCGTCTCATACTGTGCCAGGAGCAGGCCTTGGATGGCGCCCATCAGTGTGCCGCGTTCTCCTGTCAGGTCTGAATACACTTCGCGCTTGAATGTGGTCTCAAACAGATAGCCGGAGCCGACGCCGATGCCCAGTGCGATGACGCGTTCCCAGGCATGTCCTGTGGCGTCTTGATAAATGGCATAAGAGGAGTTCAGTCCGCGCCCTTCGAGGAACATGGTGCGGAGTGATGTGCCCGAACCTTTGGGAGCGACCATGATGACGTCGACGTCAGCAGGAGGTACGATGCCCGTACGTTCGCTGTACGTGATGGCAAATCCATGTGAGAAGTAAAGGGCTTTTCCGGCAGTCAGATGCTTTTTGATAGTGGGCCAGCAAGCGATTTGTGCGGCGTCGGAGAGAAGCACTTCGATGATGGTCGCACGTTCGCAGGCTTCTTCGATGCTGAAGAGTGTTTCTCCGGGAACCCAGCCGTCGGCCACAGCTTTGTCGTAAGTCTTTCCCGGACGTTGGCCGACGATGACGTTGAAGCCGTTGTCGCGCAAGTTGAGCGACTGTCCCGGACCTTGTACGCCATAACCGATGACGGCGATGGTTTCGTTTTTCAATACTTCACGCGCTTTGTCAAGCGGAAATTCTTCACGGGTTACAACGTTTTCGATAACCCCGCCAAAATTTAATTGTGCCATTGTTTAATTTGTTTTTTAGTTGGCCATGTCTTTTTGTTGCAGCAGGCATGGCTTCGTTTAATAATAGGTTGTTATTGAAATATCACTTTACTGCGGCAGACAGTTTCGTTGCCGTTCTTTTTCACTTCGATGTCATACTCCAGTTCGTTTTTTTGTTCGCGGCAGAAAGAGAGCGTGTCTCCGTAGTAACTTTCTGCGGAGTAAGCCATTTCGAAGCGATGGATATGTTTGTCTCTGAACAGTTCGATGGGGAACAGGTCTAAGATATGTTCAATATACTTGATGCTGTTCACATGCCCGTTGATGTCAATATCGCTATAGAGTGCTCGGTGTTCGCCGATGCTGGTCGTGTCGTTCACTTTGATATGTCCGGGTTTGGCAATAGGACATTCCTTGTCGTTGCAGATGTAGTCAGTGATGTGTCCGCCGTGCAGGGAAATCAGGTCGGCGGGCTTTCTGGTTTTCATGTCGATCATAGCCCAGATGGAACGGGCATATCCGATGGGAGTACCTTCCGCATCGAGGATGGCGAAATTTCTGTCTGTGAACAGACGGTAGACATTTTCGACCCATGTCTGGATGGAAAATTTTTCGTACTGCATAGGCATGCGTTTCAGCTCGATGGCCAGTCGTGACAAGACCCATGTGTAGTGAATGTTGTTGAGTTGTGCCATGCCGAAACCACGCTCTTCGGCATGGAATCCGGCGCAGTTGAGCAAATGATTGCCCAATACACCCATTGTCAACTGTCCCGTGAAATCGACGTGGAACGGTTCGGCAACGAATTTGTAAGTTCCTATTTTATCCGTACTCATAGTTAGTGTTTATTTGGTATGACGATATTTTTCTGCACGTTCAGCCAAATATTCGTTTACACGCTCCACACAGCTTTTAGTGATGGCCACTCTTCCTGACCGTACAAACTGCAATACGCATCCCAGTGATTGCAGCTCGCTGTTGAGTGCTGTGATTTCATCACTCATGCCAGTCTTTTTCACGATGGAATAGACGGGATTGACTTCCACAATGCTTGCACCATAGCGACGGATGACTTTTGAGATGTAGGTGTCACATTCCAGTTTGGGAGTAGACAGTTTGTAGAGAGCGATTTCGTGATAGAAGATTTCATTGTCTGTGAAGTAGTGTGCCTGAATCACTTCGATCTTCTTCTCGATTTGTTTCACTACTTTGACAATCGTCTCTTCATCAGTCCATGCCGTGATGGTGTATTTGTGTATGCCTTGTATGGATGATGCCGAAACATTTAGGCTTTCGATATTGATTTGTCTGCGTGTGAACACGGCTGTTACTTGATTAAGCAGTCCAGCTATGTTTTCGGAATAGACAATCAGTGTATATAGTGTTTTTTCCATGTGTTTGTTCTCCTTTTAGCATTCAAGCAACATTTCATTGACTGTTCCTCCCGGTGGTGTCATTGGCAACACGTTGCCTTCTTCGATGACTGCCACTTCGAGCAAAAACGGTCCGTCTGTTGACAGCATATTTTCGATGGCACCGGCCAGTTCTTCACGTCGTTCCACCACTTGAGACGGGATGCCGTATGCTTCGGCGATTTTCATATAATCGGGATTCAGCATCGGAGTGAATGAGTAGCGACGGTTGAAGAACATGGCTTGCCATTGCCGTACGTTGCCTAAGTAATTGTTATTAAGCAAAATGATTTTCACAGGAGCATGCTGTTCCATAATGGTTCCCAATTCTTGGATGCTCATTTGGAGCCCGCCGTCGCCCATGATGGCGCATACTTGGCGTTCGGGAGCTCCGAATGTTGCGCCCACGGCAGCCGGTAGTCCGAATCCCATAGTGCCCAGGCCACCGGAGGTGACAATGCTACGTTTTTGCTGATACTTGAAGTAGCGGGCTGACAACATTTGGTTTTGTCCGACGTCAGTCACCAGGATTGCCTGATGATTGGTGGCTTCACTCACCGCACGTGCGACTTCTCCCATCTTGATAGGTCCTTCTGTCGGAAACACTTCAGGTTCGATCACGTAAGTGTATTCCTGTTCTTCGTAAGGCTTGAAGCTGTCAATCCATCCGGTGTGTTGGGCTGGCTGGATACGTGCCGTGAGTTCACGCAGCGTCCATTTACAATCTCCCAGCACCGGCACATCGACTTGGACATTCTTGTTTATTTCCGCAGGGTCTATGTCCAGGTGGATGATTTTTGCTTGTCGGGCGTAAGTTTTCAGATTCCCTGTGACACGGTCGTCAAACCGCATGCCGATGGCAATCAGCACGTCACATTCGTTGGTCTTTACGTTGGGAGCAAGGTTGCCATGCATGCCGAGCATTCCTTTGTTCAGGCGATGGTCTGAAGGTATGTCTGACAGTCCCATCAACGTGGCGCCACAAGGGATGTCTGCTTTCTCCAGGAACGCCAACAGTTCTTCGCGTGCATTACCCAGTTCTACGCCTTGCCCGATCAGGGCAAAGGGACGTTGCGCCGCATTAATGAGTCGGGCAGCTTCGTCCAATGCCGTTTCGTCCGTGTCAGGCACGGGCACATAACTGCGGATGTAATCGATGTCGACCGGTTCGTAGTCGAACGTTTCCACTTGCGCGTTTTTAGCGAAGTCGAGCACCACAGGGCCTGGGCGTCCGCTGCGGGCGATGTAGAAAGCCTTGGCCACAGCCATGGGGACATCCTCTGCGCGACGGATTTGGTAGCTCCATTTCGAGATGGGTTGTGTGACGCCCACAAGGTCGACTTCCTGGAAAGCATCCGAGCCGAGGAGAGAGGTGCCCACCTGTCCGGCGATGACGATGATGGGAGTGCTGTCTATCATGGCATCAGCTATGCCTGTCACCGTGTTTGTGGCTCCAGGGCCGCTTGTCACCAGGCAGACTCCTACTTTACCCGACACACGGGCATATCCCTCGGCTGCATGAGTGGCAGCCTGTTCGTGGCGTACCAAAATGTGGTTTAGTTGCTTTGTATGGTCGTACAGCGCATCAAACACGGGCATTATCGACCCACCGGGATAGCCGAATAGCGTGGTCACCCCGTGGTGTTCAAGCGAACGCATCAATGCTTCTGCACCCGTAATTCTTTCTTTAGTCATAATTGTATAGCGTATACTCGTTTTTAGTCTATGATTCTTACTCCTCCCTTGTCGGCCGAGCTTACCATGCTGGCGTAAGCACGCAGGGCTTTCGACACTTTTCGGTCGCGGGTCACGGGAGTCATGGGGCGTGCAGCCAGAGTTTCGTCTGTCAGCCGCACGTTGATGGTGCGGTTGGGGATGTCGATGTCTATGATGTCGCCGTCGACGACTTTGCCGATATTGCCTCCTGCGGCTGCTTCCGGGGAGATATGTCCGATGCTCAGTCCGGATGTGCCTCCGCTGAAGCGCCCGTCCGTGATCAGTGCACATTCTTTGCCCAAGTGTTTTGATTTGATGTAGGATGTAGGATAGAGCATTTCCTGCATGCCTGGGCCGCCTTTGGGCCCTTCGTGCGTGATGACCACCACGTCGCCGCTGGTCACTTTTCCGCCTAAGATGCCTTCGCAAGCAGCTTCCTGCGAATCGAACACTTTCGCCGGGCCGGAGAATTTCCAGATGCTTTCATCCACGCCGGCTGTTTTCACCACACAGCCGTCTTGGGCTATGTTGCCTTTCAGCACAGCCAGTCCGCCGTCTTTCGAATAGGCGTGTTGCAGGTCGCGGATGCATCCGTTGGTCCGGTCTGTATCCAGTTCTGTGTAAGTGGCATTTTGCGAACCGAGTTCGATGTTGAAGTAATTGCCTGGCGCACTGGTATAGATTCTCCGGGCTTCGGGGTCAATGTTGTCTTTCAGGATGCTATAAGTATGGATGGCCTCTCCCAGGGTGAGCCCGTCGACACGGTGGACTCCGGTGTCCAGCAGGCCGCCTTTTGCAAGCTCGCCGAGGATGTTGAGGATACCTCCGGCACGGTTTACGTCTTGTATGTGGTACTTTTGTGTGTTGGGGGCTACCTTGCATAAGCAGGGCACACGGCGCGAGAGCATGTCGATGTCGTCCATCCGGAAATCCACTTCGCCTTCGTGGGCGATGGCCAGCAGGTGGAGCACCGTGTTGGTGGAGCCTCCCATAGCGATGTCCAGTGTCATGGCATTAAGAAAAGCCTCACGGGTGGCAATGTTGCGCGGCAGGACACTCTCGTCGCCTTCTTCGTAGTATTTGTAGGCGTTTCTTACAATCAATGCGGCTGCATCCTTGAACAGTCTGCGGCGGTTGGCGTGGGTTGCGAGCACCGTGCCGTTGCCTGGCAGCGCCAGGCCGATGGCTTCGTTGAGGCAGTTCATGGAGTTGGCCGTAAACATGCCCGAACAGCAGCCGCATCCGGGACATGAATGCGATTCGATGGCAGCCACATCTGCGTCGCTGACCGACGTATCAGCCGACTTAATCATGGCGTCAATCAAGTCCAGGTGCTGCCCTTGCCATTCGCCTGCTTCCATCGGTCCTCCCGATACGAACACCGTAGGGATGTTCAGCCGCATGGCGGCCATCAGCATACCCGGCGTGATTTTGTCGCAGTTGCTGATGCAGACCATCGCGTCTGCTTTGTGGGCATTGACCATGTACTCCACGCTGTCGGCGATGATGTCGCGCGAGGGAAGCGAATAAAGCATTCCGTCGTGTCCCATGGCGATGCCGTCATCGATGGCGATTGTGTTGAATTCGGCGGCAAAGCAGCCCAGTTTCTCGATTTCGGCTTTCACCAGTTGGCCTGCTTCATGCAAATGCGTATGTCCGGGGACAAACTGTGTGAACGAGTTCACTATGGCGATGATGGGCTTTCCCATCTGTTCACGTTTCATTCCGTTGGCCACCCAGAGAGCTCTTGCTCCCGCCATGCGTCGGCCTTGCGTACTGATGGCGCTACGTAGTTGATGTTTCATATACCAAAATGCTTTATTCTGTTTCTTAATCAAAAAAGCCTTTCTCTAATAAGGAGAAAGGCTTTTCTATAAAAATATCACGGCGGCACGACACACAGCCTTTCTCACGTTCTTGATGGGACCACCACGACGTTAATCAGAATGACTGACAATAGGCTAATGATAATCGTGCTCAAATACATCTTTTGTTCTGTTTGCTTTTTTATTAACGGAGGCAAAGGTACAGATTTTCTCATAATATCCAAACAAAATGAATGCTTTTTGCACGTAAAAATAATGATTTGTAAGATAACCCCACGTTCCTAATACATTATTATAATAGATTGCAAGGAGGCCCGTCGGGCGGAGCAGGCTTTTCCGGTGCTCCATGCTTGTTTTTCTTCTCTCTGAGCCGTGTCCGGCCGGACGTTTGCGGATATTTGAATTAATGTTTAATTTCGCTGTCAATCAAAAATCTATCGCTTATGAAACACTGTTTTGGAAAGAGCTTGTGGGGCGTGTTGGCTTTCGCCCTTATGCTCTCCGCTTGCGGCGGAAAGAAATCAAAAGCCACAGATGAACCAACCCGGCAGGACACGACTATTGGGAGCAGAACTGTTGCAGAATTTAGCATTGACAGTACGACACTGGTGTGGATACAAGACAATGCGGGAGACAAACTCATGCCGCGCACGCTGTTTGCCGACGCTCCGGACAGTCTGGTCAGCAGTCTCGGCCTGGAAAATGGCATACCGTCGAGCGTGAGCACGTTTTTGATGGAGAAAAAAGACAGTTGCGTCATGTTGTTCGATACGGGCAACGGGGCGCCCGATAGCCGCTTGATGGACGGACTGGCACAGATGGGACTTTCGCCTGCCGATGTCAGGTATTTGTATCTGACACATTTCCACGGCGACCATGTCGGTGGCATGATGCGGGGCGACACGGTCGTGTTTCCCAATGCTGAGGTGTATGCCTCAAAGGTGGAATATGATGCTTGGATGCAAATGCCTGACGAACAGAAGGCATTGGTGGTGAAGACGATGGAGGCCTACAAGAATCGTTTGCACCTGTTTCAGTTTGGCGACACGTTGCCCGGAGGCGTGGTGGCTCTGGAGGCTGTCGGACATACGCCTGGTCATACTGTTTTTCAGGCCGGAAAGATACTTGTCGTGGGTGATTTGATGCATGGCGTGGCGTTGCAAAAAGAGCATCCGGAGTTTTGTGCGTCTTATGACAGAGACAAGGAAGCTGCCGTTGCGACCCGGAAACGCATTTTGAAGTATGTCCGGGACAATGGTTTGACGATGGCCGGCATGCATTTTCCGGCTCCGGGAATCATTGCAGGGGAATGACACCGCGTGTCATGCAAGCACGCGTATGCACGCACGGAGGGGGAAACTCCTCTGTGTGTTTTTTTTCTGTTCTCACGGACGGGCATTTCCTGGCCTTCCTTTCCGCTCTTGCCAGCCTTCCTTTCCGCTCTCGCGCGGATTCCTTTCCGTGGTCGGCTACCCTCCTTTCCGTGGTCGCCGTCCTTCCAGTGGCTGGATATGGATGGACTAACGGCTTGTTTCTGACGCTTTTGTGTTTTGATGCCTGAGGCTTGGGTGGACGTCTTGTTTCCCGTACTCGCTGGATTCAATGTCCGCAATTTGTCAAATGCAGAGGTCGACAGGGTGGATTTTTGATTTTTCAAGTATCCTGATGACGAGTGCAAGCAGATGGTTGTAGACTTATTGTTTGTTTTTTGATGGATAATTAGTCGCACGCCTGCTGCAATAAATCCGCCTATTGGGCAGCTTGAGATGTCGCGTCCGAGGAAAGATTTTGTGGATTAATATTGAAATGGGCCGGAGGTCCTCACGGATTATTTCCTGTAATAATCGTTGATAGATTCGTCTTCAGAGGAGAGGGCAGGAGCCGAAATGCCGGAGATGGTTTCTGCTTGAATAGTTTTTTTATAAATCTTGTATCACAGCACTTCTTTCGATGATTTATAGCTGAAAAACAAATATTTTTAGCTTTTATCAAATTGTAAATCGTTCATTCTTTCACTCTGTTTAGCCTTTGTTTAATATTCATAATAGAACTATTGAATGTCCATATATGGAATATTCTCCCACGTATGGCCGTATTTTTTTATTAGGATGGGACGGGTCGGAATCGTATGCCTTGCTGTTTCAGTTTTCCATTTGATGATGCAGGTTTGATAGTTTTCAGGTAGGTTGTCCTTTGAGCATATAGAGTGGGGAATTTAATGGAGCGATGTGTCTAATTCTTGTTTGTTATTGTGTCTTTTTTTAGGAACTTATCGTATGATAAGCTCATTTTGGGCTGTTGGTTTACTTGACCGTCATGTGCAGAGCCGGTGCGTGCTGCCTTGTCTGTCTTGTTTGGAAAATGTAGGCTTAAAGATTCTTTTCTTTTTATCCTGTTGTCATTTTGGTAGTAAATGAGGACTGAATCCTTCCAAATGCAAACTTGCTGAGCTTTGAAATGTGGATTATAAATGGTAGCTTTCAGTATAAATCTTCCTACGTGTGGCTGGCAAAGACCATACATAGTGGCAATGATACCAAGAAAAAACATGAATATGTAAATATGATAACACCGAAAGTAAGGTTATTGTCACTCGGATGCCTGCCGAGGGACAGTTGAAAGTGTCGGCCACGGCCCGGATTAATCTGGAGATTCCGGATCTTTCTTCCTATCACCTGCTGAATGCAAGGGAGAAGCTGGAGCTGGAAAGGATTGTCGGCATTTACAAGTCCCGCAAGGACATGGACGAACAGGTGTTATATGACAGCTATTATAATGAGCGCTTGAAGACAGTGCTTGAAGGGACGGATGTGGACTGGCTCAGCAAACCTCTGCGCAACGGCGTGGGACAGGGTTACAGTGTCCGCCTGGAAGGAGGAAGCACAGCATTCCGTTGGAGCGCGGATGTCAACTACAATAAGGTGAACGGTGTGATGAAAGGGTCGAGCCGTATGGGTTCTTCCAATAATATCACGCTTATCTATAACGTGAAGAATTTGCTGTTCCGCAACTACACGAATATCATGGTCAACAGCACTTCGGACAGCCCGTATTCGTCATTTCGTACGTTTGTGAACCAGCAGCCTTATAATGCACCGTATGATGCAGACGGCGAACTGGTGCGCTATTTCCCGTCTACTTATCACGTAAAGAGCGCACCTGTAGCCAATCCCTTGTATGAAGGTACGCTTAATTCGTCGAATACCGGGAAATCTTTTACCTTCACGAATAACTTCTCCATTGATTGGACTATCATTCCTGAACTGATACTCCGCGGGCAGTTAAGCATTTCGAAAGACTTCAGACGCAATGACATCTTCCGTTCGGCGTTGTCTGCCGAATTTATGACGAGCGAATATCAGACGGCTGAAGGCATGCGTCGCAAAGGCTCGTATGAACAATCACGCATTGAAACTTATTCGTTCACCGGCAATTTTACGTTGAGCTATAACAAGCAGTTTGCAGACAAACACTTGCTCTATGTGGGACTGAATTGGATGTTCAATGACTCTTCTGCAGACAGGGTGACCGTTAAGGCCGAAGGCTTCAGCAATGAAAACCTGACTCACATAACCAATGCCACCCAATGGTCCTCTTCGGAGTCATTTAAAGCTCCGAGAGGAGGAGAGAGTCTCAGTCGGCATGTCGGCTTTGCTGGCAACTTGAACTATACGTATGACAGCCGTTACTATGTGGATGCTTCTTATCGGCTTGACGGTTATTCTGACTACGGGGCTGACAATCGTTATGCACCTTTTTGGAGCGTTGGTGTGGGTTGGAACATGCACAATGAAAAGTTCTTGCACAGCGATAAGCTCAATATGCTCCGCCTGAAGTTCTCTGTGGGCGAGACGGGCACGATGAACTTTTCCACGGCAAGTGTCATCACCACTTATAGCTATAATTCGGCACACCGCTATTTGAATTGGAACACAGCATCCCTGGAAGGTTGGGGAAATCCCGCCTTGACATGGCAAAAGACGCAGGAGTATAACTGGGGCTTGGAGTTTGCCTTATTCCGGAGCCGTATAAGTGGCCGTCTGGACATCTATCGGAAGAGCACGTCCAATTTGCTCTCCAAGATGGAACTGCCTAAGTCGATGGGCTTTTCGGACTATGACAGCAATGTGGGAAGCATTGAAAACAAAGGACTGGAGCTGCATTTGAAATGAAGCACGCCGAGCACGAGGGGAAGAAGTGTTGAGTGAGGCTGACGGCACTCCGGTGACCTTCAAGTCGTTCTGATGTCATGTTAAGTAACTATTTAAAATGAATTATATATGAAAACGAAACATTATATCCATGTCCTGATAGGTCTATTTTTAAGCATGGCTTATTCATGCATTGAAGATAAGACAGTGTTGGCCGATCGTGAAATTGGAGACATTCAGATTGAAGGCGTAAATAAGCATTATTCCATAAAGGCGTTGGGGGAATTGTCTGTAGAACCTGTCGTCTATTCGGATGACCCCGAAGATGAATTCCGGTATGAATGGTATCTGTTTGATGTGATACAAGACAATGTTCTCACACAGGAGGAGATTGACAGTTATCGCATAGGTGATGGCCCCGTGTTGAACTATCCAGTGAAGGTGAAGAGCGGCAACTATCGGTTGCTGTTGAAGGCTTATTCCAAGAAAACAGGTTTGATGGCGCATGTGGAAGCTTCGGTGGGTGTGGCTGAGACGAATGGTTTCTTTGTCCTGAAGGAGACAGAAAATGGCGATACCGATGTGGATTTGTTTGCCCTGTCGGATGATAACCGTAGTGGGCAGTTGTTTGCCGACCGTTTCCGCTCGTTAAAGGGGCAGTCACTTTCGGGAAAGCCACGTCATATGGACGTCATTTACAATCAATCTTATCTGAATCTGGATAGCTTGAAAGTCGATAAAGAGAAAATCAACATAGACCATACGTTCTTTATAACGACAGAAAATAATGATACGCACTTCATTCGTTATTCCGATTTCGAGGATGTCATGTCTGAACAGAATATGTTTTATAACTATCCGGCATCATTTACACCTTATCGTGTGGTAAGTGCTGATTGGTATTGCTATATGCTTACGAAGGAAGGGATGTACTATACGATGTTGGGTAATCCTGTATATGTGGATCCAGGTTGTTTTTCTGATGCCATACTGGACGCAAGTGCGGGAAGTAAGCATGTAGTGACGACTCCAGGCAGAACACATATTTTGTATTGGGATAATGAAACAAGTTCCGTCAGGGCTTATAACCTGTTGACTTACTCCTCATCGGAGGTTGTCTCAGACAAGGCTGGCTTTGCGACGGAAAACCTGCCTTATGAGCCTTTGTTTGTTGGCATAACAGAACAGGCGGAAAAAGAATATAACGTGATGCTGATGCGTGAGAAGAATAAATCGGCGACATACATGTATTTTATTACCTTGTCTTACCGGTCTTCAACTTGTCCCGTCGACTCTGTTGCGGTATTTGATTCCAATTCGTTGCTCAATCGGGCTACGGAATTTGCCATCAATTCCGGTGTTTCTATCAACCGTGCGCCGTTCCTGTATTTTGTGGCCGATAATAAACTCTATGTACACTCCTTGGCCAATGCCAAAGAAGACGAGGAAGTGCACATGGATGGTTTTGGCAAAGGGGAAACCATTACTTATGTGTCCAATCCGTATTGGAAAAACCAGAAAAATCCGGAAAAGGATTTTAATTATCTGATTATCGGAACGCAGCAAGGCACTGCGTACAAAGTTTATTTCTACAATATGATAGGCGGAAAGCCTTATGGCAACCCTGTCTATACGATTGTGGGCACAGGTAAACTGAAACAAGTGCAGTTCGTGTCATCCATTTATGATAAAAAAGATGTTAGGTACTCGCTACTTGACCATTAATTAAAATTGTGGCGGTTGAGTTTCGACTGTAACCAAACATTTTTCATGGGGTGTCGGCCAAGGAGCATTATGACTCGCAGGAAGTGGGTGTAATGGACTTGGCTGACACAGCCGGGAATTCATCATCATGATAGATGATGGAATCATTGGCTACCGTCAAGATAGAAGTGCAACACCATCCCCCTCTTCCTCCGTCCTTGGAG
>ERZ827088.3204-NODE-3204-length-15506-cov-3.670960_pt1 | contig 15506 bp, 10 predicted proteins | sample MGYA00519922_ERZ827088 | MGnify/ENA primary metagenome ERZ827088 (study PRJEB31778, sample SAMEA3449254) | human gut metagenome | biome: human gut; feature: human-associated habitat; material: faeces | place: United Kingdom | collected 2010/2012 ... | reverse complement strand
AAACAATATAAGTATTGCTGATTTGCCCTCTTCCCTTGCTGAAACGTGCTTGTCTGATCAGTAAATGTTTTTCGATCAGTTTATTAAGTGTGTACTGAACACTGCGTTCTGACATACCTGTTTTTCGTGCAAGAGTTCTAATGCTTGGAAAAGCAGCGCCTGTTTTTCGATTGCTACCATAGCGTATCAATAAAATCAGTAGAAGTTTTTCTTTTGATCGAAGTCCTTCAAAATCCAAAAGATCATTATAAATAATCGTAAAAGGGCGAATGCCTTTTGGTTCTGTAAAGTTTACATTATTTGAGGAAGCCAATTCATTTTTTTCTGATGCGCCAACATCAAAAAAATGCTTTTTATTTTTTTTCCGTTTCCATTACCTTGTATCCTGCGGTTTGGAGTAATCCAATTGCTTCTTTAATCGTATCATCAAAAAGATTACTATCATCTGAAGATATTTCGAGCGATTTCCAAATCGAAGGAGTATCTTGAATTACATAGAAATTTGCTGCTCGTGCTTTTGTGCCATTTCGATAGCGAGCTTGCTTAGAAATTAATTGCTTTTCTTCTAATAATTGCAGTGTAGTTCGGACAACCTTTTCTGCAAGTCCTGTTTTTTTGGCAAGTCCGGCAAAACTAGGGAATGTTGCTGATGGACTATTTTTTCCATAATAGCTATAGCGCATCAGAATAGCAAGCAAAATTTTTTGGACAGACTCAAAATAGCGGTTATGGGAAGGAAAAAGGTCCGATGAGTCCTCAATATCCTCGTCCTGGTAGAAACGACGGCGGCTTTGGGCTTTCTGTGCCTCGAGGTAGGAATACTGGAGGTCGGAGAGATGGTGATAAAGATTCCCACAACTTAAATCTAAATGATAGGGGGGAATAGAGAGCCTCTGAGAAATCTCCTTAATAGATGCCTGAACCATGAGTTGGATTGAGGTTTCGGAAATATCGCAGGGAAAGACCAGTACAATGGCAGCAGAAGAAAATTCTTGTGGGACAAGGTAACTGGAACTGGGGGGAGACAAAAGTTGATGCAATTGTTCCTGGATCTTACTGAGCAAAAGATTGCACTCCAATGGGGTAAGACTACTGGGAGAACTGCTGGAGATTGTGAGAGCCATGGCCAAAAAAGTTGCTTCCTGGGGAAAAGGATTGCCGATGCCGGACAGGATAGAGGAGATATGTTCTTCACTAAGGGGACGTCCGCTGAGCAAATGCCCAAACAGACGCTCTAGCACCAGCGGAGTGATGCCCTGAATTGCTTGGCTGAGTTCCTCGTTTTGTCGGGTGGTATATGAATAAGTTTTGGAGAGGTAGTCCACTTCATTTTCTGCATCCACATCGGGAGAACGAGAGGAAGGACCAGCCTCAAAAAGCAAGCGGCGGATAGGTTGATTGGCCTTGGATGCGATTAGAACAGAAAGAAGCACCGAACATACCAGACCTAAGATGCAAAACAGGATGATTTGAGACAACGGGGTATAAAATTGAAGTTGGCTGGTACTGATTTGTAAAATATAGGACCAGCTGGTGGAAGAAGAACGGTGATAAAAGTAGGTCAAGCCGTTTTGGGCATAAAGGACTGTCTGTGCAGGGACAGAGGATAGTGCTGCCAGAGGAAAAAGAGAGGCAAGGGAGGACGGGAGTTCTCCCCTGAAAATAGGCAATCCGTTTGTATCAGTGATGAAACAGGGTAGCCTTGAGCTCGATTCTGGATTAAAAATGGAAGACAGAGGAAAGGATGCTAGGTCCAACTCTATAATTAGGGCCCCTAGACTATCCAGATAATCGGGATAAAGATGCTGACAGATAATGGTTTTACCAGTTAATTGTTTTATAAAGAAGGATGTATGGGACTTAGAGAGTCTGGCACCAGAGTAGGATAAAAGATGCTCAGGATTCTGAAAAAGCTCGTTAGAAGCTTCTTCTACCGGTTGATAGGTCAGATCGGAACCATATACCATTTGAGATGTAGGGCAATATAGGAAAGCTGATCGGATGAAAGGATAAACATCAACAAGTTGCTGAAGATGTTCTAAAATATTTCGGGTGCGGTCATAGGTATCATCAAAAGGGACTACAAGGGCATTTGTAAAGTCGGAAGTCCAGATGGTATCCAGCATAATCTGCTGTAGATTTTGCATAGTCAGCTCTAGCGTAGTGCTAGTACTCTCCAAAATGTTAAGATAGGAGTGCTCTGCTGCCTGTTGAAGATTATGGTTTTCCTGTCGAAAGACATATACAAAAAATATTCCTAATGTCATCGAAATAATAAGAAAAAGAATCGAAAAGATTTGAAGAAAAGAGCTGTAAAAGCGGAGGCACTTACGATACTGTGAAAAAAACTGTTTCATAAAAATACGCCCGCCCTTTTTAGAAATGTGTATTTTTATCATAAACTAAAATGTTGTGGAAATCAATGGAACAAAAAGGGAGCTAAAATCTTTTTTAAAATTAAAAGACAGAAAATAACTTTTGCGGTAATTGCATCGGAAAGAATTAGATGGAGTAGTGGGAGGGCTGCCGCCCGCTATGGATCGGCCTTAAGCAAAAAGACTGCGGGTCTGCGTGCTGTCAGACTGGCAGATAAGCCTTTTTATCTTGGCTGTTCTCTGCCTGAGCATCTGTTTCTATCGGTTTGGTCAATAATTTTCACATATAGAATTGGCTAAAAAAGTGTGAAATCTATTTTTATACAAAAACGGCATTGATAATTTGAGTTATGTGCTAAAAGAATAATTTATAAAGGGCTCCTGACAGTTTAAAACTGCCAGGAGCCCTTTGTAATCGTCATACTAAGAGTTTCACTGCTACTCTAAAGATTTCAAATGCAGATACACCGTATTTTTGGAGATATTGAGGATCTTCGCCACGCTGGTGACTGCGCTCTTGATTTGGAAGATCCCCTGACTGCTGCATCGCTTGATGATCTCCTTGTTTTTTAGAGAAGGAAGAATATGGATGTCCTGCTCCACTTCATCCCTGATTTGTTCCACGACCCGGGTAAGCAGTTCCTCCGCATTGTCCACAAAAGTTTCTGTCAGCATAGGGCGCTCATCCATCGCATCTTCGGTCAGATGGCCGATCAGTTTATAGAGGGGGGTGTTCAGATAAAAGTTGATACACAGCAGGCCAATGGCCCGGCGGTTTTCACCATAGATAACGATGGTAGTGGAGCGCAGCGGTTCGCCGCTGCGGTTGCGGGAAAAATAGGAAATATGGCTTTTCCCATCCTCCTGCTGGATGGAGCGAAGCATATCCAGGGCCAGATCAGTAATGGGAGAACCCTCGTGACGATTTGTATAGTGCCCATTGGCGATGGCAATGACAGAGTGCTCCATGGACTCCAGGCTGTGCAGCACGATCTCATATCCTATGCCCAGATAATCCTCCAGACCGCACACCAGATCCCGGTAAGAGTTCAGGATCAGCCGCTCCGCGGGAGTCAACACGATTTCTGTCTGTTCCATAACATCTTCCTTTCCTGAAAGCCTGTTAAATTCAAAATATCACAAACGAAAATGGCGCACAACCTTTTTTGCAAAAAAAGAGTTTATTTATGAAAAAGAAACAAAAATAAAAGGGAGATATAGTAGGAATCAGACATTGACATGATAAAAATTCAGTATATAATAAAATTTATTACAGTATATGAAGAGCAAGTGATTTGCTGCTAAGAACGGAAAGAAATTTGAAAGGAGCATCAATCATGTCACGCACCTATCTGAAAAATGTCCGCATCGTGGATGGAACCGGCGCACCGGCCATTGAAAACGGCCTCTATGTCTTTGACAATATAGAGGACAAATTCAATGAGGACGTGGTGGAGTATGTGGGAGAAATGGACCAGAGTGTCCTGGCCAAGGCGGGGCCGGAGGATGCGGTCTTCGACCTGTCCGGGCACACCATTCTGCCCGGACTGATCAACTGCCATGTCCATCTGGACCTCATGCTCCCCTATCGGGGGCTGGGCAACAGCTTTGATGAGTTTGGCATCCCCTACCGCACACTGCTGAGCTACCGGCGGGCGGCCGAGGCGCTGGACTGCGGCGTTACCACCATCCGCAGTGCCGCTATTCCCGATGACATCGACATTGGACTGAAAAAGGCCATCAACAAGAACATGCTCTGCGGCCCCAACATCATTGCCTGCGGAAAGGGACTGGTGGCCCACAATGGACACGGCTCAGAGGAAAACTCCGTGGTCATGTGCAGCGGTGTAGACGCATTTATGAAGGCTGCCCGGGAGCAGCTGGCGGCAGGGGCAGACCAGCTGAAGATGATGTACACCGGGGGAATGGCTTCCGCGAATGAGGGCCTGTGCGATATGCAGATGACGGATGAAGAGGTAAAGGCAGTGGTGGACGTGGCCCACCGGGCCGGAAAGAAGTGCTTCGCTCATCTGTCCAACGACAAGGCCATCCGTCAGTCCGTCCTGCTGGGGGTGGATTCGGTGGAGCACGGCTACACGCTGTCTGAAGAGACTGCCAAGCTGATGGCAGAGCACGGCACCTATTTTGTCCCAACGATCTCTGTCTCCTCCAGCGATGATTATCTGCTGGCCCACGGATGCCCGGCTCACCAGGTGGAAAAGGGGCGCGAGGCCGCCAAGACCCACCGGCAGGGCGTGACCTGGGCCCATAAGCACGGCGTAAAGATCTGCGTGGGCACCGATCTTCTGCCCTCTGACCCGGTGGACGGCACCAACGCCACCGTCCGGGAGATCGAGCTGCTGGTCCAGTGCGGCCTGTCTCCGATGGAGGCCATCAAGGCAGCTACTTCCACCGGTGCGGAGCTGTGTGGGCTGCAGGATGTGACCGGCACCCTCAAGCCCGGACTGATGGGCGACTTCATTGTGGTGGAAGGCAAGCCGGATGAAAATATCTCTGATCTGCGGAAGCTGCGCCTGGTGGCCAAGCACTGCAGGCTGATTTGGAGCACCCTGCCCAACCTGAATGTCCGCCGCTTCAGCGTGCTGGCCCCCGGCTATGAGATGAAGGGCGGCACCTTCTGCGATTGGCGCCTGATCTGAGTGAGGAGACAAACCATATCACGGTAAAAAGGAGAGGAAACCATGACAAAACGCATCAATACCGAAAAGGCCCCTGCCGCTATTGGCCCCTATTCTCAGGGGGTAGCAGCGGGAAATTTCCTGTTCGTTTCCGGCCAGCTGCCGATTGACCCCAAGACCGGCAGCATCGACGCGGACAACGTGGCCGACCAGGCGAGACAGTCTCTGACCAATCTGTCTCAGATCCTGGAGGCCGCAGGCACCTCCATGGACAAGGTGGTCAAGACCACCGTATTCATTCAGCATATGGATGACTTTGCGGTGATGAATGAGGTCTATGCCCAGTTCTTCCAGGGAGAGGTCCTGCCTGCCCGCAGCGCTGTGGAGGTAGCCAAGCTGCCCAAGGGCGCACTGGTCGAAATCGAGGCGGTCGCGGCGCTGTGATGCTGCGGCCCAGCTCTCCCACCCAATCATAGAAATTAGAAAGGCGGGAACTCCATGGAAATTATCAGCTTTATTGGCATCGTAGCGGCACTGATCCTGATCATCCTCGGCTCCGTCCGAGGCTATTCCCTGATCCTGCTGTCCACTGTGGCGGCTCTGCTGGTGGCAGCCACCGGCGGCGTGAATGTGTTTGAAAATTACGCCAATGTCTATATGGGCGGCGTGGCCAACATGGTGCTGGCCCTGTTCCCCATCTTCCTGGGCGGCCAGATGTTCGGCAAGATGCTGGAGATGTCCGGCCTGCCCATGGCGGTGGCCAGCGGCGTGTTCCGCAAGCTGGGGCCCGCCAGCGCGGTGGCGGCGGTCTATCTGGCTACCCTGGCCATGTCTGTGGGCGGCATCGACGTGTTCGTCATTATTTTCACCATGTATCCCCTGGCCGCTGCCTTCTTTAAGGCTGCCGGCATCTCCCGCAGCCTGATCCCCGCCTGCGTATTGGGCGGTGCGGTGGCAATGCAGACCCTGCCCGGCATGCCTATCAACAACATCGTGCTCCCCGCCAATGCCTTCGGCACCACTCCCATGGCCGGTTTCTGGATGGCTATCGCCGGCTTTGCCATCGTGGGCGGCGGCAACCTGTGGTATCTCCACCGGGCAGGACAGAAGTACATCGCCAAAGGGGAAGGCTTTATCCCCCGTGAAGGCGACACCGACGACGTGGATCTGAACACTGAGGGACTGCCCAACCCCTTCCTCCTGCTGATCCCCATGGGTATCGTGGTCCTTCTGCTCAACCTGATCCACTGGCCCGCCTGGGCGGCCCTGTTTATCGGCTGTGTTGTGCTGGCACTGATGTTCTGGAAGCGATACGAGGGCTTCCACAAGATCGTCAATACGATGGCAGAGGGAGCGAAGAACTCTCAGTCTGTGATCCAGACTGCCGCTATCTGCGGCCTGGCCTCTGTGGTGGGCGCGGTGCCCGGCTACAACCTGCTGCTGGGCCTGCTGGAAAAGGCCTCTTTTGGCAGCCCATACATCATGCTGTTTGTGTGCATCGCGGTGATCGCTGGCTTTACGGGCAGCGCCACCGGCGGCCTGGCCTTTGTCCTGGACAATTTTACGGACAAGCTGGTAGCTATGGGCGGCAATCCGGAGGCGTTGACCCGGATCGCCAACATCTCCCAGATCACCTTTGACTCCCTGCCCCACAACAGCGCGATTGTCCTGACCCTGTCCTACTGCGGCGTGACCCACAAGGAGGGCTACAAGCACCTGTTTGTGGTGACTGTCGTTACCACCACACTGGCCACGATCGTCAACATCATCATGGCCCATTTGGGAGTGATTTGAGCTTATGAGCATAAGAGACAAGATGCGGCCCCTGTTCCGTACCCTGGACGGCGGCCTGTTTTCTGAAAAAGCGGGAAAGGCAGACGTGGGAGATGCGGTGTCCAAGCTCCAAGCGGAGGGCGGCACCCTGATGTGCTGGGCGGACCCTTTCTATCCAGACCGGGTGATCCCACAGAAGGTACTGGAGCGCAGTGTGGAGGTCATCCAGCAGGGGGTGGCCTGCCACTATACCCCGCCCATCGGCAATGCGGACCTGAAAGAGGTCATTGCGAAAAAAATCGAGCGGGACAACCACATCAAAGTAAACCCCCAGCGGAACATCATCATCAATCCCGGCTCTGACGTGGGCCTGTATTTTGCTATGACCCCCTTTATTGAGCCGGGAGACGAGGTGCTGGTCCACGACCCCAGCTATCCAAGCAATTTCCTGGACCCCCAGCTGCTCAACGGCGTGGTGGTGAAGGTGCCCACCTATGAGGAGGACAACTACCGCCTGCGGGTGGAGGAGTATGAGAAGCGGCTGACGCCCAAGACGAAGATGGTGCTGCTCTCCTCCCCCAACAACCCCACCGGCCGGGTGTTCACCCGGGAGGAGCTGACAGAGCTGTCCCAGTTCATCATCAAGCATGACCTGATCTGTGTCTGCGATCAGGCCTTTGAGGATACCGCGTTTCCGGGACATGAGATGGTCACCATGGCCTCACTGCCCGGCATGTGGGAGCGCACGGTCACAGTCTGTTCCTGCTCCAAGGGCATGGCCCTGAGCGGCTACCGGGTGGGCTATATCTTCGCGGATGATGTGATCATGGACACCATGTACGCCACTGCGGTGAATATCCAGGGTGCGGCCAATACCATGGTCCAGATGGCCATGATCCCCGCCTATGAGGACACATCCTTCATTCAGGACTATGTGGCGGAGCAGGACTTCCGCCGCCGCTATGCCTATGAGAAATTCAATGCGGTGCCCGGAGTATCCATGCCCCTGATGGAGTCGGGCTTCTATGGCTGGGTCAATGTCAGCCGCTTGGGAGACTCCAGCGAGATCACCGCCTATCTGGCGGAGGAGGCCAAGACGCTGGTCAACGACGGAAAATTTTACGGAGACCAGGGAGCCGGCCACCTGCGCATCATCTACGGTGTGTTCGCTGACCGACAGAAGAGCCTGGACGGGATCGACCGCCTGTGCGCGGCTCTGGCCAAGCGGGCCGCCCAGCTGGGCATCACAGAATAAGAAAGAGATCTCCCTCCCTGCCGGTGTCTCCGGCGGGGAGGGAGATCTGTGTTTTGGAGGGTGAAGATTCAGCCTTGTCCGTCCTCTACGAACCGGGCGGCGGCCAGGCCGGCCACCGCGCCGTCGCCCACAGCGGTGGCCAGCTGGCGCACCTCCTTGGCCCGGCAGTCCCCGGCCACAAAGACGCCGGGGAGGCGGGTGCGGCAGTCCTCACCGGAGCGGAAATAACCCTCCTCGTCCAGCTCCAGCTGAGCCCGGAAGGGGGCGGTGCCGGGGACCCGCCCTACGGCGGCGAACACCCCGTCCAGGGGGAGCTCCAGGGTCTGTCCGGTGGAGGCTTGGCGGACCCTCAGACCGGTGAGCCTGCCCTCCGCCTGGAGCAGGGCCTGCGGTGTATAGCCCAGCAGCAGGCGGATATTGTCCCGGGTCCGTACCCGCTCCGCCAGCTTTGGACTGCCCCGGAACTCCAGCCGGCGGTGGATCAGGGTCACCCGGCGGCACACGCCGGAGAGGAACAGGGCCTCCTGCAGGGCGGTGTCCCCGCCCCCCACGATGGCGGTGTCCCGGCCCTGATAGAAGGGGCCGTCACACACGGCGCAGTAGGACACCCCCTGTCCGGTGAGGGCCTCCTCCCCCTCCAGGCCCAGAGGGCGGTGCCGGGTGCCAGGGGCGAGGATCAGGGCGCGGCAGTGGAGGGGGCCGCCGTCGGTCTCCACGGCAAAGCCCCCCTCCTCCGGGCGGAAGCCCAGCACCTGGGCATAGTCCAGCTCCACCCCCTGCTCCTCCGCCTGGCGGGTGAGGGCCTCAGAGAGCTGAAGGCCGCTGACGCCGGGCAGGCCGGGGTAGTTCTCCACCAGGGGGGAGAAGTTGATCTGTCCGCCGGGAGCGGCCTCCTCCAGGACCAGCACGGAGCGGCTGGCCCGGACGGCGTACAGGGCGGCAGTGAGGCCGGCGGGGCCGCCCCCCGCCACGATGATATCAGTCATAAGGGTCCTCTCTCCTTTGAAAAAGCGGCTCCAGGAGACCCGGAGCCGCTCTCTTTTCCTGATGTCCCGATCCGTCTCAGTGCCCCCGCCGCCGCAAGGGGGAGGGAACTTGGGATCAAGGCGCGGTCAGCCTACTTCCCGGGCCCGGTGCTCCTCCGCGAACCGCTTGATGGGGCCCAGTCCGGTGATGCTCTCCCCCTGGACCACCAGGGTGGGGGCCTGACGCACCCCGTACCGGGTGGTCAGGTCGGGAGACTCCTCTGCCACCACCTTCTGATAGGGCACTCCCGCCCTCTGGAGCAGGGCCTCCGCCTGACGGCAGTTGGGGCAGGTACGGGTGGTGAACAGCAGGGACTCCCCGCCGGACGCCTGGGGGGCGCCCTCCTGGGAGAAGGTCACCTGGCTGCCGGCCCGGCCCGCCTTCCGCAGGTGGGAGGCGGTGAGGTCATATACCTTCCGGTCCTTGAACTCCTGGGTCTTGCCGTCATTCCAGTTCTGCACCGGCCGGTAGTAACCGGTGATGCGGCTGTACACCTCCGCAGGCTTGCCGCAGATGGGGCAGGTGTGCTGCTCCCCGGACAGATAGCCGTGGTCGGCGCACACGGAGTAGGTGGGGGACATGGTATAGTAGGGCAGCTTATAGTTCTCTGCGATCTTCCGCACCAGCTCCGCCGCCGCCTTCCAGTCAGGCAGCTTCTCCCCCAGGAAGGCGTGGAACACGGTGCCGGAGGTGTAGAGGGTCTGAAGCTCGTCCTGCACGTCCAGAGCGGAGAAGATGTCCTCGGTGTAGCCTACGGGCAGGTGGGAGGAGTTGGTGTAGTAGGGAGTTCCGTTCTCGTTGGCGGTGACGATGTCGGGAAACTCCTCCTTGTCGTGCTTGGCAAAGCGGTAGGTGGTGGACTCGGCGGGGGTGGCCTCCAGGTTGTAGAGGTCGCCGTACTGCTCCTGATAGTCGCTCAGCCGCTCCCGCATGTGATTGAGCACGTCTTTGGTGAACTGCTGGGTCTCCTTGTGGGTCAGGTCGGCCCGGAGCCACCCGGCGTTCAGTCCCACCTCGTTCATGCCGATGAGGCCGATGGTGGAGAAGTGGTTGTCAAAGGTCCCCAGATAGCGCTTGGTATAGGGGTAGAGCCCCGCCTCCAGCAGCTTGGTGATGACGGTGCGCTTGGTCTTGAGGGACCGGGCGGCGATGTCCATCAGCTTGTCCAGCCGCTGGTAGAAGTCGGACTCGTCCTTGGCCAGATAGGCGATGCGGGGCAGGTTGATGGTGACCACCCCCACGCTCCCGGTGGACTCGCCGGAGCCGAAGAAGCCGCCGGACTTTTTCCGCAGCTCCCGCAGGTCCAGGCGCAGACGGCAGCACATGGAGCGCACGTCGGAGGGCTCCATGTCGGAGTTGATGTAGTTGGAGAAGTAGGGGGTGCCGTACTTGGCGGTCATCTCAAACAGGAGCTTGTTGTTCTCCGTCTCAGACCAGTCGAAGTCCCGGGTGATGGAGTAGGTGGGGATGGGGTACTGGAAGCCCCGTCCGTTGGCGTCGCCCTCGATCATGATCTCGATGAACGCCTTGTTCACCATGTCCATCTCGGTCTTGCAGTCCCCGTAGGTGAAGTCCATCTCCCTGCCCCCCACGATGGCGGGCAGGTTCTCCAGATCCTTGGGCACGGTCCAGTCCAGGGTGATGTTGGAGAAGGGAGCCTGGGTGCCCCAGCGGCTGGGGGTGTTCACCCCGTAGACGAAGGACTGGATGCACTGCTTGACCTCTTTCTGAGTCAAGTGATCCACCTTGACAAAGGGAGCCAGATAGGTGTCAAAGGAGGAGAACGCCTGGGCCCCTGCCCACTCGTTCTGCATGATGCCCAGGAAGTTGACCATCTGGTTGCACAGGGTAGACAGGTGACTGGCCGGGGAGGAGGTGATCTTCCCCGGGATGCCCCCCAGCCCCTCCTGGATAAGCTGCTTCAGAGACCAGCCGGCGCAGTAGCCGGTGAGCATGGACAGGTCGTGGATATGGATCTCGGCATTGCGGTGGGCGTTGGCCACCTCCTGGTCGTAGATCTCGCTGAGCCAGTAGTTGGCGGTGATGGCGCCGGAGTTGGACAGGATGAGCCCGCCCACCGAGTAGGTGACGGTGGAGTTCTCCTTCACCCGCCAGTCGTTGATCTGGAGGTAGTTGTCCACCAGCTCCCGGTAGTTGAGCAGGGTGGAGTTGACATTGCGCACCTTCTCCCGCTGCTTCCGGTAGAGGATGTAGGCCTTGGCCACATCGGCGTAGCCCGCCTCGGACAGCACCTTTTCCACGCTGTCCTGGATGTCCTCCACCGCGATGCGGCTGTCCCGGATCTTGGGCTCGAAGTCGGCGGTGACCCGCAGAGCCAGCATGTCGATCACGCTGGGATGATACTGCTTTTCCAGCGCCTCAAAGGCTTTGGTAATGGCGGCGCTGATCTTGCCGATCTCAAATTGGGCGGCGGTGCCGTCCCGCTTGGTCACCTGATACATCACACGGTCCCTCCACATTCTTCAGTCCCGCGGCGGCTTGGCCGCCGCGACTGCTCCTACTATACCATGAAGGAAATGACTCGTCAATATCTTGTGCAAAATTCCGGCGGAAACACAATATTTTGTTTTCCTGAAGCAAAAAAGCAGGAAGCGCCGGCACATGTTTTGGGAAGAAACGGGGCAAAAACTGGCGATTTTTTTGAAAAAGAACACTCCCGCGCCCCGTGGGACGGGAGTGCTCTGCCATAAAAATTAGCCAAAAACGCGGAGGGGGGGTTCAGATGCCCCGCAGCTCCACTGCCGGGACCGAGGGGCGGACCAGGGCGGCGAACCCCTCCATCTCCTCCCGGGACCAGGCGCTCAGACCGGGCCGGAGCACGGTGTCCCGGTCGATGAAGGCCTGAAGAAAGTACCGCCGGGCGCCGGAGATCCAGGGGCCGATGGCGCGGAAGGAGGCGCTGTCATGGAACTGGCGCACCACGGTGGTGCGGAACTCATAGTCCACATGGCCCTCCAGCAGCCAGGACACGCTCTCCCGGATGGGCCCCAGGTCCAGGCCGGGGACCCCTGCGGTCTCTCCGTACCGCTCCGGGGAATTTTTGATGTCCATGGCGGCGTAGTCCACCAGCCCCAGGGACCACAGCCTGGCCAGGAGCTGGGGGTGGCTGCCGTTGGTGTCCAGCTTGATGGGGAAGCCCAGGGCCTTGATCTCCTCCAGAAGTCCTTCCAGCCCGGGGCGGAGCAGGGGCTCTCCGCCGGTGACGCAGACCCCGTCCAGCAGCCCCTTCCGCTTGGCGAGGAAAGCCAGCAGCTCCCCGCTGTCCATGGCGGCGGGGAGGGGGCCGGTCACCAGGTCCCGGTTGTGACAGAAGGGGCAGCGGAAGTCACAGCCCCCCAGGAAAATCGTGCAGGCCACCCGGCCCGGCCAGTCCAGCAGCGTCAATTTTTGCAGTCCCTGAATGTCCATGGTCAGCGCTCCTTTTAGCTCTATTGTAGCGGCGGGAGGGGGAGCCGTCAAGACCGGCGGCACCGGAGACGGAAATAGCACAGCCCCGCCAGGGCGGGCAGGATGGGGGAGAACGCCTGGCCCAAGTAAATGCCGGCGGGGCCCAGGGCGAGGGGGAAGGCCAGCAGCCAGCACAGGGGCAGACGGAGCAGGGCCGCGTCCAGCATGGCATTGCACATAGCCACCCAGGAAGCCCCAGAGCCGATGGCGAAGGAGTCGAAGACATACATGGCAGCGTAGATCAGTCCGTTGACGGAGCAGCAGATGCGGAGATAGCGCACCCCCTCTGCCGTCACGGCCGCGTTCTCCGGTTCGAAGAGGGCGATGATGGGGGCGGCGGCCAGCTGGACGAGGGCGGTCAGAAGGGCAGTGGCCCCCAGACTGAGGAGAAGGCCGCTCCTGACGGTCTGACGCACCCGGTCCGGATCGCCGGCACCCAGGTTCTGCCCCACCATGGCGGTCACCCCATAGCCCAGCGCCCAGCAGGGCATCCCGGCGAAGGTGCTGACCTTCAGGCCGATGCCGGCCGCCGCCGCCACGGAGACGCCGAAAGGGTTGAGCAGGCCGGTGAGGATCAGGTAGGAGAGGTTGACCACCGCCATCTGGACGGCAGAGGGGAGGCCCAGCCGGAGAAGGGAGAGGAGGGCGGCGGGGCGGAGGGGGAGACGCCGGAGGGAGAGGGGGACACAGCGGTGCAGGTGGGCCAGAGAGAGCAGAAAGGAGACGCCTTGGGCCGCCACGGTGGCCCAGGCGGTCCCGGCGGTTCCCAGGCCGCAGGGACCTGCCAGGATCAGATCCAGGAGGAGATTGACCACAGCGGCGGCGGCCACGAACCGGAGGGGACCGCGGGAGTCGCCCCGGCCCTTCAGGATGGCGCAGACGGCGTTGTATCCAAAGACAAAGGGGGTGCCCCAGCAGAGGATGGCCATATAGCCGCAGGCGTCCCCCATAGCCCGGGAAGGCAGGGCCATCAGGGTGAACAGCGGGCGGTAGCAGAGCAGGGCGGCCGCCGTCAGCAGGGCGGAGCCCGCCAGCGCCAGCAGGAGCAGCGCGGCGGCGGCCTCCTCCTCTTCCAGGCGGTCCCCGGCCCCCCGGGCCCGGGCGGTGAGGACCGTCCCACCGGCGGAAAAGCCCATGCACACCGCGTTGAGGAGGAAGCACAGGGTGGAGGCGCTGCTCACAGCGGCCAGGCCGGTCTCACCCACGAAGCGGCCCACCACCAGCAGATCCGCCATGCTGTAAAAGGACTGGAGCAGATTGGCCAGCAGGAGAGGGAAGGAGAATCGGATCAGGCAGAGGGGGACGCTCCCCCGGGTCAGATCCAGCGTATCGGAGTTCATATCCATCGTTCCTTTCTCAAGACAGGTATAGAAGCGGGCGAAGGGCGGGGATACAGGCCCTCCGCCGGAAACGGGCGCGAAAAAGCCGCGGACAGAACACTGTCCGCGGCCTGAGTCATGAGAATGGAACAGAAGGGATCAAAAAGGCGCTCAAGCCCTTCTTGCGGGCCTGCGCGTGCCAGATCCCATCCCGTCAGGCTCCGTACAACGCTCTGTCACATCGGGTCGTCCGGAGCCGGATACAATGGCAAATTTTCCGTAGAGCCTCATGGGAGCCCTCCTCTCCTGGTGGATAGCTCTATTATAAAAGCGGCGGGCGGGTCTGTCAACCGGGGTCGGGGGCGGGGGGGTTGAAACAGGCACAAAAAGGCGGCCAGTCCGGAGGACTGACCGCCCAAGGTCCGCGCCGCTTCAGATGACAAAGGCCGCCAGCATAGCCAGATAGGAGGTGCGGGCATCCCGCCCCAGCAGGACATATATCGCCCCGTACATCAGCCCGAAGGCCATCACCCCCAGGCCGGTGGAGAGGCTCCCCCTGGACAGCATGTGGATGGCGCCCCAGGTGCAGCACAGCACCACGCCGCCGAAGGGGAACTGGCTCCGCCCTTTCCTCAGCGCCTCCCAGAACCGCTGTCCAAAGGCTGCGATCAGAAGGACCAGGACCACCTCAAAGGCGTAGTAGAGATACTGGCCGGCGAACAGGAGGGGCCCCTTCTTCTGAAACTCTCCGATCACCTTCAGAGTCCCCCAGTCCAGCGCGTTCAGCAGGATGCACAGGGCGGCCAGCCCAATGGCGAGCCCCGCCCCCTTCCGGGGGACAGGCCTGGCCTCCAGCAGGGAAAAGCCCAGCTTTTTCTCCGCCTGTCTCACCAGCAGGGCGGCCGTCAGCCCCCAGCAGGCCATAGTCATCCCCCAGTGGAGAAGCGTATGGGCGGCGGTATAGCGGGAGGGCGGCGTACCGCCGAAGAGGGCCGGCTCCACTCCGCCCATCAGCACCAGCTCCAGTCCCAGTCCCGCGAAGGCGTACAGGGCGTACCACAGAAATTCCCAAGGGGAGCTCTTGTCCCGTTTCACGGCCATTCCTCCCGTCTCTCAAATCAGGGCTATGATACCACGCTTCTCCCCTAGACGCAACGGCCCGGGTGCGAAAAGCCCCCGCCCGCGGAGCCGCAGGCAGGGGCAGTGTTCTTTATTTAGCCTCGGGCTCCTCCTCGGGCAGTACCCGCACCTGGATCTCGATGACCCGGCGGTGCTCCACCCGGGTAACGATGACATCCAGGCCCTCGGCCTGGAAGTGGTCCCCCTCCTCGGGGACCCGGCCCACCTGCTCCATCACCCAGCCGGAGACGGTGGTGGCGGCGCAGGCGCCCTTGACGGCGAACAGGTCGAACATATCGTCCAGGTCGGCGGAGCAGGCGATGAGATAACTGCCGTCTTCCTGCTTTTTGAACTCCTCGATGACCTCGTCGTGTTCGTCCCAGATGTCGCCCACCAGCTCCTCCACGATGTCCTCCAGGGTGGCAATGCCCTCCGTGCCCCCGTACTCATCCACCACCACGGCCATGTGGGCCTTGTTTTTCTGGAGGATGCGCAGCAGCTCAGAAATCTTGGTATTGCCAGTGGTGTACAG
>ERZ827088.3199-NODE-3199-length-15540-cov-3.723991_pt1 | contig 15540 bp, 17 predicted proteins | sample MGYA00519922_ERZ827088 | MGnify/ENA primary metagenome ERZ827088 (study PRJEB31778, sample SAMEA3449254) | human gut metagenome | biome: human gut; feature: human-associated habitat; material: faeces | place: United Kingdom | collected 2010/2012 ... | reverse complement strand
TGCCCGGCCTGGACGATCCCAGGACCCGAAAGGTGAAGCTGGCCCTCTCCTTTTTCCCGGGGGAGCAGCCGGTGGTGCTGTATTACCAGGATATCCGGAAGCAGTCCAAGGGATACTGTATGATACACCCCTCCCTGCTGGCCGACCTGAGAGAGCGGCTGGGGGAGGAGAATGTGGTGGTCCAGTGACCCACCTCCCGGAGAGAAAGAGAGACGGGGCAGGAGGCGCTTCCAACATGAAATGGAGAAAAATCAAATATATCCTCTTCCACCGCTCCGTGCTGGCGGGGCTGGCCCTGGTGGCCCAGGTCGCGGTGCTGTTCGTGATGGTCAACGAATTTACCGCCCATTTTGACTACTTCTATTGGTTCTGCATCTTCGTCAGCTTCCTGGCTACGGTGTGGATCGTCAGTGACCGCAGCGAGCCGGGCTATAAGATCGCCTGGCTGGTGGTGATCCTGCCGTTCCCGGTGTTCGGGGGCATCCTCTACCTATTGCTGGGCGGCAACCGGATCTCTGAGCGGACCCGCCGGAAGATGAAGGGCATTGCGGAGCGCAGCAACGAGGTGCTGCGGGGGGATTTCAAGGCGGACAGGCTGACCCATTTGGATGAGGACGCGGTGGGCCAGATCCGCTATCTGGAGCGGTACGCCTCCTGCCCCGCCTACACCAACACCCGGACCGAGTATTTCCCGGTGGGCGACCTGGCTTTCGTGCGGATGCTGGAGGAGCTGGAGAAGGCGGAGCGTTACATCTTCCTGGAGTATTTCATCCTCCAGGAGGGGGAGTGCTGGAACGCCATCCTGGACATCCTGGAGCGGAAGGCCGCCGCCGGGGTGGAGGTGCGGCTGATCTATGACGACTTCGGCTGCATGTTCACCCTGCCCCGCACTTATAATGACCAGATGGCGGCCCGGGGCATCCAGTGCCGGGTGTTCAACCGGCTGGTCCCGGTGCTGACCCTGCGGATGAACAACCGGGACCACCGGAAGCTGTGCATCATCGATGGGAAGGTGGGCTTCACCGGGGGGATGAACCTGGCGGACGAGTATATCAACCGCCGGGTGCGGTTCGGCCACTGGAAGGACAGCGCCATCCTCCTGCGGGGGGAGGCGGTGTGGTCCATGACCGTCATGTTCCTGTCCATGTGGGACTACTGCTCCGGCTGGGAGGAGGACTTCGACCTGTTCCGGCCCGAGTCCATGCCCCGGCTCCCCGGCTCCGGCTGGGTCCAGCCCTACACGGATACGCCCCTGGACCACGAGAAAGTGGGGCAGGCGGTGTACCTGAACATGATCTCCCGGGCCCGGGACTATATCTATATCACCACGCCCTATCTGATCGTGGATGTGGCCACCAACACGGCCCTGTGCAACGCCGCCAAAGCGGGGGTGGATGTGCGCATCATCACCCCCCACATCCCGGACAAGCGCTCCGTGTTCGAGGTGACCAAGGCCCACTATCCGCCTCTGCTGGAGGCGGGGGTGAAGATCTACGAGTACACGCCGGGCTTCATCCACGCCAAAAACTTTGTGGTGGACGGGCGGTATGCCACGGTGGGCACCGTGAACCTGGACTACCGCAGCCTCTTCCTCCACTTTGAGGACGGTGTCTGGCTGTGTGATGCCCCCTGCATCGCGGACATCAAGGCGGACTTTGAGAAGACCCTGGAGCAGTGCGAGGCCATCAGCCTGCGTCGGGCCAGGCACCTGAACATCCTGGTCCAGCTCTATCGCAGCGTCCTGCGCATCTTCGCCCCACTGATGTGAGAAAAGCCTCGGCGCTCCGAATCATCGGGGCGCCGAGGCTTTTGAGGCTTCCGGGATCTTTACCGCTTCCGCGCCTTCTCCTTGCCTGTGACCTCCTCCATATGGATGCCCCAGACGGCGGTGGACGGCAGGCTGCGGCGGACGGCCTCCTCAAAGCCCTCCATATGTCCGGGGGTCATCTTTTCACACAGGGCCCGCAGGGCAGCGGTCTTCTGGCCGGGGTCTGTGACCTCAAAGGCGGTGCCGGTGACCACGGCGCTCTGGAAGAAGGTGGTGTACATGTTGCTCTCCGGGAGGTAGGCGGGCTGGTCGGCGGCCACAAAGGTGACGCACACCCTGGGGTCCCGGCGAAGCAGGTCCAGCTTGCGGCCCTCCAGGGCGCAGTGGAAAAACAGGTCGTCCCCCACCCGCACCAGAGAGAGGGGGATGCAGTAGGGGCCCTCTCCGCCGGTGGAGAGGGCGGCGACGCCGTGCCCGCAGCGGTCGATCACGTCAAAGGCAAAGCTCCGGTCCCGGGCTCTGTCTGATCTTCTCATCAGGATCTCCTCTTTCCTGCATCAAATAGACTGGAGCTACCATAGCACAATTTGGGAGGGACTGCAAGAAAAACCTCCCCTCCGGCAGGAGGGGAGGTTTTGGGGGGTCAGCAGCTGCGGGAGCAGTTGCGGCTGCAGCTGCTGTTGGGCGGGAAGAATTCGTCCACGGGGAACTTGACCTGCCGGAAGACCTCGCAGGGGTCCTCCTGGCTGCAGTCGCTGCCGCAGTCGCACTCCTTCTCCGGCATGCAGTAGTCGTAGACCGGCATGAGCAGCTGGGTGTCCCGCTCCAGGCGGATGATGGAGAACTGGCCCAGGGTGACGTACAGGCGGTGTACGTCGCCGCCCTGGGTGAGGGAGTCCCCGAAGCAGTCCAGGATGGCCTGGGGGATCTCGGTGAGGGAACAGTCGCAGGGGCGGCACTGGCATACGTCTACCAGCTTCATGTTCAGGATGATGGGGTCCACGGCCTCAGCCATTGCCTACAAAAGCACCTGGGGCGGCGGGAGGCTCCTCCGCCGGCCGGGCGGGGTAGATGGACACATCCCCCTTTTCGCTCACCGTGATGCGGTCGATCAGCTGCCGCAGCTCCCCGTTGGTGATGTCCTCCAGGGAGAGGACGCGGCGGACCTGCTCCGTGATCTCCGCCTCCAGATCCCGGGGCGGGTCCCGCATCAGCCGGTCCAGATCCTCCCGGAGGCGGGCGCCCCGCTCCGCCAGGAGCCGCAGCCGCCGGCGCAGTTCCTCCATGGAGAGCAGATCGCCGGCGTAGAGCTCCAGATAGCGGGCACGCTGGCCCTCCAGCTGGTCCAGACGGCGCCGGAGAGCGGCGGCAGGGTCCTCCGCAGGCCGGGAGGGGCGGGCGTCCAGCCGGAGGCGTACCGCCTCCGCCAGCGCGGCGGGGGAGGAGATCTGGGCGGCCAGCCAGGCCCGGAGCTGGTCCAGCAGCCCCTCCTCCGGGAGGATGGTGCCGTTGCCGCAGCGGCTGCCAGCGTACTCGCTGTGGATGGGGCAGTGCCAGTAGACATACTGCCGCCCGGAGGGGTAGGCCACCCGGCGGCGGGTGAAGGCGCGGCCGCAGCTCTGGCAGCGGATGAGGGTGGAGAGGGGGTAGCGGCCGCTGTATCGGGTGGGAGGGGCGGAGCCGGACTTCCGCCGACGCTGCTCCATCAGCCGGGCCGCCTCCTGAAAGGTGTCAGGGGAGACGATGGCCCACTCCGGCCTGTCGTGGTGGTAGTGCATGTCCGGAGGGAGACGCTGGATCTGGCCGGAGAGGAAGTCGCTCACGGTGTATTTGTGGTTGACATAATGACCGCAGTAGATGGGATTTTCCAGGACGCGGCGCACCCCGCGGCTGTTCCAGCTGGCCCCCAGTTTGGTGGACGCCCCCCGCTCCTCCAGAGCCTGGGCGATCTTCCGGCAGCCCAGGCCCTGGAGGTAGAGGCGGAAGATCTCCCGCACCACCTCCGCCTCCGCCGGGACGATCCGGAGGGTGAAGTTGTCCAGCCGGTCGTAGCCGTAGATGCGGGGGGGCACCCTCCCCTTCCGGGAGGTGATGTCCTTCCCGAACTTCACCCGCTTGGACAGGTTGGCGCTCTCCTCCTGGGCGATGGCCGCCATGATGGTGACGATGAATTCCGATTCCCCCAGCACCTTGAGGGAGTTGTTGACAAAGATGCACTCGATGCCCAGGGCCTTCAGCCTGCGGATGCTCTCCAGGGAGTCCACGGTGTTCCGGGCGAAGCGGGAGATGTCCTTGACCACCACCAGCTCGAACTCCCCCCGCTCCGCGTCCCGGAGCATTTGGAGGAAGCCGTCCCGCTTTTTCAGCCACTTGCCTGAGATCCCCTGGTCGGCATAGACCCGGACCAGGGTGTGGCCCCTGGCCCGGGCGAAGTCCTGGAAAAAGGCCTGCTGGTGCTCCAGGCTGTCCCGCTGTTCCTCGTGGTCGGTGCTGACCCGGCCGTACCCCACCATCCTCATCTCCTGTCCTCCTTACGGGGCGGGGCGAGGAGTCTGGCGGCGATCAGCTGGGACAGCAGCCGCTCCAGCGTCTTTTGGTCCTGTGGAAAAAAGGTATAGTGCAGCATATCGATCACCCCAGTCATGTGTATGGGGGCGGCGGAGGAGATATCCCTGGCGGGGCAAAAAAAGCCCCTCCGGGCCGTCAGGGCGGAGGGGCGGAGGGATCAGCGGAGGAAGCGGCGGATCAGCTTCTCGTAGAGGGGCAGATAGGGCTGGTAGCGCATGGGCAGGTCCATCCAGGTCTTTTTGTCCACGATGCTCTTGCGGTGGGAGAAGGTCTCGAAGCCCACCCTGCCGTGGTAGGCCCCCATCCCGCTCTCGCCCACCCCGCCGAAGCCCATGGCGCTGGTGGCCAGGTGGATGACCACGTCGTTGACGCAGCCCCCGCCGAAGGAGCAGCGCTCTGTCACGGCGCGAATGTGCCCTTTGTTCCTGGAGAACAGGTAGAGGGCCAGGGGCTTGGGCCGGTCCTTCAGCAGCTCCAGCACCTCCGGGATGTGGGAGAAGGTGAGGACGGGGAGGATGGGGCCGAAGATCTCCTCCCCCATGACCGGGTCCTGCCAGGTGACGGCGTCCATCACCGTGGGAGCGATGCGCAGGGCCTCCTCCTGCCAGGTGCCGCCGCACACCACCTTCTCCGGCTGGATCAGCCCCAGCAGGCGCTGGAAGTGCTTCTGGTTGACGATCTTCCCGTAGCTGGGGCTGTCCAGGGGGGCGGGGCCGAACTGGACAGTGATCTGCCGGACGATCTCCTCCAGCAGGGCGTCCTTGACACTCTCCTGGCAGAGGAGATAGTCGGGGGCCACGCAGGTCTGGCCGCAGTTGAGGTATTTTCCAAAGACGATGCGCCGGGCGGTCAGCTTCAGATCCGCAGTCTCGTCCACGATGCAGGGGCTCTTTCCTCCCAGCTCCAGGGTGACCGGCGTGAGGTACTGAGCGGCGTGGAGCAGGACCTCCCGGCCCACTGCCTGGCTGCCTGTGAAGAAGATATAGTCGAACTTCTGCTCCAGCAGGCAGGCGTTCTCCTGCCTGCCTCCGGTGACCACCGAGACATGCTCCGGGGGAAAGCACTCCGCCAGGAGCCGGGCGATGACCCGGCTGGTGGCGGGGGAGTATGCGCTGGGCTTGACCACCGCAGTGTTTCCGGCGGCCAGGGCATCGATCAGGGGGTCCAGGGTGAGGAGCAGGGGGTAGCTCCACGGGCTCATGAGGACGGTGCCGTAGGGGGAGGGCTTGACATAGCTCCGGGCGGCGAACTGGGCCAGGGGGGTCCTGACCCGGCGGTCAGCGGCGAAGGCGGGGGTGCGGCGGATCATATAGGTCAGCTCACTGAGGACCATGCCCACCTCGCACATATAGCTCTCAAAGGCGCTCTTGCCCAGGTCGGCCCGGAGGGCGTCGTTCAGCTCCTCCTCCCGGGCAGCCACTGCGGACCTCAGGGCGCGGAGGGCCTCAACGCGCGCCCTGGCCGGCAGGGTCGCACCGCTCTGAAAATAGGCCCTCTGCCGGGCGACGAGCTGCCGGATCTCCATCTGATCCATGGGTGAGTCCTCCTTTTATTATCGTGTGATAAAAACGCTCCGGTTCTCCCGCGGCCCAGGGGACGGGAACGGGATACAGGGGATGTCAGGGGTGTATCTGGGAGTATAGAGGAGAGAGCGGGATCTGTCAACCGGCTTTTGACGCCGGTGGCCCGGACACGGCCTCTTGTAGGCAATGGCCTCCACGTGTGCGGTGGGGAGACTGCTGCCCATCAGATCCTGGCAGCTGCACACGCTGGGGGAGTCGGAGCTGAAGGACTTGGCGCCCCCCTCGCTGCCGAACAGGATGGCCCGCTTGTCAAATACGGCCAGACCGCATACCTCGATGGGGCGGGCGGCCCCGATGAACGCATCAGCGGTGATCCGGTAAAAATACCGCACATCCACGGTATAGAACCCGCGGTTGAACCCTACGGGCTCCACATCGATGTAGGCGTACAGCAGCTCGGCTGTCCCGGCCTTGACCGACAGGGCCCGGTCAAGGACCTCCTGCGACCCGCAGGTGGGATAGACCCGCAGATCCTCAATGCAGTCTTTGTCTTTGCAGGAATCAAAAATTTTTTTCGTGTGTATGCACACGGCCTCCCGGATGCAGCGATCATCGCTCACGGGACCGGGCGCGACCTTTTCAGGCATATGGATACCTCCTCGTCAGATTGAGTGGAGTGGACGGGCACGGGGGTGCCGGGCCCGCCGGAAGTGAAGGGCTTCCATACCATACTATGACCGACAGGCGGGATGGTGCCAGAGGAGCCGGAAATGCGGGGTTGTCCTTTCGCACGTTTTGTTCTATAATAAAATAGAAAGACCATGGGCACGTTCCCACCAAAGGTGGAGCGGTGTCCGGGACGCCGCCGGCCCGCCAGGGCCGGGGCAAGAAGAGAGAGGTGTGCTTGGATGGCCCGGATGGGATTTATTCAGGATGAGATGGATCTGAAGCTGCTGGTTCTGTATATTATGGCCCGCATTGCGGCGCCGATCACGTTCCTTCAGCTTCTGGAGCTGGCACTGTGCGACGCCGGGGTGGACTATTTCTCCCTGACGCAGGCGGTGGAGCATCTGGTGGAGACAGAGCACCTGAGCCGGGAGGGGGAGCGCTACGCCATCACGGAGAAGGGGCGGCGCAACAGCGAGATCTGTGAGAGCAGCCTGCCATACTCGGTGCGCCGCCGGTGCGACGACAATCTGGTGCGGGTGAATGAGACCCTGATGCGGGAGCAGCAGGTGCAGGGGGAGGTGCTCCCAAACCCGGACGGGACGTGCACGGTGCGACTGCGGCTGGCGGACGACAGCGGCCCCCTGCTGGAGCTGAGCCTGCTGATGCCCGCGGCGGGACAGGGGGAGCGGGCGGCCGCCCGCTTCAAACAGGCGCCGGAGCAGCTCTACCACCAGCTGGTCCAGCTGCTCAGCGTCCCGGAGGAGCGGGAGAAGACGCCGTGAGGCGCAGCGCCCCGGAACCCGGGAGAAAAATCCCGTAAAACATATTTTAGGGTTTTCTTTTTGTATATACATGTATATAATGGATCTGGATGAAAAGTCGGAGCCCCGGAGACGCGGGCCAGAGAGAAAGATTGGGACAGAGGGCCCAAGTGACGGAGGGATCACACAATGACGAGAAGCAACGCCCGTGAGGTCGCGGTGCATATGATCTATGAACTGGGCTTTGGCAGCCGCAGCGCGGAGGAGCTGCTGGAGCACGAGATGACCCGGGAGCGGTTCGCACAGCTGGGGGAGGAGGAGCCCCTCTACGCCCAGTTTCCCAACGAGAAGCAGCGGCAGTACATCCGGGATCTGGTACAGGGAGTCTATGTCCACGGGCCGGAGCTGGATGACTACATCTCCCGCTATTCCGTGGGCTGGAGCTTTGCCCGCATCCCCCGCATGGCGGCTGCGGTGATGCGCACCGCCATGTATGAGGTGCTGTATATGCCGGCGATCCCCAACTCCGCCGCCATCAACGAGGCGGTGGAGATCGCCAAGAACTATGAGCCGGCCGAGGTGGTCTCCTTTATCAACGGCATCCTGGGCTCCTTTGTCCGGGCAGAGTTTGCCGATTCCGCCCCCAAGCCGGAAAAGAAGGAGGAGGAAGCGGCGGGGCCGGAGGAGCCGGAGGAATGACCATGCCGGTTCTGGGACTGGATACCAGCAACTATACCACCTCCGCAGCCGTCTTTGACGGGGCGGATGGCTGCAACGCCGGCCGCCTGCTGGCGGTGCGGCCCGGAGAGCTGGGACTGCGGCAGAGCGACGCCCTGTTCCAGCATGTGAAGCAGCTCCCGGCGCTGCTGGAGGAGCTGGAGGGCCGCGGACTGCTCCGGGACCTGAAGGCAGTGGGGGCCAGCACCCGGCCCCGGGCTGTGGAGGGCTCCTACATGCCCTGCTTCCTGGCGGGGGAGTCCCAGGGAAGGGCGCTGGCCGCCGCCCTTGGGGTGCCGTTTTTTGCCTGCTCCCACCAGCAGGGGCACCTGGCGGCGGCGGCCTGGTCCGCCGGGCGGACGGACCTGCTGGACGGTCCCTTCCTGGCCTGGCACCTGTCCGGCGGCACCACCGAGCTGCTGCTGGTCCGGCCCCAGGGGACCAATGTGGCGGCGGAGAAGCTGGGCGGGACCAGCGACATCTCCGCTGGCCAGCTCATCGACCGCACCGGCGTCCTGCTGGGGCTTCAGTTCCCAGCTGGCAAAGCGCTGGACGAGCTCTATCCTCAGGCGGATGCCTGTATGGAGTACCGCGTGAAGCTGAAGGACCTCACGTTCTCCCTGTCCGGGATGGAGAATCAGGTGAAGAGACTGCTGACGGAGGGAGAGGCCCCGGCCAACGTGGCCCGCTTCACCCTGGACACGGTGTGCAGCGTGGTCCTCCGGGCCACCCAGGAGGCCCAGCGCCGCTGCCCCGGCCTGCCGGTGCTGTGCTCCGGCGGTGTGGCCTCCAACCGACAGCTGCGGGCCGCCATGGAGAGGAGCTGCGGCGCCCTGTTCGCCCAGCCCTGCTACTCCACGGACAACGCCATGGGGGTGGCCATCCTGACCCGACGGGCCCTGGAGGGAGGGGAGCTGGCATGAGAGAAGAGACCATCCTCAGTCCCTCCCAGGTAAGCGGCTATATCAAGAGCTGGATGGACCGGGACCGGCTCCTCTCCGGCCTGCTGGTGCGGGGGGAGCTGTCCAACTATAAGATGTATCCCTCCGGGCACCACTATTTTACGCTGAAGGACAGCCAGGGGGCACTGCGGTGCGTCATGTTCCGGGGGGACGCCGCCTCCCTGCGCTTCCGCCCGGAGAACGGGATGCAGGTCATCGCCGCCGGGCGGATCACCGTGTTCCCACGGGACGGGCAGTATCAGCTGTACTGCGTCCGCCTGACCCCGGAGGGAGCGGGGGACCTGCACGTAGCCTTTGAGCAGCTGAAGGAGAAGCTGCTGCGGGAGGGCCTGTTCGACCAGGCCCACAAACGGCCTCTGCCCGCCTATCCACGGCGCATCGCCCTGATCACCTCTCCGGCAGGGGCGGCGGTGCGGGACATGCTGCGCATCCTGGGGGCCAGATACCCCCTGGCCCAGGTGCGCGTCCTGCCGGTGCGGGTGCAGGGGGAGGGGGCGGCGGAGGAGATCGCCGCCGCCCTGGACTGGGCCAACCTCCATCAAGCCGCCGACCTGATCATCACCGGCCGGGGGGGCGGCTCCATGGAGGACCTGTGGGCCTTTAACGAGGAGTGCGTGGCCCGGGCCATCTACCGCTCCCAGATCCCGGTGATCTCCGCCGTAGGCCATGAGCCCGACGTGACCATCGCTGATTTTGTAGCCGACCTGCGGGCGGCCACCCCCTCCAACGGGGCGGAGCTGGCGGTGCCCGACCAGAATGAGCTGTACGCCTGGCTGGACGGGCTGGCCAAGCGGCTGGAGAAGGGGACCGGCAGCCTGCTGGCCCGGCGCAGGAAGGATCTGGAGCGGCTGGGCCGCAGCCGGATGCTCACCGACCCGGGGGCCTATTTCCGGGACCGGAGGCTGCTGCTGGACTACCAGGGACAGCGGCTGGGACACGGAGCCGGACAGATCCTGTCCCGGGCGCGGGAGCGCCTGGCCCGGGACAGCGCGGCGCTGGACGCCATGAGCCCGCTGAAGGTGCTGGGCCGGGGCTACTCCATCGCCCGAAATGAGAATGGAACATTGATCGCCTCTGTCAAGGATGCGGCCCCGGGAGAGCGGCTGGAGCTGCGCCTGTCGGACGGCAGCCTGGCGTGCCGGGTGGAGGAAAGGAAGTGCCTGTGATGGCGGGAAAAAAGCTGGATTTTGAGCAGTCCATGGCCCGGCTGGAGGAGATCGTGGGCCTGCTGGAGCGGGGGGACGCCCCGCTGGATGAGGCCATGGCGCTCTTTGAAGAGGGGGCGAAGCTGATGCGGGAGTGCACCAAGCGCCTGGATCAGGCGGAGCAGAAGGTGACCCTGCTCACCGCAGGGGAGGACGGACAGCCCCGGGAGGAGCCCTTTGGAGGAGAACTGTGATATGAGCCTGGAATTTGAGCGCCGGCTGGCCGGCGACCAGAAGCGGATCGAGGAGGCCCTGGGGGCCATATTCCGGGAGGACGACCGGTACGCGGACCTCCAGGAGGCCATGGAGTACAGCCTGATGGCGGGGGGAAAGCGGGTCCGGCCCGTGCTGACCCTGGAGTGCTGCCGCCTGTGCGGCGGCGACCCGGAGCGGGCCCTGCCCTTTGCCTGCGGGGTGGAGATGGTGCATACCTACTCCCTGATCCATGACGACCTGCCCTGCATGGACGACGACGACCTGCGCCGGGGGCGCCCCACCAACCACAGGGTGTATGGGGAGGCCACCGCGGTGCTGGCCGGGGACGGCCTGCTCACCGCGGCCTTTCAGATGCTGACTGCCCGGCGGGATCTGCTCTCCCCGGAGCAGATGGCAGAGGGGGTGGACTGCCTCTCCCGGGCGGCCGGTCCCTCCGGCATGGTGGGGGGACAGGTGCTGGATATGGCGGGGGAGGGGCGGAGCCTGTCCCTGAGTGAGCTGGAGCTGCTCCAGAGCCTGAAGACCGGCGCCCTGATCTCCGCCGCGGCGGAGCTGGGGTGTATTGCCGCGGGGGGGAGCCCGGAGCAGCGGCGGGCCGTGGCCCGCTATGCTCAGAAGCTGGGCCGGGCCTTCCAGATCCGGGACGACATGCTGGACGTGACGGGCACCACCGAGGAGTTTGGCAAGCCGGTGGGCTCGGACCGCTCCAGAGAGAAGAGCACCTTCGTCACGGCCCTGGGGCTGGAGGGGAGTGGCGCGCTGGTGGAGCAGCTGACGGAGGAGGCAGTGTCCGCACTGAACGGATTCCCGCAGCCGGACTTCCTCATCTGGCTGGCCCGGGAGCTGGCCTCCCGGCGGAAGTGAAAACAGACGGGACAGAAGGGAGTGAAGGCAAATGTTTGAGGGGCGTACCGGTTTTTTAACGGGGAATCTGGTGCTGGATCTGTCCATCCTGGCGTGGTTCCTGGCCCAGCTGATCAAGACAGTGGCCAATCTGGTCGTGAACCGGAACTTGGACCTGAAACGGATGGTAGGCAGCGGCGACATGCCCAGCTCCCACTCCTCCTTCATCTGCGCGGCTACGGCGTCCATCGGGCAGATCTACGGCTGGCAGGCGCCCCTGTTCTCCCTGGCGGCGGTGGTGGCCCTGGTGGTGATGTACGACGCCTGCAATGTGCGCCGGGCCGCTGGGGAGCAGGCCAAGGTGCTCAACTATGTGATGGCCCACTGGAAGGAGATGCCGGAGGAGCTCAAGCCCAAAAAGAAGCTGAATGAGCACCTGGGCCACACGCTCCCCCAGGTGCTGATGGGGGCTCTGCTGGGCACGGCCATTGGCATCACCGGCCCCATGATCTGGTAAACCGGGAGGGGAGGCGCTGCGGCGCCGCCCAGGAAGCTGTGAGGGATTTTTTTGGATAAGAGAGACAAAACAACCTCATATGGCCCCATCCTGGCGGGGATGGGGGACCAGGAGGCCCGGGAGCTGTGCGGCCAGCTCCGGCAGGAGCTGATCCGGGACGTAGCCCGGACCGGAGGGCATCTGTCCTCCAACCTGGGGGTGGTGGAGCTCACCGTGGCCATCCACCGGGTGTTCGACACCAGCCGGGACCGGCTGGTCTTTGACGTGGGCCATCAGAGCTACCCACACAAGATGCTCACAGGCCGGCGGGAGCAGATGTCCACCATCCGGCAGCTCGGCGGGATCGCCGGCTTCCCCAAGCCATCTGAGAGCGTCCATGACGCATTCATCGCCGGACACGCCTCCAACTCGGTGGCGGTGGCGGTGGGGATGGCCCGGGCCAGGGACATGCTGGGGGAGGACTACCGGGTGCTGGCTCTCATCGGAGACGGAGCGCTCACCGGCGGACTGGCCTATGAGGGCCTGTCCACCGCGGGGCAGAGCAGGGGCCAGCTGCTGGTCATCCTCAACGACAACGGCATGTCCATCACCAAGAACGTGGGCGGCGTGGCGGAGCACCTGGCCCGCCAGCGCCTGAAGCCCCAGTACCTCACCTTCAAGAAGTACTACCGGAAGGTGATGAACGCCACCTGGTTCGGGCGGAAGATCTACCGGGTGACCCACCGGCTGAAGAAAGCGGTGAAGGAGAGCCTGCTCCCCAGCAGCCTGTTTGAGAATATGGGCTTCACCTATCTGGGGCCGGTGAACGGCCACGACCTGCGGGAGCTGACGGAGATCCTCCGCTACGCCCGGGACCTGAAGGAGCCGGTCCTGCTCCATGTCAGGACCATAAAGGGAAAAGACTTCACACCTGCTGAGGAGAATCCCGACGCCTACCACGGCGTGTCCCCCTTTGATCCCGAGACAGGGGAGCCCCTGAAGCAGGGGCGGGCCAGCTTCTCCTCCGTGTTTGGGCGGGAGGTGGCCCGGCTGGCCCGGGAGGACCCGCGGGTCTGCGCCGTCACGGCGGCTATGCAGACCGGGACTGGGCTGGATTACTTTGCCCTCCAGTTCCCGGACCGCTTTTTCGATGTGGGCATTGCCGAAGGCTGCGCGGTGTCCATGGCCGCCGGCATGGCCAAGCAGGGGGCGGTCCCGGTGGTGGCGGTCTATTCCACCTTCCTCCAGCGGGCCTATGACATGCTGCTCCACGACGTGGCTCTGGACCGGCTGCATGTGGTGCTGGCAGTGGACCGGGCCGGGCTGGTTGGGGAGGATGGCGAGACCCACCAGGGGGTCTTTGACGTGTCCTATCTCAACAGCGTCCCTGGGATGCGGGTCTATGCCCCCGCCAATTTTGCCGAGCTGAAGGCGATGCTGGAGGAGGCGGTCCTGCACTGGGACGGGCCGGCGGCGGTGCGCTATCCCCGGGGCGGCGAGGGGGAGTACCGGGAGGACAGCGGCCGGGCCCCGGCGGCCGTCCTGCGACGGGGGTCCCACATCACGCTGGTGTCCTACGGTGTGGAGATCAACGATGTGCTCCAGGCGGCCCGGCTGCTGGAGGAGCGGGGCGTAGAGGCGGAAGTTGTAAAGCTGAACATCATTACACCGCTGGATGCCGCTCCGGTGCTGGACTCTGTGCGCCGGACGGGCGCCCTGCTGGTGGCGGAGGACAGCGTCTCCGCCGGCAGCGTGGGAGAGCGGCTCGCCTGCGCGCTGGAGCAGGCCGGCATCAGCGCCCGGGTGGCGCTGTGCAGCTCCGGCGATACCTTTACCCCCCACGGCAGCGTGGGAGAATTGAAGCGGCTCCTGGAACTGGACGGAGCCGGGCTGGCCCAGCGGGCCATGGAGGTGCTGCGATTTGACAAAACAGCGGCTGGATGTTGAACTGACTGCCCGGGGACTGGCGGAGAGCCGCCAGAAGGCCCAGGCCATGATCATGGCGGGGCAGGTCTATGTGGATGGGCGGAAGGTGGACAAGGCGGGCACCCAGGTGGGGCCCGGCTGTGCCATCGAGGTGCGGGGCAGGACCCTGGCCTATGTGAGCCGGGGGGGACTGAAGCTGGAGAAGGCGGTGGAGCGCTGGCCCATCCGTCTGGAGGGGGCGGTGTGTGCCGACATCGGCTCCTCCACCGGCGGCTTCACCGACTGCATGCTCCAGCGGGGCGCGGAGAAGGTGTACGCCGTAGACTCCGGCTACAACCAGCTGGACTGGCGGCTGCGCAGCGACCCCAGAGTGGTGTGCATGGAGCGGACCAACGCCCGCTACCTCACCGGGGAGCAGATCCCGGAGCCCCTGGACTTCTTCTCCGTGGACGTGGCCTTCATCTCTCTCCGACTGATCCTGCCCCCCATGCGCCCCCTGGTGCGGGAGGGGGCCCAGGCGGTGTGCCTGGTCAAGCCCCAGTTCGAGGCCGGCCGGGAAAAGGTGGGCAAAAAAGGGGTGGTTCGGGACCCGGCGGTCCATCTGGAGGTGCTGGAGCACTTCCTGGACCATGCCCGGGAGGCGGGATTTTCTGTAAAGGATATCACCTTTTCCCCCATTACCGGCCCGGAGGGCAATATTGAATACCTGGGCTGGCTGGGGACCGAGGGGGAGGGCCCGGTCTGGTCCGGAGACCTGAGGGAGCTGGTGGAGGAGTCCCACCGGTCCCTCCAGGGGAAGGAGGGACAGCCGTGAGAGTGCTGCTCAGTTCCAACCCCTATCGGGACAGGGGCCTGCGGGTGGCGCTGGAGGCCCGCAGGATCTTGAACAACGCCGGGGCGGAGACGGCCCTCTGCCTCCCCTTTGCCCCCAGGAAGGGGGACCGGCTGGATCTGCCCCGGCAGGTGAAGCTGGGCAGCATGGAGGAGGAGCTGAAGCGGGCGGATGTGCTGCTCTGCTTCGGCGGAGACGGGACCATCCTCCACGCGGCCCGGGACGCCACCCTCCACGACGTGCCCATCCTGGGGGTGAACATGGGGAGCGTGGGCTTTATGGCGGAGCTGGAGCGGGGCGAGCTGAGCCTGCTCACCCTGCTGGCCGCCGGCGAGTATCGGACCGAGGAGCGGATGATGCTCTCCGTCCGGGTGCTCCGGGGGGAGAAGGTGCTCTCGGAGGACCTGGCCCTGAACGACGCGGTGATCTCCAAGGGCTCCATGGCCCGGGTGGCCGAGATGGAGGTCCGGGCGGACGGGGTGCTGGTCACCAACCTGATGGGGGATGGGGTCATCGTCTCCACCCCCACCGGTTCCACCGCCTACTCCATGTCAGCGGGCGGGCCCATCGTGGAGCCCACCTCACGGGACATCATCGTCACTCCTGTGTGCGCCCACCAGCTGTCCACCCGGTCCATGGTGCTGGCGCCGGAGCGGCTGGTCACCGTCCAGCTCCCCCGGGGGAGCCGGAAGCATCTGTACCTGGCGGTGGACGGGGGCAAGGCTCTGCGCATCACCGGAACGGAGCGGGTGGAGATCTCCTGTGCCCGTCAGTCCACCCGGCTGATCCGGCTGACGGAACGGAACTTTTATCAGATCATCTATCAGAAGCTGGGAGGGTATGAGCTGTGAAGCGAGCGAGACAGGCGGAGATTTTGAATGTGATCCGCATGATGGATGTGGAGACCCAGGAGCAGCTGCTCGCTGAGCTGAAGCTGCGGGGGTTCACCACCACCCAGGCCACCATTTCCCGGGACATCAAGCAGATGCACCTGATCAAGGAACCGGTGGGCCACGGCGTGTATAAATATGCTGTCTCCGGAAACCGGACGAAG
>ERZ827088.3197-NODE-3197-length-15544-cov-5.663245_pt1 | contig 15544 bp, 10 predicted proteins | sample MGYA00519922_ERZ827088 | MGnify/ENA primary metagenome ERZ827088 (study PRJEB31778, sample SAMEA3449254) | human gut metagenome | biome: human gut; feature: human-associated habitat; material: faeces | place: United Kingdom | collected 2010/2012 ... | reverse complement strand
GTGTTCATCACCTTGATGCGGTAGCCGAAATGCCGCAGCATCCTGCCGCTCTCGACGATCAGACTGCCTTTCGGGTCGGTCACAACGAACGAGCAGGGGTATTTTTCCGACACACATTGCATGAGATTTGGTTTGACGAAGAATCTCGTCTTGCCGCTGCCCGAACCGCCGACCACCAGCACGTTTTTGTTTCGCGCCGTTCGAGGGTCTTTGGGGCGGCTGTTCATCGTCAGCCGCTCGGTCTGCGTCAGGATGATGTTGTTGGCAAATGTGGGATCGACATAAGGCTCGATGTCCTTCGCCGTCCCCCAGCGCGCCGAACCGTACTCGACATTGTGCCGGAACTTCTTTGCGTTTTTGCCTTTCACATAAACTGCCGCATAAAATGCCGCCGCTATCGCCATGCCTGCCAGCACATCCTGCGGATGAAAGCTCGGCAGCGGCGACGCGAGCGCCTGCATGAAGCCGTCGCCCCAATGCAGAAACTTCTCGGCGAACGCCGTTCCCGCCGCCAGCCGCCACGCCTGACCGATTTTCGTTCCGTACAGCGCAATGCAGACATACGGCACCGTGCGCAGCACAATCTTCTTGATGTTCATCGGCTCTGCTCCCGCTGCTTTTTATGCATGATGATCTGCTCAATCGGCGCGCGCAGTTTCTCCCGCAGCCTGTCGTGTTCTTTGACGCGCATTTTCTGACCGGTGTATTCGGACAGCGCCGCATTCAGCGCGTCCGCATCCCGTGCCTTGAAGAATATCAGGAACCTGGGCGCATCGCCTTTCACCTTCTTCACCGCATAATCCACGCCGTATTTGCGCGCCACGCGCTCAAAGGCTTTGATATCCTCGCCGCTCAGTTCCACGTTGCTCACGCCCTGATTCTGCCCGACCAGCTTTTTGACCGACTGCCTGCCCACATAACGCACGCCCGTCTGCGCGTCGTGCTTTTTCTCTTTTCGGTGCGCCACATACTTCGCGATTGCCGTGCGAAACAGACGCGCGGTCATCTTCGCCGCATTGACCGTCAGGGTCAGGCTTTTCTGCTCGACCTCCTCCTGCAAGGTTTATCCCTCCTTATTGCTCCCGCCTGTGGATGATTTCGGCAACCAGCAGCACTGCGGCAAGCGCCATCGAAATCAGCCCGTAAAGCATCATCGGCGTAACGGGAACATCCACGCCCGTCTGAATCTCGTCCTCGGGGCGTTCCTTCTCCGGGAAATTGACGAGCCTGAACAGCTCATCCGGCACGATATAGTTTTCGTCGATCACCACGCGGATGGTTTCCTCCGTCAGGCGATAGCCCGCCTGCGTTTCGATTTCGCGGATGACGTACACGCCGGGCTTGAGGTCGTCCGCGTGGACAATGCCATCCTCGCCGGACGCCAGCTCGCGCAGCACATTTCCATCCTCATCTTCCAGCGCAAACTTCACGCCTTCCATCGGGCATCCGTCCTCATCCACCTTGACGAACTCGTAATGGTTCGGAATATCCGTAAACAGCAGCGTGTTCGGTGCTTTCCAGTCCTCGTCCACATGAATCCGCACGTTCTCCACGCGGTTAAAGCCCTCCGGCACAACGGTTTCGCGGATAATCCAGTCGCCGTAACCAAAACCCGTCAGATAGAACTCGCCCTTTTCGTCGCTTGCCGCCACATCCACGATTTCACCCGTATCGGCGTTGATCAGGCTGAACGCTGCGCCCTTCAGCGCCTGCCCCGCCGTATCGACTTTCAAGCCGCGAATCTTCTGACGCTCGTTGGTAACGGTCGCAATCGGCTCTTTCGGGTTGACGAACGTGCCGTCCACCGTGAGCCTGATTTCCGTATCCGTCTTGAGATAGCCGGGGAGCGCCTGCGTTTCAACGAGCGTATACGTTCCGAACGGCACTTTTTCAAACGTCGCCATGCCCTTTGCGTCTGTTTTGGCGGTCATCATCAGCATCCCGTCCGCCTTTTTCAGCCCGAACATCACGCCTGAAAGCGGCTTGCCACTTTCATCCGCCTTGCGCAGCGAAAAGCGCGTGTAGTCGTCGCGAATCGTCGTGTCACCCGTGGCGTTTCCATCCGCATCGACGGTAAACCGCATCTCCGCTTCATTCAGCGCATAACCGTCCGGGGCATATACCTCTTTGAACGTGTACGTTCCCGGCGTGACGGGAATCTGCGGAATCTGTCCGTTTGCGTCGGTCGTTTCGCGATAAATAACCTTTCCCTGTTCGCCTTTGACCTCGATGGTCGCGCCCGGCAGCGTCTTTTGCCCGGTGATGTCCGTCTTTGTCAGCGTCACGCGGGTATAAATCAGCTCGTCATGCACGGGTTCGGGCAGGCTCACGCGAATCACGCCGCCGCTCTGCGCTTGCGGCTCAAGCGTCACGGCAAACTTCGCCGGATTGAGCGTCCATCCGTCCGGCGCGGACAGCTCTTTGACGTAATATGCGCCATGCGGGAAGTTTCCGACAAACGCCAGCCTGCCCGACGCGTCCGTCGCGCCCGTCGCCACAAGCGTATCCGCCGTCAGCGTCACGTCGCCGACGCGCAGTTCTTCATCAGCAAACAAGCCGAATACAAAGCCCTCGCCGGGGATATTCACAAGCGCCTGCCGCACATGATCGCCATCCATGATGATTTCCAGATCCTCCTTTTCCTTCTCCAGCGTGATTTCCGCGGACAGGTAAGCGTTGCCCAGCGTCACGTTCGTTTCGACCACCGCCGTGTGGTCGTTTTCATAGCGCAGCTCGACCTCGTGCGGCGCGCCGTCCAGCAGATATCCTTCCGGCGCGCTCACTTCGACCAGCTCATACCGTCCCAGCGGAAGCTCCTTCGACGCATCTTTTCCCGCTTCCGTCGTCGTGATCGTGTCCGCCACGTCGCCCGCATGAAACCAGACCGTCCCGTCTTTTCCGACGATATCCTCCGCCGCGCGCAGCTCAAAGACCGCGCCCGCAAGATATCCTTCCTCATACACGGGCTGATGCACGATGTTACCGAAAGCGTCCGCCTGCTCCGCCAGACGCACAAGCCGCAAGCCCTTCTTTTCGACCATCACCCTGCCCATGACGGGTTCATTCTGGATTTCAATATCCAGCGTGTACGCTTCGCCGGGCGCGTCGCCCGTTTCGCCCACGAACACACCGAGCCGTTCCGTGCGGATGAGATAGCCCTGCGGCGCATGTACTTCTTCAATGAAATACATGCCGCGCGTCACCGTTTCCGGCAGCGTCACCTCGCCGTTGTCATCGGTGTAGAAGGTGTCGATCTCCCTGCGCGTCGGATAGCTGACCGTCTGCGTTACCACGTTTCCGTCGCTGTCCAGCAGCTTGAACGCCGTGTTCGCCAGCCTGACGGTTTTGCCCGTTTTCGCATCCGTCTTGATGAGCTTGAGCCGATAGCGAATCGCCTGATTGTTGATCGTCAAAATCGGCGGGTTGGCAACGTCCTCGTCGCCGCGAATGAAGATTTCCACGGGGCTTTTGAGCGCATGTCCCGCTTTGCCCTTCACCTGCTTCAAGACGTACAAGCCATACGGAAGCAGCTTGGTTTTGGCATAGCCGTACCTGTTGGTCACGAGATAATCCCGCTCAAACGCCCGCGCATTGCCGTAGCTTCCGGCTTTTTTGAGGTACAGCTCAAACTCCGCGCCCTCCTCCGGCGTTTCAATCAAGCCCGCATCGTCGTGAATCTCGTTGTCGCCGAGGAATTTCACAATGGCGTACATGCCCTGCCTGATGATGTTGAGCTTCAATCCCTCATACGTCACGACCGCCGTTTCGGACTGGCTCGCCGCGCTCCGCGCATCCACAAAAAAGTGCGCGTCGCTGGGTTGATACCCGACAGGCGGGAACACCTCGACGATTTCATACAGCCCCGGCCACAGCTCGCCCGTTGCGGTGCTCGCATCGTCGCCCGCCGTCGTCAGCGCGTCCACAACCGTATCGCCCTTTTTGAACAACACGTTGCCCTGCCTGTCCCTGATCTCCGCGCCCGCCAGCACGCGGAAAACCGCGCCCGTCAGCTCGCCGTCGCCGCGCGTGCTTGGCGCGTCGATGTTCGCGGGCTGGGGCAGCTCGTCGCGCCGTCTGCTGTTCGGATCATCGCCGCCGTACTCGTCGCCGTCCCGCTTATAGAGCTTGAGCTTCACCATGACGGGCTGATTCGTCGCGCGAAGCTGCGTCGTTTCATCCGAACGCACCGTCGCGTCCAGCGCGATTTCCTCCATGACATAGCCCGCCGTCGCGCCGCGCTCGCGCACGATGTATCTGCCCTTGCGCAAAGGCGGCGAAACCGCCGTGCCGTCCTTTCCCGTCGTCATGTCGGCGACCAGCGCATTGCCGTATTCGTCGTTTTCATAGATATCAAACGCCACGCCCTCGATGGGATTGCCGTTCAGCCTGTCCGTTTTGACCAGCCGAATCCAGCCCTTCGTCGGCTCGTTTTCCGCTTCGACGGTATAGGTCTGCATGTTCTCCCCGTCGATGGTCACATCCACGGAAAATGAGTGGTCTGCAAAATGCTCCGGCACCCTGGTTTCAGCCACGCGGTATGCGCCATACGTCAGCAGCGGCGAAACTGCTTTCCCTTCCGCGTCCGTCGTCATCACCGCTGTCGCTTCGCCATCCTGACTGCCGCCATGAGAGGGCAGACCGCTGATTCTGGTGATGGTAAACTCCGCGCCCGCAAGCGCTTCCTTCGTGAGCTGATCCCGCTTGATGATTTGAATCCGCCCCTGAATCGGTTGGTTCGTCGCGCTTAAATCCGTCGTTTCGTCCGACCGCACTTCCGCCTGCATCTCGATCAGCTCTGCAACATATCCCGTTGGATTGTCATGCTCGCGCACGGTATATCTGCCTTTGTGCAGCGGCGGGGACAGGGCAAAACCCATTTCATCCGTCGTCATGCTGCCCGCAGGATTGCCGGAAGCATCATAGAGATCAAACTGAACGCCTGCAATCGGCACACCGTCCAGCGCATCGGTTTTCACCACGCGGATATAACCCTTTGTCGGCTCGTTTTCCGCTTCGACGGTATAGGTTTTTCCGTCCTCCGTGCAGTCGATTTCGGTTACAAAACCGCCATCTACATAGTGTTCGGGAACGCCCGTTTCGGCAATCCGATATCTGCCCCATTGCAGCCAGCCTGTTTCCGCCGTACCGTCTGCGCCTGTCGTCAGCGTTGCGACCACCTCGCCAACCGTACCGCCGCCTTCCGCAGCAGACAGGCACGTGACCGTAAAGACCGCGCCTGCAAGCGCTTCTTTCGTCAGCGCGTCCCGCTTTACGATTCGGATTTTTCCGTTTATCCTGTCGTTTGCAAAACGAACGTCGCTCGTCGCGCCCGCCGCAACCGTCACTGTCTGCGACGGATTGACGGCGATCTTGTAGCCCGTCGGCGCGCCAACTTCCCGCACGGTATAACTACCAGCCGGGAGATTATCAAATTGCGCTGTGCCGTCCGCGCCCGTGGTCTGTGTCGCTACAACTGCGCCGGAAGCGTCCATCAGCTCAAACGTCGCACCCGAAAGCATTGCGCCGTTGTCCGCACTGTTTTTGCTCACGCGGATAGCGCCATACGGCTGTTCAAACTCGATGCGCACTTCCTTTAACTTGGCAGGCAGACCGTACTGCGGAATGATGACCTTCTGGATATCCGCATCGGGGATACCAATCAAAAAAGCCGCTTCCTCGTCTTGCGAAGAAACGGACTGCGCGGCAATCGAGAAGGTGCTTTGAGTGGAGGTGATGGAAATCGTGTCGCCGCTGTGCAGATAGTAATATTCGCCGTCCGAACCGGCGCTGTTGCCCGTCAGATTGCCGACGCTGCGGCTGATGCGAATCAGATCCGCGTCCGTCGTCAGCGTGACCGTGCCGACGTAGCTGCCGTTCTGCATGCTCACCGATTTGCTGCTGATCCCGATCTCGCCCGTGATGCCCGCGCGCTCAATCGCGCAAGCCGCCAACCAGCGCGCATATTCCAGATAATCTGCGGGTGCTTGCCCGGATGCGCGGTAGAACTCATCCATCCGCCAGTAATCGCGCACATACCAGTCGCCCTCAAGCTGTTTGACCACTTCGCGAATGGCAAACTGTCCCGCGACGCGCGACCATACGTCGCTGTCCCCATAGCCGGTATCTACGATCATGTACGGATAGGTGTGCCGCAGCACCCAGCCGATGGCGTGCATGGTGCGGCTTCCGTAAATATCGCCGGAATAGCCCGGCTTCACCGCGTAGCCGTCCAGATCGACGACCTCAAACGGACCGCTGGCGTTGTTCTTCGTGCCGGGGCTGTTCATCGTATGTTCCAGACAGTAGACCGTCTGCCCTTCCAAATAGTGCGGCGTGGCGTAGATCGTGCCGTATCCGTCCAGCTTGGCAATCTGCTTATACTCGCTGTCGTGTCCCGAACTGCCGTAGAGATTCTGCTGTCCCGGATAGAACGTCTGCACGCTCGCATTGTAGTCCCGCAGGTTGAAATCCGAAGCCGCATAGAGCGCAATCGGCGGATATGGGAAGGCGTAATCCGTCACATCATACTCCGCCGCGTCGGACGGCTGAATTTCCTCTGCCAGCACCCAGATCGTCGCCGTGTCCGTCCACGCCATCTCGCCGTTCGGTTCTTCCGCGCCATACAGATACCGAACCAGCAGCCACGTTCGCCCCTGCGCATCCTGCCGAACCTGTTCCACATATACGTTAGCTTCATTCACGAAATTGCCGTCGTACAACTCGCCGTCGTCCCCATCGCCCGCCGTTTCGTCGATATCCAGATAGACGCGCGTATTCGGCGTAACACAAACAAAGTCGCCCTCCTGAACAGGAGGCAGTTTCTCCTCCTCCAAGGCAGGCGGTTCCTCCTCCGGGATAAAATCCGGCAAGTCCGGCGTCGCCTCTTCCGTCAGGCTTTCTTTCTGCTCCGAAAGCTCGTCGGCAGATTCGTCGTCTGCCGCGCCGTCCACCACATCCGTCTCCGGTTCGGGGATGTAGTCCGGCAGACCGTCCGCAAATTCTTCTGCCGATTCATCCAGCCCGCCATCCAGTGTTTCCTCGCTCGCATTGGCTTCTTCCTCCCACGCCGTTTCTTCCGCGTAAATGCCAAAAGGCAGCGCCGTCAGCGCCATGCCCAGCGCAAGCAGCCCTGCCCAAATTCTTTTTGTCATGTTCCTTCCTTTCAGCGCTCCACCGCCAGAATCACCAGCCGCCCTTCCTTGCCCGCATAGCTTCTGTCACAGGTAATCAGGGTCAGAATATGGTTGTCCGCGCCGACCTCCACGCCCGTATCATACAGAGATTCCGATTTTGCCCGATTGACAAACGCCATGAACGCCGCGTCCCCGGAAAACGTCGTTCTCGACGGCTCCCAATCGCCGACTTTCATGTTCACGACCGCAAAAATCGTATATTCGCTGTGGCGGTACAGGCTGTCCAGCACGATGGTTTGGTTTTCCTCGTAAAAATCCGGGTTCTTGTACCGCATGAGCGACGTGAACATCTTCTCGCCGCTGCTGCGCAGGTGATGCCCGTAGATGGCGATGTTCCGCCCCGGCGCTTTGTAATCCGCATCCGCCAACGAAAACAGCGTTCCGACCACGCTCTGTTTTCCGCTGAACGTATGGTTCAGGTAATCATCGGGATCATCCGTCTGCACGACGGGATAATCCACGTTCGTCCCCGGAATCCGCAGCCACGCAACAAAGTCGGGATTTTGCGCCAGATACGCGGACAAGTCCACCATAGCCTGTTCGCCGACTGCGCTTTCAGACTGCTGAACGGGCAATCCTTCTTCCGCCAGCGAAATCGGCGGCACAATGTGCTGATTCAGCGTTTCTTCTTCCACGGTTTCGCGCGCTTCCGCCTGCCGGTTCTGCTCTCGAAGCTGCTCATATTCACCTGCTTCCGCGCTCACCTCCGCGTCCCATTGCAGCACGGGCAGGACGATGGCGAGCATCCCTCCGATGAGCAGCAGCGCCGCCAGAAGGGTAAGCGGTGAAAATGGACATTTTCTTCGCCTTTTATTTCTTTTCATACACACTCCCTGATACAAAATAAGGGCAGCCTTTTTCAAGCTGTCCCGCGGTTATTCGATTTTCTGCTTTTTCACTTTCTTCTTAATGATGCAGATGGTGTCCGCATGATGATTTGAATTTTTCCTTATCAAATCACGATTTGTCAAATCAGGGTTTGATGATATGCGGATGGACACGAAAAAACAAAATGTTCTCATCCTCATCTGTCGGACTGCCTGTTTCTACATCGGCTCAAGCAGCTTATGCAGCAGATACCTCATTCCACTCGCTCCTTTACAGCACTGCCATAAAGCGCTGTTTGCTGACGTAGCTCTGCATGAAATCATCGTCTGCGGAGAACAGGAAGCAGCGTCCGTCCTCCAATCTCGTCACGGCGTTGAGCATGAAATCATCCTCGTCGCCGCCCGGAACGCCGAAGAAGCGGACTTCCACAGGTTCTTCCCCGAAGAACAGCGTCGTGTTCTCGTAGGCTTCGCTGTACAGCCCGCTCAACTCATGCAGCAGTTGGACGCGCTCATATTCCGGCGCATTGTACTGCTCAATCAGGCGCTGGCGCATACAGTTTTCCAGCAGATCGCCGAAAGCCATCGTCCCCGCCATACCGTTTGCCGTTTTCAGTTCACAGACGTAGTTAAAATTCATATCGCTTTTCCTCCGTTATTTTGGTCGTTTTAAGCCAGCCCCCTGTACCGCATATCCGCCTCGAAGATGTTTTCCTTCGTCGTCGGCGCTTGGAACAGGCTAGTCAGCAAATAGCCGCGGATGTTCCGAATCTCGCGACTCGACCGTTTCATGCTCCACAGCAGCGTGTCAATGTGGCTCGAAGTCAGCTCGCGAAAGCGCTTCTTGACCACCTCCACGCTGTACGGAACGCCGCTGATGCGCATCATTCCGCCGGGCATGCAGCAGATCTCGGTCATCAGCTCGACGATTTCGCTGACGACGCTGCCGTTTTTCGTCCCCTCGTAGGCTTCAAAGCAAATCTGCCGCTCGACCTCCACGTGAATCCTGTTCCATGTCTGCACGTCTACACAGTTTCCCATCCCGTCATATCCATCCGCTTCGTAGACTTGAACGTGTGATGGATATGGATTGGATTTATGGGTATTGGGTGAATACGTTTTGGATATATGGGTATTTGATTGTACCGAGTTTCCCTCATCCGGCTTTTCCGTATGCGGTTGCTCCGCTTCCGATGTTTCCATCTCCGGTTCTTCCGTGCCGGATTGTCCATCATCCGATTCTTCCGGCTGTTCTTCCGTCTGCCGGATGGGCTCTTCGTAAAAGTTGTATTCGGTATCATTCATGCGTCCGTCCGCGCCGCGCACACGTTTGCGCACCAGATAGCCGCCCTTTTCCAGTTCTTTAAGCGCCGTTCCGATGCTTTCCACCCCTTCTTTACAGATGGCGGACAGCCCGCGAATCGTGAAATTCCAATCCTCCGGCAGTGCCAGAATCATTGTCAACAATCCCTTTGCCTTGAGCGACAACCCCTTATCCCTCAAATGATAATTGCTGATCGTCGTGTAATCCTTGACCTTCTCTACGCGAAATATGCCCACATAGAAAACCTCCGTTCCGTTTGTAAATTCAAAAAGCGCGTGTCCAGCGACAAACGCCGTTTTTGTCAGGCCATGTTCATTGCCCATTCAGAAATGCTTCGTCGTCCAGTTCGTCTTGATCGACGATTCCTTCAAGCGCAAGCTCGTCAAACATGCTGATCTGATTTCCTTTGTTCAGATGTTTTAAGCCAATCCACCACAGCAATACGCTTTCTCCGCTGTCCCATTCGGGAATCACCTTTTTCCCTGACATTCTCCGCGCTTGAAGCATCCGTTCAAACGCATCCGCGTAAAACTTCCGAAACTGCGGAAACAGTTTCAAATCCCGCTGCATCCCTGCCGATCCGCCAAGCGGACAACAGACGCATCCAAGGCGCTTCATCCCACAGTCATACAACTTGCAATATGGAATACGGTAGCTCCGCAAAAAAGACCATACGTCGCTATCCTCCCAGTCAACGATGGGATTCACCACGATTTTCCCCTGACGGACACAATGTTCCACCGTCTTTCGATTCTCCACATTGTCCGAATTGAGGATGATTCCATACTTACCCTTTTTATATTCTGCGTTGAAACCATCTGCTGTGGCCTGTGCTTCAGCACCGCCTATATTGACAAGCCCACGCTTTTTTCTTCGATTGGCGCTTTCTGCCCATCTCACGCCCGTAACCACAATCCGTCCCATCCCCTGCGTTTCCTTGAGCGACGCGCAGCAATATCTCTGGATTCTTGTCGGCGGAAATTGGTTTTTGACAATCAGTTCTCGCATAGTCATCTGTGGACGCACAAGTTCCGTTTCGGGATGAGCTTCCCGAACAAATTTTACGAGTTCAGGCGGATCGACAGTCGTTATGTTGTAATGCGAATCAAAGCGAACGCCCGCCATTTTGCACAGTGCCAGCACACAGGCGGAATCCTTGCCGCCGCTGTCTGCGACATAATAACCCTCGCTGGGTTCAAAAGCCTTTAAGCGCTCCTGCGCAATTTTCACCTTGTCTCTGACCGTGCCGAAAAGGTCTTTTTCAATCAGTATCTTCTGTCGCCCTCTTTCTTGTACTGCTTCCAAGCATCCTTTTATCGTTCCTGATTTTTCTGCCGCTGTTTCTGCCACACATCCAGCAGCTTGATGATGGTCTGCTCCATCTGCTTGGGCGTATACGACTTCGGAAAATACCTGCGCAGCGTGTCGCTTCTGAGCGTCACCTTGTCCATGTCGCTCTTTTTCTCCTCGCTCATAATGGCGGACATCGCTTCCTCCGTCAGCCGCCCTTCCTGACTGAATTTCTTGAGCCGCTGCGCCTGCGAAAGCGACGGTGTGGTCTGTTCCGCATCCATCGCTTCCAGCAGCATCCGCTGTTCATCCCGCTTCAAATAGGACACCTCCACAGCGGGATTAAACGCCAGCTTGCGCTCGTCCACCATATCCAGAAGTTCGGAAATCAGCTCGGTTAAGCGAATATAACGCTGGACTTGTTTATAATTTTCCCCTGCCTGTTCCGCAACGATTTCTACAGACAGCTTCGACTTCTGGACAACTTGTCCAGAAGTTCGATCTGTCCTCGCCCCCTGATGTTTCAACGCTTCGAGCTTCATCTTATAGGCAAACGCCCGTTCACTCGGCAGAAGCTCCTCGCGCTGGATGTTGGAATCGACCATCACCAGCACGGCGGCATCATCGTCCAAATTCCGAATGATGACCGGCATGGTTTGAAGCCCCGCCATTTCACAGCCACGCTTACGCCTATGCCCCGATATCAGCTCATAGCCGCCTTCCGGATCAGGTCGCGCAATCGCGGGAACCAACACGCCGTATTCACGGATGCTGTCCACCGTATCGAGCATCCGCTGGTCGTCGCGCACCTTAAACGGATGATTTCTGAACGGCTTGAGCTGGTCAAGCGGAATTTCCTGCACCCGCTCGCGCTGTGCATCCGCTCGATTTTCCTCGGTCTGAAAGATATCATCGACCGATTTCAGCACGATGTTCTTCGCGCTGCTTTTCAAGCGCCAGCACCTCCTTCGTCAACTGCCGATAGGCTTCCGCGACCTTGCTTCTGGGCGCATAGGCAAAGATGCTCTTTCCCTCGGCGCTGGTTTCTGCCGCCCGCACAGAGCGCGGAATCTCTGTTCCAAAGATGTTGATTTTCCCGCCGTATGCCTTCCGAATCATCTCGCTGATTTCACGCTCGTAGACCGTTCGCCCGTCCATCAGGGTCATCAGAATCCCCTCGATTTTCAGGCCGGGATTGATTCCGCGCCTAACCTGATGAACGCTTTCCAGCAGCTTCTCGATGCCCTTTGTCGGCAAATGCTGAGGTATAGTCGGCACAACAATCCCATCCGTTGCCGCCAGCGCGTTGATGGTCATCATCCCCAGCGACGGGGCACAATCAATGAGAATGTAGTCGTACTCATGTTTGTAAGGCTCAATCACCTATTTAAGTATCGTTTCGTGGTACATGACGCTGACCAGCGACATCTCCATGCCTGCCAGCTCGATGTTGGCAGGCAGGAGATCCACCCCTTCCTCGTGATGAAGCATCCCTTCTCCATGGGTGACAGGTCTATCCTGTATGGCTTTTATCATAAGATCGTACAGCGTAATCGGCAGCTCGTCCGGCTCCCAGCCAAGGCTTAGAGTCAGGCTTCCCTGTGCGTCTGCATCGACAAGCAGCACCTTCCTGCCCGCCTGTGCCAGCCCTATGCCCAGGTTGGCGCAGGTCGTCGTTTTGGCTGTGCCGCCCTTCTGGTTGGCAAGACTGATAACGTGCGCATCCATTTTCTATTGTTCCTTTCTGATAGGTGCAAAAAAGCCGTCTGTATCATCAAGCAACTCTCCTATTCAGCGTCTTTTCAGACGCTTTGGGCCAAAAGAAAACCACTCGATCTTCGCAAAAATCGAGTGGCCATGTTATGAGATTTACTTTTTAGCTTTGATTTCTTTTAAATATGTCTCCACGTTCCGATACTGTACATCCTGCACAACCTGTTCTTTTCCGCGATAGAGCACATATTTTCCTGTAATCGGCCCATACCGATGTTTCGTTTGCTCGCATTTCTTTTCGTCGATTAAATGGCGTATCTGCTGGGGCACAATTTCAGCGCTGTGCTTGATTTCATAAATCTGACAACAGCCCGCACCCGGATCAAACACGACCATATCAAACTCGCCAATGGGAAATTGCAGCACAAAAACCTGTTTTTTCGGATTGGCCAGCTTGGTTTCCAGCAGAACAATGTCCTCCATCATCCTCCCCTTGATCTCATTCAGAACACGTTCCTGCACGGCATTTCTCTCTGCCAAAGACAGCGCGCTGAACGTCTCATCCAGCAGCAAGCTGTGAATCAAGGCGCCAGCCTGTGCATATCGAAGCCCTGGCTGTGCAATCACGGTTCGGCTGCCCTTCTCATTGACATCCGGCAGGTGGAGAACGTCGATTTCCTGCGTCAAATCCAGCAGTTCCAAATATTCTCTGATTTCTCGCACATGCGTTCGATCCAGCTTGACCGTTTGTTCCGCCTGATTGCGAATTTCCAGCAGCTTTCGCAGATTTTCCGTTACGGTATCCATATCCACCCGATCCAGAATATCCGTCGGATTCTGTCGGTCGCGACGCAGGTTGTTTGCGGAGATACCCAAGTCGTGCGATTTGAAATCCCGTGTCAGAACCTCCAGCGTAAAACGATGATTGATATCCTCAACCACACGGTTAATTGCACTGGTCAACTCGTCTTTTTCATACAGGTCGTGCAAATGGCGGAAATGTCCTTCGTACTGATAGCAGCGTAGGGAGTGCTGGATGTTTCGAGCAATCGCCGTGTCTACATACTCATCGGCGCTTTCCTTGCTGGCGAAGGTAGACGTTTCGTTATAGTGAACGCCGCCCAAGCTCATCGTACCGCCGTAACGAATATACTCGTCGATGCCATGAATTCCCAGCACCGATTCAAATTCCCGATAGGGAATGAACGTCGTATGCAGCATCACGCAGCGATCGTAAAGCTGTTCGTCCTCCGTGAATAGAAACCCCAGCGAATCTGTGCCGGACAGCACAATCTTCATCCCGCAGGCCGCAAATACATCCGAAAACAGCGCCGCTCCCTCGATGAAATCCTCCATCAGCGTCACTTCGTCCAGAAACACATAGCGAAAGCCCTTCTGCTCCAGCGTTTTCAAGTCTTTATTGACATCCGCCAACGTATCCTTTGCCGTAATCTGAATGAACGCCGCTTTGGCCAATTCATCTTCGGCCATGTCAGCGAAAATCTGACGAATCATCGTGGTTTTTCCCGTTCGACGCAGACCATAGAGAATAAACACCTTGTCCCGCGTCTCGCCATAAACATAATCATGCAGCTGCTGAAAGCATTCGCGCTTCTGATAACAGCTTACGGCATCAGCAAATGTTCGGAGCGTATTACCTGTTCGGACGTTGGTGATGAAGTTCAACGGCTCGGCCTTCTTCACCTTTGGCAGACCTCTACGCAACGCTTTGATTTCCTGTTCAAGCGTCTTTCGATGCTCAATCTGTTCTCGGAATGCATCAACCTCATCCAAAGGAATATACTTTTCTCTACGTTTTCCATTCTCAGACCAGCGCTGATAAAAGTATATCTTCCCGTTCACCGTTTTTCTGGTGACGGAGCCAACAGGCAACTCGGCAATCTGTTGTTCCAGCTCTTTCATGCGCGTTTGGGCTTCTTCCTGATTCACTGTTTTCCCTCCTTTTCCCGCATGGATTTATCCCTATTATACCCTATTTATCCCCATTTATTCAAGAGGGTATAGAAAAGGATGTCCATACTTGATGGACATCCCTTCAACTTTCCGCTTTTCGAGCTGTATTGCGCTCCAATTTGAGCACCAATCGCGCACCATTTTTTCATGAACGTGCGCAAACCCTTATCAAGTTTCAAATGACTACAAGCTCAAAAAATGAAGTATTCCTTCATTTTTAACGACTTATGCCAAACTGTGAAGAATAGCGTTAGATGCGTTACGAATCACAACGCCCAATTTCATATATGCTCACAGCTCCTTTGTTGCCTTGCTTGACATGCTATTCCGTTCAAAAACCTGACACGATTACTGATTATAACACACCCCTCCCTTTTTCTCAAGGCACGGCTGGATTTTCGTTGCGATTTCTGTCTCAATTTTTTATGGATGCCGGTGCTGCCATATTCCGCCGCTTCGCGAATCGTCAGCGTCATTTTGCGCCGGATCGAAATGCTCTGAATTCGATCTCTGTCTAATCATCGCCCCAATCATCATTTATATCACTTCAAGTTCCTCACAACATATAACAAGTTCATCTCCAGAATTTATCTCCATTCCCACCGGAATAAACCTATCTCCATTAGCCAACCTTGAACCAGAATATAGTTCTTGATTCTGGTTTTGTTGGCTCTGAAGTTCCGTAATATAATCATCATCAGCCACATACATGCACTGTATATTATTCCCACCTGCCCAAAATCTGCACGATTGCATATATATACATATAACACTTCTAAATCTAATTATTATTTCTTCTTTTGTCATCTCATTTTTGCAATAGATTTCTACTTCTGATTTTTTCTGCTTATATTCAAAACCGTAAAAGGCGAAATCCTGTATTTTGATTTTACTGATATCATTTTTATTGTCAAATGAATATACCATTTTTCAGCCTTTCTCATTGAAAATACATGGAAACCGATTCTTTTTATTGTTTCAATTCATGGCTCCGGCCTTGGTGAACATCTGTTCGACCTGCGCGGCGAGCAGGCTGTGCTCCGGCGCTTCCAGCAGGGGGTCTGCGGCCAGCAGAGCGGCGGCCTCGGCCTGCGCGGCGTGAAGGGTGCGGGTGTCGTTCATCAGGTCGGCGATCTGCAGGGTGGGCAGGCCGTGCTGGCGGCTGCCGAAAAAGTCGCCGGGGCCGCGGGTCTCCAGGTCGTACTGGGCCACGGCAAAGCCAT
>ERZ827088.3184-NODE-3184-length-15605-cov-4.601736_pt1 | contig 15605 bp, 12 predicted proteins | sample MGYA00519922_ERZ827088 | MGnify/ENA primary metagenome ERZ827088 (study PRJEB31778, sample SAMEA3449254) | human gut metagenome | biome: human gut; feature: human-associated habitat; material: faeces | place: United Kingdom | collected 2010/2012 ... | reverse complement strand
AGACACTCTATTGGAAAAATGTCTCGCTGGAATATACTTTTTTAAGGGACGACTAACTACGTTGATATTCCAATCTGCTGCACAAAAAAACTGCCTTCCCCGATGGTGGAAAAGGCAGTTCCTCATATATCTAAAATAAAGAAATAGATTCCTTATTTATATTCAGCCCAGCTCTTGATAGCTATGTCATCTATATCAATCGTACAGAAAGCATTGATGAATGCGCTTGCCAGACGGGCATTGGTTATCAATGGGATGTTCAAGTCGATAGCTGCACGGCGAATCTTGTAGCCGTTGGTCAACTCTCCGGCCGTAAGGTTCTTCGGAATGTTCACGACCATGTCGATTTCTTTGTTGTGAAGCATCTCGAGTGCCTGCGGTTTGGCTTCAGGTTCGCTTGGCCAATATACCAACGTATTTTCAATACCGTTCTCTGCCAAGAAGCGTGCCGTACCGGGAGTAGCAAAGATGTTATACCCCTTCTTTCTCAACATGCGGGCAGCATCAAGCATATCAACTTTTTGCTTGGCTCCTCCAGTTGACAAAAGAACGTTTTTGGCCGGAATGCGCTGGCCAACAGAAAGCATGGCTGTCAGCACAGCCGTGCCGGTGTCGTCTCCCAAACAACCGACTTCTCCCGTAGACGCCATGTCGACGCCCAATACGGGGTCAGCCTTCTGCAAACGGTTGAACGAGAATTGTGAAGCCTTGATGCCGACATAGTCAAGGTCGAAAAGACTCTTTTCGGGTTTCTCGACGGGCAATCCCAGCATGACGCGCGTAGCCAGTTCGATAAGATTTATCTTGAGAACTTTGCTCACGAAGGGGAAGCTACGCGACGCACGGAGGTTACACTCGATAACCTTAATGTCATTTTCACGTGCAAGGAACTGAATATTGAATGGCCCTGAAATATGAAGTTCTTTCGCAATCTGCCGAGAGATACGCTTGATGCGGCGCACGGTCTCCACATAGAGCTTCTGCGGCGGGAACTGAATGGTAGCATCACCCGAATGGACACCGGCATATTCGATGTGTTCGCTGATGGCATAAGCAATGATTTCACCATCCTTGGCCACGGCATCCATTTCCACCTCTTTTGCATGCTCGATGAACGAACTTACTACTACCGGGTGCTTCTTTGACACATTGGCAGCCAACTGAAGGAAGCGTTCCAGCTCTTCCTGATTTGAACATACGTTCATTGCTGCACCTGAAAGCACATACGACGGACGCACCAATACGGGGAAACCCACCTTCGCAATGAAAGCATTGATGTCTTCCATCGAAGTCAGCGCACTCCATTCGGGTTGGTCCACTCCAATGCGGTCAAGCATGGCAGAGAACTTGTCACGGTCTTCCGCATTGTCGATACTCGTGGCTGACGTACCGAGAATATTCACCTTCTCTCCGTCAAGACGCATGGCCAGGTTGTTGGGTATTTGTCCACCGGTCGAGACAATGACACCATGCGGATTCTCCAATTCGATGATGTCCATCACGCGTTCGAATGTCAGCTCGTCAAAATAGAGGCGGTCGCACATATCGTAGTCTGTCGACACAGTTTCAGGATTGTAGTTAATCATCACGCTGCGGTAACCTTCCTTGCGGATGGTGTTGAGTGCTTGAACGCCGCACCAGTCAAACTCAACAGACGAACCAATACGGTATGCACCCGAACCAAGCACGATAATAGAGCGATGGTCGCCCAAATAGTGTACATCGTTGCCCACCCCACTGTATGTCAGGTAGAGATAATTCGTCTGTGCAGGATATTCAGCAGCCAGCGTGTCGATTTGCTTCACGACAGGCACGATGCCCAGGCTCTTGCGGTAAGCACGCACCTCGTTGATGGCTTGCTCGATCTCCATGTCTTTCTCCAGACCGACGGCACGCCCGATTTGGAAGTCTGAAAAGCCCTGCACTTTCGCTTTACGCAACAAGGTCGCATCCAGTTTCTCCAATCCGTCAAGAGCATGCAGCTCTTTGGATGTGTTCATGATGTTCATCAACTTCTGCAAGAACCACTTGTCGATCTTCGTCAGTTCGTGAATCTGATCGATGGTGTAGCCTGCGCGCATGGCTTTACTAATGACAAAGATACGCTTGTCAGTCGGCTCCCGAAGAGCCTTGTCCACATCAGCAATGACCAGCTCCTTGTTTTCCACAAAACCATGCATGCCTTGTCCAATCATGCGCAAGCCTTTCTGAATAGCCTCTTCAAATGTACGCCCGATGGCCATGACTTCACCGACCGACTTCATGGAAGAACCCAGCTCACGGTCAACGCCACGGAATTTGCCCAAGTCCCAACGGGGTATCTTGCAGACTACATAGTCCAATGCCGGTTCAAAGAAGGCTGAAGTTGTCTTCGTCACAGAGTTCTTCAAGTCGAACAGTCCGTAACCCAATCCGAGCTTGGCTGCCACGAAAGCCAAAGGATAACCCGTGGCCTTAGAAGCCAAAGCCGACGAACGGCTCAAACGAGCATTCACTTCAATGACACGGTAGTCCTCCGACTCCGGGTCAAAGGCATACTGCACGTTGCACTCACCCACGATGCCGATGTGACGTATGATGCGGATGGCCAACTCACGCAGCTTATGATATTCCTTATTGGTCAGTGTCTGTGACGGAGCTATGACTATGGATTCACCCGTGTGGATACCCAGCGGGTCGAAATTTTCCATGTTACATACCGTGATACAGTTGTCATACTGGTCGCGCACGACTTCGTATTCGATTTCTTTCCATCCTCGAAGCGACTTCTCCACGAGCACCTGCGGCGAGAATGAAAACGCTTTTTCTACAAGAACATTCAGCTCCTCTTCATTGTCACAGAAGCCAGAGCCCAGTCCTCCGAGAGCGTATGCAGCACGCACAATGACCGGATAGCCCACTTCACGTGCTGCCCGGCGTGCATCTTCTACATTCTCCACAGCTTCACTCTTAATGGTCTTCACATGGATTTCATCGAGCTTTTTCACAAAGAGCTCGCGGTCTTCCGTGTCGATAATGGCCTGCACGGGAGTACCCAGCACGCGTACATTATATTTCTCCAACACACCGCTCTTATAGAGTTCCACACCACAGTTTAGAGCCGTCTGTCCGCCAAATGACAGGAGGATGCCGTCAGGACGTTCCTTTTGGATGACCTTCTCGACAAAAAACGGTGTCACCGGCAAGAAATAGATTTGATCAGCAACGCCTTCGCTGGTCTGCACCGTTGCAATATTAGGATTGATAAGCACGGTGTAAATGCCTTCTTCTTTCAAAGCCTTCAGCGCCTGTGAGCCGGAATAATCAAACTCACCAGCTTCACCAATCTTCAATGCGCCTGAACCTAACAGCAATACTTTCTTTATATTTTCTTTCATGTCGTTTCTGTTTAAAGGAGTTTCACAAAATCATCAAAAAGGAACTCTGTGTCTGTCGGTCCGCTGGCTGCTTCCGGATGGAACTGTGCAGAGAACCAAGGCTTAGACTTGTGACGAATGCCCTCATTCGAGCCATCGTTCATATTGATGAAAAGCGGTTCCCAATCAGCTCCAAGCGTATTGTTGTCCACCGCATAACCATGGTTCTGACTGGTAATGAAACACTGGTTCGTGCCCACCTTGCGCACCGGTTGGTTATGACTCCGATGACCATATTTCAACTTGTATATTTTAGCACCTCCGGCCTTGGACAGCAATTGGTTGCCCATGCAGATACCGAAAATAGGTTTGTCGGAGAGACTCATTGCCTTGCGGATGTTTTGAACAGCCTCATCGCAAGTATCCGGGTCACCCGGTCCGTTTGAAATGAACAGTCCATCATAGTCCAACGACGTAAAGTCATAGTTCCAAGGTACACGGATGACTTCCACATCACGCTTGAGCAAGCAACGGATGATATTTGCCTTCACTCCGCAGTCCACCAAGACGACTTTCTTCTTGTCCGCACCTTCATTGTAACGGATGACTTCCTTGCATGAAACTTTGTCCACATAGTTGACGCCGCTATATTGTGCTTCAGGAACATTATCCGGCTCATCATCAAATATAATCCGGCCCATCATCACGCCATGCTCACGGAGCACCTTCGTCAGCCCACGAGTGTCCACTCCCGTAATGCCTGGAATCTGTTCACGCTTCAACCAATCGGCCAGACTCTCTACGGCATTCCAATGACTGTATTCATAGCTGTAATCACTTACGATTATCGCATCTGCATGAATCTTCTCGCTCTCCATAAAGGTGGGCAAGCCATTGGCTTCGAAAGTAAAAGGTGGCACCCCATAGTTTCCCACCAAAGGATAAGTCAGCGTCATTAACTGCCCTGCATACGAGGGATCTGTAAGACTCTCCGGATACCCTGTCATGGCAGTGTTGAAGACGACTTCGCCAGCGACAGGTTTCTCATAACCGAATGATGTGCCGTGGAAACGGGTCCCATCATCGAGGACTAGTGTTACATTTCTCATTTCAGATATATGTTATTATTCTTGTTTAGAATTGGAATACTTTTTCTACATAATTGATGAACGCCTGATTGACTTGACGCACGCCTCCGGGTGTCGGATAGTCACCACTGAAATACCAGTCGCCCGTGTGGTCGGGGCAAGCCTCATGCAGTCCTTCTATGGTCTGGTAGACAATCTCCACTTTGGCCTGAATGCCTTCACCTTCAGTCAGCATCTCGACCATCTTGGCCGAAATCTCCTCATCGGTAAAAGGCTCATAGATGTCTTTCACATAGTTCACCATCTTTTCCTTCGGCAGAAGCTCCTGTGCTTTCGACTTATTGTAGGCACGTTCGATGACGTCACGCATGTCGCGGTCCTCCAGCAAAGCGATGGCGGCGCGGAAAGCGATGAATTCACTCATCTTGGCCATGTCGATGCCATAGTAGTCCGGATAGCGCACCTGGGGCGACGACGACACAATGACGATTTTTTTCGGATGCAAACGGTCAAGTATCTTGATAATGCTTTGCTTCAAGGTCGTCCCGCGCACGATGCTGTCATCGATTATCACCAGATTGTCCTGATAAGGCACCAGGCTGCCATAAGTGATGTCATAGACGTGAGCGGCCAAATCATTGCGGCTATTGCCTTCGGCTATAAAGGTACGCAATTTTATGTCTTTTATAGCAACTTTTTCACTACGAATTCGCATGGAAAGTATGCGGTCGAGTTCGCTGCGCGAAGGTTTATGACCCAAAGCCTCGATTTCTTTAATCTTCAAGTGGTTCAAATAGGTATCAAAACCATCGAGCAGTCCGAAGAATGCCACCTCAGCCGTGTTGGGAATATAGGAGAACACCGTATGTTCCACATCGTAGTCAATCGCCTTCAATATCGGGGTCACAAGAAGACGTCCCAACTCCTTGCGTTCGTTGTAGATGTCCTTGTCACTTCCCCGGCTGAAATAGATGCGCTCGAATGTACATTTCTTCACTTCCTTCGGCTCATTGATCTGCTCCAGGCGCATCTCGCCTTTTTTGTTGACCAGGACAGCCTGTCCCGGCTCCAGCTCGTGCACATCATCAGCCGCTACATTCAAGGCTGTCTGAATCACAGGACGCTCGGACGCCAGCACAATGATTTCATCATCCTTGTACCAGAAAGCGGGACGAATGCCCCACGGGTCGCGCATGGCAAAGGATTCGCCGCTGCCCGTCAAACCGCAGATGACATACCCCCCATCCCAATCCTTGCTTGACGAACGAATCACATTGGTCAAGTCGATGTTGTCCTCGATGGCGCCCGTCAGTTCCAATCCCGACAAGCCTTCCGCCCTGTAATGCTGGTAAAGGCGCTCCACCTCGCGGTCCAGCCGATGCCCGACTTGCTCCAGCATGATATATGTATCTGAATAAATCCGCGGATGCTGGCCTTCGGCCGTGATTTTGGAAAAAATCTCATCCACATTGGTCAAGTTGAAGTTACCGCACAACGCCAGATTCTTCGCGCGCCAGTTATTGCGGCGTAAGAACGGGTGGACATAAGAAAGACCACTTTTCCCGGTAGTCGAATACCTCAAGTGGCCCATATAGGTTTCTCCCGCAAACGGCACATAACGCTGAGCATAGTCAGCATCGCGCAGTTGTTCAGGAGTCAAGTCTCTGAATTGTTTTTGAATCGTCGCAAATATTTCGGTGATAGCCCCCGTGCCCAAAGCCCGTTCCCGGAACATGTATTCCTCGCCCGGTTCAGCCTTTTGTTTCACACATGCCAAGCCTGCGCCCTCCTGGCCGCGGTTGTGTTGCTTCTCCATCATCAGATAGAGCTTGTTCAAACCATACATCCAAGTGCCATACTTCGCTTGATAGTAGCTCAGCGGCTTGAGCAAGCGTATCATGACGACTCCACATTCGTGCTTCAGTTGTTCCATTTAATAATATCTCGTTTGATTATTCTACTGTTACCGATTTGGCCAAATTGCGAGGTTGGTCCACATCCTTTCCCTTGCAGACGGCGATGTGGTAAGCCAACAGTTGCAAGGGGATGGTGGTGATCAACGGTTCAAGACACTCGATGATTTTCGGGATTTCGATGCAGTCATCAGCGATGGACACAATCTCGGTGTCACCTTCCGACACCAAAGCGATCACTTTGCCTTTGCGTGCCTTAATCTCCTGGATGTTGCTTATGATTTTCTCATACATGGCATTCTTTGTAGCCACGACCACTACCGGCATTTCCGTGTCAATGAGCGCGATGGGCCCGTGTTTCATTTCTGCGGCAGGATAGCCTTCAGCATGGATGTAGGAGATTTCTTTCAGCTTCAAAGCTCCTTCCAAAGCCACAGGATAGTTGTAGCCACGACCCAGATAGAGGAAGTTGTGGGCATAAGTGAAGATGCGCGACAGCTCGGAAATGGCCTGATTCTTGGACAGCACTTGTTTCATCTTGGCCGGCACCAGGTTCAGCTCCTGGACAATCTCCAGAAACTCCTTGTCACTGATGGTCTTCTTCTCCTTGGCCAGGGCCAGGGCCAGCATGGTGAGCACTGTCACCTGCCCCGTGAATGCCTTGGTCGAGGCGACACCGATCTCCGGCCCTACGTGAATATAAGAACCGGTGTTTGTCGCGCGGGCTATGGACGAACCCACCACATTACATATACCATATATAAATGCTCCGCGTTCTTTTGCAAGCTGGACTGCGGCCAGCGTGTCGGCCGTCTCTCCTGATTGGGATATAGCGATAACGACATCTTCTGAGGAAATCACCGGATTGCGATAGCGGAACTCCGAAGCATACTCCACCTCCACCGGAATGCGGCACAAGCTCTCGATGAGCTGCTTGCCGATCAAGCCTGCATGCCACGACGTGCCGCAGGCTACGATGATGAAACGGCGGGCATTGAGCAACTTGTCCTTGTGGTCTATCACAGCCGAAAGCGCCACATTGGTCGACTCCACATTCACACGGCCGCGCATGCAGTCATTGATGCAGTCGGGCTGTTCGAATATCTCCTTCAGCATGAAATGCGGATAGCCACCCTTCTCCAACTGCCCCAGATTCATTTCTATGGTCTGTATCTCGGGCTTCATCTTTACATTTTCCAAATCGACCACCTTCAACTCCTGGCCGCGACGGACGACGGCAATCTCGTTGTCCTCCAGATAGACCACCTTGTCAGTGTACTCCACGATGGGCGTGGCATCCGACCCCATGAAAAACTCGTCATCACCGATGCCCACCACCAGCGGACTACTCTTGCGCGCGACAAGAATGGTGTCAGGCTGACGTTTGTCCAGCAGGGCGATGGCATACGCACCTATCACTTCATGAAGAGCCAGCTGCAACGCTGTCAGCAAGTCCAGGTTGTTGGAGAGCTGCACATACTCGATGAGCTGCACCAGCACTTCCGTGTCCGTGTTGCTGCGGAAGGTGATGCCTTTCTGCTGAAGCCTTTCCTTCAGCGTGGCATAGTTTTCGATAATACCGTTGTGGATAAGAGCCAGATTGCCCGAAGAGGAGTAATGAGGATGGGCATTGACTTGGGAAGGTTCGCCGTGGGTCGCCCAGCGCGTGTGGGCGATTCCGATATTTCCGGAAATGTCTTTGTCTTCTACAAAATGTTCCAAATCGGAAACGCGTCCCTTCGTCTTATATACGTTCAATTGATTCTGATGGTTGATTAATGCGATCCCCGCGCTGTCATAACCTCTGTATTCCAGTCGTTTTAAACCTTTCACGAGGACAGGGTAAGCATCTCTCTTACCGATATAGCCTACGATTCCACACATACCTTGATGTTATTCTTTAATATTTGTGCAAAGATACAACATTCCGATTTATTTTCGGCAAAAGAGATGCTATAAAAATATACATTGCCCATCATGCCAGGTAAAAATCCGCTCATCCTTTCCATCTATCATGTTTCTCAACCCATACATAATATGCGAAGCCACTGCCGGAAACATTTGATACGTTTAACAACCCGTATATATAAAAAGGAAGATGTGTGTCCCTACATTGATTGCATGTTTTTCATTTGGACACAGCAGTCTTTAAAAGCTGTTTTTGAATTTATCGTGTGATGATTTGGGATGAGTTTTTGAATGATTTTTGTTTCTGTGATGAGGAAGATAGCGGGCTATCCGACAAAGAACAAAAGCGAAAAGGGCCAAAAAATTGCCCAAAGCACACACGATAACAGATACATCAAGCCGGGAAAAACTTTTTGTAGAAATTCAAAACAGCATCTTCTATTGTTACATTTTTCAATAGCTCATATTAAAAGCCTCCGGTTCCCATAGATTGTGCTCTTGCAATAAATGAGAAGAAAAAGTCTTCGAAACCGTATCCTCTTCCTTTACTTTTACAAATCTACTTTCTGATGATATGCGATAAGTCGTTTTACGTATATGCCCTATCAACGCTTTGTCCTTCACGCTATATTCTGTCCATTTTAACGACTTTGGCATTTCAAAAATCATCTGATAAATGATTACTTCCTCTGTACTCTTCACTTCATATTGCTTGACAGCCAATCCACCATTAAGCACACAACACTCCAATGTGTCTTTCACACGACCATTCGTGTCGGAAACAAACAGCACATCTGTCCGGTATTCCGTACAACCACCAAAGGAGAGCGCTCCCAAATAAAGACCATTGGGCAACGCTATTTTCAGATATACTTCAGGAGTAAAGTCTACGTATTTTTTTTGCCGAATCAAACTCCATACATTGAAGGTTTTCGTACATGTTGGCATCTACGCCATCATATATATTCACAATACAACCATCTGTATATCCTATTGGCAAATTCCGCTCTTTATATGGCATTTTAGAAAACGGAATACGAGATAATCCATCTTTCAATGTTAAGTCTTGTGCATAAACATTGCCACATAACAGCATTAATAACATACATGCCAACAAACTTATTCGTTTCATACTATTCCTATTTTTAAGATTATATTCGGACAGAATTATAAACATCTCTTTTTATCCACATTTCTCTAGTAAAAATCCACAATGCAAATGTAAGTTAAAAGCCGATGCGTTATACTCCCGCTTGGTAAGATTTAAACTAATTTTATCTATGCTCCCACATCCATCTTAAACCCATGAAAAACAAGCCCTGCGAAACATGAAAGAGCGCCTTCCTTTCCGCCCGACCACGCCCTTAACTCCGCCCGAGCACGGAAAGGAAGCCGTGGTCGGGCGGAAAGAAAGGCTAGGTCGAAAGGTCTTAACACCTCCCTCATCACTCCTTCCAAGGGAAAAGAACTGCAAGCATGGGACAAGTCCGACAATGCTGCCGCCAAACGGACAAGAGACTTGTTTTCTGAAAAATATTCATTCCCAACGCATTTTTCCGGATAAAAACGATACGCGAATCTGAGAAAAGCAGTACTTTTGCAAAGTCTAGTTTACAAATATCAGTTATACATACTATGTCTGAAACAAACGCAACTTTCCAAGAGGTCAATGAAAGTTACAGCATCAACGAAGCCATCGCAGAGGCCAAGCGTTGTTTGAACTGTAAAAACCCTTCGTGCAAGAAGGGCTGTCCCATCGAAAACGATATTCCCGGTTTCATCCACCAGCTCTCTATGGGAAACATGGGTGCTGCCATGAGCATCATCAATGAGAAGAGCAACTTGCCGGCCATCTGCGGCCGTGTCTGCCCGCACGAGAAGCAATGCCAAGGCCACTGCGTGCTCTATGCACGGGGCAAAGGCATCCAAATCGGGAAACTGGAACGCTTCATCGCCGACTTTGATACGGAAATGAACCTTATCCGCGAACGCCTGCCGCAGAAGACGCGCGGCAAGGTGGCTGTCATCGGTTCCGGACCTGCGGGCCTGACCGTGGCCGGCGACCTGGCACGGCAGGGATTCAGCGTCACCATCTTCGACGGCCAGGAAGAACCGGGCGGCGTGCTGATGTACGGTATCCCGGAATACCGCCTGCCGAAAGTCGTCGTGCGCAAGGAAATCGAGAAAATCGAAGCACTGGGCGTGTCGTTCGAACTGAATTGCATGGTGGGCAAGGACATCACCGTCGATGAGATGTTCAGAAAAGGATTTGATGCCATCTTCATCGGCACGGGCACCGCGCTGCCCAAGGCACTGGACATCCCGGGAGCACGTCTGCGCGGCGTCGTGCAGTCGTCCTACCTGCTCCACATGGTGAGCATTTTCAACCAGAACACCATCACGCGCGACAGAGTTCCCCTCGTGGAAGGCGAAAAAGTGGGCATCATCGGATGTGGCAATGTGGCCATGGATGCAGCCCGCACAGCCGTACGTCTGGGCGCATCAAGCGTAAGCGTCATCTACCACCGCACGGAATCCGAGATGTCAGCCATCCAAAGCGAATACCAGGAAGCTGTGAAGGAAGGTGTGAACTTCATGTGGGAGACATCGACCACCGAATTTATCGGCGATGAGAAAGGTTGTCTGAAGGCATTGCGTGCCAACACGCCCCAAGGAGAACAAGTCATCCCCTTCGACCGCATCTACCTGGCCATCGGTTCCCGCCCGGCCAACCGCATCGTGTCGACCACGACAGGCATCGATGTCGATGACAACGGATACATCATCGTCAAAGAACGTCCATTCGGCATGACGACGCGCAAGGGTGTCTTTGCCGGCGGCGACGTGGTGCATCATCCGCAGACCGTAGTCTTGGCCATGAAAGCTGCCAAACAAGTGGCTGTGGGCATCGCCCAATATGTCGACGCCATCAAGTTGCTCGAAAGCTAATATCCAGTCAGCGACAGTCCGACAAACCTAATATACCTATTTAGGAAAAAGGGTTGAACTCTCCTCCGGGAGAAATTCAACCCTTTTTCATTTGTAATTTTCATGCCGAACGGAAAGCTTTTGGGATGTCCGGCGTTTTTTTCAAATGGCAATCAGAGAAAAAACAGACAATAAGCCTCACACTGCCGAAGACCTATCTTCACATCCGCACTCCTGACAGCCTGACAATCGCACTCGTGACGGTCTGACAATCGCTAACTTGAAGTGCTCACAATCGCGATCATGAGGATGTCATAATCGCGATTGTAAGAGCGTCACGACAGACATGCGACATCACATTGACTTCCAAAGCATTATAAGAGCACTTCCTATCCGGACTCCTCAGTCGCATCATTCTATACAGGGAAGTTTCGCCATGACCGTGCTGTCAGAACTGAAGAAAAAATATACAATATCCCCGCCTCCTCGGCGACACGTCCATTCGATCAGGCGGCAAGGCGTCAGGCCTCTTTCTGAAATTCATCCAACATCTTGTTGATTTCCGCATCGGCTTTGTAAAGCCGCTCCTTGCAGAACGCCAGCAGCTCTTGCGCCTCCTTCAGGGACGTGCCCAGTTGGTCGATGTTCAGTTCGTTGTTTTCCACTTGTGACACAATCTGTTCCAGGCGCTTCACGGCCTTTTCATAAGTCATCGTCTTTATGTCCATACTTCCGTACTTAAAATGCAACGGGGGTGGACACCAGGCATTTCGCCCGTTGCCACCCCCGCCCGCGTTATGTCTTCATTATTCCACCTCCGGCGTAATCAACTTATATCCCTTGCCGTGAATATTGATGATTTCGATGGAGTCGTCTTCTTTCAAGTGCTTGCGAAGTTTGGTGATATACACATCCATGCTTCGAGCGTTGAAATAGTTGTCGTCAATCCAAATGGTCTTCAAAGCAAAGTCACGTTGCAGAATTTCATTGGCGTGTGCACAGAGCAAGCCCAAGAGTTCAGACTCTTTGGTCGTCAGCTTGGTCTGTTTTCCGTCGATAGAAAGGATTTGTTTCTGCGTGTCGAACGTGAAGCGGCCAATCTTATAGATGCTGCTTTCCTTGTTCTTCTTGCCACGCACACGACGCAGGATGGCTTCAATACGGAACACCAGCTCTTCCATGCTGAAAGGCTTGGTGATGTAATCGTCAGCACCGATTTTGAAACCTTCCAATATATCTTCTTTCAGTGTTTTAGCCGTCAAGAAGATAATAGGAATTTCCGCATTAGCTGCACGTATTTCCTGAGCCAGCGTGAAACCATCTTTTTTCGGCATCATCACATCAAGCACACACAAGTCAAATTTAGTCTTCAAGAAAGCCTTGTAACCGGCTTCTCCGTCAGGACACAACTCTGCAGAATAACCTTTTGCCTGCAAATATTCTCTCAAGAGCATGCCAAGATTCTCGTCATCCTCGCACAACAAAATAGTTAATTTCTCGTCCATATAATTCAATTTTTTAATAAAGGTAATGCAATTATAAACTTCGTTCCGACACCCAGTTCACTCTCGGCCCGTATGGTTCCCTTATGATCCTGGATGATTTTTTTCACATATGCCAATCCCAATCCGAACCCTTTCACATCGTGCAAATTGCCGGTATGAACACGATAGAACTTCTCAAATATCTTCTTAAGATTTTCTTTCTTGATGCCAATACCATTGTCCTCGATGGAAATGCAAAGCTTGTTGTTCTCATTCCATGTGCGCACGGTCAACAGCAGTTCTTCTTCCGGTTTCTTATACTTCACTGCGTTGTCCATCAGGTTGAATATCACGTTCGTGAAGTGCATTTCGTCCACAAAAATCATCGGGTCGAGGGCTGAAAGATCAGAAGTGATGCGTCCGTTGTATTTCTCCACTTTCAGGGCAAAGGTGTGAATGACTCCTTCTATAAGCTCATTGGCATTGACTTCCTTCATCTTCAGAGTCGCCTTCTGACGTTCGAACATCGACATCTGAAGCACCTTCTCCACCTGGAAGCGCAGACGTTTGGTCTCGTCATTGATCACGCCTGAAATATGCTGGAACATTTGCGGAGACTTGCCCACCGCAGGGTCTTTCAGCATCTGTGCCGCAAGCGAAATGGTCGAAATCGGAGTCTTGAACTCATGAGTCATGTTGTTGATGAAATCATTCTTTATCTCCGTAAGTTTCTTCTGACGGAATATCTGATACAACGTGAAGATGAAAGTCACCAAAAGCACAAAGGTGAATATCAATGAAGGAATCATGAACTTCACCGAACTGTAGATATAGTCATCAAGCGTCGGGAAATGTATTTGCACCCACCCGCGCTTTGCTGGAGGGTCATTCTGGAAAAGCACTTGCGGAATCGTATGCTCCGCCCCGGCTTCCTCATAGTCTGGACAACGATAGACTTCGCGTCCGTCATTCGTTTGTACCGTAAAATGATAGGGAATATCAATGCCGTTATTGGCCAATTCAGTCTTAATGCACTCATCCAGCGTCTTAAAGTTGATTCGATCTTCCAATGACTTCTCGCTGGTGCGATAGAGTAATTTCAAGGCGACATCATTCACCAAATCGCGCTTATGCTTGTAGCGTCCATAAAACTCCTTGCTCATAGAACTGCTGGCTTCGGTCAAAGACTTGCGCTCAGAGTCGCCAAACAAGCCACTGCCAATGCGTATACGCATCAAAAAGCCGTTTCCTGTTTGTATCATCTGCTGGTGTACTTGAACCATCCCCAACGAATCTGTAGCATGAGCATTCAGCCCGGCCATAGGCTGCTTGTTGCTTGCCTGGCCCTTGTCCAACGTCTTTTGCAAATAAGTGGCAGCTTCAGTCAGTTCCAAAGAATTGGCTGCACTGGAAAGACTGCGTTTGACGGATTCATCAAACTGTTCCCTGCGCATCTTTATCATCTCTTCAATGTAGCTCACCTGCAAATAAAGCAAACTGACAAAGGAGAGACCCATGATAATACCTAAAATCCAAATCGTAGACTTTTTCATAGGGACAAAATTAACAACGTTAAAATAAGAATGTCCTTCTATTAACAGATTTTACATGCTGATTCTCTATTATTAACCGAAAGGACGATTTTACCTGATAAACTTGGCATTATCACTCAATCGCCTTCTCGATGAGTGCAAAAATAATGAAATTTTAATCGAATCCCTACAATCACTTCCTAAAAATTTAATAGTCATTAAATAAAAAAAGCCGTTTCCTTTAACAGAAGCGGCTTTTTTATTTAACGAATCAACTCAAGAGTTCTGTCAGTCTTCCTTTTCTTGCTTTGCTTCAAACTCTTTGATTAATTTCTCTTGCACATCCGAAGGCACAAGTTCATAGCTTGCAAATTTCATGATGAACGAAGCACGGCCTCCTGTGAGTGAACTCAAAGCTGTGGAATAGGATGACATCTCCTTCAAAGGCACTTTGGCCACTAACTTTTCATAGCCATTCTCACTGCTCATGCCCATAATCATCGCACGACGTCCTTGCAAGTCACCCATCACATCGCCCATCTTGTCACTCGGAACGAATACCTCCACATCATAAATGGGTTCCAGAATCTTGGGACCTGCATTCTTGAATGCTTCACTGAAGGCATTGCGTCCGGCAAGCATGAACGAAACTTCATTAGAATCCACCGGGTGCATCTTTCCATCATAGACAATCACACGCACATCACGGGCATACGAACCTGTCAACGGGCCTTGTTCCATACGGCTCATCACACCTTTCAAAATGGCTGGCATGAAACGTGCGTCGATAGAACCACCGACCGTACTGTTGATAAACACCAACTTGCCACCCCATTCCAAATCAATGACTTCCTGACTCTTGACAGTAACCTTATACTCCTGTCCATTGAACTTATAGCTTTCAGGCAAAGGCATTCCGTCTGAATAGGGTTCCACAATCATGTGTACTTCGCCAAACTGACCGGCACCTCCTGACTGCTTCTTGTGACGATAATCGGCACGTGCAGGCTTCGTGATGGTCTCACGATAAGGTATTTTAGGCTCTTCAAAGTTGATGAATATCTTTTCATTGTTTTCCAAGCGCCATTTCAACGTACGGAGATGGAATTCACCTTGCCCGTGCACGATGATTTGCTTCAATTCCTTCGATTGCTCTACATCCCATGTCGGATCTTCCTCACGCATGCGGAAAAGGGCACTCATCATCTTCTCCGTATCAGCCTCATTGACGGCCTTGATGGCACGTGAATATTTCGAATTCGGATACTTGATAAAATTGAAACGGTTCTCACAGTCCTTGCCGTTCAATGTATTGCCTCTGTGCACGTCTTTCAACTTCACGGTACAACCAATATCTCCTGCACAAAGTTCGCTCACCTTGATGCGGTTTGCACCA
>ERZ827088.3170-NODE-3170-length-15682-cov-3.323543_pt1 | contig 15682 bp, 12 predicted proteins | sample MGYA00519922_ERZ827088 | MGnify/ENA primary metagenome ERZ827088 (study PRJEB31778, sample SAMEA3449254) | human gut metagenome | biome: human gut; feature: human-associated habitat; material: faeces | place: United Kingdom | collected 2010/2012 ... | reverse complement strand
TAAGCTCCACCTTGTAGGGCTCGTCCTTCTCCTGCATAAAGGCGATAGCTTCGGCCCGGGGCAGCTCGAAGCGCTCCAGCTTCAGCTTTTCCTTGCAGATCTTGCGCATCTCCGCCTCCAGGGCGTCCAGATGCTCCTGGGTGAAGTTGAAGGGGGCGTCGAAATCGTAGTAAAATCCGCCCTCGATGCTGGGGCCAATGGCCAGCTTCACCTCCGGGTACAGGCGCTTGACGGCCTGGGCCAGCACATGGGAGCAGGTGTGCCAGTAGGTGCTGCGGTAGTCCTTGTTTTCAAAGGTATAGATGTTTTCTTCGCTCATGATCGTGTTCTCCTTTCTTGGGGTGACAAAAAACCTCACCCCTGACAAAATTCAGGGGTGAGGTAAAAAGCTTTACTCCACGGTTCCACCCTGCTTACGGAAATACTCCGTCGCTCGTGTCCTCTGTAACGGGAGGCCCCGTTCCGCTCCTCACGGACAGCTCGGGAGTGGTACCGATCCTTCTTCACCGCAGCGCGCTTTCAGCCGGGGCGCGCCTCTCTTTGGCGGCGGGCGGGGGATCTCTTCTCCGTCAGTGCATTTTCTTGATTACAGCATATTATAAGCACCTTTTCCCGGCTTGTCAATGGACAAGTTGCAAATTTTTCCCCTGCAAAATTTCCTCTGCTCTGTCTACCACGATGGCCCGGGGCGCTACGGCCAGCAGCTTCTCCCGGCCCCGGAAGCCCCAGCTCACGCCGATATAGTTCATGCGGCAGTTCCATGCAGTCTGAATATCCACCTCGCTGTCGCCCACATAGATGGCGCTTTCCCGGGGGCAGCCCAGCTCCTTCAGCGCGCAGAGCACCAGGTCCGGCGCGGGCTTGGGCGGCAGATCGTCCCGCTGACCGAAGGCCGGCACGCCGGGGAAGAATTTCTCGGCCAAAGCCTTGGTGGTGGGGTCGGGCTTATTGGAGACGATGGCCACCTGCACTCCGGATTTTCGGAGCTTATCCAGCAGCTCCGGAATGCCCGGATAGGGGCGGGTCTTTATGCAGTTGTGTGCCTGGTACCATGCCTTATATTCCGTCAGCAGGGCCGCAAATTCCTCCTCCCCCACCGTATCCGGCAGGGCCCGGCGCAAAAGCATGGCCGCACCGTTTCCCAGAAAGGCCCGTATCTCCTCCCGGGTCCGGGCCGGATATCCGTGGGCCAAAAGCACATGATTTACGGAGTCCTGCAAGTCCTCCAGGGTGTCCAGCAGCGTGCCGTCCATGTCAAACAGCACGGCCCGGGCCCGGGACTTTCCACGCAGCGTCAGCAGGTTGGGCAGCAGGATGCTCCCCAAAATCAGAACGATGCCCAGATACCCCGGGCCTGCCACCCGCTCATGGAGCAGCGTGGCCCCGAAAATGGTGGCAAAGGCCGGGCTCAGGGCGCAGAACAGGCTGGCCCGATCTGCGCTGATATGGCTCTGGGCCACGGGCTGCAGGGTATAGCCAAAGCCGGTACACACCACCGCCAGGACCAGGATGATGCCCCACTCGCTGCCCGTCTGGGGCAGGCGGGGTGAGGAAAAGAGGCAGGAGGCCAGAAGGGAAAACAGGCCCAAAAAGCCCACCTCCAGGACCCCCAGCTCAAAGCCGTCGGCTTTGTGGCTGGTGCGGTCGATGGCGATGATGCCTGCGGCGTACAGAAAGGCCGCCAGCAGCGCAATACACTCCCCCGCGCCCAGGCGGAAGCTGCCGCCCTCCAGGGTCAGCAGGGCCACGCCTCCTACGGCGATGGCGGCGCACAGCAGGCTCATGGCCGAGGGAGCCCTGCGGTGCAGGGCCGACTCCAGCAGCGGCACGATGATGATAGCCAAATTTTCCAGCAGGGAGACCGTGCCGGCGTTCACCGTTTTCAGGGCCAGCATCTCGCAGCTCATCACCAGGAAAAAGAGGAAGCCCACCAGGGCACCCCCGGCTATGGCACGGCGATTTAATCCCTTTATTAACTTTTTTCCGAACAGGGCCGCCAGGAGCACAAAGGCCAGCAGAAACCGCACCGCCAGCATATTGAAGGCGCTCATGGTACCCAAACCTATTTTGTTGAATACGAAGGAGGTACTGCGGGCGATAATCACCGCCGCCAGCAGCACTTCCGCTCTTCTCACGGACATTTTTGTAACCTCTTATATCTCGCTTTTCTGCGCCGTTCTACTCCTCAAATAAGACCTTGAAGGGCACATGGTCGCAGCTTTCTTTTTGGCACTTCTTGCAATGCTTCTCGCAATGCGCTTGGCATACCTCCTGCAAAGCCAGCATGGCCATGGAGCAAGAGACGGAATAGGTGTGCTCGCCTGCACCGAAACCGGTATGCGCCGTTCCCGCCTTGATTTTGTTCAGGCGTTTATCCAGTTCCTCCCGCAGCACCCACATATTCTGTGCCGGGATATTTTTCTCGTCATCTTCGCCGTCCAGCACCTCCGACGCTTCCGCCTCCAGGTACTCCGCTATGGACTTCTTTCCGTTATCGTGCAAGCGGCTCACACCCACGAACTCGGACTTTCCCGCTTTTGTCAGCCAGCGAAAATATCCGGTGATCCTGGTATCCAGGCGGGCATAAAAGTCCTCGTCGCTAAGGCTGCGTTTGCCCACGGACTCCTCCCACAGCTCCCGTTTCATGCCATTGATCACGGCCTCGCGCAGACCGTCCGGTTTGCCAAAGCAGTCCTTGCAGTCCTCCCAGTTGGCCGAGCCGCTGCCGCTGGCCACCAGCCGCCCCGTGCTGGACAGCGCCAGGCGGTTTTGGGTCCAGAGGAAGATGCTTTGAAGGTCCTCCCGAATGCACAGCGTCATCACCCCCGGCTCATTGGCCATGGTATATCTCCCCAGGGATTTCAGGCGATATATCTTTTTGCCATTTTCGATGACCGCCTCATAGGGACACCATCCCGCCCCCTTCCTACTGGGAAGCTCTACCAAAACCGCATCATCCCGGTTGCGCAGGAGCCGATGACCGGGGCTGATATTGGTGAGATAGGAGTCAAAATAGCAGGTCTTATGTATCTGCACCGGCCGACCGAGTTTCAGCTCCTGAGAAATACCGTATTTGGTCTCATTATAAAACTGCTTGCCGGAATAGATCGCATTTCGGTGCATATCCCGCAGAAACGGCGCAAACACCTCCTGCCATCTTTCGTGCTGCCGGATAAAGTCCTTGAGCCCCTTTTCGGCAGCTCTATCTCTTTCCAGGCCGATCTTATCCGTTCCCCGCAGCCACCGGTCGATGTTCTTGCAGCGAAATACCCGCTCTGCTTTTCCGCCGCCCATATCCAGGTCCATCATCTTGCCGGTGAAACGGTTCTGCACACGGTAGACGCCGTCGCCTGCAGCGACGAATCCCCACTGCTGCCACTCGGCATTGGCGTCGTCCCACAGCTGGATCTTGGCGCCGTTCTCGATATTATAATCGGCAACCTCAACGACCTTGCCGTTGGCGGCGTTGATGGTGTAGTACTTACCCTCGGTGATCACGGTCTGTGCAATTTTCTTCTTGGCTGCCATATTGGCTACCTCCCTATTCATAAACAGTTCTGTAAACGTATCCATGCGGCCTATATCGGCGCTGCCTTATCGGTTGCGCTGTACCCTCTGCCGCGGTATCTTATGCAGCCGAATAATCGTGGCTACGTCACCTATTATAACCACTTTTTACCAATTCGTCAACTTTTTGGCGGTAATGCGGCATTTTACACAAAAAAGCCGGGACAGCGGCAAGCTATCCCGGCAATTTTGATTGATTGTACACCAGATTGCTGCAATTTTTGCGCAGCAACGCTGCGCACTATGCCGTCAATGTGTTCAACTGTTCTCGGCAAAATTGCCTGTGTACAGGGTGTAGTAGCGGCCTTTCTGGGCGATCAGCTCGTCGTGGGTGCCGCGCTCGATGATGCGGCCCTGCTCCAAAACCATGATGCAGTCCGAGTTGCGGACGGTGGACAGGCGGTGGGCAATGACGAAGGTCGTACGGCCGTACATCAGGCCGTCCATGCCGTCCTGCACCAGTTTTTCGGTGCGGGTATCAATGGAGGAAGTTGCCTCGTCCAAAATCAGCACCGGCGGGTCAGCAACGGCAGCACGGGCAATAGCCAGCAGCTGGCGCTGGCCCTGGCTCAGGTTGGTGCCGTCGCCGGTCAGCATGGTGTTGTAGCCATCGGGCAGATGCTTGATGAAGCTGTCGGCGTTGGCCAGCTTGGCGGCGGCCATGCACTCTTCATCGGTGGCGGTCAGGCGGCCGTAGCGGATGTTCTCCATAACGGTGCCGGTGAACAGGTGGGTATCCTGCAGCACGATGCCAAGAGAGGAACGCAGAGCGTTCTTTTCGATGGACTTGATGTCGTGGCCGTCGTAGAGGATCTGACCCTTCTGGATGTCGTAGAAGCGGTTGATCAGGTTGGTGATGGTCGTCTTGCCCGCGCCGGTCGAGCCGACGAACGCGATCTTCTGCCCCGGCGTGGCGTAGAGCTTGATGTCATGGAGCACCAGCTTATCGTCGCTGTAGCCGAAATCGACGTGATCCATCACGATATCGCCCTTCAGCTCGCGATATTCGGTTTCGCCCGTGTCCTTGTGCGTGTACTTCCACGCCCAGAGGCCGGTGCGGCCGTCGCTTTCGGTGATGACGCCGTTTTCGTCTTTCTTCGCGTTGACGAGGGTGACATAGCCGTCGTCCACCTCGGGCGCTTCATCCAGCAGGTCAAAGACGCGCTCCGCGCCCGCCAGCGCCATGATGATGGCATTGGATTGCTGCGAAACCTGATTGATTGGCTGGTTAAAGCTCTTATTCAGCGTCAGGAAGGAGACCAGCGTGCCGATGGTCAGGCCGAGGTAGCCGCCGGAGGCCAGCAGGCCGCCGACCACCGCGCAGAGCACATAGCTCAGGTTGCCCATCGCCATCGTCAGCGGCATGATGGTGTTGGCGATGCGGTTTGCGCTGTACGCGCTGTCGCGCAGAGCGTTGTTCAGCTTCTTGAAGCCATCAAAGTTTTCCTCTTCGTGGCAGAAGACCTTGACGACCTTCTGGCCGTCCATCATCTCCTCGATATAGCCGTTGACCCTGCCCAGATCCTGCTGCTGGGCGACGAAGAAGCGCCCGGCGCTCTTGATGCGCTTGACGGAGAGCGTCATCGTCGTGGCAACCATGAACAGCGTGATGATCAGCAGCGGCACGTTGAGGATAATCATCGAGGTCACGATGCTCACAATCGTCACAACGCTGGAAATGAGCTGCGGCATGGACTGGGAAATCATCTGCCGCATGGTGTCGATGTCGTTGGTGTAGACGCTCATAATATCGCCGTGGGCGTGCGTGTCAAAATACTTGATCGGCAGGCGCTCCATCTTGGAAAAGAGCTTGACGCGCAGGTTTTTGAGCGTGCCCTGTGAGACGAAGATCATCAGGTAATTGTACAGCCATGCGCTGAACGCGCCGAGGAGGTACACCAGCGCGACGCCGAGCACGGCGCGGCCCATCGGGCCGAAATCCGGGTCGGGGCGGCCGATCATCGGGGTGATGTAATCGTCGATCAGGCGCTGCATGAACATCGTGCCGTAGACGTTGGCCACCGCGCTGACGATCAGGCAGAGCACGACCGCGACGCAGTGCAGCTTATAGCGGCCCATGATCTCGGCCATGATGCGCTTAAACGTCTTGCCGGGGTTCTTCGCGCCGGGCTTTCCGGCGTTTCTGTTTCGTCCCATCATGCTCAGTCGCCTCCCTTCATGGCGGCCTCGTCAAAGTCGCCGCTGCCGCTTCCGGCCTGACTGTTGTAGACCTCCTGATAGATCGCGTTGGTCTTCAGCAGGTTCTCCGGGGTATCAAAGGCATTGACCCGGCCGTTGTCCAGCACGAGCACGCGATCCGCATCCTGAATGGAGGAAATGCGCTGCGCAATGATGATCTTGGTTGTGCCGGGAATGTGGGTGCGCATGGCCTCGCGAATCTTCGCATCCGTCGCGGTATCGACGGCGCTGGTGGAATCGTCCAGAATGAGCACCTTCGGGTTTTTGAGCAGCGCGCGGGCGATGCACAGGCGCTGCTTCTGGCCGCCGGATACGTTCGTGCCGCCGCGCTCGATGCGGGTATTGTATTTTTCCGGAAAGCGCTCGATAAATTCGTCCGCGCAGGCCAGACGGCAGGCCTCGCGGCATTGCTCGTCCGTCGCGTTTTCGTTGCCCCAGCGGAGGTTATCGTAAATCGTGCCGGAGAAGAGCACGTTGTTTTGCAGCACGACGGAAACCGCGTCGCGCAGGCTCTCCACGTCGTATTTGCGCACGTCCACGCCGCCGACGCGCACCTCGCCCGCCGTCACGTCGTACAGGCGGGAGATAAGGCTGACGAGGCTCGACTTCGAGGAGCCCGTGCCGCCCATCACGCCGATCGTCTCGCCGGAGCGAATGTGCAGGTCGATATCGCTGAGCACCGGCTTGCCGCTGCGCTGCTGATAGGCGAATGTCACGTGACTAAAATCAACGGAGCCGTCCTTCACGGTCTTGACCGCATTTTCCGGGCTGGTGATGTCCGGCTGCTCCTCGAGCACCTCCTCGATGCGCTGCGCCGCCGCGGCGGACTGTGTAACCATGACGAAGACCATGGAGAGCATCATCAGGCTCATCAGAATGTTCATCACGTAGGAGAGCAGGCTGGTCAGCTCGCCCGTGGTCAGGCCGGTCTGCCCCACGATCATCTTCGCGCCGAACCAGCTGATGGACAGAATACAGGCGTAGACGGTGAGCTGCATGATCGGCATGGAGAACGAGATGATGCGCTCGGCGGAGATGGAATTTTTGAACAGCGCGTTCGCCGCGCCGGAGAATTTTTCATCCTCGTAATCCTCGCGGACAAACGCCTTGACCACGCGGATCGCGCCGACGTTTTCCTGCACCACGCCGTTCACCGCGTCGTACTTGCGGAACATCAGCTTGAAATATTTCATCGCCTTGGGGATGAGCACGAAAATCATCACGCCCAGAAACGCCATCGCGACCAGAAACACGAGCGAAAGCTTCGCGTTGACGGAAAACGCCATGAACAGCGCGACGATCAGCGTCACCGGCGCACGGGTGCAGATTTGCAGAATCATCTGAAAAGCGTTCTGGATGTTGGTGACGTCGGTGGTCAGGCGCGTGACAAGCCCCGCGGTGGAGAACCTGTCGATGTTGGAGAAGGAATATTCCTGAATCCGCCCGAACATGGATTCGCGCAGATTGCTCGCCAGCCCCGTGCTCGCCCGCGCGCTGTGCACGCCCGCGCGAACGCCGAAGAACATCGCCAGAATCGCCATTACCGCCATCAGCGTGCCGATCTTCGCGACGTGCGCCATGTTTCCCACGGCGATGCCCTTGTCGATGATGGACGCGGTGAGATACGGAATCAGAATTTCGAGAATGACGCAGCACACGGTATACAGCGGCGAAATCAGCGCGTCCTTTTTATACTGTTTGATTTCCTGCGCAATGCGCGCGCCGGTGATATGCTTTTTTGCGCCGGTCGGTTTTGTTTCAGCCATTGAATCCCTCCTGATCTTCTTCAATGCACTCGCACTGCCTGAACGCATCGGACGACGTGATTTCAAACACCCGCCCGAGCAGCCGCACAAATTCGGGCGCGTCGTCGCCCAGCATGGACAGCAGCAGCGCGATTTTGCTCTTAAAATGCGCTTTTCGCTTTTCGCAGAGCGCCTCGCCCGCCTGCGTCAGGGAGACGAGCACGCGGCGGCGATCAACCGCGTCGTTTTCACGCTCGAGCAGCCCCTTCTTTTCAAGGCTGCCCAGCACGGCGGCGACGCGCGATGTGGTCATGCTCAGCCTGCTGCTCAGCTCGCCCGCCGTCATTTTTTTCTTTGTTCCGTTATGCAAAAGCCGCATCACGGCCATTTCGCCGCACAGGCTTGCGCTGAAGCGGTTTTCCCGCGCATCCCGCGGGTGTTCATCCAGCAGGCGCGTCATTTCTTCCGTCAGCGCGGCGTTACCTGTCACAGAATCCCTCCTTTTGCTAACACTGTGAGTTATTATACGGAGGACGGCAAAATGTGTCAACGTTAAATGCGCCAAATCTCGGCGCGGTCAACATGGCGAAAAACACAATTTGCCTGACAATTTTCAAACGCTCTCATCCGCCGCGCCGGACACGGCGGGGAGCGCGCGAAGCTCGATTTCCGACACTTTATGACGAATTTTGACAGAAAGTGGTGCGGTCATTCCCGTTTCAAACCGTTTTTGCCGCTTTAATGGAGCATCGGTGGAGAAAGAGCGGTGAAAAAGATTGACAAGTGGAAAAAAATGGATAAAATGAAAGGAGCGAATATACGGAAAGGAGCGCATCGATATGAAGGATATCGCGATTGACTATTTAGGGGGAAGCGGCTTCCTCGTCTCGCTCGGCGGCACCGGCCTGCTCTTTGACGCCAGCGAATCCGGCCCGGATCGGCGCGCTCTGCCCGATCAGGCGGCGCTCGCGGCGTTTGAAAAGCTGTACGTGTTTGTCAGTCATCACCACGACGATCACTTTTCCCCGGCGATCTACGATCTGTGCGGCGAAAACGCGACCTATATCCTCGGGTTTGACATTCCGCAGCCCTACAAGGGCGTGCGCATGTCCCCCGGCGAAGCGCGCACGTTCGGCGCGCTGACCGTAAACGCCTACGGCTCGACGGACGAGGGCGTTTCGTTCTGCGTCGATTTTGCGGGCGTCACGCTGTTCCACGCGGGCGACCTGAACCTGTGGCACTGGCGGGACGAATCCTCCGTCACGGAAATCGAATCCGCCGAGCGCGCGTTCTATGACTGCGTCGCGCCGATTCCCAAGCAGAAGATCGACGTGGCGTTTTTCCCGGTCGATCCCCGTCAGGGCAGCATGTATGACGCGGGCGCGGGCTATTTCATTATGACCGTCAAGCCCAAGGTCTTCATCCCGATGCACTTTCAGGGGCGGCCGGACGTCGCGCTGCGCTTTGCCGTCACCGGGGAAACCCCGCAGACGCGCATCGTCGCGCTGGAGCAGCCCGGCGACCACATCGACCTGCATCTGCCGGAGGACGAGACCTCCGCGCCGGATCAGAAGCTGAAGGATTTATTGAAGGACGACGAAAATTCCTGATTTCATACGCGCCGACACAAAGAACGCTCAAGCCTTCGCTGAAAAAGGCTTGAGCGTTCTTTTATATTTCCTCGATTTTCCGCACCGTCAGCACACCGTCCTCGACGGTGAATTTGACGTTCTTCCCCGCGAAGGCCACGCCGTACATGCGCTCGGGATCGCTCTGGTACGAGGGTCTCGGGTCGTGCGCCAGCACGCCGCGCAGCGCCGCCCGGTGCGCCGGGTCGATCTGCGCCTCCAGCGCCGCCGGAAAATCGACCGTCAGCGCGTAATGCCGCTTTTCCTCCGCAAAGCCGCCCGTCGCCTCCGGGTGGCAGTCGGCATACGGCAGGTAGGGCTTGATATCGTAAATCGGCGTTCCGTCCATCAGATCCGCGCCGCCGACGACGAGCACCGGCCCCTCCGGGGTGTGCAGCCGCACTTCCTCAAGCGTCACGGACGACAGCCCGATGGGATTGGGGCGAAACGGCGACCGCGTGGCGAACACGCCCATGCGCGCGTTGCCGCCCAGCCTCGGCGGGCGCACCGTCGGCGACCAAGCCTCCCGCTCGCAGGCGGAAAAGCCCCAGAGCAGCCACAGATGCGAAAAGCCCTCGACGCCGCGCAGCGCGTCCGGGTTTTGATAGGGCTTTTCGAACACGATTTCCGCGCGCGTTTCCGGCACGACGCCGCTCTGGCGGGGAATGCCGAATTTCTCCGGAAAGTCGCTGCGGATTCGGGCGATGATTTTGATCGTTTCCATTATTTCACCAGCACCGATGGAACCTCCACGCCGGAGTCGTGCATCGTCTGCATCATGTGCCGCTGCGCCGCCCGCCGCGCGCGCTCGCTGTCGTGCTCCAGGATTCCGCGGTACATCTCCAAATGGCACTGGCTCGCGCGCTGATAGCTGCCCTCAACGCGGCGGGTGTGGTGATAGCCCGCCTGAATGGATTCGTGAATCGTCGGCAGCAGGCGCATCATCACATCGTTTCCGGTGCATTGGGCGATCATGCTGTGGAACTCGAAATCATACGGCGTGTAATCCTCGCCGTGCAGATAGGCGTTATCCATCCTATCCAGCAGGGTCTTCATCGCGGCAAGCTGCTTTTCCTGCCGCCGGACGGCGGCCAGCGCCGCGACGTTCGGCTCGATCAGCAGCCGCGTCTCCAGCAGCTGGGCGATCAGCTCCTCCTGATCGGCGAAGCGCAGCCCCAGCGGGTCGCTCGCCAGCCCCGGCATGGCGCACAGGAACGTGCCCTGCCCCTGCCGGATATCGACGATATGCTCCGTCTGCAAAATTTTAACCGCCTCGCGCACCGTCGAACGGCTGACCCCGAAGCGCTCCATCAATTCCGCCTCGGCCGGGAGCTTCGCGCCCGTCTTGAGCGATTCCTGTATGATCATTTCCCGCAGCTTGTCGGCCACCTGCTCCGGGAGCTTCCGCGTTTTTCTGACTGTTTCCATTGCGTTCGCCTTTCCTTCTCTTCTGAAAAATGGGATTCGAATTGTATTTGAGGTTGCGTTTTGACGTGCACCGCTGATCAAACATACGCTTTCATTATTAGTTTATCATATCCGACCTTTTTTCTCAACCCTGTTCGGCGGCGCGTTCAATTTTTACGCGCGCGGCAAAGTCTTGCCCTCCGTCGGAAGGATTTTTCCCCGACAGCGCGAATACTGAATAGGTGTGAATTTGCCCTTTTATACCGTTTCAGCGCCCTTTTGGGCAGACGGAGCCGAGTTGTGCACAGCGTTGTGGATAAACCCGCCGATTGTTTTGGGCTTTATCCAGTGTTTTCCACAGCCCAAAAGGCAGGCCGCGTATGGCTTTTTGGCACTTATCCCGGTTATCCACCGCTCTACGGCTCCTGCTGCTGAACGTATATACAGCTACTACCCCATGGAGGTTGTCAAAAATGCGTTTTATTTGCGATACCAATGAACTGAATACCGCCCTCTCCATCGTCAGCCGCGCGCTGGCCGTGCGCTCCACCAAGCCGATTTTGGAGGGCATCCTGTTTGAGTCCTGCGACGAAGGGCTCCGCCTCACCTGCACCGATCTGGCGCTGGGCATCGAAACCCTGCTGCCCGCGACGTTCAGCGAGGAAGGCCGCGCCGTTCTGCCGGGCAAGCTGCTCTGCGAAATCATCCGCAAGCTGCCGGGCGGCCCGTGCGACATCGCCATCGGCGAGCGGATGCAGGCGACGATCCGCTGCGCGAGCGTCCGCACCACGATCAATGGCTTTGACCCGGTGGAATACCCGGAGCTGCCGCAGGTCGAGGGCGAGCGCTTCGAGCTTCCCCAAAACACGCTCAAGGATATGATCGGACGCACCCTGTTCGCCATCGCGCAGGATGAGAGCCGCCCGATTTTGACCGGCTGCCTGATGGAAATCAACGCCAGCGAAATGCGCGTCGTCGCGCTGGACGGCTTCCGCCTCGCGCTGCGCAAGGAGAACGTCGCCGGCCCGTCCGCCCCGGTCAGCGCCGTCGTCGGCGGCCGCGTTTTGGGCGACATCGCGAAGATTTTGGCGGATACGGAGGAACCCGTCTCCCTGTGCTTCACCAAGAGCCACGTGCGCATGAACATCGGCCAGACCCGCGTGGTCGCGCGCCTGCTGGAGGGCGAATTTATCCGCTACCGCCAGATTCTGCCGGAGGAATGGCAGACCCGTGTGACGGTGGACCGCGCCGAGCTGGGCAGCGCCATCGACCGCGCGAGCCTGATCGCCCGCGAGGGCAAATCGAACCTGGTCTGCTTCAAGCTCGACGGCGAAACGCTGGAGGTCAGCTCCAACTCGGAGACGGGCGACATGGAGGAAAAGATGCAGGTCATCACCGAGGGCAAGGATCTGACGATCGCCTTCAACGTGCGCTACATCACCGACGTGCTCAAGGCGCTTTCCGACGACCAGATTGTGATGCGCTTCAACTCCAACGTCAGCCCGTGCGTGGTCTGCCCGGTGGAGGGGGACAGCTATCTGTATCTGGTGCTCCCGGTTCGCGTGTTCAACGCATAAGCGCCGATGCGGGTTACGTCGCTCAGCCTGAGCCATTTCAGGAATTACGAACGCGCGCTCATCGAGCCGGACGCGGGCGTGACCGTGTTCACCGGCCCGAACGCGCAGGGAAAAACAAACGTCCTGGAGGCGCTGCACCTGTGCTGTCTGGGCAAAAGCCACCGAACCTCCCGTGATGAGGAGCTCATCCAGTGGGGGCGGGACAGCGCGCGCGTGACGGTCAAAACCGCGCAGCGGGACGGCACGCACGAGGTCGCCGTGGTGCTCAGCCGCACCCAGCGGAAGAAAAAGACCGTGCGCATCGGCCTAAGGCAGGCGGAACGCATCGGCGAGCTGCTCGGCCACGTCTGCGGCGTGCTGTTTTCGCCGGAGGACCTGCAAATCGTCAAGGACGGGCCGGCGGAGCGGCGGCGGTTTATGGATATGCAGCTCTCGCAGCTCCGGCCGGCGTATTTTTACGCGCTTCAGCGCGCCGTGCGCACGCTCAACCAGCGCAATGCGCTGCTCAAGGACATCGCGAGAAACCCGTCGCTTCTGCCGACGCTGGACATGTGGGACGAGCAGCTCGCGCGCGTGGGCGCGGTGATCTGCGAAAACCGGCGCGAGGCCGTGGGCAGGCTCGACGAGCTTGCGCGCGCGGCGCACCTGTCGCTGACCGGCGGGCGCGAGGAACTGCGGCTGCGCTACGTTTCGCAGGTCGCGGACGCGCCGGACGCTTACGAGGCGCTTTTGGCGCGGCTGTCGCGGGCGCGGAACGAGGATCTTCGGCGGATGACGACGACCGTGGGCATTCACCGGGACGATATCGCCATCACCATCGACGGCAAAGAGGCGCGCACGTTCGCCTCGCAGGGGCAGCAGCGCAGCGCGGTGCTCTCCCTCAAGCTGGCGCAGCTCGAGCTGGCCGGCGCGGAAAGCGGCGAAGCGCCGATTCTGATGCTGGACGACGTGATGAGCGAGCTGGACCCCAGCCGCAGGCGGCAGCTCATCGAGCGGATCGACCGGGTGCAGACGTTTGTGACCTGCACGGATCTCTCCGATCTGGCTGGCGCGCGGCAGGGCGCGGTCTATCGCGTGGAAAACGGCGTGCTGACGCGGGAATGAGCGACTTTTGGGGAATCGCCCAAAATCGTGTAAAAACAGCAAAAAACGGACTTATCCCCGAGTTATCCACACTCGTCCACAATTTATCCACAATATCCACAGAAGTGTGGATAAGCTTGTTGATAACTTGCGGAGAAGCCGAGGAAAACCCAAAATCGGCGGCCGCGGCCGGAGAACGGGACGCGCGCCAAAAGTCTTTTGGGTTTTGGCTTTTGGGGCGTAAAATGCCCAAAAGAAAACGCGCGCGCCGCTGTGGGCTCTCCAAAAGTGGAAAAGCGGAAAATACGGCGGGGCCTGCCTCCCAAAACCAGTTCGGGCGGCAGCCCGGCGTTCTCCTTTCGTGAAAGGATGCTGACATGGATCGAAAAAATCGGCGCGTCACCTATCTCACCGGCGCAAACGCCACGTTTAACGCCTACGGGATGAATGACGATCAAAAAAAGAAGAAAAATAAAAAGAAGAACACCATACAGAGCAGAATCCGCATGGCGATCCTGATCTTCGCGCTCATCGGGGTGCTGATCGTGTGCGTCATCTATGCGCTGACCGGCTCGACGCGCGAGGGCGTCGGCCGCGTGACGCGCATCGGCGCGACGCTCAGCCAAAACGTGTCGCCCTTCGGCGACAGCGTGATTTTTTATGACGGCACGACGCTGCACTGCGTCGCGGCGACCGGCGGCAACGAGTGGAGCTATCAGATCGGCACCAACGCCGACTACGACGCGACCGAAAAGCGCATCGTCGCATGGTCGGGCAACGACCTGTACATCCTCAACAACAGGGGCCGCCTCATCTACAACAACAAGATGAGCGACACCGTTCAGTTCGCCAGCGCGGGCGACGAGTATGTGGCGGTGTTCGTCGGCGAGGCGGACAACGGCGTGGTTTCCGTCATCAACAGCAGCGGCCAGATCGTAGACAACATCACGGTATCCAACCAGACGCTGCTGGATATCGGCTTCTTCATGGCCTCCACGGCCAACAACACGCAGCCCACCGAGCTGATGTGGATGCTGGGGCTCAACACCACCGGCACGGTGCTCTCCACCGAGCTGCAAACCTTCCAGCCCGGCAAGCTCTCCACCGGAAAAAGCTCCATCGGCGAGCACATCGCCTATTCGATCTACGATGACAACGGCACGCTCAACGTCGTCACCACCCGCCAGATTCTGCATTACAGCTATCGCGCGCTGGAGGCGAGCAGCCCGACGCTGATCTACGGCTACACGGTCGAGGACGTCAGCCGCAGCGGCAACACGGTCTATCAGCTCCTGGTGCCCGCGCAGGAGCAGAGCGAGGGCATCAGCATCGCGAACGTGCGTCTGGTGTACGGCGGCATCGACCGCGTGATCCACCTGCCCAGCGCCTGCATCGCCGCGAAGCTGGGCACAAAGTCGGTTTACGGCTTCTCGCAGAACGCGGTCTATGCGTGCAGCTTCGGCGATACGACCTTCCGCACCTATGCCCTGCCCATCAACGTGACGGCCGTGCTGGGCATGATGAACGACAACCGCGCGGTGGTTGCCTCCGGCTCGGAAATCTACGTCGTCGAGCTGCCGACCTAAGGGAGGAAGAACCATGAACATCATCGACATTCTGATTCTGGCGGTGCTGGGGGTCAGCCTGATCTTCGGCCTGTACCGCGGCTTTATCAGCGGGGTGCTCAGCGTGGCGGCGCTCATCGGCGCGGCGGCGGCGGCCTTCGCCGTCAGCCCGTCGCTGGCGGCGTGGCTCCAGGGCAACGATACGCTGGTCAATACGCTGATGTATTACACCGACGCGGGCAGCCGCATCAAGGATCTGGATCTCTCCCTGCTCACCGTGTCGCAGGTGACGCAGGGCGCGCTGACGCAGATCATGGTCGGCGCGCAGCTCCCCGAGCAGTTTCAGGCGGCGTTCATCAACGCGGTCAACACCGCGCCGGGCGCGACCACGATGGCCACGCTGCTGAGCCAGACGATCGTCAACGTTTCGCTCTCGATCCTCAGCTTTCTGATCTGCTTTCTGGGCTGCTATATCGTCGCGACGTTCGTCATCCACCTGATTTGCTATGTGTTCGAGCTGCCGGTGCTGCGCCATCTGGACGCGCTGATGGGCGGCGTGTTCGGGCTGGCGCGCGGCGTGCTGCTGCTGTTCATCCTTTTTGCGCTCGTGCCGATCATTCAGGCGGTCGTGCCGGTGCAGCAGCTCACGGACATTTTGAATGCGTCGCGCCTTGCGCCGCTGTTTGACAGCAAGCTGATTCTCTCCATCCTTGGAGCATAACGGAGGCCCGTTTATGGAAAGCAACGCGATTCGGCTGACCAACAGGACGGCCATTGCGCTTCGCAGGCAGGCGAAGAGGACAAGAAACGCTTATTTCGTCATGGGCGCGGCCGGCACGCTGCTGCTGCTCGCGCTGGCGGTGTATCTGGGCATGATGTGGCTGCCCGCCGTGCCGCTGCTGCTCGCGCTG
>ERZ827088.3163-NODE-3163-length-15737-cov-3.639140_pt1 | contig 15737 bp, 15 predicted proteins | sample MGYA00519922_ERZ827088 | MGnify/ENA primary metagenome ERZ827088 (study PRJEB31778, sample SAMEA3449254) | human gut metagenome | biome: human gut; feature: human-associated habitat; material: faeces | place: United Kingdom | collected 2010/2012 ... | reverse complement strand
CATGAAATGTCCGTAGGAAAGAACCTGGCCAATTACGATTCCTTCCTGGCCCTGACTCATTTTAAGGGACATACCATGGGTGGCTTCGGCGGATCCAATAAAAACATCGGCATCGGCTGCGCAGACGGCCGCATCGGGAAAAAAAGGATTCACACCGTAGAAGGATCCGACAACCAGTGGAGCATCGCCGAAGAAGAATTCATGGAGCGCATGACCGAATCCACCAAATCCGTCTTTGACCATTTCGGCGATAAGATTGTATACATCAACGTTCTTCGCAACATGTCCGTATCCTGCGACTGCGAAGGAGTGGCAGCAGAGCCGGTAGTCACCCCGAACATCGGCATCGTAGCCTCCACCGACATCCTGGCCGTAGACCAGGCCTCCGTAGATCTGGTATACGCCCTGAATGAGCATGATCATCACGCCCTGGTAGAGCGCATGGAGACCCGCCACGGCCTGCGCCAGCTCACCTACATGAAAGAGCTGGGGATGGGAAATGACCGGTATCATCTGCTTGACATCGACGAGAACGACAAGGAAATCAGCGTAAAAGAAGCGGTAAAGGATGTAAAGCCGTTCCACGCGGAATAAAATTCAAAAATTGCTTGAAAAAAAATAAAGGAAGCGGAAGCACCGTGTAATTGTCAGATGGACAATTTACGGTGCTTTTTTGCTCTACAGGAATTACTGTGCCACATTAAAACACGAAAGCCATGCTTCCGATAGAGCAAAAAAACCTCCGGGGGGATGCGCACTCTTTTTTATGAGAAGAGAAAAATGTTCCTTGACATACCTAGATTTCCTATGTAATATAAAAGCATAGAAAATCTAGGTATTATTTTGGAAACGAGAAAGCGGAAAAGGAGGAATTTCCCATGGACAAGAAAATGATGGCGGTCAGCACGTCCATGCTGGTGCTGAAGCTTCTGGAGGAGGGCGACCTGTACGGCTACCAGATGATCCGGCTTCTGGAAGAGCGGAGCGCTCGGGTCTTTTCCCTGAAGGAGGGAACCCTGTACCCGATTCTTCACAGCCTGGAGGAGCAGGGGGCGGTGGAGAGCTATGAGCAGTGCGCGGAAAATGGCCGGAAGCGGAAGTATTACCATCTGACGAAGGGCGGCGGAAAGTTATTGAAGTCCAAGCAGCAGGAATGGCAGGAGTACGAGCGGGCCGTCCGGAATGTGCTGAAGGGAGGCGTGGGCTTTGCGGGATAAGATGGATTTATTTTTGGAGACGGTGGATGAGCAGATTGCCTGCAGGCTCTGCCATGCGGAGATTAACGAGGAGCTGCGGGGGCACATTGAAGACAAGGCGGAGGACTACCGAGGATATGGGCTGTCGGAGGAAGAGGCGCTTGGCCGGGCCATCCGGGATATGGGCGAGCCGGATGTCATCGGGATGGAGTTAAACCGGCAGCATCGGATCCGGATGCCCTGGCCGCTGCTTGGAATTATCGGGCTTTTGCTGGTGATTGAATTGGGTGAACTGGTGGCGTTCGGGGGAAGTTGGAACAGTCTGTCGGATCTGGCTTACAGCCTTTCCGATGGAACCTGTTACATCTGGGGGCTTGGGCTCCTTCTGATGATGATGTATCAGGGTTATCCATTTTTGCTGAAACATGCGGGCGCAGTGGTGAAAACCATTGGAATTTTCTGCGGCGTGCTGGCAGCGGGCGGCTTTTGTCAGAGGCTGCTTGCAGGCTATGGCTCTGAAAATATGACGCTTTATCGGCTGTACAGCTCCGGTTTCCAGGTGCTGATTCTGGGACTTGGCGTCCCGGTGTCGGCAGTCTGGTTGTATCGAAGACGGGCGGGAGGCTGTCGAGCCATCGCGCTCCTTACCCTGGCGCAGGCCTTTTATCTGGCTGCCCTACGTCTGTCCCGGGGGTTCCGACCCGGCGGCTCCTGGATTCCGGTGCTGTGCCTGCTTCTGACCTGTCTGGGAATCGAGCTCTACATGGCGGTTAAAGGCTGGTTTGGCGGGTCTGCCGGAAAGGCCATCGCGGCGGCTATCTTTGGCTTTGCGGTACTCCTGACACTCTGGGCCGCGCCGGGAAGTCAGGCGCGGGAGCTCTGGAACCGCTGCATCCATCCGGAGGCCTACGCGGCTAACTCCACGGCCTGGGATGACAGTTATAATAACATGCTGATCCGGGAGCTTCTTAGCCGGGCGGAAAATTTTGGAGAGGTACAGCTTAGCAGAGAGGAACTTTTGAATTACGGCACCGGCGAATGGTATTATGGGAAAAATGGGGCCGGACACTGGAAGGATCAGCGCATCGGCGAGACGTCCGGGGAGGACAGCCCATTTTCCAGCTTCGCGGCCTACCGGGAATATCGGCTTCAGTTTCTGGAGCATCCGACGCTGGAAAAGATTCTCCCGGATAAATACCAGAGCAATTACCGGGCTGCCTGGTGGGTACTCCATTACGGACGCATTCCGGCCGCCGCGCTGATGCTGCTCAGTGTCAGCCTTCCGGCCGCCCTGCTCTTCCTGACCTTCCGTATCCGTAACCGCCTGGGCCGCACCATAGCCCTCTCCGGCAGCCTCCTCCTGACCCTGGAGACCGTCATCTACCTGATAGAAAACCGGGGTTACCAGTTCTGCCATTTCTCCAACCTCCCCTTCCTGGCCGAAGGCTGGAGCAGCATCACCATCACCGCGCTGGCGGCAGGAATGGTACTGTCCGTGTGGCGGTATGACCGGGTGGTGACGGAGAAGGAGAAAAATAAGAAGAAAGAGTGCGAGACCGTAGTGTCATAAAAACAGAGTCCCCTTGCAAGGCGTTTCACACACCCGGTAAGGGGACTTCCCATTTCTATTTCATATTCGCGAACCGTTCCACCGCCTTGGTGAAGCTCTCGATGGTCTTATCAGCGTCCCCATGCTGAATGCCGTCCCGGACGCAGTGCTGGATGTGGCCTTCCAGAATCACCTGACCGGCCTTGTGCAGGGCAGATTTGGCGGCGTTGATCTGGGAGAGAATGTCTTCACAGGGGATATCCTCGTCGATCATGCGGTCAATGGCCTGAACCTGGCCGATGATCTTTTTTAATCTGCGGTGCAGATTCTCTGAATCCATGCATTGTTTCATAAAATGATACCTCCCGGAAAATTCATATGTTAGCCCAATTATAAAAGGAATCCATGGAACTGTCAAGCGAGCCGAAAGGAGCCAAAAAGGAACAGGACAGATAAAAACCAAAGGAAAATGCAGGCTGGAATAGATAAAATCAACTGTACAGACATCGTTCCCTGCGTTATAATACAGCATAACAGCACTCTGCGTCTCAGGTTTGGAGCCGACGCAGAGCAGATGAAAAATGTTAGCGTATAGAAACGGTAACAGAAAAGGACGAGGAGCAAAATTATGTACAAGGAAGTCGCAAAATTAATATTATACCGGGATCTGGGAGAAAACAGCATCCTCCGGAAGCTGGCCGGTGTTTTCGAGGATTATGAAAAGGATAACTGCAGCGCGGCAGAGCTGACCACGCGGATCTACGAGCAGATGAAGGCGCTTCTGGATCTGTCTACCGTATACGGATTCGACGAGAATCTCTGGCACAATTACCTGACCTTTATTCTTCTGACCAACGAGAATTCCTTCAGTATGACCAGCGAGAAGGTGGGAGCCAACGACGGAACCGTGAACCATTTCGCAAAGGCAGATTTCAAGGTGTTCAAACACCTGTTTGACTTTGATTTTAGCGCCATTGAGCGGGATCTGGAGATTGACTGCTTCAGCACCGTCTGCCACTATAAGGCCATCGGCAAAAAAGAGCGGATGTACAATAAAAACGTCAGTGAAAAGGTACAGGCGGTGAGCCGTCAGATCGAGCAGGCAGAAGATGAAAATGAAATCTTCAAAATAATTACAGATTTTTACAAAGCCTACGGCGTAGGTATGTTCGGTCTGAATAAGGCCTTCCGCATCAAGGCGGTGACGAACGACGTGGAATTCCTGCCGGTCAACAATACAGAGCAGGTGCTTTTGAAGGACCTGGTAGGCTATGAAATTCAGAAGAAAAAGCTGGTTGATAATACAGAGGCCTTTGTAAAAGGTCTTCCGGCCAATAATGTACTGCTGTTCGGAGACGCCGGTACCGGCAAATCCACCAGCATCAAGGCCATTCTGAACGAGTATTACGATCAGGGCCTGCGTATGATTGAGATTTACAAGCATCAGTTCCAGGATCTGTCCAGCGTCATTGCCCAGATCAAGAACCGGAACTACCGCTTCATCATTTACATGGACGACCTTTCTTTCGAGGAGTTCGAGATCGAGTACAAGTTCCTGAAGGCGGTCATCGAGGGAGGTATGGAAACCAAGCCGGATAATGTGCTGATCTACGCCACCTCCAACCGCCGTCACCTGATCCGGGAGACCTGGGGCGACCGCAGCGACATGGAGCAGGACGAGGGCATGCACCGGTCCGACACCATGCAGGAGAAGCTGTCCCTGGTGGCCCGTTTTGGCGTGACCATCAATTTCTCCAAGCCTACCCAGAAGGAGTATTTCCAGATCGTCACGGAGCTGGCGAAGCGCTACCCGGAGATTACCCTGACCGACGCAGAGCTTTGCGCCGAGGCCAACAAGTGGGAGCTGAGCCACGGCGGTATCTCCGGCAGAACGGCCCAGCAGTTTATCAATTATCTGGCGGGAAAATCAGAGAACGCGTAAACCCAGAAGCGTAGATTGCGGAAATATAAGGACAGAAAAATAGGAGATATGTAGCAGGAGGTGCGAGTGTGCATCTCCTGTTTTTACGTGAACAACGAGTCAAAGTCCGTGCTTGCACGAGACCTTGACGGTGCTAAGCGCCAGTGGCGCTTGTTCAGCACTGACCGAAGTGGAACGTAGATGCCGCGATAACGAGTAAAATTCGCGAAGCGTATTTTATCTCGTTGTTACCGCCGTGCCAAGCGCTTCTCCGTCACATTCAGCCCCTGATACAGCCCCATAGCCAGCCCGCACAGGATGACGATGGACATCAGCACCAGATCCAGCTGAAACACCTGGCTGCCATAGATAATCAGATACCCAAGCCCCCGGCGGCTGCCGATAAATTCTCCGATGATGACGCCCACCAGGCAAAGTCCGATATTGACCTTCATGGTATTCAGAAAAATGGGGACGGAGCCGGGCAGCACCACCTTCCGGAGTACGTCGCGCCTATCGCCGCCCAGTGTGTAGATGAGCTTGATTTTTTCTGCGGAAATCTGCTGAAATCCGGTATACAGCGTCAGAATACTGCCAAAGACCGCCACGGAAATTCCGGCCACAATGATGGTCCGCATATTGGCGCCCAGCCAGACGATGAGAAGCGGGGCCAGGGCGGATTTGGGCAGACTGTTTAAGACCACCAGATAAGGCTCCAGAGTACGGGACAGCCCCGGCGACAGCCAGAGCAGCACGGCGGTCAGAAGACTTAAGAGAAAGACCAGAAGAAAGCTCACCAGCGTCTCCAGAAGCGTCACGCCCACATGGAGAAATATGGAGCCGTCCCGGCCCATGGAGAGAAAAGTGTGGATCACCCGGGTGGGACTGCTGAAAATAAAGGCGTCGATGAGGTGCATCCTCGTGCTGGCCTCCCACAAAACCAGAAAGCCAAGGAAAATGAGAAGCCTTGCCAGCCGCACCCGGTTCCGGAGCCGGGTTTGCTTTTTCAGAAAATTTTGCTGGGCCAGGGAGCAATTTGCAAGATCAGGCATGGTCGTTCAGCTCCTTCCAGATGGTGTTGAAATAATCCTTGAATTCCGGCGCGCTGCGGGAACGCATGGGCGTGCGGTTAGCCAAATCAAACTTGACAGACACCCGTTTCCGGATGCGCCCGGGCCGCGCCGAGAGCACCAGTACCTCGTCGGCCATACTGATGGCCTCCGACAGATCGTGGGTCACAAGAATCGCCGTCTTCTCCTCCTTTTTAATAATCTCATAGATATCATCGCAGACCGTCAGCCGGGTCTGATAATCCAGCGCTGAAAATGGTTCGTCGAGAAGCAGCAGGTCGGGCTCCAGAGCCAGAGTGCGGATCAGCGCTGCCCTTTGCCGCATGCCGCCGGAGAGCTGGGAGGGACGGGCGTTCCGAAAGCCGGACAGACCGTAGGAGTCCAGCATGTGATCGACTTTTTGAAGCTTTTCGGGCGTTTTCTGATGCTGGATTTCCAGGCCCAGCAGCACATTGGTGTAGACGGTGCGCCACTCAAAAAGATGGTCTCTCTGGAGCATGTAACCAATGTTGGCCCGGGCTTCCCGGACCGGCAGGCCGTGGAGCAGGATACGGCCCTCCTCCGGCAGAAGGAGGCCGGAGATCAGGGAAAGCAGCGTGGATTTTCCACAGCCGCTTGGCCCCACAATAGCCAGAAAATGGCCGGCTTCCAGGGTAAAAGAAATATCGGAAAGAGCCGGAGTTTCGCCCTCCGCCTGATGGTAGGCGAAGCCGACATGCTCCAGCGTAAGCAGCGGATTCATAGGCAAGCCTCCTGATACTATATAGTTAGTTTATGGAAAAATAAAGAAGGGTGTGACTGAAACAAGAAAGAACCATTTACATCATGGTTGATCAAAGTTCAACCATGATGCAAATATGATGCAGATATGATACACTCTATCATATAGAAGGAGAGAGTAAAATGCTGCAAATCTTAGTGGTGGAGGACGAACACTCCATTTCCAATCTGATAAAGTTCAACCTGACCAGGGCCGGTTACGCCTGCGACTGCGCCTACGATGGGCTGGCGGCGGTGGATATGCTGGATAAAAAGCCCTACGACCTGGTACTTCTGGATATTATGCTGCCGGGCGCAGACGGCTACGAGATCATGGATTATATCGCGCCCCTGGAGATTCCGGTGATTTTTCTGACGGCGAAAGCGAGCGTGGCGGATCGGGTGAAGGGACTCCGCATGGGGGCGGACGATTACCTGACCAAGCCCTTTGAAATCATCGAGCTTCTGGCCCGGGTGGAATCGGTGCTGCGGCGCTACCATAAGACGGAACAGGTGCTGACTGAGGGCGACCTGGTTATCGATACGGCCTCCCGGACGGTCACAAAGAAGGGCGAGACCATCAGCCTTACGAAAAAGGAATTTGACCTTCTCCTGCTCTTTGTGCGCAATAAAAATATCGCCCTTTACCGGGAGACCATCTACGAGCGCATTTGGGGCGGCGAATACATGGGCGACAGCCGGACGGTGGATCTGCATGTGCAGCGGATGCGGAAAAAAGCGGGCCTGGAGGAGCAGATTCAGACCGTGTACAGAGTAGGATACCGCTATTGCCCGTAATCAGTACGGGGAATCAAGCTATCTGCGGCAACTGGTTCAGAATATAGACTGTTCGGAGGCAGAACGCAGAGTATAAAAATGAAAAGAGGATAACGGATGAAATTTTCCTGGAAAATCAGTATTTCCATGCTGGTCATCAGCATGCTGGTGATGGGACTGGGCGGCTATGCACTTTTAGGCACCCTGTTTTCGTCGTCCTGGCAGCGGGAGACCCGGAACGCGGCGGAGGAAAACAGGATGCTGGCCTATTCCTTCGTGGCCTACTGGAATACCACGGTACAGGAATGGCAGAATTTTACAGATAAAGAAATTCAGAAAACAGCGGAGGCCATGTCCCAGGGAATGACGGACAGCGGCCTGACCTTCCGCATCTATGACGGGGATGGCCAGCCTCTCTACATGGAAAAACAAATCCCCTACGATCAGGAGAAGGAAAAAGACATCCAAAAGCTTATCAAAGCCGCATCCGGGGAAACCCGCGCCCGGGAGCTTCGCGAGGAAAACGGCACATACGAGCTGGCTACCATGAGCCGGATTTTGCTGGGAGAAAAGCGTGTCATTTACCTGGAAAGCGACCGGGATGTGACGGCTCTTTTTAACGACCGAACGGAACAGTACCGGATTTACCGCCGGTGGATGCTGGTGGTTTTGCTTTTAGAGCTTCCAGTGTGCTATCTGATGACCGTATGGCTTCTGAAGCCCCTGCGCCGTCTCTCCCGGGCCGCCCGCCGCATCGCCAACGGCAATATGGAGGTCCGGGCCAAAGTGGAGTCCGATGACGAGGTAGGCGAGCTGACCCGGGATTTCAATCAGATGGCCGACCACCTGGAGCAGCAGTTTACGGAGCTTCAGGATACGGCCAGACGGCAGGAGGACTTCATCGGCAGCTTCGCCCATGAGCTGAAGACGCCCCTGACCTCCATGATTGGCTACGCGGATATGCTGCGGAGCCGGGAGATGACGGAAGAGGAACGGATGGACGCGGCCAATTATATTTTTAAAGAAGGAAAGCGGCTGGAGGCCCTGTCCTTTAAGCTTCTGGAGCTGATGGTACTCCGCCATCAGGAGCTTGTGAAAAGACGCGTGTCCACCGAGTGGCTGGCGGAGGAAATCCGGGGGATCCTGGAGCCTGCCCTGGAAAAGCAGGAGATCCGTCTTTGGGTGTCGGTAGAGAACAGGCAGGTGGAGCTGGAGCCGGATCTGATGAAAACGGTGCTGATGAATCTTCTGGACAATGGCCGGAAGGCCATGGAGGGCAGCGGCCGGGAAAAGAGGCTGACGCTGCTGGGGCGTCCGGAGCAGGGAGGCTATGCCTTTTATGTGTGCGACAAGGGAAAGGGCATGCCGGAGGCAGAGCTTAGCCGGATCACGGAGGCCTTTTATATGGTAGATAAATCCCGCTCCCGGAAGCAGGGCGGAGCGGGTCTGGGACTGTCCATCTGTGCGGAAATCGTAAAGCGTCATGAGGGCAGACTGGATTTTCAGAGCGAGGAAGGAAAAGGAACTCTGGTAAGGGTATGGCTGCCGGAACAGGCCGGGGAGGAGGAAGCATGAGAAGAAAAAACTGCAGATCCCGCAAAAGCTGGCTTCTGGCCGTGGGAGCGCTGCTTCTGGCGGCGTCCGTGGGCTTTGGCGTTCCCCTGCTTTTAAGAAAATGGCAGGACGACAGGCGTCTGTCTGTGGTGGAGACGGAGGAAGCGTCGGAGGTGCGGATTACGTCCCAGACAGAGCTTAGCATGGTAGAAAAGGCGGAGCTGTTTCTGAGCGCCGACGCGAGTACCACCGTATTGGAAAAAGGGAAAAATTACGACGTGGCAGGAAGCCTTGCGAAAGCGGAGGAAGAGCTTGCCACCTTATGTGAAATGGGCGTACTGGACGAAACCTTCCGCACAGCCGAAATGACAGAACAGGACGCAGAGCAGAGTGCGGATCCGATTTTCTATATCGACCCCAGCGGGGAAAAATCCATGATTATTTGGATGCTGAATTTCCAAATCGACACGGAGTGGGACAGGTGGATCCTGGAAGCCGCCCTGGATGACGAGACCGGTAAGCTTCTGGAGCTGGGCATTCAGGAGTGGAACGAGGGGTATGGGAATGGAATCCGTTCCGGCGCGGCGGCGACCGATTCGGACATGACGGATTCGGACGTAACGGATTCGGATGTGACAGATTGGGCTCAAAAATTCGGCTCCTATCTGGGCCTGACAACAGAGCGCGTTACGCAGAGTTGGGAACTGGCAGATACCATACTTTCCGATGGAGATAAGACGGACTATGACAATCAGGTGCGCCTTTACGAAAAGAAGGGCTATACCGAAGAAGACGCCAGAAGGCTGGTAAGCGAAGAATGGGGTATCAGCGATATGAATCCGGACGGTTCCCGGACGGCGCAGGTTGTTTACCGTGAGAGCGACAAGGGAGAAGTCAATTACTATCTCCGCCTCGGTTCCCTGAGTCTTGCCATTTATTTTGCCCTATAGCGCAAACTTCCTTGAAAAATGTCGATATCTATGCTATTTTTAAAGATAACATTAGTAGAAAGAAACGACAAAAAGGAGAAAAACCATGAATTTCCTGGAAGAAAGAATTTTAAAAGACGGCATCGTAAAAGAAGGCAACGTCCTGAAAGTAGACAGCTTTCTGAATCATCAGATGGACATCAACCTGTTCAAGCAGATGGGCGAGGAGTTCAAAAAGCGCTTCGCGGACAAGAATATCAATAAAATCATGACCATTGAAGCCTCCGGTATCGGCATCGCCTGTGTGGTAGCCAGCTACTTCGACGTGCCGGTGGTATTTGCCAAAAAGAGCCAGAGCATCAACATCGACGGGGACGTCTATGTGGCGGAGGTAGAATCCTTCACTCACAAGAACAAAAATCAGGTCATCGTATCCAAGCGTTTCTTAGGGCCGGAGGATCACGTGCTGATCATCGACGACTTTCTGGCAAATGGCTGCGCGCTGCAGGGCCTGATTTCCATCGTGGCACAGGCAGGCGGCACCGTGGAAGGTATCGGAATCGCTGTAGAAAAGGGCTTCCAGTCCGGCGGACGGATGATCCGGAACCTTGGCTATCAGCTGGAGTCCCTGGCCATCGTAGAGAGCATGGACGCAGCGACCGGAAACGTGAAATTCCGCGATCAGAGTGAAGTGGAATAAAGATTGGATTAGAAGAAAAACTATGAGTGAAAAAATCGTATTCTGTAAGGGCGGCGGCTGTACAGCAAAGCTGGGAGCCGGCGTTTTAAGCCATGTCCTGGAAAAGCTGCCCAGGGGGCCGGAGAATCCGGATCTTCTGGTGGGCTACGACAGCAAGGACGACGCGGCGGTTTACCGCATCAGCGACGACACAGCGGTGGTCCAGACCCTGGATTTTTTTCCGCCGATGGTGGACGACCCCTATACTTTCGGGAAAATAGCGGCAGCCAACGCCTTAAGCGATATCTACGCCATGGGTGGCGACGTGAAAACCGCGCTGAATATCGTCTGCTTTCCGGAGTCTGCGGATCTGAATATCCTGGGAGAAATCATGCGGGGCGGATCGGAAAAGGTGCTGGAGGCCGGAGGCATCCTGGCGGGAGGCCATTCTATCAACGATACGGATGTAAAATATGGTCTGTCAGTCATGGGTCTGGTACACCCGGATCGCATCTGGTCCAACAATGGCGGACGTCCCGGCGACAGGCTGATTTTCACGAAAAAGCTGGGCGTCGGTATCGTCTGCACGGCGAACCGGGTGGGCGAGGCTTCCGAAGAGGCGATGGCGGAGGCGATTGCGTCCATGACTACGCTGAATAAAACAGCCTCTGAGATAGGAAGAAACTACGAGATTCACGCCTGTACTGATGTGACGGGCTTTGGTTTTCTGGGCCATCTCCATGAGATGATGGACGGAAAGCTGTCCTGTCGGATACAGGCGGAGAAGGTGCCGCGCATCGAGGAAGCGCTGCATCATGCAGAGGAATTTCTGTTGACGGCGGCCGGACAGAAGAACCGAAACCATGTAGAAAAATATGTAAAATTCAAAGACATCCCATTTGCCATGGAGGAACTGCTTTTTGATCCGCAGACCTCCGGCGGTCTGCTGATGGCGGTAGGCGCGGACGAGGCAGAGGATCTGAGAAATGAGCTTCGCGCGGCGGGGCTTCCGGCAGAGATCATGGGCGAGATTATGGAGCGCACGGAGCCGGAGATTCTGGTAGTCGAAGGAGACTCATAGGTAATTATTTATAAAGAAGGAAGTTGTTTTTATAGAAAGAAATTTTCATAAAAATAAGAAAGGAACAGGAGGGAAAGAAACATGATTCAGGTAAACGCACTGGGCGACGCCTGCCCGATTCCCGTAGTGAAGACCAAAAACGCCATTAAAGAGCTGGGCGGAAGCGGCGTGGTGGAGACGCTGGTAGACAATGAGATTGCAGTTCAGAACCTGACCAAGATGGCCAATCAGAAGGGCTACAAGGTCAGCTCCAAAAAGCTTTCGGACAGACAGTATCAGGTAACCATGGAGATTGGCGAAAACGCAGCAGATAAGCAGACTGCGCCGACGGAAGCGGAGTCAGAAACCTGTATTTCCGACGCCAGGGAAAATACGGTGGTCGTGATATCCTCCGCCACCATGGGCGAGGGAGATCCAGAACTTGGACGGCTTCTGATGAAAGGGTACATCTATGCGCTGACACAGCTGGATACCCTGCCGAAGACCCTGCTCTTTTACAATGGAGGCGCCGCTCTCACCTGCGAGGGGTCCGCGTCCCTGGAGGATTTGAAGTCCCTGGAGGCTCAGGGCGTACAGATTCTCACCTGCGGCACCTGCCTGAACCATTACGGGCTGACAGACAGCTTAAAGGTGGGCGAGGTCACCAATATGTACGTCATCGCCGAGACCATGGCGGGCGCGGCGAAAATCGTTAAGCCATGATTTATCTGGATAACGGGGCGACCACCCTGCAAAAGCCGGAGTGCGTAAGGGAGGCCCTTCTGGAAGCCATGGCTTCCATGGGAAATTCCGGAAGGGGCGTCCATGACGCGTCCCTTTACGCGGGACGAACCATCTACCGGGCCAGAGAAAGCCTGGCAGAGCTTCTGGGCGCGGCGGCTCCGGAGCAGGTGGTCTTTACAGCCAATGCCACCGAGAGCCTGAACCTGGCGCTTGGCGGCCTGTTCGGGCCGGGAGATCATGTGATTACCACCGTCTGCGAGCACAATTCCGTGCTGCGGCCCCTGTACCGGCTGCAGGGCGTGGAGCTGTCGGTGCTTCCTGTAAAGGCGGAAGCCGGGGAGGAGCGGCAGGCAGGCATCCTGGCTTACGATGAGTTGGAATCCCTGCTCCGTCCGAACACAAAAGCCCTGATCATCACCCACGCCTCCAATCTGACCGGCAACATCACCGATCTGGAGCAGGCGGCAGCCTTCGCAAAAAAGCACAGCCTTTTGCTTATCGTAGACGCTGCGCAGACGGCGGGCGCAGTCCCCATGGATATGGAACGTATGGGGATCGACGTCCTGTGCTTCACGGGACATAAGGGACTTTACGGCCCCCAGGGAACCGGGGGCGTCTGCGTCCGTCCCGGTCTTTCGATCCGGCCGCTGAAGGTGGGCGGAAGCGGAATTCACAGCTTCGACCGGGAGCATCCGTCGGAGATGCCGGCGGCGCTGGAGGCGGGCACCCTGAACGGCCATGGAATCGCGGGCCTGGGCGCGGCGGCCCGTTGGCTTCTGGAGACCGGCGTGGAGCAGATTCGCGCCCGGGAGCAGGCGCTTCTTCGGCGGTTCGTGGACGGCGTGAAGGAGGTGGAGGGCGTAACCCTCTACGGAAATCCGGATCTGGATCGTCGGACGGGAATCCAGTCCCTGAATATCCGGGATTACGATTCTGCACGGGTGGCGGACTGGCTCTATGAGGATTACGGGATCGCCGTCCGGGGAGGAGCCCACTGCGCGCCGCTCATGCATGAGGCGCTGGGAACCCGGGAGCAGGGGGCGGTCCGTTTCAGCTTTTCTTATTTCAATACGGAGGCAGAGGCAGACGAGGCGGCGGCAGCCGTCCGGGAGCTGGCGGAGGAGTAAGACAATGCGAAAAAAAACAGAAGCGCTGGTGATCTCCTTCGGAACCACCACCGAGGCCATGAAAATGGAACGGCACTGTGAAAAGGAGGGGCTTCCCGGCAGACTGATTCCCATTCCCCGGGAGATTACCGCAGGCTGCGGGATGGCCTGGAAGGCGAAGCCCACAGAGAAGGAGCTGCTGCAGCAGGCGATGCTTGGGGCAGCTATCCGGTGGGAGGGTATGTATACCCTGGAACTATGAAAAATATGTAAGAATTTATCTATTGCAAATGAGGAGAAACGTGTATGAATGAAGCAGAAAACAAGAAAGCAGCCTATGATTTTTATGGCAAAATGCCTTTTCGAAAAGCATTTCCCCTGGGACTCCAGCACGTGCTGGCCATGTTCGTGGGAAATCTGACCCCGATTCTGATTATCACAGGAGCCTGCGGAATCGGCTCCGGTACGGAATTTGCGGAGGTGCAGGTAGCGCTTCTGCAGAACGCCATGCTGGTGGCGGGAATTGTAACCCTGATTCAGCTGTACGCCATCGGTCCGGTGGGCGGAAAGGTGCCGATTATCATGGGTACCAGCTCCGGCTTTATCGGCGTATTCAACAGCGTGGCAGGCGTCATGGGCGGCGGTATCCTGGCGTACGGCGCGATTCTGGGAGCTTCCCTGATTGGCGGCCTTTTTGAGACGGTTCTGGGCTTTATGCTGAAGCCCCTGCGCCGCTTCTTCCCGGCAGTTGTGACCGGTACCGTGGTGCTTTCCATCGGTCTGTCCCTGATTTCCGTAGGTGTGGGATCCTTTGGCGGCGGAAGTTCCGCGAAGGATTACGGCTCCATGGAAAACCTGCTCCTGGGAACCCTGGTGCTGGTGGTCATCATTGCGCTGAAGCATGGTACCAAGGGAATGACCAGTGTTTCTTCGATTCTGATTGGAATTATTGTAGGCTATATTGTGGCGGCGATCATGGCGCTGGTTCTGCCCACCACCGGAGTAACCGCGGAGGGCGTGGAGTATACCAAGGCATGGGTTCTGAACTGGGACAAGGTAGCCCAGGCAAAATGGTTCGCGGTTCCGGCCCTGATGCCGGTGAAGCTGGTCTTCGACCCCAGAGCCATTGTTCCGGTGCTGATTATGTTCGTGGTAACCGCGGTGGAAACCGTAGGAGATATCTCCGGCGTCATTGAGGGCGGTATGGATCGGGAGGCAACCGATTCCGAGCTGTCCGGCGGCGTAGTCTGCGACGGCGTGGGATCCTCCCTGGCTTCCCTGTTCGGCGTGCTTCCGAACACCTCCTTCAGCCAGAACGTAGGTCTGGTCACCATGACCAAGGTGGTAAACCGGTTTGCCCTGGCGACCGGAGCCGTGTTCCTGATTCTCTGCGGCCTGTTCCCCAAGCTGTCCGCACTGATTTCCATTATGCCCCAGAGCGTTCTGGGCGGCGCGGCAGTTATGATGTTCTCCTCCATCGTTGTCAGCGGTATCGGCCTGATTACCAAGGAGAAAATGACCGTCCGCAACACGACGATTGTATCTGTAGCACTGGGTTTGGGCTATGGTCTGGGCGCCAACAGCGGCGTGCTGGCAGGACTGCCCCAGAGCGTACAGCTCATCTTCGGCGGATCCGGTATCGTACCGGCTGCCCTGGTAGCGATTATCCTGAATATTGTTCTCCCAAAGGAGGAATAGCATGATAAAAATAAGAGAATTGGTAAAGGTGGAAAGTCTGGAGGAGGCCTGGGAGCTGAACCAGAAGCGCACCAACAAGATCCTGGGCGGTATGCTGTGGCTCCGCCTGGGCAACCGGAACGTGCAGAAGGCCATCGATCTGTCAGGCCTGGGGCTTGACGAGATCGAGGAGACGGAGGAAGCATTTTCCATCGGCTGTATGGCGACCTTACGTCAGATCGAGCTGCATGAGGGACTGAACGCCCTGTGCGAGGGACTGCTGCATGACGCGGTCTGCGATATCGTGGGCACCCAGTTCCGGAACCTGGCTACGGTAGGCGGCAGCATCTTCGGACGCTTCGGCTTCTCTGATGTAATGACGGCGTTTCTGGCCCTGGATTCCTACGTGGAGCTCTATAAGGGCGGCGTTGTCCCAATGTCAGAATTTGTAAAAATGAAACGTGACAATGACATTCTGGTGCGGGTTATTGTAAAGAAATGTCCGGGTCATTTTGTGTATCTGTCCCACCGGAACACACGGACCGATTTTCCGGTGCTGACCGTGGCCGTATCCGACTGCGGCGGCGTAAAGAAGGCCGTGATCGGCGCAAGACCGGGTATCGCGAAGCTGTATGAGATTGAGCGTATGGACAAGGAGACGGCAGAGCGTCTGGCAGGTGAAACCTCGTTCCAGAGCAATATGCGCGCCTCCGAGG
>ERZ827088.3157-NODE-3157-length-15759-cov-2.444345_pt1 | contig 15759 bp, 15 predicted proteins | sample MGYA00519922_ERZ827088 | MGnify/ENA primary metagenome ERZ827088 (study PRJEB31778, sample SAMEA3449254) | human gut metagenome | biome: human gut; feature: human-associated habitat; material: faeces | place: United Kingdom | collected 2010/2012 ... | reverse complement strand
AGGCGCTGCCGTGGATACCCTGTCCGATGGCACACTGTATGAGCTGCGTGTGAGCATCGCAGACGGCGGTGCGCTTGATCTGAGCGAGGCGGAAAAGGAGATCAAAATTTCCGTTGTGTTTGCAAAGTAAGGCTCAATCATAACCACCGGCACTGAGCTGGTTGTTTTCTTGATACAAAAAGGCTCCGGCGCCAAAAACGCCGGAGCCTTTCTTCAAATTTGCGTCTTAAAATTGCGAATCAATCCTGCAAGTAGGAATATCGAAGGATGAAAAAACGCGGCATTTGCCTGTTGCCCGATGCGTGCTATCTCTCTGAGCTCAATGTTCCCGGCAAACCGAACCGGACAAACCTTGGAGAATGTGCTGCAATACAAAGATTTCTTTCCACACATCCAAACGAGAATGTACGACCTGATCGACTTTTCTCTGCGCAAGTGCGTTCAGGAAAAAATCATGATGCGCACCTGCAAAGAGGTCGGCGCGATGCGGCAGTACCTGCAAAGTCACGCGCAGGACGAACTGCTGAAAATCTATCGCCGCGAGTATAAACGCCGCTTCGCGTGGATTCGCGCGGGAAAGATCTCGCAGGAAGCGTTCTGCGCGTGGAGCAAGGATGCGCAGAAGGAAAAGGAGAAGTGCAAGAACGGCGAGATCGATCAAAAGGAATTTACAAAGTGGCTGAAGCAGTAATACCGATGTAGAAAGCCGCCCACGCTGAACTGAGGTGCCACCAAGAGGATAGATAATAATTATAAGCGCAATTGTTCCAGCAGTCAAAGGGGCTTGCTGTCTGTGAATCACAGGCGGCAAGCCCTTCCATTTTGCTTTCATCCTACGGTTGCTGTAGTAATCTGGATATTCAACGCGGTCCTGTCCAAAGCGTTTCGCGGATTGAAATCCCGGTAGATACAGCAGTTTGTCTTTGCGTAAGCCAACGTAATTTTTCATCGCGGCATTGCAGCAGACGTAGCTGCTACTTCGTTTGGCGCATGGTGATCGGGAAGTTCATGACGTTACTGTTTCACAGAACAACAGAAAATTTCCCCCAATTTTGCGAGAGACTATTGCAGTTCCAATCGATAGGTTCCGACAATCAATTCTTTTGTATAATGCACAAACGCACCGGTTTCATCTGTAACGCATTCGCGCAGCAGCAATACCTGTGACTGCCGTTTGGATGTCTGCAGCAATTCTGCCTCCTCGCTGGTGATAGACGCAAGCTCAATGCTCTTTTTTGCGTTCAGAGTCAGGACATTGTATTCCTGTCGAAGAATTTCATAGACTGATTCTTTCTCGAGGTCATGAACCAGGAGTCCGACAAAGCGCTCGCTGTACCATGACATTTCAATCAGAAACGGATTGCCTTCTACAAATCGCAGGCGCTTGATGTATACGATTTTGCTGTCCGGCGGCAGCTGAAACTGCTGCCTTTCGTGTTCCGTTGCCTGCATGATCGACGCTTGAAGCAGTTTGGAGGTCATGCTCATGCCGTGCTCTTTTACGACGGAGGTAAAGCTGGGATTGTTCCGGGGCTTTTCCTCCAGCGGGCGCTGCTGCACATAGGTTCCTTTTCCTTGCCGGCTGTACACCAGTCCGAGTGCTTCCAACTCACGAATTGCTTTTCTGGCAGTTACACGGCTGACGGAGAACTGACTGCAGAGTTCACTTTCCGATGGAAGCTTTCTTCCGGGCTTAAGAACCTCATCGCGGATCTGCGCCGCAAAATAATCGGCAATTTGTCTGTAATAGGGATTGGATGATTCGTGATCCAGCATCAACGACGATCTCCTTTTCAAGAACTGCTTGTGACAAAGTTACATCACATATTTTACAGATATAATAATACAAGCGAAAATAGCTGTCAACAAACAAATGCATCACTTAACATTTTATCTAATGATTTTCGACATAATTCGTTTAAAATTCACATATTATACAAAAGTTTTTTGTGAACGATGCCGTATTTACATTACTTGCATTTACATGTATTATCTTATTATAAAATAAGACGGAGGCAAGCAAACATGCAGGGAAAATACGTGATTGCTTATGATCTCGGAACCGGCGGACTCAAGGCGTCTTTGCATGACGCTTCCGGAACAACGCTTGCGTTCCTGGTCTGTGAGTATCCGACCCTTTATTACAAGGAAGTATTTCACGAGCAGCGTCCCGAGGACTGGTGGCAGGCAATCTGCCGCAGCACACGGCTGCTGCTTGACAAGGTAAAAGAGCAGAATATTTGCAAAGAGCAGATTTGCGCGCTTGCCATCTCCGGGCACAGTCTTGTCGGAATTCCCATGGACCGGGAAGGGCGTCCGCTTGTCGGGCAAGTGCCGATCTGGTCTGATGGCAGAGCCAAAGAACAGGCGCGGCGTTTTTTTGAAACGCATGACTACAACGCATGGTATGAAACAACCGGCAACGGTGATCCGCCTGCCTGTTATACGCTCTTCAAGATCATGTGGATGCGCGAAAACCAGCCGGAAATATACGAAAAGACAGCCTATATTCTGGGCTCCAAGGATTATATCAATTTCCGACTGACCGGTGCTGCCGGAACGGACTATTCCTATGCTTCCGGAACCGGTGCGTTTGACTTGCGCCGGATGTGCTATGTGGATGCTTATATCCGGGACGCCGGTCTGCGGCGGGAGCTGTTTCTGGAGCCCGGGCAATCGCATGAGCTGCTCGGGCGCGTAACGGTGCAGGCGGCGACAGAGATCGGGCTGTGTCCCGGAACATTGGTCGCGCGCGGCGGTGTGGACAATGCCTGCATGGCACTCGGCTCTTGCGGACTCGGCGATGATCGGGTGTATATGTCGCTTGGTTCATGCGCTTGGATATCCGCAACAACCAGACAGCCTGTCCTGGATTCGGCGCTGCATCCGTTTGTATTTGCGCACGTGGAAAAGGGCTGGTATTGCAGCGCCGTTTCTATTTTGTCGGCATGTACCAGCCTGAGCTGGGCAAAGGAAATGCTATGCAGAGATTTTTCTGCGCAGACGGATGCTTATCAGCGCTTGGACGCGCTTGCCGCAGAGGCGCCAATCGGCGCAAACGGGGTCCTGTTCAACCCGAGCCTTGCAGGAGGCGGAACACATCGCGGCAGTCCGGAGCTTCGGGGTGCATTTCTGGGGATTCGGCTCGGAAGCCGCAGAGAGGATCTTCTGCGCGCGGTGCTGGAAGGCATCGCACTGGATCTTTCCGAGATATGGGAAAGCTTTTCCAGCCACATTCATATGCCGGACGCACTGCTTATTACCGGCGGCGGGGGCAAAAGTGCACTGTGGCGGGAGATTTTTGCCGGAATATTCGGAATTAAAATCAAGAAGGGCTCGATCGGGCAGAATGCGGCATCCTTTGGCGCCGCGGCGATTGCGCTTCGATGTGCGGGATTGTGGGAGGATTATACGCCGATCAACAGACAATGCAGCGGCGGTGCTCTGACAGAACCGGCAGCGGAGCATGAGACTGCCTATCGGCTTCTGCGTCAGCGTTACCGTGCCGCACGACGGGCGCTGGAAAGCTTTACGCAGGAAAATCAGAATATACCATCCATGTGAATGATATATAATTTTTTATTTCTGGAGGCACATTATGGAAGAAATCAGAAAAGATGTACTGAACCTGAAGGACATTGCTTATATGATGGACCCGAGCGTTCTGAAACTGGACAGCTGTCTGGAAGATGTTGAGGCAATGATTGCCGACTGCCGGAAATACAGCTTCGGAACCTGCTTTGCATGGCCCTGCTATTACGAAAGAATGTACGAGCTGCTGAAAGGCGCAGATACCAAGCTCGGCGTGTCGCTGGCGTTCCCGTCCGGTCAGGAATCGACCTATATCAAGCAGGTTCAGGCAGAACTCTTTATGAAGTATGAGCCGGCAGAGGTTGACATGGTAATGAATATCGGTCTTCTGAAGTCCGGCAAGTTTGACGCATGCGTCGAGGATATCCGCGCTGTGCGTGAACTCACGAAAGGGACGTCTTTGAAGGTAATCATTGAGGCAATGCTGCTTTCTGACGAAGAAATCCGCACGGCGTGCAAGCTCGTCGGAGAGGGCGGCGCCAATTATGTCAAGACCGGCACAGGCTTCTCCGTCGGAAACCCGACGACGCTGCATCATGTGAAGGTCATCAAGGATACCATCGGAGACAATTTGAAGCTGAAGGTTGCCGGCGGCGTCAGAGATCTGGACACCATGCTGAAAATGTACAAGCTGGGCGCCTGCCGCTTCGGCATCGGCTATTCGTCTGCGCTGAAAATTTTCAAGCAGGCTGCTGACCTCGGAAAGGACATTCGTCTGGAAGACGTCGTGGTCGAGTGAATAATTGCGGCGGGAAAGGAACGCGCATATGACAGAAAACTATTTACTGGAAGTTAAAAATGTTTCCAAGTCTTTTGGCGTTGTCAAAGCCCTCAACCGCATTGATTTCAACGTTCGTCCCAATGAGATTCACGCGCTCTGCGGAGAAAACGGTGCGGGGAAATCAACGCTTATGAATATTCTCAGCGGTGTTTATCCGTATGGGAGCTATGGCGGAGAGGTTTATTACGACGGAGAACTCTGCAAATTCCGGAATGTCCGTGAGAGCGAAAAGAAAAATATCGCAATCATTCATCAGCATCTGGCTCTTTTCCCTGCGCTTTCCATTGCAGAGAATATCTTTCTCGGAAATGAAAATGCAAAGAACAGCGTCATCGACTGGAAGCTGACCATCCGCCGGGCAGCCGAGCTGATGGAGCGTGTCGGTCTGCATGAAAATCCGGAGACAAAAATCCGAGACCTCGGTGTCGGAAAACAGCAGTTGGTTGAAATCTGCAAGGCAATTTCCAAGAATGTCAGACTTCTGATTCTGGACGAGCCGACGGCGGCTTTGAACGACGAGGAAAGCGCGCTGCTGCTGGAACTGATGCGGAAGTTCAGGCAGGAAGGCATCAGCTGCATTTTCATCACGCACAAGCTGCATGAAATTACGGCAGTCGCCGACCGCATCACTATTATCCGGGATGGAGAGACCATTGAAACACTTAGTATGCATGGCGATCAGGTAAACGAAGACCGCATTATCAAGGGAATGGTTGGGCGCGAGATGAAAAACCGTTTCCCTGCCCGGGAAAACCATGTGGCGGAAAAGTGCTTTGAGGTCCGGAACTGGACGGTCTATCAGCCGACAGACGAGACGCGTAAACGGATTGACAATGTTTCGTTCTATGCCAAAAAGGGAGAGGTGCTCGGAATTGCCGGGCTGATGGGCGCTGGACGGACGGAGCTTGCCATGAGCATCTTTGGCAGAAGCTACGGCACAAAAATATCCGGCACGCTCATCAAGGATGGCAAGGAGATCACCTGTCCGACCGTTGCGCAGGCCATTGCCAACAGCATTGGCTATGTTTCGGAGGATCGGCACCGCTATGGCTGCATCGGCGGACAGTCTATCAAAGATAACATTACACTGACCAGCTTATCCAAGTTCAGAAAGGGACTTACCATCAACGAATTTGAGGAGGTCCGCGCAGCGAAGCATTACAAGGATGTTCTGCATATCAAGGCTTACAATGTCGAACAGCCGGTGGCCAACCTTTCCGGCGGCAATCAGCAGAAGGTCATTTTCGGAAAGTGGGCGCTGGCAGACTCCGATATTCTGTTTCTGGACGAGCCGACGCGCGGCATCGACGTCGGCGCGAAGTATGAAATCTATGAGCAGATTGGAAAGATCGTTGCGGAAGGGAAAACGGCAATTGTCATTTCATCGGACATGACGGAGCTGATCGGTCTTTGCGACCGTGTCTATGTGATGAACGAAGGAAGGATGGTCGGTGAGCTGAGCGGCGAACAAATCACACAGGAAAATATTATGCGCTGCATCATCAGTAATGCGGTGAGAGGAGAGGCAGAATGAAACAATTACGGCAATACTTATCGGGCAACATGCGGCAGTACGGCATGGTTATTGCATTGACCGTCATTACGCTCCTGTTCGGAATTCTGACGGATGGTAATATTTTCAATGCAATGAATGTCTCTAACCTGATTCTGCAGAACAGCTACCTGATTTTGCTTTCGGTCGGTATGTTCTTCTGTATTCTGACCGGTAACGTCGACCTGTCTGTCGGCTCGGTTCTTGCATTCTGCGGCTCGATTCTGGGCGTTCTCATCGTAAAATGCGGGCTGAATCCGTGGCTTTCGACGATTCTGGTTCTGGCGCTCGGCGTAACCATCGGCGTGATTCAGGGCGTTTTCATTGCGTATCTGAACGTCCCGCCATTCATTGTTACGCTGGCAGGCGAGCTGATGTTCCGCGGACTGACGCTCGTGATTCTGGCAGGGCATTCAATTTCGCCGTTCCCTGCAGATTTTCAGTACATTGCATCCGGCTTTGTGGCGGAACAGCTGAAAGCGGGACCTGTGAACATTCTCGCTGTGATCTGCGCAGTCTGCGCGTTTGCTGCAATCATCTGGATTCAGATTGCAGATCGCCGGCAGAGAATCGGTTACGGCTTTGCGGCAGAACCGATTGCGTTTACGATCATTAAAAATGTTCTGATTTTTATTGTAGCCGGCTTCATTTTCTATAAAATGGCGACGTATCGCGGCATTCCGCTGATTCTTCTGATTCTGCTGGCGTTCGTTCTGATCTACAACTTCATTGCCACAAAAACGATCATCGGACGGCAGGTATATGCGTTGGGCGGCAATCGGGCAGCTGCGGCGCTGTCCGGCATCAACACAAAACGGCTTATGCTGATTGTTTATGCGAACAGCTCGTTTATGGCTGCCGTTTCCAGCATTATTGTTACGGCTCTTCCGCGCCGGCTTCGGCGTGCGGGTGGTGCTGCTGCTGTTCAACTTTGAGCTGGACGCCATTGCGGCATGCTATATCGGCGGCTGTGCAGCTGGCGGCGGTGAAGGTACGATCATGGGCGTCCTGATCGGCGCGCTGGTCATGGGCATTCTGAATAACGGCATGTCCATCATGGGTATCGGTGCGGACTTCCAAAAGGTTGTCAAGGGCGCGATTCTGCTCCTGGCTGTAACTTATGACGTTTATTCCAAGCAGAGTAAATCCAATGGTTAATTTGCAATGAAGCAAATGAAATCAAGAATATGAGGAGGTAACTCAATGAAAAAGCTTCTGTCTCTGTTCCTGGCGCTTCTGATCCTGATCTGCACGTTCAGCGCATGTGCAGGCAACGCAGCCAAACCGGAAACACCTTCGTCCGCAGCGTCCTCCGACAGCACGCGTCCTGTGGTCGGCATCTCCATGTCCACGCAGACGCAGGCAAGACAGCTCAAAGATGTAGAATATCTGACGGCGTCTTTGGACGCACTGGGCTACGATGTTCTCGTCCAGTACGCCGACATGGATCCCACAAAGCAGGTTTCTCAGATTGAGAATATGATCAATAACGGCGTTGCCGGTATCATCATCTCTGCCTGGGACGCGGAATCGCTGTCCTCTGCGGTTGACACGGCGGCGGCGAACAACATCAAGGTCGTGTGCTATGATATGCTGGTTTCCAACACCAAGAATGTCAGCTACTATGTAACAGATAACCTGTATGACTGCGGTCGGCTTCAGGGCGAGTACATTGTGAAGGCACTTGATCTGGACAACACGGCAGAGAGCTTCAACCTGGAACTTTTCTCTGGCGATCCCGCAGACAGCAACGCACCGTATTTCTTTAACGGCGCATACGACGCATTGAGCCCGTATATCGAAAGCGGCAAGCTCAATGTCCTTAGCGGTCAGATCGAGCGCGACGTAACCGCGACGGCAGACTGGGACGGTCTGAAGGCGCAGGAGCGCATGGACACCATTCTGTCCACCTATTATAAGGGCGATACCCGGATCGACGCAGTGATGTGCAACAACGACGCAATCGCACTCGGCGTGTTGGCGTCTCTGAAAAACGTCGGCTATGGCACAGCGGAAAAGCCGTTCCCGGTCATCACCGGCATGGACTGCGATATTGCAAACATCAAGGCGATCAAGTCCGGAGAAATCTCCATGACGGTCTTTAAAGACAATCGTATCATTGCGAAAAAGGCTGCCGAGGTTATGGACTGCGTCCTGCACGACAAGACGCCGCAGGCGGGAGATGCCTTCGAAACCACGTTCAATAACGGCGTGTGTGATGTGACGGCGTTCCTGATTGCACCGGAAGTCATTGACAAGGACAATTATCAGGCAGCTCTGTTTGACAGCGGGTACTACTCGGAAGATCAGCTGAAATAAGTGTATGGCAGTAGGTGATGGATTATTTGAAAGCAGACATCACGTTTCTGCGTAGCGGAAGATAGTGCTTTGCAGCGTGGTACATATTCAGCCTTTTTCCACCGCCGCACGCATCAAAATAAGGACACAAAATCCCGGTGATCGTGAACGATCATCGGGATTTTCCTACAATTGCGCCGGCAAATTTGTACGTTGCAATTTTCTTGACGAGGTTTACGACAATTGTCGTGACTGCTGTTTGACGATGCCCTCATCGTGCTCGCCGTTGTTGATGACATACTGCAAATCGCGGATATTTTGAATCCGCTCCATGATTTGCGGAATTTCCGTCTGCGTTGTTGTTGTGTAGCGGTCGAGCGGCTGCCTGGACAGAAACTCCCGGCAGTATTTGTCGTCGTGCTGCGACAGGAACAGAAGCCCGATGCCTGTGCAGTGCATCGGCAGAATGCCGCCGATCTGCGACATCAGCTGCGTCGTGCTCTGCATTCTTGCCTTCGGAAAAATCTTGCTGATGACAACGACCTTCTCATCCTCCAGAATTGCCAGATGGATGAACATATTGCTCCGGTTTGCCAGCTCCTCCAGAATCGGTCTCGACACTTCGATCAGATCGATGGACGCAAGCTTGCTGATACCGAGCGCGAGCGCACAGTAGCCGAGCTGATACTTCCGCGTCTCTTCATTGTATGACAGGAACTTTTCATTCAGAAGCGTTGTCGTCATGCGAAGTGCGGTGCTTTTGTTGAGATCGCTCTCGTCGGCGATCTGCTTGAGCGTCATCGGCTGGTTATCCGGCAGGAACAGTTTTTTTAAAAGACAATTGTACAAATAATAGAACGCGGTTTTATGAAACTAAATTTTACGGACCGGCTTTTCTGCCTTTTCCGCCGCAGCAAGACAATCTGCGTCCGGCTGCGCGGTTGTTTGCCCCGCGCCGGTGCAAGCCTGCCATATCGCCCAGGCATTCGCTTCGTTTGCATAATATGCATGCTGCCTTCCTATCCTTGCATGCGCGTCCGGGCACGCCGGGCGCGCCAGGAGCTGGAGCGGGCGATGGAGCTGTTCAGGACTTGTCGGAAGCCATCACATCGTGTACAATCAAAACATCACAGATCAGCTGCGTGCGTATGGGGCAAAATGCCGCGAAGCGACAGGAACGTGCTGGAAACGAACATCGACCGGACCGATACGTTTTCCGCGAACAGGTGCATCGTGTGCGGCTGAGAGACTGCGTGTTATAAAAGGAGCGATGCAAAATGGTATCTATCTGTCATTACGAGTCACCGCTGGGCGGCGTCCTGCTGGCGGCGGATGAGATTGGGCTGACCGGCTTGTGGTTCGACGGGCAAAAATACTTTGCGCGCGGACTGCCTGCGGATCGGGTGGAACGGGAAACGCCAGCGCTGCTTGAGGCGAAGCGCTGGCTGGACATTTACTTTAGCGGCAAAGAACCGGATTTTACGCCGCCGCTGCACCCCATCGGCTCCGCGTTCCGGCAGTCGGTGTGGGAAATCCTGCTGCAAATTCCCTACGGAAAAACCACAACCTACGGCGAAATTGCGAGGCAGCTTTCCGAAAAGATGGGGCTTTCCCGGATGTCCGCGCAGGCGGTCGGCGGCGCGGTGGGGCACAACGAAATTTCCATCATCATTCCCTGCCATCGGGTTGTCGGCACGAACGGCAGTCTGACGGGTTACGCCGGCGGAATTGACAAAAAGGGAAAGCTGCTGGAATTGGAGCAAACCGACATGACCGGTTTTTTCGTACCGAAGAAGGGTACGGCGCTTTGACGGCAGAGCCTTTACATCGCTGCAGCTGCGACACAAAAGGCCGGCATGGAACAACGGCTCGGATCTGCAGACGTAGGTCCGAGCCGTTGTTTTTTGGAGGAAACATCCATCGGACGTTCGGTGCAGCACTGCCTATGCTTCCGCCGCCAGTTCGCAGGCAGCGGGCAGGCATCGCCCAGCGCATGGACCTGAATCATAAAAATACCTCCAAGGATAAATGGTTCCAAAACGGAATGTGCAATCCGTTTGTATCTATTTTTAATGCGTTCTCGCAGATTTTGCAATGCCTGTTCGGCCGGTCTGCGACTCGGGTGGTTTCAAAAACGCATCGGCAGGATCCGATGGTTCTTCGGCATGTTTCTGCCTGCATGCTTCGATTTGTGAAGCAAATGATATCCTGTTTTTGGTATGCGATTTTTCCTCCCAGTGTGATTCTCCTATCCTATTACGAGGGGCGGAAACGGGCAAGTTCGTTTCGGCACAGATGCAGTATTGTTGATTGATGTGTATTTACTGCAAATTTCACCCATCGGATGGTGTGAATATGCACAAATTCAAAATAACCAAAAGCTACAGTTTGTACGAAAATGAGATGCGGGCATTCTTTTTCGAAATTTCCTGTAGCTTTCCGAAGGGCACTGGTATATTCTATATAATATGGGGAGAGCGTTTTTTTCGGAAACACGCGCTCCACGGCATAGAGAATCTTTCAGCAAAGCACGATCCTTGTTTCACAAATTCATGGTTAAACTGGAGGAAACGGTTATGGTTGACGTATACTTTGGACGCTTTGTTCTCCCGGAAGATCTGCACGCGGCGCTTATGAAATGCCGCTCGATTGCCTACATTGAGACGCAGGAAGAATTAGACGAGCTCGTCTTCGGTCCGACGCATTCGTCCCGCTATGATGTCGTTTACAACATCGTCGGCAAAGGAAGCGTCAAGGAAGCGGAGGTCATCCGCTGCAAAAACGGTGCATCGGTGAACTTCATGGAAGACTATATGCGCAGGCGTGACCCCAACTCGATGGTCATCAGTGACGATCTTCCGACCGACAAGCCGCGTTTTCTCGATCGGTTCGGCTATTCCTTCTCGAAGGTGCGGCAGGAGACGATGGACTGGCTGTCCGAGCAGCGCGTGATTATGCTGCCCTTTAAGGCGGGCGACCCGGCGCACGGGTATGACAGCTTGCTCGTTTGCCCGGCGAACGCGGCGTTCTTCGCGTTGGCGCTTGCCAACATGCAGGGATTTGTCGCGATTCAGGATATCCCCGAAAATTACACCCCGCGCGCGATTATCTACGTCGCGCCGCCCTTCCGGCACACGCACTTTGACGGCAAGCAGGTCGTGGTCCACAACCGCAGCGAGAGCTTGCACGAGGTCTTCGCGTACAATCTTTACCCGGGACCCTCTGCCAAAAAGGGCGTGTACTCGGTGCTTCTGGATATCGGCGAGCACGAGGGCTGGGTCTGCTGCCACGCATCGTCTGCGCTCGTCGAAACGCCATATGAAAACGAGACGGTCTTTATGCACGAGGGCGCGTCCGGCGGCGGCAAGAGCGAGATGCTGGAGGATTTCAAGCGCGAGCCGGATGGAAGACTGCTGCTCGGCGAACATGTGCTGACGGGCGAGCAATATTTCTTAGACCTGCGCGAGTCGTGCAGCATCGCGCCGATTTCGGACGATATGGCGCTGTGCCACTCGGCGTATCAGGACCCGGTCGAAGGCAAGCTCCGCATTGTAGACGCCGAAGCCGGTTGGTTCCTCCGCATGGACAGTCTGCATGCCTACGGCAATAACCCGATCTACGAAAAAGCGTCGATTCACCCGTCGAGACCGCTGCTGTTTTTCAACATGGACGGCGTGCCGGGCGCGACATGCCTGATCTGGGAGCACGTGAAGGACTCGAATGGGCAGCCGTGCCCGAACCCGCGCGTGATTATTCCGCGCGACATGATCGAGCATATCGTCCCGCGCGAGCCGGTGTCGGTTGACGTGCGGAGCTTCGGCGTGCGCATGCCGCCGTCGACGGCCGAGCAGCCGAACTACGGCGTAATGGGCCTTCTTCACATCATTCCGCCGTCGCTTGCGTGGCTGTGGCGGCTGGTCTCGCCGCGCGGCTTTAAGAACCCCAGCATCGTCGACGGCGGAGGCGGCATGAAGAGCGAGGGTGTCGGCTCTTATTGGCCGTTTGCGACGGGGCTTCGCGTGACGCAGGCGAATCTACTCTTGAGACAGATCATGGCGTGCCCGAAGACGCTGAACGTTCTCATTCCGAACCAGCACATCGGCGCATACAAGATCGGCTTCATGAGCGAGTGGGTCGCGCGGGAATATTTGGCGCGGCACAACGGCGAGATTAAGGCAAAGCACTTGACGCCCGCCAGATGCTCGCTGTTCGGCTACGCGCTGGTCGACATGAAGCTGGATGGTCAGTACGTCCGTCAGACCTTCCTTCGCCCCGAGACGCAGTCGAAGCTCGGAGAAGCGGGCTACGACGCGGGCGCGAAAATTCTGACCGACTTCTTCAAAGATCAGATCAAGCAGTATCTCACGGACGATCTCGACCCGCTGGGCAGACAGATCATCGAGTGCTGCCTGAACGATGGCACGCTGGACGATTATCTCAGACTTACCCCGATGTAACCTGGAACAACAGAATATACCCGAATGGAATTGAAAAAAGCGCCGCTCCATTTGGAGCGGCGCTTGCGGCAGCTGTATGGTGAGGTTATAAGCATTTCAGGCTTCGTTCTGCCATACCAGCGCGTCATTTCCCGCCGGATAAAAATAATGGCGAGGATGACCGCAGCGTCGCCTGCAATCGGTCAGGCATACAGAACGCCGTCGATGCCAAACGCCAGCGGAATGTCGCTTCCATAGACGGACTGTGCGCCATAGGTGCGGAGCATTACAATTAGGAACGAAACGGTTATGCCACTCTTACCGAACGCATACTGGCGGTGAATCCACGCCATCCAGCCAAGCAGCGCCAGTGCTGCCAGTGCAATTCCGCCAAAGACATAAAAACAGGATTCGACATCCAATTGCCGCAGTTCTCCCCATGCGTACGCACTCTGATTTGTTTCGGTACATTAGGGAACCTCTGAATAAATCCCCGACCGCGGACGACGGATCTTTTCCGCCAATCCGGCGGTTTGAAAAACGAGAAATACATACAGTATTCCTTCGTTTTTCAAACCTTGTCTTGACGAAAAATCTCTCGCCGTCCACAGCCACTGATTTAATCAGAGCTTCCATAGGTTTTGATTTTATTTTGCGCCTGCGGGCGCAAAACTCTGCGAGGCTTTTTAGACTTCCATTTTCGCGGGGAATTGTGTATAATAGCTTTGTATGACGAAGGGGGTGGGATGCGTGTATCAGGCTTTGTATCGGAAATACCGACCCCAGACATTTTCGGACGTGGTGGGACAGAAGGGCGTGACCGACACGCTGCGCGCGCAGTTGGAGACGGGCAAGCTCAGCCATGCGTATCTGTTTACCGGCACGCGCGGCACCGGCAAGACCTCCTGCGCAAAAATTCTGGCGAAGGCAGTCAACTGCCTCGACCCGCAGGACGGCAACCCCTGCAACTGCTGTGCAGCGTGCCGCGCCATTGATGACGGCAGCTGCATGGACGTGCTGGAAATTGACGCTGCGTCGAATAACGGCGTGGACTCGGTGCGCATTCTGCGCGACGACGCAATCTATACGCCCAGCGAGGTCAAAAAGCGCGTGTACATCATCGACGAGGTACACATGCTGTCCATCGCGGCGTTTAACGCGCTGCTGAAAATCATCGAAGAGCCGCCGGAGCATCTGCTGTTTATTCTGGCGACGACGGAGCTGAACAAGGTTCCGGCGACAATTCTGTCGCGCTGCCAGCGCTTCTCGTTCCGAAGGCTTCGCCCCGAGGACATCGCGGGCAGACTCAACTTCATCGCTTATCAGGAGGGCATCCAGATTGAGCCTGCGGCGCTGCGGCTTCTATCCAGGCTCGCTGACGGCGCGCTGCGAGATGGCGTGAGTCTGCTTGATCAGTGCGCGTCTGCGTGTACAGGCGAGCTGACCGAAGAACTGGTGTGCCGGACGCTGGGGCTTGCCGGTGCAAAGCGCACGGCAGAGCTCTTGATGGCGGCGGCAAAGCAGGACACGGCGGCAGCACTTTCGATCTTCGAGACACTTTATGCCGAGGGAAAGGACCTGGGCGCGCTGTTTGACGAGCTGTCGGCGCTGTGCCGCGATCTTCTGGTTTTGAAGGCGGCGCCCAAAAGTGGCATCTCGATGCTTTCGGGCATCGCGGACGAGGCGCAGGCGGTGGAGCTGGAAAAATGCTTGACCCCGGCAGAGCTGCTGCGGGATTTGTCTCTGGTGCAGGCGGCAAAGGGCGCGGTCGGGAAAAATGCCGATGCGCGTGTGGCAGCGGAGCTGTGTCTGATGCAGCTGTGTGAGCCGGCGTTGAAGCTCGACCTTTCTTCGCTCGGCGCAAGAGTTTCCAAGCTGGAGTCGCGCCTTGCTTCCGGCGATTTTGCACCCGCGCGTGCAGCGGCAAAAGCGGAGCCGCAGCCGGAATCGGAAGATGACGATCGACCGCCGTTCCCGGACGATGCGGACGACCCATTGGCAGGGCTTGCACCGCCGCCTTCGCAGCCGCAGAGCCCGGCAGACTCCGCACCGCAGACCGGCGCGCAGGCAGAGCTGGACCGGCGCTGGCCGGAGCTTGCAGCAAGCATGAGAGAGGACCTCGGTGTACGCGAACGCGGCTTCTTCGCCCCTGGCGGACCGGTCCGGGCGGTTTTGAAGGGCGATACGCTCATTCTCACGGCGCAGACGCAGTTTGTGCTGGACATTATCAAAAATCCGCGTGTGCAGCAGCTGGCAGCGCAGAAGGCAAGCGCGTTTTTCGGCAGACCCATGCAGGCGCAGTTCGCGCTTGCCGGACAGACGGACGCCTCGGGGAAGGACCCGATGGACGCGCTTATTGCGCGCGGAAAAGAACACAGCGATATTATGACGATCAGATAAAGGAGAGTTTGACATGGCAAAAGGCGGATACCGCGGCGGCATGCCCATGGGCGGCATGAACCAGATGCAGATGATGAAGCAGGCGCAGAAGATGCAGCAGGACCTTCTGAAGATGCAGCAGGAGATGGAAGAAAAGCAGTATGAGGCGACGGCAGGCGGCGGCGTGATTACGGCGGTCGTCAGCGGCAAGCGCGAGCTGGTGCGCGTTACGATTGACCCGGAGGCAGTCGACCCCGACGATGTGGAAATGCTGCAGGATATGGTCGTTGCGGCGGTCAACGAGGCAATGCGCAAGGCAGAGGCTGACTCTGCGCAGAACATGAGCAAGCTCACGGGCGGGCTCAACCTGGGCGGTCTGTTCGGATGAAAACCTTCCCCGCCGCGCTCGAGCGGCTGAGCGAACAGTTTGCGCGCCTGCCCGGCATCGGCAGCAAAACCGCGCAGCGCCTTGCCTTCCAGGTGCTTTCCATGCCGCAGGAGCAGGCGCAGGAATTTGCCGACGCGATTCTTGACGCGAAGCGGACCGTCCATACCTGTCCGGTGTGCCAGAATCTGACCGATCAGGAGCTTTGCGGCATCTGCGCTGACTCCACGCGCGACCATACGACCATCTGCGTCGTGGCAGAGCCGCGCGATGTCATTGCGATGGAGCGTTCGCGCGAGTATACGGGCGTGTATCATGTGCTGCACGGCGTCATTTC
>ERZ827088.3150-NODE-3150-length-15776-cov-47.300108_pt1 | contig 15776 bp, 15 predicted proteins | sample MGYA00519922_ERZ827088 | MGnify/ENA primary metagenome ERZ827088 (study PRJEB31778, sample SAMEA3449254) | human gut metagenome | biome: human gut; feature: human-associated habitat; material: faeces | place: United Kingdom | collected 2010/2012 ... | reverse complement strand
ACCAGAACGAGAGGTTGAGCCAGACGCCCGTCAGCACGTTGGCCCCGAGCACGACGGGCAGAATGAAGATCCCCTCGCGGAAGTCCCGGCCCACGATCAGCGCGAAGAGGTCGCGGAACAGCGCGATGCCCAGAAAGATGACCATCGAGGCCATGACGTAGTATTTCAGCGCGGCGGCATTCATCGCCACGAAATCCGACTTCTTGAAGTTCGAGAGAAAGAAGGGTTCGGCGGCCAGACGGTACATCTGGTAGAAGAGCATCATGACCACGGCGATCTTGGTGATGGCCCCGTAGACGCCCACCTGCGCCATGGCACCGTCCGGAACGAGGTACTTGATGAGCTGGCGGTCGATGAACTCGTTGGCCGTGCCTGTCAGTCCGCCGACGAGCAGCGGCAGCGAGTAGGCAAAAATGGCGCCGAGCAGCCGCCAGTCGATGCGCGGCACCGTGCGGTCGGCGGTGGTCAGGATCAGCAGCCACGTCACCGCACTGGCGATGAAGTTGGCCACGAACGCCCACCCTACGCCGAAATCGGTGGCGAAGAGGCCCGCCAGACCGAAGCCTACGGCAAAGAGGACGTTCAACACGACGTTGAGCGCCTTGAAGCCGACGAAGGTCATCGCACGCCCCTGTTCACGCAGACGCGAGAAGGGGATGCAGGCCGAAACGTCGAAGAGGATGATGAGCGCCACCCAGACGATGTACTCGGGATGGGCGACATAGGCCTCGCCCATCAGGCGGGCCACCCCGTCGCGGCAGAGGATCATCGCGCCGCAGAAGAGCAGCGCCGCGAGCGACGTGACGCCCCACGTGGTGGCGAAGAGCCGCCGTTTGGCCCCCTGCACGTCGCCGCCGGCCTCTTCGGCCTTTGCCGAGAAGCGGAAATAGCTCGACTCCATGCCCATGGTCAGCAGCGTGAGTGCCAGCGGGATCAGGGCATAGACATCGACCACGATGCCGTAGACCTCCTGCCCGAACACGCGCGTGTAGTAAGGCGTGAGCAGGTAACTCAGGAAACGCACCACGATGGTGCTGATGCCGTAGACGGCGGTCTGTTTGGCCAGTTTTTCGAGCATGACAACGTGTATGGTGGGCAAAGATACGAAAATTAGCCGGAAAAGACGCTATCTGCCGGCAATCAAAGCCACTTCTTGTAGCGGAAAAACCAGATCGTCAGAATCGAGCAGAAGATCATGAGTGCGATGGCGAAGAGATAGCCCAGCGGGATGACGGTACCGTTGTCGAGGGTCAGGTGCCAGTCCAGTTCGGGCATGGCCTTGAAGTTCATGCCGTAGATCGAGGCGATGAGCGTCGCGGGCATGAAGACCACGGCAGCCACCGAGAAGATCTTGACGATGCCGTTCTGCTCGATGTTGATCAGACCCAGCGCGGCGTCCTGGATGTAGTCCAGTCGCTGGAAGCTGAAGTCGGCGTGGTTGATCAGCGAATTGACATCCTTGATCATCAGCTGCAGACGCGGGTAGATATCGTTCGGGAAACGCTCCGAGCGGAGGATGCCCGACAGCACGCGCTGGCGGTCGAAGATGTTCTCGCGCAAGAGCATCGTGCTCTCCTGCAGGGCGCTGATCCGGTGCAGCACCTCCTTGTCGATCGAATCCTCCGAGTTCACGTCCTTCGACAGGGCCGAAACCTGCTTGGAGATCAGCTCCACGAGATCGGCGTCGAAGTCGATACGCACCTCCAGCAGCGAGATGAAGAGGTGATAGCCGGTCGAATAGCTCCGATAGCTCATCTGGAGGCGTTTCTCCGTCTCACGGAAGGTCCGGAACTCGGTGTTGCGCACCGAGACCAGCACACCCTCGTTCGAGATGATGAACGACACCGGCTCGACGATGAACGAATCGCCCGTCGGGACAAAGAAGTTCGAGTTCGACACGATGGCATTCTCGCCCTCCGAGTATTTCGACGTCGATTCGATCTCCTCCACCTGCTGCTTGGTCTGAAGACTGATCTCCATGAAATTCTCGACGGCCTTCTGTTCCTTGATCGTCGGCTGGAGCATGTCGATCCACAGAATGTCGTCGTAACCCAGTTCGTCGAACAGCCGCGTATCCGCATTCCGGATGATCTTGTTGTACTGCTTGAGGTAAATTGTTATCATGATCGCTCTCTCGTGAAGTTCCTGAATCCGCATGCCTAGAGAGGCGGGCGCCGCCCGCTTACTCTCTTCAGCCGGGATTGGCTCTCGGGGCGACCTTCACACCCGAGTCCCAGAACTTTTGGAGCGCCTGATTTTTCTGGTTGTCGAAAATGTAGTCGAACTGCAGCAGCTCCCCGTAGGCCGCCGCGGAGTCGGCGGCGAAGGGCGAGTCGAGCAACGCCTCGTAGCCATGTTCGAGTCCGTAGGTCAGCGCATGCTGCAACGACTCGACCGTATCGGCATCGACTTCGGCATGGGCCACCCACACCGCGAAGGCGAAGGGCAGTTCGCCGTAGTCCTTCCACCCCTCGACAAGCGGATCGGAACTGGACAGAAGCCCCTCGCGGCAGGAGGGAACCCCGCCCACGCAGTATTCGGTCACCATGCGCGCATCGGCAAGGAGCTGTACGGCGAGGGCCGGCACCAGTGCGATGTCGGCCTTGCGGCTCAGGAAGTCCTGTATGACGGAGTCGGGATCGGGCGAGAGCAACAGTTCGGCGCGGAAATTACCCTCGTGCCGAATACCATGGATGAACGGCATCGTGCTGAGGCACGACACAGCGGCTATACGTGGAACTATGACCATCGTCCATAAGGTATGAAACTGTTGGTTTGACGTCGCAAATATAGGATTTATTCCTGAAAAATGGGAACATTGTTTCCACGTTTTTCCGATTTTTTGTCCGAGACTCTTGACAACGGGGGTTGGCCGATCGTATATTTGCTCCGTCAATTCACAATCGGAGTTCCGCAGCCCGCAAGTTATCGACAACAGACACAGATTGTCGTTCAGCGGATTAATTCGACTTATCAACATTTATCCACATTTTATCCCGGAGTTATGAACACTCCGGACCGCCGCCCGCACCGCCCTGTCCAGACCGGCGGCACGGCATTCCTGCCGGACGGCACCTCCTCCCGGTCCCTGCCGCCCGGCGCCATCGACACATCCACCTTTACAAATCCATATCCACCATGACCTTTACACAAATTCCCGAACAGTATACCGCACTCGGCTCCGGGGCGATCTACGTCGTGGAGAGCCCCGAGGCGGCGGACATCGACCTCCGTCTCGTCGCATCGGACGGCACGACCTGCCTCGGTATGCGGCGCTACGTCGGCGTCAGGGAGGCCCGCTGCGACGCGGCACCCCTGCTGCGTCGCGCCCTGCGGTTCGAACCGGCCGACGACGAAACCGGCTTTACCCCGGCTGCGGGGCGCACGGTGACCGCCACGGCCGAAGCGGCCCCCGCCGGGAGCTTTCCCGACCGGGCGGAAGCTACAGCCCCGGCACGCAGCTTCCTCGCTGGCCCGGCCTGTTCCGCCGAACCCGCCCTGCGCACCACGATGCCGGCCGAGCGGATCATCCCGGCCGGAGCCGGCGAAGAGATCTCGATCACGATGCCCGAATTCGGATCGGTTGCGGCGGCCGTCACCGTACGCAGCGGCGACCGTACGGAGTTCCACCGCTACGAGGCCAGCAGCGCCGGACTGTTTCTCTTCCGCCTCGATCTCAAGGACTTTCCCGACGCGGAGGAGGTCACGCTCGACTTCGGAACGATGGGCACGATCCACTACACGGTGGTCCCGGCCCGCAGCGAGAGTTGCCGTCTGGCCTGGCGGAGCAGCATCGGATCGGTCGAGCACTACACCTTCCCGGTGGTCCGCGAGGTGCGGCTGCGCACGGAGAAGAACCGGGCCGAAAACCGCCGGGGATACGCCGCACGAATCGGCGGACAGGAGCGGCTCACGCGCATCGAATCGGCCTACGAAGCACCCGGCGTGCTGGCGGCACTGGCCGAGATCACCTCGTCGCCCGCAGTCTGGAGGGTGACGGACGGGGGCTGTATTCCGGTCGATGTCACAACCGAGGAGGCGACGCTCCGGCGGCTCGGGGAGCTGTGCAGCCTCAGCCTCGAGATCCGGGAGAAAATCGAAACCGACACGCCATGGAGCTGACCATCGACGGCCAGGTCTGCGACCTGGGAAGCATCCGGATCGCAGTACCCGGATACGACGCTGCGCGGCTGTCGGCCCCCGATGCATGCCGCACGGGGCGGAGACTCGAATGCCGGATCCCCGCCACTCCCCGTAACGACCGGCTGCTCGGCTCACCGCTCGACCCGCATGCGGCCGTCCGTTTCAACGACGAACCCCACGAGGCCGCCGTCACGGCACAGGGGGCCGTGCTGCTCGCGGGACGGGTCCGCCTGCTCTCGTCGTCGGAGGAGGAGTACACGATCGAGATCCGCGACGGAGGGGCCGGATGGGCCGAGAACACCGCCCGCAGGATGTTCAACACGCTCGGAATCGACTATGCGGGGCACCTGACCCCGACGGAGATCTGTGCCGGCTGGCAGGATGCGTCGCCCGTAAAATTCTTCCCAATCCACCGCGACGAGTATCCCCGGCGCAACGGTTCGTCGGACCTGATGCCGGCCGAACGGATCCTCTCGCCGGACGACTACCACCCGTTCCTTCGGATCGCCCCGCTCGTCGAGCGGATGTTCCACGAGGCGGGATACACCCTCCGCAGCCGCTTTTTCGAGAGCGACTTCTTCCGCTCGCTCTACATGAGCGGGGCCTACGCCTCGCACGACACGACCGCGGCGGCCGGCCGCATGGGATTCCAGGCCCGCCGCCGGGGCGACACGCAGGCCGAGGCCAACGAGGCCGGCAAGGTCGATGCCAACCCGGCAAGCGTGCTCCACTCGGTGGGCAACATCGTCGATACGGCCACCCCGCAGAGCCCCGACGCGGAGGGGAAGCCCATCGACGGGCTCTACAACAACGGAGACTGCTTCGGTACGGACGACGACGGGCGCATCCGCTTCTCTCCGCCAACCGAGACGACCGTCGGGTTCGAGTTCTTCCTGCGCTACACCACCGGCCACCGCATCGCCTGACGGGGCGGATCGACGGTACACCCGACACCGTCTGGGGAACGTTCGGCACCCGGTCGGCCGCAGTGACGGCTCCTCCAGGCGACTTCGCCGACGAACGGCTCGAGGTGCTCGGTTCCGACGGGTGGAAGCCCTACGACGGAGACTGGGCCCTCTACGCGGGCTACGTCGGCGAGGAGGGAGAAACCACCGTGGAGATCCGCGTCCGGACCGCCTCCGAGCGGGTGTCGCCCGCACAGCCGCGCTATTTCGACCAGATCTACTTCGCCGGGGCGGCACCCGGGACGCCGATTACGGTCCACCGGGAGTGTTCGCTCCGCCCGCTCTTCCTCCCCGGCCCGGGATTCGGATCGTCGCTCTCGTTCACCGACGTGGCGCAGGTCGAGATCCGCCAGATCGAACTGCTCGAAGCGCTCGCCCACCTGTTTAACCTGCGCTTCTACTCCGAGGAGGGACGCAAGGTGGTGTGGGTCGAACCCGAGGAGGAGTTTCTCGGGGCGGGGCCCGAGGCCGACTGGAGCGACCGGACCGACTTCTCGCAGCCCGTCGAAATGAAGGACCTCGCACTGGAACTCCACGAGGAGCGGACGTGGTGCTACCGCGAGGGCGACGGTACCGTCCGGCGGGCCGATGCCGAGACCGGGGAGACGCTCGGCTCGTGGAGCGTGCGCATCGATTCGCAGGCGACGCTCGTCGGCCCGGAGACACGCCGCAACCCGCTCTTCGCCCCCTCGCTCTGCTCGGCGGGGCACTACCTCAACGCCCCCTCGGCGCTGATCCTTCAGGTCGGCGACCGCGACGATGCCGAACAGGGGCAGGAGGTCACACCCCGCATCGTGCGCTACGCCGGGATGCACTCCCTGCCCGAAGGCGAGCGGTGGGGGATACCCCTCGGGCGAGGCGGCCTATCCGCTTGCGGCCTTCCTCTTCGACGGCGACAGCGACGGGGAGCCCTTCACACTCGGCTTCGAGGACCGCGGCGAAGCCCGGGGACTGCACCGCTACTACGACCGCCAGGTCCGGAGGGAGGCCACCCGGGAGCGCATCTCGCTCGCGCTGCGGATCGACCCCGACGAATTCGCCGCGCTGCTCGCACCCGGCTCCGGAGCCCCGGACATCCGCTCCGTATTCCGCATCGACACGGGCCGCGGGATCGTCCGCGCCACGCTCCGCAGCATCGGGGAGTACGATCCCGAAGCCGCCTCGGTCCGCTGCACGTTCGACCGGCTCTGCGAAGAGTAAGCCGTCGTTCCACACACAACCATTCCACACGCAAAAGAAAATGACACGAATCGAAGAACGGATGATCCGCGCCGCATCCGACCGCGTCCGCGGAATGACGGCCGTCGAGGCCGTCGAGGTGCTCTTCCGCGAAGGGCTGCTGAGCCCCCGACGCTGCGAGCAGGCCGCCATACGCGACGAAATAGCCCGGCTGGAGCGCTCCGGACCCCCCCCCGCTGCGAAGCCTTCCACGCCGCGGCCGAAGCCTTCGCCTGCTCCTACGAGAAGGCCCGGTATGCATTCTACGAAACCTTCAAACGCTGAACCATGAAATCCGAAATCCAAATCCACAACAGGGCTGACCTCTGCCGCATCGAGATCGAAGGGACGATCGGTGTCCCCGAAGAGTGGCAGTTCGAGACACCCGACAGCCGGGTGGCCACCTACGAACGGTTCCGGGAGACGCTCGGGCGCATCGCCCGGATCGAGAGCCCGGAGGTGATCGTCGAGATCCGCTCGACGGGAGGCGACGTGAACGACGCCCTGCTGATTCACGACGCCCTCCGGTCCCTTCCGGGGCGCATCACCACCCGCTGTTACGGATACACGGCCTCGGCCGCGACGATCATCGCACAGGCCGCATCGCCCGGATGCCGCGAAATCTCGGCCAACGCCCTCTACCTGATCCACAACTCGATCTGCGCCTCCGAAGGCAACGCCGCGGAGCTCGCCGCAAAGGTCGAGTTGCTCCGGCAGACCGACGCACGCATCGCCGGGCTCTACGCCGCCCGGTCGGGTCGTCCGGTCGGAGAGTTCGAAGCCCTGATGGCCGAGAACAACGGCAACGGCCGCTGGCTCTCGCCCGAGGAGGCCGTCGGGGCGGGGCTGGCCGACCGCATGACCGACGAGGCGGGCGGCGCCTCGGCACTGACCCGCAACCTCGCCCGCGGATGGGAGCGGTTGCTGTGCGGCATCGGCCTGCGCTCCGGGCAGCCGCTCCCCGAGGGGCGCAACATCCTCCACCCCGACTCGGGGCAGGAGCTGCGCCGAAAGATGGCCGAAGCCGCGGCCGAAGAGGCCCGCCGCAAAGCGCTCCCGACACGGGTGCTCCCGACGGAGGACCCCTCCTACGGCGACCCCGTGCAGACGGCCAACGCCCGCGCCTATGCCGAAGATGCCCGCCGGCTGCGGAAATAGAGCAACGACCGGGCTCCGTTCCGGGGCCCGACAATTCAAAAAACCATAAAAACCTTTCACACCATGAACTACATCGAAAATGCCAAGCAGTACACCGGCTCCGAACTCGAGACCGTCTTCTTCCGCCCGATGCTGACCGGAGGGTCGGCCAGGGAGCTGGGCGTGCGCATCCTCTACAACATGCCGACCCCCACCTACGTCCAGCTGTGGGACGGGCAGCGCAACATCCTCCAGAAATATGCCGACGCCGGATGGTCGGGAGGCGCCGCCGCGGCCAAGCTCGAGAAGAAGATCGACCTGCAGCGCGTGAAGGCCGAGATGGGATTCGCCGCCGCCGACTACTTCGCGATGGTCTGCGAGCAGGTCACGGCCATCACCGACCTGCATCTGGACGACCTCACGGGCACCGAGCTCGAGAAGGCCGAGACGGAGCTCTTCCGCCGCGCACTAGCCGAGAACATCCGCGCCACGATGTGGGTCGGCGACACCTCGGCCGAGTCGGGCTACAACACCTTCGACGGATTCCTCAAGATCGTCAAGCAGCTCGTCGATGACGAGAGCGTCTACAACAAGACCTACCAGAGCGCCGACCTCGCCTCGCCCGAGAAGATCGTCGAACTCTTCGACACGCTCTGGACCAACGCCGACGCCCGGATGCAGGACCTCAAGGCCGAGGGGCAGCTGGCCTTCTTCCTCACCTCGGACCTCTGCCACCTCTATGAGAAGTACCTCGACTCGAAGGGTGCCGATGCCGCCTACACCGACGCGGTGAACGGCCGCCAGGGACTGGTCTACCACGGCATCCCGGTCATCGACGTCCGCCTGGGCAGCTACCTGGCGCAGACCTCGCTCCACAAGTCGTTCTGCCTGCTGACCGACCGCCGCAACCTCGTGCTGGCCGTCAATACGGCCGACATGCCCGGCAACGAGGTGCGCATGTGGTACAATCCCGACGAGATGGAGAACCGCCAGCGCGCCGTCTTCATGGCCGGCTGCCAGCTGCTCGACGAGAGCCTCGTGGCCTACGCCTACCAGCAGTAATCCCTCTGCCGCGCCGCCCGACTCCGCAACGGATCCCCGGCGGCGCGGCCCCCCAAAAAACAGCAACACGGACATGAGCAATGCAAAAAGAATCCGAACGGCGGTCGCCGTCTCCGACCGCTCAGACCCCTATCCCGCATTCGGCGCCCCGCGCGTCGAGAGTGACCGCTTCTGGCGGTGGGGCGACGACAACCTCTTCCCGGCGGCCCTGGCCCTGATGGCCCGCCGATCGACCACCCACCGCCGCATCATCAACGACAAGGCCGACTACATCACGGGCAAGGGTTTCACCTGCGACGAGGCCGCACAGCCGCGGCTGGCCGCCTTCGTCAGGCAGGCCAACGGCACGCTCCGCACGGCAATCCACTACAAGGACTACGAACCGGCGTTCGAACACTACGGCGTGCCGCCCTACATCGCCGGGCTAAACGTCTCGGCCATCGCCTACAAGACCGACAGATGGAATATCTCGCGGCTCGACAACTCGTTCCAGCTCTCGGGCGTGATGATGCTCGACTCGTCGGCCGACAGCGAGGCCGAAGCCGAACGCATCGTCCGGTTGGCCGAGCAGAAGTTCGCCGGAAATCCCGGGCAGGTGATGTTCGTCCTGCGCGACGGCGGCGAGGAGGACAACTCGCGCTTCATTCCGATCACGGCCCAGAACGAGGGCGACTGGCAGGCGCTGCACGAACAGGCTACATCCGACATAGTCGTGGCCCACTCGTGGTTCCGGACCCTGAGCGGTCTGGACTACGGCTCGGGCTTCAACGCCGAACGGATCCTCCACGAATACGAGGTGGCGCTCAACACGGTGATCCTCGCCGAACAGGCCGAACTCACGGAGCCCGTCCGCACGCTCATCACCGCGACACTCGGAATCGACACCTCCTCGCTCGAGATCGTAAACCGTCCGCCGACCCGGTCGAAGCCCATCTACATGAAGGTCTGGGAGGCCCGCAAGGCCGACGGGCTCGACTACGACCCCGAAGACCCGAAGCAACAGGCCTTCCTGTCGGAAATCACCAAATACAACATCAAAAGCATCGAATGAACACGCTGATCACCCCTGCCCAGGCCCTCCGAAGGGCCTTCACGCCCGACGAGCCGCTGCCGCCGGCAACCATCGACGAGGCTGCCGTCGCTGCCGCCGAGCACCGCTACATCGTACCGGTCATCGGCAAGGCCCTCCACGAGAAGCTCCTCTCGGGGGCCCATGCCGAATTTCGCGACGGCTACCTGGCGGCACCCATTGCCCTGTTCGTCCGCCTGCTCGTCCAGCCGCGGCTGGATATCCGCACCGGGCAGTGCGGCACGACAGCCCCGAAGGGCTCGTCGGGGCAGCCCGCCGCCGACACCCCGCTGCGGGTCCGGCAACGGGCCCTGCGCACCGAGGCCCGCACGCTGCTCCGACGCGCCTCGGAGTACCTCTCCGACCACCGGGACGAATTCCCGGAGTACGACCCCGCTCGCGACATACTCAAACGCTGCTCGACGGATGGATGCCTTGTACAGATCCGTTAGCGGGGCGGCGGCCGGAATCGCCGCCCTCTTCGCCCCGATCGGGCCGCTGGTCGCCACCTGCATGCTCTTCATCGGCATCGATTTCCTCACGGGAGTGGCGGCCGACCGCGCCGCCGCCCGACGCGAGGGACGCGCATGGTTCTTCGAGAGCTGCCGGGCATGGCGCACGGTACTCAAGCTCGCGCTCGCCGTCACGGCGATCGGCATGGCGTGGCTCATCGACCAGTGCGTGCTCGACTTCCTGCAGCTGAACCTGGCGCGGATCTTCGCCGGATTCACCTGCGGCGTGGAGCTGTGGTCGTTTCTCGAAAACGCCGCGCAACTCTCCGACGCGCCGCTCTTCCGCTGGCTCCGCCGCTACGTCCGCCGCCGCATCCGGAAGGAGGTGGAACCATGAGCCGCGGGCTGGAAAACCGCAACCCGGGCAACATCCGCCGGGCTCCGGTCCGCTACAAGGGCGAGGTGCGCCCCTCGCGCGACCCCGACTTCAAAGAGTTTGAAAGCCTCACCTGGGGCTACCGCGCCATCTTCGTGCTGCTCGACACCTACCGCACACGCTACGGGATAGACACGCTCCGCGGCATGATCTCGCGCTGGGCCCCGCCCTCGGAAAACCGCACCGAAGCCTATATCCGGGCCGTGGCCGACGACACGGGACTCGACCCCGACAAGCCGCTCGACACCCGCGACCGAAAGACGATGGTCCCCCTGGCCGCCTCGATCTCGCGCGTGGAGAACGGCGTGCAGGCCGAAACGGCCGAGGTCGAGCGCGGATGGGCGCTTTTCGCCAGCGGAACGTGATGCAAATCCGGCCGAATTGCCTATCTTTGTCCAAAGACCCCTCCGCACATGAACCTCCAGCCGCTCCGGAACCGACTCGACCGCATGCCGATGCTCAAGGCACTCGTTCCCTTCGCAGCGGGGATCGTGCTCTCGGGATACGGCTCCCTGCCCCTGTGGTTTCTCACGGGGGCTTTTCTGCTGTCCGGAGCGACGGCACTGCTCATGCGTTCGTCGGCGGCAACGCTCGGGATGCTGCTGACGGCGGGATTCGCCGCCGCGCAGCTCCGCACGTCGGAACCCGACATACCGGTCGGCGTCCACACTTCGTTCGAACTGCGCATCGGGGAGATGCCCGCCGACCGGGGCCGCTACGCAACCGCGACGGCCCGGGTCGAGGCGTGGCGCGACCCGGTCCGCGGAACATGGCACCCCGCCTCGTCGCACATCCGCCTCTACACCGACTCGCTCACCCGCATCGACGGCGGCGAGCGGATCCTCTGCCGCGGCACGGTGCGCCCCTTCCGCCAGGGGAGCGAGAGCTACCGGAAGCTGATGCGCCGGCGAGGTGTTGCCGGCACGCTGTGGCTGGCTCACGACAACCTGCTCGAGCGCCTTCCCGTCGGGGAGCGGACGCTCCACCTGCGGGCCTCGGAGCGGCTTGCACGCCTGCCCCTCACGGGCGATGCCGCCGCCGTGGTGCGGGCCATGACGGCGGGCGACCGCAGCGGCCTGACCCCGGAGCTGCGCACAGCCTACTCGCGCAGCGGGCTGTCGCACCTGCTGGCCGTATCGGGACTCCACACGGGGATCGTCTTCGTGCTCATCAACCTGCTGCTGTGGTGGCTGCCGCTGCTGCGCCGCGGACACCTGCTGCGCAACCTGCTGGCCGCCGCGGCCGTCTGGTGTTTCGTCGCCGCGGCCGGATTCCCGCCCAGCGCCGTCCGGGCCGCCGTGATGTGCACGCTGCTGCAGGCGGCACTTGCCTCCGCCTCGGAGTATGTCGCGCTGAACGCCCTGGCCGCGGCTGCCTTCGGCATGCTGCTCTGGAACCCCGCCTGGATCGGCGACGTCAGTTTCCAGCTCTCGTTCGCCGCCGTCGCCGCCATCCTCGCATGGGGTGTCCCGCCCTGCCGACGCTGCCACACCCGGTGGCGCGCGGTGAACCTGCTGGCGGACGCCTACCTGATCGGTCTGGCCGCCACGCTCGGCACGGCACCGCTCGTCTCGCACCTGTTCGGCATCGTCCCGCTGGCCGGGCTGCTCATCAATCCGGCGGCCATCGCCCTGGCGACCGTCGTCGTCTTCGGCGGAGCGTTGTGGCTGCTGCTGCCCCTCGCACCCCTCGCTGCGCCCCTCGCATGGGCTGTCGGCATGGCAACCGACGGGATCAACGCCCTGGCCCGCCTGGTTGCCGCACTCCCGGGCGGCGCGGCCGAATACACGCTCGGCAGTCTCCCGACGGCGGGCATCTACCTGCTTCTGGCCGCAGGAACCCTCGCGGCATGGTGCAGGGAACCGAAAAAAAACGTACTTTTGCCCTCGTGATCACTGCCGAAGAATACGAACTACTCCGCAGCCCCGAACTCGTGCGGGCCGTAGCCGGGGCCCGGCACCGCGACCCGCTGGAGGTGGCCATGGACCGCCGCATCCCGCATGCCCGGCTGGTGGCCACGCAGGTCAAGTACCTCGCCCGGGCCGAGCGGAAGCTGCCGACCTATGCCGCGGCGCAGTGCATCCTGCCGCCGCGCGCCTTCGAACAGGCCTCGAGCGAGGCCTGCGCCGCACACAAGTGCATCGGGGGCGACTCGGTGCTGGACCTCACCTGCGGGCTGGGGGTCGATGCCCTTTTCCTGAGCCGCCGCTTCCGCCGCGTGGTAACCCTCGAGCGCGACCCCGTGCTGGCACGGATCGCCGCGGAGAACTTCGCACGGCTCGGCGCCGGCAACGTCGAGGTGGTCGCCTCACCGGCCGAGGAGTACCTGGCACGCGAAGGGCTCCGCTTCGACTGGGTCTATGCCGACCCCGACCGTCGGGACGGCGACGGCCGCAAGCTCGTCCGACTGGAGGACTGTTCGCCCGACATCCTCGCCCTGCGGCCGCTGATCGACCGGGTTGCCCCGCGGCTCTGCCTGAAGAACTCCCCGCTGTTCGACGTCGGCGAGGCCCTGCGCCTCTTCCCCTCAGCCCGCGTGGAGGCCGTCTCGCTCGAGGGCGAATGCAAGGAGGTGCTCATCTACGCCGACGGCAGGGGGCCCCTGCTGACCGCCACGGCCCTCGGCACCGGCTCCTTCTCGGCCCGGCCCGGGGAGCAGCCGCCCGCGGCACCCGAACACTTCGACGCGGCGCACTACCGCTGGCTCGTCATCCCCGACGCCGCGCTGCAGAAGGCCCGCCTGGTGCGGCTTCATCTGGCCGGCCGGGCCGACGTGTGGAGCGAAAACGGGTACGGATTCGCCGCGGAACGGCCCGAAGGGGTGCTGGGCCGCACGCTGGAGATCGACTCGATCGGGCGTTACGACCCGCAGTCGCTCAAGCGCAGCTGCAAGGGACTCCGCGGCGAGGTGCTCAAGCGCGACTTCCCGATTGCGGCCGAGGAGCTGATGCGCCGCCTCGGGATGCGGCCCGGCGCCGACGTCCGGCTGGCTTTCACGAAAATCGGGAACGATTTTTGGGCGATCCGCCTAAAATAGCTACCTTTGTTCGACAGCCCCTCGCCACACATGAAAATCCGGGAACTCCTGACATACTTCACCGACACGATCTTCCTGCGCGACCTCAACGAATGGCGCAATCCCGTCGTGCGGTGGCTCGTGCAGCAGTACCGCCTGCTCTTCTACACGGCACGGGGACTGCAGGAGCACGGAACGATCGTCCGCAGCGCGGCGCTGACCTTCTACACGCTCATGTCGCTCGTGCCGATCATCGCCGTGGTGTTCGCCGTCGTCAAGGGCTTCGGGCTGGCCGACGGGCTGGTCGAGAACCTCTACGAACTCTTCCCGCAAAACCCCGAGATCATCGACTACATCGTCGGGTTCGCCGAGAAGGCCCTGCTCCGCACGCAGGGCGGCGTGGTGGCCGCCGTGGCGCTGGTCATGCTCTTCTGGGCCGTAATCCGTGTCTTCGGCTCGATCGAAAACGCCTTCAACAACATCTGGGAGGTCAAGGTCGAGCGCAGCATAACCCGACAGTGGACCGACTACATCGCCGTGGTGATGATCGTGCCGCTGCTCTGGATCGTGGCCAACGCCCTGACCAACTACGCCGAGACGCTGCTCGGCTTCGACGACGCCTGGTACTTCCGGCTGCTCTCGCGCCTGGCCTCGATGGCCGTGATCTGGGCCATGTTCACCCTGCTCTACATGGTCATTCCCAACGCCCGGGTACGTCTGGGCAGCGCCCTGATGGCCGGCATCGTCGCCGGAACGATCTTCCTCGCCTTCCAGTGGGGCTACGTCTACGTCCAGCGCTGGATGACCTCCTACAACGCCATCTACGGCAGCTTTGCCGCCCTGCCCCTCTTCCTTATCTGGCTGCAGACCTCGTGGGAGATCCTGCTCTTCGGCGGCGAGCTCTCGTTCGCCTACCAGAACATCGAGCGATTCGGCGAGGAGCGCGAATCGCTGCTGATCAACTACGACCAGCGCCGCAAGGTGATGCTCGCCGCGATGCTGGCCGTCGTGCGCCACTTCCGCGACCGAGGCGGCGCCATGCCCGCCGAGCGGATCCGCCGCGAGCTGAACCTCCCGACACGCATCGTAAACGATGTGCTCTTCCAGCTGGTGCAGGCCGGACAGCTGATTGCCGTGCGCAGCGGCGAGGGAGAGCGCGAAGTGGCATACACCCCGGCCTACGACATCGCCTCGATGACCGTCTACGGCATCATCGAAGCCGTCGAGCGGGCCGGGCAGACCACCTTCGACCTGCATGCCACCCCCGAGCTGGCACGCATCGACCACAGCGTGGAAGCCCTCAAGCAGACGGCCCGCGAAGCCCGCGGGAATGTCCCGCTGACGGAGCTGCTCGACGAACCGGAAAACCGAAAACAAGCATGAACCGTGTCGTAATCATCGGAAGCGGCAATCTGGCCGAGGCCCTGGCCCGCGCCCTTGCCGCCGCACGCGGGCTGCAACTCGTGCAGATCCACGCCCGCAACGAAGAACGGGGCCGCGAGGTAGCCCGTATCGCAGGATGCGCCTGGAGCGGCGATCCGGCGGCTCTCGCCCCGGCGGACCTCTACCTGATCGCCGTGAGCGACCGCGCAGTCGCGGAGGTCGCCGAACGGCTCCCCATCCCGCACGGAGCCGCCGTGGCCCACACGGCCGGCAGCGTGCCGATGGAGGCCATTCCCGCGAAGTTCGCCCGACGCGGCGTCTTCTACCCGATGCAGACCTTCACGAAGGGCCGCGCCGTCGATTTCCGCCCCATACCGATCTTTCTCGAGGCCTCCACACCGGAGCTGCTCGCCGAGCTGGAGGAGGTGGCACAACGCCTCTCGGACCGGGTGATCCCGGCCGACTCGGAGCGGCGCTCGAAGATCCACCTGGCGGCGGTCTTCGCCTGCAACTTCGCCAACCACATGTACACACTCGGCGAGGAGATCGCCCGCAGCGCCGGACTCGACTTCGATGTACTCCGGGCCCTGGTGGCCGAGACCGCGGCCAAGGCCTGCGACGCAGCCTCGCCCCGCGACGTGCAAACCGGCCCCGCCGTACGCGGCGACCGCACTACACAGGAACGCCACGAGGCGCTGATCGCCGATTCCCGCATGAAAGAGATCTACCAAACAATCAGCCAAAACATATGGGAAACTTCAAGGAAGATATAGCCCGCTGCCGGGCTTTCGTATTCGACGTGGACGGCGTGATGACCGACGGCGGCATCATACCGACCATCGACGGCGACTTCATCCGCCGCTACAACGCCAAGGACGGCTATGCGCTGGCCTAC
>ERZ827088.3146-NODE-3146-length-15791-cov-2.912430_pt1 | contig 15791 bp, 19 predicted proteins | sample MGYA00519922_ERZ827088 | MGnify/ENA primary metagenome ERZ827088 (study PRJEB31778, sample SAMEA3449254) | human gut metagenome | biome: human gut; feature: human-associated habitat; material: faeces | place: United Kingdom | collected 2010/2012 ... | reverse complement strand
TCCAGACGCACGGGAACTTCGGCGGCACATGGCTTTCGGACTACGTTCCGAACCGACTCGGCGGCTTTGTTCCCAAGGAACAGACCGCAGAGACAGTGCAAAAGCCGGACTGTCCGCTGATCGGTCAGGACGGCAACATCTTCAATCTGATGGGCATCGCATCCCGAACTCTGAAGCAGAACGGTCTTGCAGACCAGGCGAAGGAGATGTGCGACCGCATCCGTGAGTCCGGCGACTATTACAAGGCGCTCGGCGTCATCGGAGAGTACGTCAACATCACTTCGGTGGATGACGCCCCGGATGAAGGAGAGGACTTCGAGGAAGGAATGGGCATGCATCTGTGAAATACGATGAATTCAAAAAAGCTGTTGACCGCATCATCGAGGATGAGGATACGCTGATGATCCACGTGTCCCCAGACTTCCAGTGCGATCAGACACTTGGCTTTCCGACATCTCTTTGCGTCTGCTGGGAGCAAGGCAAAGCATGGCTCGCCCCCAACGACTTCATGATGTCCGATCTGCCCGACGATCAGGCAAAAGATATTTTTGACGCCTGCGCGGAATACGGCATCCGCAACTGTGAGGATGCGGAGGACTTCAATAATCTTCTCCGGGGGCTCGGTCAGGATGCTATGGACAACGCATGGCTCCCCGATGATGAGGAAGGAATGGTGCTGTCATGATCGAGTTCCTTTGGTTCCTCGTTGGGCTATTCATCGGTGGGATTGTGACAACCCTTGTGCTGTGCTGCCTGCAGATCAGCCGCATCAACGAATACGAAGCCGAGCTTCGCAAGCTCCGCTCACAACTGAATAACAAGTAATTCTGAAGACGGTATCAATCGCCCATAACGATTGGTACCGTCTTTTTTCGTTTATGGCGCGGTTGGTACCTCGTGAAAAGCGAGGTGATCAACATTAAAACCCCTGTATCACGTGTAGGAAACAAGACTGCGATCCTGCACATTCTCTACGCTCTGTTTCCGCTGCACTACGGACGCTTTATCGACGTGTTCGGCGGCAGCGGAAGCGTCCTTCTTGGCAAACCGACCATTGACGCCTTCGAAGTCTACAACGATTTCGACCGCAACCTGGTCAACCTGTTCCGATGTATGAAGGAACGGACGATGGCGACGATCCGTGAGCTGGGCTTCTGCAATCTCAACTCCAGAGAGGACTTCATTGCGATCCGCAAGTTCTTCGATCATGAGACATTCGATGACAGGTTTCTGGCGGAGGAACTGATGCTCACGGAAATCATGCTTCCCCCTCTCGAGGCAGCGGAGCTGAAGGAAATCCGTATGCGGATTACCGAGGATTACGATGTGCGCAGAGCGTCCATGTTCCTGAAGCTTCTCCGCAACAGCTACTCCAGCAGCGGAAAGTCCTTCGCCTCCCAACCCTTTGACATCCGAAAGCTGTTCGGGCTGATTCAGGAGCTGGAAGACCGCATGGCAAATGTGGTGATCGAGAACCAGGACTTCGAGACGCTGATCCGCCACTATGACCGTCCCGACGCTTTCTTTTATGCCGATCCGCCTTACTTTTCAACAGAAGACATGTATGAGGTCGGCTTCGGCTGGGATGACCATGTGAGACTCAGAGAAACCCTCGGAAGGATCAAAGGCAAGTTCCTTCTGTCCTACAACGACTGTCCTGAGATCCGTGAACTGTACGACGGATTCAGCCTGTTCGACTTCTCCCGCACCCACTCTATGGCACAGCGGTATGAAGCTGGAAAGGAATTCAAGGAGCTTCTCATTGCCAACTATGATTACTACGAGCGCGAAAACGCAAAGCCCAAGCAGCTCACGCTGTTCGACATCTATGGCGATGAGAACTACGACTACGAAAAAATATTAAAGGAGAGCATTATATCATGCAAAATCAGATGAAAAGCCAGCCCCTCTTTGCGCTGGTTCCCGTGCCGTATGAGGCGCTTGTGGACGCCGGCATCGAGATCGGCGATCCCCTGCAGTTCACGGTCGAAGATGGAAAAGTCACGATGGAGAAAATCTCCCCTGAGGACATGGACTTCGTCTGTGATGGCAACTGCGAAGGTTGTCCCATGCTCCTGCTCGACTGCACCGGCGAGTGTGCCGTCTGCCCCTGTAATGATTTCTGTGATGAAAGCGAGGTTTTCTAATATGGCTCAGATGTTCCGAATTCTTGGTAAGTGTGGACGCATTACCATCCCCTTCGAGATCCGCCAGCGTGTCGGATTCTCCTACAATGACGTGCTGTCCTTCACGGAAGCACCAGACGGCAGAACCGTGATTGTCAAGCGCGAGAAGATCTGCGACAACTGTGCGGCAGAAAAGCCGCAGAGGAAGGAAGCCGAAGACACGATTACGCTCTTTGACTTCCTCAACGGTCTCTCCGATGAGCAGCAGAAAGCGGCCTTCGCCCATCTCAAGCTGAAATGGGAACGTGTACAAGGAAGTGGTCTCTATGGCAGATCATAAGCCGCTTTACCGCTGGTCACTGCAGGACGCCGTTACCCACAACGAAGTGCAGGATTGGCGAGACAGCTACAGAGAAAACTGCGACTGCGCCAGGGCAATTGAGCGAGCCATCGCTGACCATTACCACGACAACATCCTTGAGAACGGTACGAAGGACATCATCGACCGCTACGGCTTCGACCGTGTGAATTGGGTGCTGGCAAATACCCTTCAGGAGAAGGCTCACGACGGCCGCTTCTCCCAGGAGAACAAGAGATGGGCAAAGGGCTTCTTCATCCCGAGAGATGACGTGCGCTGGCACTTCTGTGTGGAGTCCCATCCCGGACTGACGGATCTCTTTATCAATCAGACTCGGGAGGCGTGGCAGAAGCTCGGACTCTTTGAGACTCAGAGTTGTATTTCGGAAAAAGACGGTGAAATTGATTATAAAGGCAGACTCCTGGTACTCAAACCGACCGTACTGAAGGAGAGTTACAGGACTTCCGAGAATCAGTTGTTCGTTGCGGAGGGCGGCTTCGGATGCTCTCCGAACTCTCGTGGGCGCAAGGTCTTCGGTAAATTCCTTATCGATGGTGAGGAAACCAATTATAATCGGGATGACTTCTTTGGCATTATCAAAGATGAGTGCATCCCCGAATGGGCGGCAGAGAAGCTTGCTGAGCTCGAACCTCCTGATCAGGATGAGTCCGAAGGAATCACAATGGGAGGAATGTAAGATGAGAACGAAAATTTATCAGATCAACTCCAAGCGGGACGTCAACCGTGTCAAGTTCGAAGGTCTGGATCTGCTGGAACGGTATCAAGGTTCCTCTGCTGTTGATCCCTCCATCTATGATGAGGTGTTCAACGCAGAGATTGATGAAACGGATCTCGAAGCGATCTATCAAAGATTCAATACGGTAGGACATCCCCTGCACCGCGGTCACTCACTGTCCGTCTCAGACGTGGTGGTGAACGACAACGGTGCCTTTTTCTGCGACAGCATCGGGTTTCAGCCCATTGCCTTTGACGAGTCGCAGACGCAAAAGCCGGACAACCTCATGCGTGTCGTCTATGTCGAACCGCATAAGGCTCCCTATATCGCCGACGTCGCCCATACGCTTGAAGCGGAGCAGAAAGCGGTTGGTGACGGCTTGATCGAACCGATTGACAACTACGATGGAACCTGTCTCGTGGGCAACGAGGAATCGAAGCTCCGGGGCATGGACGGAAACCGCAGAATCGGCGACGGTTCATCCATCATGGCCGGCCCCTTCTTCGTATGCGGCGATTCCGGCGAAACATTCAGAAGTCTCACTGACGAGGAGGTGACGAGATATATGGCTCGGTTCGCTGAACCGGAGGACATCAGTCCGGAAGAAGTGGAAGCCGATATGGGCTTCATGATCTACCCCATGTAAAAAAGGAGGAACCAATCATGGCAACCAAGAAAACCAACAGCAAGGCTCCTGCAAAGGAGCAGAAGCGCAGCACTCCGAACATTTCAGCTCGGATTGACCGCCTCGTGGACTATGAGAACTCGAAGGTCAAGGCCATTGCCAGCGTCAATATTGGCGGCGCCTTTGCCATTCACGGTCTGCGCGTTATCGATTCGCAGAAGGGGTTGTTCGTGCAGATGCCTCAGAACTCTTTCCAGAAGGACGGCAAGACCGAGTATTCGGATATCTTCCATCCTGTCACTGCAGAAGCTCGCAGTGAGCTGAACAGCAAGGTGCTGGAAGCCTATGAGCAGAAGCTCGATGAGGTTGAGTCCGAGAATGAGGATCTCGATGAAGGCGAAAATCTCGATGAGCAGGACGAGGACGCACCCGCCTTCGGGCAGAGTATGTAGATTTCGGTAAAGTTTCCGATTCTCTCTGGACTTCCAGTGGTCTGTCTGTATTCTTGTGGTTAAGAGGTGATACTGCTATGAAAACAAAACTCCTGACCGCAGCAATCGTCTGTGCGCTTCTACTTTCAATCACGGGTTGCGCCGCAGACAAGGCAGAGCAAATGCTTCACGATAACGTTGAAATCACAGTCAACACGGATGCCGTAACAGAGCCTTCTGCGGATACGCAGGCCGTGGCTCTGACTGCGGAAACGGCAGAAAAAGAAATGCCTGCCCAGCCAGCTTCAACGGAAGCACCGCAGACAAGCGAGGCGCCGGAAACCGATCCCCCAGGAGAATCGGAACCGCCGAGGCAGACAGAACCACCCAAGCAGACCGAGTCCGCAGAAACTCCGAGGTCAAGTGATCAGAGCCAGCCAACGGAACCGGAAAAACCTGTGGAAACACAGTCCGAACCGGCAAAGCCGACAGAACCTCCGAAAGAAACGGAACAGTCCAAGCCTACGGAGCCGCCTGCACCGACTGAACCTGTACCGACCGAACCGCCAGTTCCAACGGAGCCTCCCGCACCGACTGAGCCTCCTGCGCCGGTCGTAACAGAGCCTCCGGTGGATACTCAGCCAAAGACCGCATACGATTACGTATTCGACATCAATGCAATCCGAGCCGACTGCATTGCTATCGGACAGAGCATGGGCTATACGCTGAACACCTCGCTGACTCCTCAGAACGCTACATGGTGGAATCCGGTGACGGCATCGGAATCCAACCAGGGCAGCTCACTAAGGTCGGCTCTGGAACAGTATATCCGATTCCACACGGTCGCCAATCTCAGCGCCTATGGTATGGACGAAATCACAGAGTTCAACATCTGCTGTGAATCACGAGGCGGCGGATCATACGCCATCTACTTCGTATTCGCATAACGACAACCAAATATGGGACGAAGTCCTCTGCTGAAAAGCGGAGGGCTTTTTCTTTATCAAAACGAAAGGAATGAAATACGAGATGAATGCTATTTTCAAATCCAAGAGCACGAGACTGCTCTCGGCGCTTCTGGCCGTTCTCATGATCGTTGCGATGCTCCCCACAACCGCATTTGCATGGTCTGTTGAGGAAGGCACGAAGTGTACCTCCACGTATGGAGATCATTATGTCGGTTCTGATGGAGAAATGTTCTACAGCAAACCGACAACCACGGCCATCTTCTATAACGATGACGGCTCCTATTATGTTAAAAGCTATGCCTCCGGCAACGCAAAGTACAAATATATGATGATCGATGAATCAGGATATTATCATCATGTGTACTGCATTGAGGGCGGTGTAACCTTCGATTACAGTGACACCTACAATTCCACCAGCGGCAAAAACAGCAAGTATTTTCAGAATCTGCCCGTTACTGCACAGTTCGGAATCATGATGGCGCTGATGTACGGTTATCACGAGGGCATGACAACCCCCGTTGCCGGAACGAACAATGATGATTTTGCGTTTGCAACGCAGTGCATCATTTGGGAATATCAGCAGCAGCTCCGTACCAGCCCGACGTCGATTGCTTCAAACAACGGCATCGATGCGGACATGTACAATCATACCATCAAGGGCAGACCTGCCGAGAAATGCTACAACTGGATCCTGGAGCAGATGTCCAAGCACTATGTTGTGCCGAGCTTCTCCTCCCGCAATCAGAGCAATGCGCAGACCTACACGATGAAATACGATCAGGCGAATGACAACTACAGCATTACGCTGACGGACACCAACAATACTCTCGCCGATATCAATTTCTCTGCCAGCGGCATTACCGTCACCCGCAGCGGGAATCAGTATACCTTCACAAGCAAGAACATGATTTCCAACGCCGTGACGATCTCCGCACAGAAGAAAACCAACCTCGGCATGGGCAAGATGCTCATTTGGGGCTGCCCCGGCAAGCAGACGATGGCCTCCGGCGCGGAAGATCCCGTGTATTTCTATTTCAAGCTGAACACGGAAACCAAGGGCGTCGGTCACATCGTGAAAACCAGCGAGGACGGCAAGGTCGAGGGTATCAAGTTTACGATCACCGGCAACGGCGTCAATGAGACGGTTACGACCGGCAAGAACGGAACGGTCGATCTTGACCTGCTCCCCGGCACCTATACCGTGACGGAGCTTCCCGATGACAGGTATGAGACGCAGGCGGCACAGACTGTCACCATCGTCAGCGGCAAGACCTCTACCGTAACTTTCAACAACACCCTGCGCCGCGGTGATCTCAAAGTCACTAAGACCGCCGAAGACGGGCTGGTCGAGGGCGTGAAATTCCATCTGTACGGCACTTCCTATTGTGGACTGCCTGTTGATGAATATGCCGTCACCAATGCCAGCGGTGTGGCTGTCTTTGACGATGTGCTGATCGGCACCGGCTATACCCTCGAGGAAGTCGGCACTCCCGACCGTTATATCGTCCCCGACAATCAGACAGCGGCTATCGAGTGGAACAAGGTCACGAACAAGAGCTTCGATAACGAGCTCAAGCGCGGCGATCTCAAGGTCACAAAGACTGCAGAGGACGGACTCAACGAAGGTCTGAAGTTCCATCTCTATGGAATTTCCTACAGCGGCATTCCTGTGGATGAGTACGCCGTGACCGACGCCAGCGGTGTTGCGTCCTTCAATGACATTCTGATCGGCACCGGCTATACGCTGGAGGAAGTGGATACTCCGATCCGCTATGTCGTCCCCGACAATCAGACGGCGGCAATCGAGTGGAACAAGGTGACGGGCAAGAGCTTCGATAACGTGCTCAAGAAATGGAATCTGACCGTTACCAAGCAGGACGTCGAAACCGGCTCTGCGCAAGGCGATGCGAATCTGGCAGGCGCCAAGTACGGCATCTACAAGGGCGACGAGCTGATTGACACCTATGTGACCGATGCTGATGGCAAGTTCACCACCAAGTATTATATCTGCGGCACCGATTGGTCGATCAAGGAACTGGACAGCAGCGAGGGCTATCTCGTTACCCCCGGCAATGAGCAGATCGGCGTTGATCCCAAGAACTATACTGCTGAGTATAACAGCGAAGCTATGAAGCAGTACGAGCAGGTCAAGAAAGGCAATATCGCCATCATCAAGCACACCGATGACGGTGAGACGCAGATCGAGACTCCCGAGGAAGGCGCAGAGTTCGCGGTCTATCTCAAGAGCGCAGGCTCCTATGACAACGCCAAGGACTCCGAGCGCGATTATCTGGTCTGCGACGAGAACGGCTTTGCTCAGACGAAGGATCTGCCCTACGGCAGATATACTGTCCAGCAGATCAAGGGGTGGGAAGGCCGCGAGCTGCTCAAGCCTTTCGACGTGTTCGTCAGCGAGAACGGCGAAACCTATCGCTATCTGATCAACAACGCCAACTTCTACTCCTATGTAAAGGTGGTCAAGATCGACAGCACGACCGGTAAGACCATTCCGGCTTCCGGCATCGGCTTCCACATCTACGATCCCTCCGGCAATCAGATTCAGATGACCTTCACCTATCCGACTGTCACAACCATCGACACCTTTTACACGGACGGCGACGGTATGCTGATTACGCCCGAAAAGCTGGAGTACGGCAAGGGCTATTCGCTGGTCGAGGTATCGGCTCCCTATGGCTACGTTCTCAACAGCAATCCTGTGTATTTCGACATCACCGAGGATAACTCCACCGAGGAAAACGCCGTAACTGTGGTGATCGTCGAGAAAGAAAACGCGCCTCAGATGGGCGTCATCAACATGGAGAAGACCGGCGAGTATCTCGCTTCTGTCGTAGACACCAAGGACAGCAAGCGTTTGGTTTATGCTGTCGGCGGTCTGGCAGGTAGCGAGTACACCGTGACCGCAGCGGAGGATATCTACACGCCGGACGGTACTCTCAGATACAGCAAGGATGAGGTTGTGGCAACACTTGTTATCAAGGAAGACGGCAAGGCCGTAACCGAGCCTCTCTTCCTGGGCAGATACCATGTTGTTGAGACGAAAGCCCCCTATGGTATGATCCTCAATCCCACCGTTCAGACTGTGGAACTGACCTACGCAGGCCAGGAGGTGGAGATCACTGAAACCTCCACCGGTTTCTACAACGAGCGTCAGAAGGTCGAGATTGATCTGAATAAGGTCATGGAGCAGAACGAGGTCTTCGGCGTTGGCAACAACGGCGAAATCACCTCTGTCAACTTCGGCCTGTTCGCCGCAGAGGAAATCGTTGCGGCTGACGGCAGCAGTATCCCCGCTGGCTGGGTGCTTGAAGTCATTGAGTGCGACGAGGACGGCTATGCAGCCTTCAGCACCGACCTTCCCGTTGGTGCAAAAACCTATGTCAAGGAAATCAGCACCGATAAGCACTATGTCCTGTCCGATAAAGAGTACCCCGTGGTATTCGAGTACGCAGGCCAGGAAGTCGCCACTGTTCACATCACCGTGAACAACGGCAATGAAATCCCCAATGAGCTGATCTACGGCACGATCAAAGGTTATAAGGTCAACCGTGAAACCGGCGATAAGATTTCCGGCGCTCTGTTCGGACTCTTCCGCGCAGACGAAAGCAGCTTCACCGAGAACAACGCTCTGCTGACTGCTGAATCCGGCGAGGATGGCGTCTTCACCTTTGAGAATGTGGTGTACGGCAGCTATACCGTGCGCGAGCTGCGCCCTGCGGCTGGCTATCTTGAAAACGAAACGGTCTATGCCGTGACAGTCGATAAGGACGGCGACGTGGTTGAGATCACCGTAGTGAACGATCTGATCCCCGAAATCGGTACGACTGCCACCATCGACGAGGAAAAGGAAGTCTGCGCCACTGAGGTCTTCACGCTGACCGATACGGTTGAGTACAAGCACCTTGTCCCCGGCAAGGAGTATACCGTTAAGGGCATTCTCATGGATAAGGCCACCGGCGAGCCGTTCCTCCAGAACGGAGAGCAGATCACTTCCGAAGTAACCTTCGTTCCCGAAGCTCCCTCCGGCACCGTGGAGGTGCTGTTCACCTTCGACGCCAAGCTTATCAAGGCTGATACGAACATCGTCGTGTTCGAGAGCCTTTACAGCGACAGCAAGGAGCTGACCGTTCATGCGGACATTGATGACGAGGACCAGACTGTGACGGTCGTTGTCCCCGAAATCAAGACCGAAGCTTCTACCGACGGAAAGAAAGAAACGACCATCGGTGGCGAGATCACCATCGAGGATATCGTTTCCTATCACAACCTCACCCCCGGCAAGGAATACGTTGTCAAAGGAACTCTCATGAACAAGACCACCGGTAAGCCCGTGACGGTCAATGACGAGCCTGTGACTGCGGAAGCTGCATTCACGCCCGAAGGTAGAGACGGCGAGGTCAAGGTGTCTTTCACCTTTAATTCCTACGTCATCACCGAAACGACCGATGTTGTTGTGTTCGAGAGCCTCTACCGTGAGGATGTTGAAATCGCAATTCATGCCGACATCGAGGATGAAGGCCAGTCTGTGAAGGTATATGTCCCCGAGATCAAGACCACTGCCTCCATCGACGGCAAGAAGGAGATCACTACGGCTGGAAAGGTAACGATTGAGGATGTGGTGTCTTACACCAACCTCATCCCCGGCACTGAGTACACCATCCGCGGAACTTTGATGAACAAGGCAACCGGCGAAGTCTTTACCGTGAACGGCGAGACGATCACCGCAGAGGTCAAGTTCACACCCGAGAACAGGAACGGCGAGGTCAAGGTGACGTTCACCTTTGACGCTCACGATCTTACCACCAGCACTAAGGTTGTCGTATTCGAGAGCCTGTATCGTGAAGATGTTGAGATCACCACGCATAAGGACATTGAGGACAAGGATCAGACTGTTACAATCACTCCTCCGCCCGATGTGCCTCAGACCGGCGACAACAGCAACCTCGGCGTGTGGATCGGTCTCGGCGGCGTGGCTCTCGGCGGCGCCATCGCCTGCGTCATCATGTATTTCAAGAAGAAGAAAGATGACGGTGAGAAGTAAGAGGATTCACAATGATGAAGAAGGTGTATATCTGCGCTCCGTTAGGCGGGGATATCCAAGGTAATCTCGAAAAAGCAAAGAGATACACCAAATACGCATTGAAGTGCGGCACTGCTCCGGTGGTGCCGCATTTCTATGCCCTCTGCCTAAACGACGATATCCCGAGCGAGCGTGAAATCGGGCTTTCCGCAGGAATGAGCCTGCTTTGGTTCTGCGATGAGCTGTGGATCTTCGGGGATGAAATCACCGAAGGAATGCGGTGTGAAATCGACTTCTGCAAAAATCTCAATATCAAAACCCGCGCTGTGAAAGACAGCGACATCAAAAAAGTATTAGGAGGATAATGCACATGAAAAAGAAATCTCTTCGGATCATTCTTTCTCTCGCAATCTGTGTGATGGTCATGACCATGTTCAGCGTGACTGCGTTTGCGGCCGGTGATGTATCCGGCGCCATCGAGAGCACCTGGAACGCCGCGAAATCTCAGGTGCAGACCGTCGTCAACAACGTTGTTTTCCCTGTGATCGACATGATCCTTGCCATCCTGTTCTTCGTCAAGGTCGGCACCTCGTATTTCGAGTACAGAAAACATGGCCAGTTTGAGTTCGCTGCGCCCTGCATTCTGTTCGCCTGCCTCATCTTCACTCTGACCGCACCTCTGTATATCTGGTCGATCCTGTAAGTCAGAGCAATGACCTTCTACGAACAGGAACTCAAAAAGCTGTTCGGTGACAGCGACGTCATCCGTGATGCGAAGTACAGCGTCAAGACGCTCCTTGGTAGAATTGACGACGAACTGCGGGTAAAACTGCAGTTCGTCTATACCGGGACGAGAGATCACTACAATGCATTGCGGCTGAAGATCATCAACCGTAAGGATGGCGAAGTTGACGCCGAAACCTTCAAATTCAGCGATATTCTCGGTGGAAATCCAGCGTATCAGAACAACCCGTTTGCAAAGGAAATCCACATTTGGGAGAGCAACGGGAAAGCCGATTGGTACGGCTACCGTCCTTCTCCCGCAGCCTATCAGAAGATCGCCGATACCGTGAACGATTATATTTCCATGTACCAGGAGGAAGACATGGGAATGACCTTATAACCCCTCTGGAAAGGACGGTGAAAACCTATGTTTGATTGGCTTGGAGATCTAATATCCGGCATCGGTGACGCTATCGGTGGCGCTTTTGATTATATCGGTGAATCCATTGCCAACACGATATTCAACTCCATCCTCCAATGGCTGTATGAGATCATTTACGGCGCCATTTCGGACTTCTTCGAAATGATCGGCAATATGGGCGCTGAAATCTTCGACCTGTCATGGGTACAGGCAACAGTAAGGCTGTTCACTCTGTTTGGATGGTCTCTATTCGCAGTCGGTACGGTTGTAGCCATCTTTGATGTGGCGATAGAGTATCAGAATGGCAGAGCTAACATTAAAACCGCATGTATCAATATACTGAAGGGCTTCTTCGCCTGCAGTCTGATCGGAGTGGTTCCCATAGAACTGTACAAGTTCTGTATCAGCCTGCAGAACACGTTTTCTCACGATCTAATCAGCATGGCAGCCGGAGGAATCAACGAAAACCTTGCTGAAGTAGGACTTGGAGTTCTCGTTAGTTCTTTTTCGCCAAGCGTGACCGCAACATTTGGGCTTTTGAGCCTGCTCTGCATGATTGCTTTTGCATACTGCGTAATCAAGGTATTCTTCCAGAATATCAAGCGCGGCGGCATCCTGCTCGTGCAGATGGCAGTCGGAAGCCTGTATATGTTCAGCGTACCGAGAGGATATACCGACGGATTTGTAAACTGGTGCAAGCAGGTCATCGCTACCTGCCTCACAGCTTTCCTGCAGACAACAATATTATTTCTCGGACTGCTGACCAGTCCCGACCACCCGATACTGGCGGCAGGTATATGCTTATCGGCAAATGAAGTACCTCGTATCGCACAGATGTACGGATTGGATACAAGTACAAGAGTCAATGTAATGGCGGTAGGTCATGCGGTCAATATGGGCTCAAGAGCTGTAGGTCTCATAAAGAGTGCATCCAAGGTTGCAACATAAGGAGGTGCCAAATGAAAACATATATCTATCCCGAAAACCTCAGAGCTACGGTAAAACTGTGGTTCTGGTCGGTAAGGGACTTCATCATTATTTGTGCAGGCATCATCATTTCAGTAGCGGTGTTCGCTAATTTCTGGAATGTGATACCTGCGGCGGTGACGGTCTGCTTTGCACTCATAAGCCTCAGAGCAGACGATATGTCGGTGCTTGACTATATCATAAATGCGGTAAAATACTTCCTGCTTACTCAGCAGGAGTACCGTTGGAAGGAGAAGTAATGGCAAATAATAAGAAAAACGGCGTTCAGGACCTCATTGGTCTTGAACGCTTTACTAATTATGGCATAAAAACTGATAAGGCGGAGATAGTATTCTTCGCCGTAGAGCCAACAAACATCTCTGTACTGTCATCGGCAAATATCGAGATAAAGGTCCATGACCTGACAATAGTGTTGTCAATGATACCTGACCTTGAGATAATAGCTATGGACAGTGCGGAGCGTTTCGACGGCAATAAATGGTATGTTAAGGAACGGCTTTCAAAAGAGGAAAATCCTGCGGTAAGAGAACTGCTTCAGGCAGACCATGACTTTCTTAACGAGATACAGCTGGAAATGTCTTCAGCGAGACGCTTCATGTTTGCTGTAAGATTTCGCAGAGAGAAGCCTGAGCAGATATTCGGAATCATCTCGCAGGTACAGAAGAATATCTCTGAACATGGATTCTCGGTAAAGCGTATGGATAAGGCAGAGATAAAGCGTATGCTGGCACTGTACTTCGGTGCAAGCATTATCGGAGATGAAATACCCGATATAGAAGGTGAAAACTACATCAAGGAGGCTGATACGAATGAAGAAAAGAAATAAGGAGCTTACCGCAGAGCAGAAGGAAGAAATGAGTGTCAAGAGCTACTTCGACAGAATAACACCGGGAGCGGTCAAATTCTACACTGACCACTATATCTGCGGTAATTATTATAAATCCGTATGGGTAATAACGGAGTACCCTCCCACAACAGAGCAGCTCGCAATACTGGCACATCTGGCAGATAAGAATGGTGTGACACTGCGTATTTACAACAGGCTGGTAGACAGCATTGAACAGGATAAAATAGTACAGCAGGCTATGCGCAAGAATCACATGATGACAACCGTAAATAACGTGAACGAGAGTATAAAGGCTCAGGACAACATCAATGACATAGTTGAGCTTGTAAGTGACATGAACCGAAACAAGGAACCTCTCCTTCACTGCTCCGTTTTTATTGAGCTGAAAGCAGATAGTGATGATAAACTGAGGGAAATCCAGAATGACACAAGAATGGAGCTTACAAGGCACCAATATATAAGGCGCTTCTCTTCGGCTCGGCTGGTGGAAGATAAGGCTTGATTTTGATATAGAGGTGTGGTATAATGATAAAAAAGCGAGGTGAGAGCGTTGAAATATACACTTATGCATAAGAATATAGCTGTTGCAGACGTTGAAATAGATGAAGCTATTGGCGGTATTAGCGTAATCGATAATATATCAGCAAAAGAGCATCTACCGATCGGTGTTGTGCATCCGCTTCATCATAGCGAAAGTATTGACCGTTATGCATTGAATCAGTGGTGGGCAGGCAGGTCAATTCCTGCAAGTAGAATGGGCGTTGAAGATGCTTTGGAAAAACTCGGTGTATATAATTCTAAGCTGCTTCTTACGAAATGTCTCGGTCTGAGTTTATCTGATCATTACTGGATAAAGCCTTACGGAAGTGATATGACCTGGGAAGATGTTAATTTCTTTGACAACGACTTCTCAGATGATATAGGTGATGTTCTTTTCGGTACAAGTGATAAGAATGCTGGATTCGATTTTCTGTCGCCGGATAATACTTCCGATGGTAATCTGAAAAAGCGTTGGAAGATAATTGATGGAAAGCGCTGTCTTCTCAAATCAGGCTCCAACCTACTTATGCAGCAGCCGTTCAATGAGGTCATCGCCTCAAGGATAATGGATAAGCTCGGAATAGATCATGTTCCGTATATCGTAACGTGGATCAACGATGAGCCGTACAGCGTGTGCGAGGATTTTGTCACAAAGGACACCGAACTGATAAGTGCGTGGCGTGTAATGCATCTCAGACCGAAGGCCAACCATGAAAACGAATATCTTTACTACGTTAATATCTGTCAGGAGCTTGGAATTGACATTGTTCCGGCTCTTGACAGAATGATAGTCCTTGACTATATCATAGCAAACGAGGACAGGCACTTCAATAATTTCGGACTTCTGCGTGATGCTAATACCCTTGAATGGCAGGGAGCAGCTCCCATATTCGACAGTGGAACGTCACTGTGGTATAACCGGAATACAGCTCAAATAGCACGGAATAACATAATTTGTAAGCCGTTCAAGAAGACACACGGCGAGCAGTTAAAACTTGTATCCTCCCTTGAATGGTTCGATGCTTCAAAGCTCGACGGCATCGAAGATGAGATACTTGAAGTGTTCAGCGGTGATAAGGCGGCTCAGTATATTGATACTGAACGTGCGAAGACTATAGCTGCCGAGGTCAGAAACAGGATAGAAACTGTTGCAAGAATGGCGATGAGCCATACGCACAGCTATGATATCTCCTCCACCGAGGGCGATGTTGAAGAAGATGTAGCCGAAAGCTATGGAATGAAAATAGAATAAGCAATATGGGGACTGCGAAAGCGGTCTCCATTTTTATTGCAGAAGGGAGAAATGGTAAATGGAGAATATGATCAATAAACTTGAGTCGGCTATCAAAGAAGGATATAATACCAAATATGCCGAGTGGCTGAATATGAGCCACGAAGAACTCATAGAGAAGTCTGACGAAATATTCGCCGCTCGCTTCGTGAAGGATAATATACTGGGGGCATTCACAGAGGATGAAGCGGAATACCTGCTGCAGTTCAAGTCTCCTCTGGAGATACTTGTCGACAGAATAACCGCTCTCAATGATCCGAATAACATAGCTGTAAAGGAGCAGTTCAGCGATATGGTGTCAGAGACGTATGACAAGAAGGATGAGTATTCTGACTATGAACTCAACGAGGACTCAGGAATGCAGATGCAGTAAGGAGGCGGCAAATGGAAAAAGTGTTGATAGCACTGGCGAAGATTCTTGCTGATAAAAAGACCAGAGATAAGGTGTTGATATTTATCGGCAGTATCGTTGTCGGCTTTCTGCTCCTGCTTGCGGCTCCGATAATTGCTCTGTATACGATCGGAAACGTTGACATCGAACCACCTGAGATAGACCGAAACACCTTTAATGAAAGTGCATTCATAGAGCAGTTATCTCCAGAGCAGCAGGAGCGGATGTCTGAGATACAGTCCGCAGGTGATGCGATAGAAGCAGAGCTGACAGCACTTGGCATACCAAATCAGACCATAAAGGCACAGC
>ERZ827088.3139-NODE-3139-length-15818-cov-4.438051_pt1 | contig 15818 bp, 9 predicted proteins | sample MGYA00519922_ERZ827088 | MGnify/ENA primary metagenome ERZ827088 (study PRJEB31778, sample SAMEA3449254) | human gut metagenome | biome: human gut; feature: human-associated habitat; material: faeces | place: United Kingdom | collected 2010/2012 ... | reverse complement strand
CGGAAATCCAGCACCGCGTGCAGGACGGCCAGCGCCTCGTTTTTCGCCATGTTGATCTCATCCAGAACGCCGAAGCCGCCGCTCTGGGCGCAGCGATAGACCGGGCCGGGGCGGAACTTGACCTGTCCGCCCTCGAAGGTGTCCATGCCGATGAGGGACGCCGCGTCCATATTGACGTGGAACGAGATGTCCCACGAGGGGCGTCCGAAGGCGGCGGCGAGGTTTTCGGCCAGCACGTTCTTGCCGGTGGCCTTGCCGCCCGCCAGCAGCAGGTTTTCGCCGCAGAGCAGGGCGGCCAGCGCCTGCTCCCACACCTCTTTGCCGTAGTAGGTAAAGGCCGGGGCCGGGATGCGGGGCCGCAGCGCAGCGTCCAGCGGATGGGCGGCACGGTATTCCTCTACCGCAGAAAGCAGGGCCGGGTCCACGCCCTCCTGCCGCAGCGTCTCAAGAAGTTCAGACATTGTACAATACACCTCGATGCTTTGCCGGTTGCTTGCAGCAAACCGGCTGCTCAGCCCTATCATAGCACAATCGCGGGCATTTGTGTAGGGGGTGTGCGGGGCAAAACAGCAAAGAGGGGCAGCCCCGACCGGGACCGCCCCTCTTCCCATGAAAAAGAAGAAAAGAAGAAATGTTGGATCTATGCGGGAGAACTGCGCCTTATCAGGCGTTCTCCAAGCCTGCCATCTGCTTGATGGATTTAATGGCAAAGGTCAGGGTACGACCGCAGGCAGTACCGCCCATGACGCAGGGATAGTTGTTCTGGAAGAAGCTGCCGGACATATCACCGGTGATATACAGACCGGGGATCGGCTCATTGTTGCTGTCCTTGGCCTGGCAGTTCTCGGTGATGGAGATGCCCTGCATACTGCACAGCAGAGAGGCACCCAGCCAGCAGCCGTAGAAGGGAGCGGTGCGGATGGCGCTCAAACGGCTTGCAGGCTTGCCGAAGTCCTCATCGTTCTGTTTGTCATACAGCTCGTTGTAGCGGGCAACGGTGGCTACAAAGTTGTCCTTGTCGGCACCGGTAAAGCCCATCTTATCGGCCAACTCCTCAATCGTGTCGGCCTTCATGATCAGGCCCTCACCCTCGTACTGCTCCAGCTGACCTTCCATCATGCCGGGGATGTAACGGGTCAGTGCAGAGCAACCGATGGTGTGGAAGCGATCTACGTCGCTGCGGAAGTTTGCATCGTGGATCATGGCATAAACATGACCCGGCTGCTGGAAGGAAGCGTGAGAAGCGTTGTCGTACTCCTGACTCTCATTCATAAAGCGTTCGCCATGGCGGTTGACTTTCAGGAACGGCTGGCTGCCGGGGTTGTACTGCCCCACAGTGCCGGGGAAGGCCTTGCCGCCAAAGGCGTTCTCGCTGTCCGCATAGCCGGCATCCACACCGGGTGCCACCAGACCACGGTCGAACAGAACGGGAGCGGGCTCTGCATCCAGATGTGCACCTGCCCAGATCGCGGCACGGATGCCGTAACCCTTGTCGGCAGGCGTATAGGAGCAGGCAGTGGTCACACTGGTGCCCAGCGGGTCCAGCTGCTCCATCATGTAGGGGTTGCCGGCATAGCCGCCGCAGGCCAGCAGCACGCCCTTGGCTGCATTGATGCGGATAAAGTGGTCATCTGCGGTGCTCTGGGCGATCACGCCGGTGATGCGTCCATCGGCATCTTTTTCCAGCTTGGCAAGGCCGGTGTTAAAGTCGATGCTGTAGCCTTTGCTTTCAATGTACTCCTGGAACACCACGTTGCGGGGCTTTTCGGCGCTGCTGTAATCGACCTGCTGCACAGGGAACATCAGCTTGCTCTGGCTCACCTGTGTGTCATCCGGCCACTTGGCTTCATCGCCGGCGGTCAGGTTGCACACATAGTTATAAGGTTCGTTTTCCAGGATGCCGGAAACAAAATCATGCATGGCAGCGGATTCGTTGATCCAGGTCTTGACCACGCGCTGGTCGCAGCGACCGCCCATAGAACGGGAGATCTCGCTCAGCAGCTCGGCGCGGTCAACCGGAGCGATCCCTTTTTTCTGTGCTTCGCTGCTATCAATGGTGCCGTACCAGTGACGGGTCTCCATGACGGAAGAATTCTGTTCGATCAGGCGGAAATCCAGCCCGTTCTGTGCAGCATAAGCGGCTGCGCACATACCACCGTTGCCTGCGCCCACGATGACGATATCGGTATCCCATGTCTCGGTGATGGCAGCCTCGTCGATGTCGGGCTCGGTGCCCAGCCAGTCGTTCTCGTCGCCGGTGGGCAGCTGAACGGAGGACACAACGGCCTCGCCCTTGGCCTGTGCATAGCAGCTCTTGGCAGCCTTCATGACGGCCTCGGAGGTGATGGTGGAGCCGGACACGCCGTCGATCTCGGCAGAACCGGCAGCCAGCAGCTGATCGCGCAGCTCGTCGGCAGCAGCAGCACCGATGGAAGCGGTCTCGCCGGAGGTGTCCACGACCACGTCGGTCACGGCGCTGTCGGAGAAGGTCATGGTGACCTTGACGGTGGAGGAAATGCCCTCGGCAGTGCCCTCATAGGTGCCGGGGATGTAGGTGCCGGTTGCACCGGAAGCGGCAGCGCTGCCGGAAGCAGCGGTGGAGGTGGAGCCGGAGGCTGCATTGCAGGCAGCCAGAGCACCGGCGGTGACACCGCTCATGGCGGCGGCAGCGGCGATCTTCAGAAAGCCTTTGCGGGAGATCTTGTTCATAGTGGTTTCCTTCTCTTTCTCTTCTTGTGTCTCTTTGTGATTTTTGGCCCTGCTCTGTGGAAAAATCTGCACAGAACCAACAAAAACAGTTTAGCATACCTGTGAAAAGTATGTCAATCAATTTGGGGCACGGAACGCCTTAAACTTTGTTAAACATTTGGCGCAGGTATGGTCCGGTCAATGGAGAAAAATGCAGGCTCTGCGGGGATTTTTGCCAAAAACAATGCACGGAAACATTGCGCAGGTGTTGCGGTTATGTTACAATTGAGTTGCACACAGAAGCCGGCCAGCCACGACCGGCAGAACGGCAGCAAACGCTGTCACGGAAAGGGAGATTTTGGTATGAAGGTGGCAATGATCGGGCACAAGGACTTCCCGTCCCGTTCGGGTGGTGTGGAAGTCATGGTCGGCGGGCTGGCAACCAGCCTGGTCCGGCGCGGTTATGAGGTCACAGTGTACAACCGCGGCCTGCAGAAGGGGCACAATGTTTACACGACCGAGGGCGTGCAGGCCCGCCGCATCTTTACCTTTCAGAAGGCGTCGCTGAATGCCATGGTCTATTCGTTCCTGGCCACCTTTGACGCCCTGACGCGGGACTGCGATGTGATCCACTACCACGCCATCGGCCCATCGGTGCCGCTGGTGATCGCCAAGCTGTTCGGCAAGCACACGGTGTGCACCGTGCACGGGCTGAACTGGAAGGTGGACAAGTGGGGCGGCTTTGCCAGCGCCTACCTGAAGCTGGGTGAGCGGGTAGCCGCAAAGTATGCGGATGATCTGGTGGTGCTGTCGGAGAGCGAGTGGAACTATTTTCAGGAGAAGTACGATCGTACCGCCATCCTCATCCCCAATGCAGTGCAGATGCGCCAGCCGCTGCCCTGCAACCTGATTCGCGAAAAATACGGGCTGGAAGCCGGGAGCTACATTCTGTATGTGGGCCGCATCTCGCCGGAAAAGGGCCCGCTGGACCTGGTGGAGGGCTATCTGAAAGCCCACACGGACAAAAAACTGGTGCTGGCCGGCCCCTTTGCGGAGACCGAGTACTGCACCACGGTGCAGGAGAAGATCGCGGGCAACCCCAACATCATCACGACGGGCTATGTGGTGGGCGACGCGCTGCTGGAGCTGTACAGCAACTGCGCCCTGTTCGTGCTGCCCAGCCACACCGAGGGCCTTTCGCTGTCGCTGCTGGAGGCGCTGTCGCTGGGGGTGAAGTGCCTCGTGAGCGACATCCCGGAGAACACCACTGTGACCGCCGACTACGGCACCGAGTTCCGCACCGAGGACACCGACAGTCTGGCCCGGGCACTGGAGCGGGACACCGCCCGGCCCCTCACGCCGGAACAGCGCGAGGCACAGGTGGACTATGTGCGCACCAACTTTGATTATGATGTCATGCTGGATCGGTATGAAGAAGTGTACCATCATGTGACCGGAGATCCGCTCAAGGCGATGCCTTCGCATGGAGGTGCGGTGTGATGGACAACGCACAAAACCCGACCGGTCCGGTCCTGACCGCGGCCGAAAGCCGCCGCCGGGTGCTGCACAACATGTGCTCGTCGCTGTTGTACAACCTGTCGGTGATCCTGTTCGGCCTGCTGCTGCCGCGGCTGTACCTCACCAGCTTCGGTTCGGAGCTCAACGGTCTGGACAGCACCGTCAAGCAGATCTTTTCCTGTCTGACTCTGCTGGAAGCGGGCGTGGGCCTGGCCTCGCAGCAGGCCTATTACCTTCCGGTGGCCGTGGGCGACCGGAAAGCCATCAACGGCATTTTTTCGGCCACGCATCACTATTACCGCCGCACCGGTATCGTGTATCTGCTGGTCACGGTGGTGTTTGCGCTGCTGTACCCCCTGTGCATCAACACAGTGCTGTCCTACGGCACCGTGAGCCTGATCGTGGTGTTCTACGGCATCCCGGGCATCGTGAGCTATCTGGTGCAGGGCAAATACCGCTCCTTTATGGAAGTGGAAGGCAAAAACTATGTGATCACCTACATCACCACGGCCACCATGGCGGCGGGCAACCTGCTGCGCATGCTGGCGCTGCTGTTTACCCGCAGCATCCTGTTGGTGCAGGTGACCTACTGCGTGCCTTCGGTGTTCCAGGTGCTGGTGCTTACGGCCTATATGCGCAAAAACTATCCGTGGCTCAACGCGCACGATACCCCCAATCTGGAGGCGCTGGCCCAGCGCGGCTCGGTGCTGGTGCATCAGCTCACGGGCATCGTGTTCAACAACACCGACACGATCCTGATCTCCAGCCTGTGCGGTCTGGCGTCGGCCAGTGTGTACACCATTTATATGCTGTTTTTCTCCAACATCGAAAAGCTGTTCTACTCGATCGTCAACAGCATCAGTTTTCGGCTGGGGCAGCTGTTCTATGTGGAGCCGGAAAAGTTCAAGCGGCTGTACCGGCTGTACGATGCCCTTTACCTTTCCGCGGCCTTTGCACTGTTCACAACCGTGGCTGTGTTCCTGATGCCCATCATCGCGCTGTACACGGCGGGCGTGACCGATGCCGAGTACCTCGACACCCGCCTGCTGGTGCTGTTCACGGCGGTGGAGCTGCTGTCCAGCGCCAAGCAGCCGTCGGGGATGCTGCTGAACATCAGCGGCCGCTTTGAAGAGACCCGGCAGCAGGCCCTGATCGAGATGGGCATCAACCTGCTGGTGTCGGTGATGTCGGTGCTGCGGTTCGGCATCGCGGGCTGCCTGTTCGGCACACTGGCGGCGCACCTGTACCGCTATACGGCGTTGATCCTTTTTACCCGGACCAAAGTGCTGGGAGAGTCGCCGGTGGGCGATTTTGTGCGGCTGGGCGTCAACGGGCTGCTCTGCTTTGTGCTGCTGTACCTGCTGGGATTTGACCGCTGCTATGGCGGCGGCTACCTGATGGTGTGCCTGAAGGGTGCGTTGTTCGGGCTGTGGGTGCTGCCGCTGTTCCTTGTGGTGAACGCGGTGCTGGACTGGCGCAATGTGGACACCCTGCGCGGGCTGCTGCACACGCTTACGATCAAAAAAGGAGCGACGGAGGAAAAACACGATGCGGAATGAAGAAGCGATGTGCGAGGGCCTGCTCTCGGTCGTGATCCCGGTGTACAACATCCGGGACTATGTGGAGCGCTGTGTCCGCTCGGTGCTGGCGCAGCCGGATGTGCCGCTGGAAGTGCTCATCGTGGATGACGGCAGCGCCGATGACAGCGGCGCGGTGTGTGACGCACTGGCGGCGGAGGACAGCCGGGTCACAGTGATCCACAAGCCCAACGGTGGCCTGTCGGACGCCCGCAATTATGGGCTGTGCCATGCACAGGGCGAGTATATCCTGTTCATGGACGGTGATGACTGGCTGGCAGAGAACGTTTGCCCCGGCCTGCTGCAGATGGCGCTGCAGGACCGGGCCGATGTGGTCATCGGCAAGGTGCATTTTCTGCGCGAGGAACCGGTGATGACCCGCTGGGAAGAAGCGGTGGAAAAAAACTTCACCTTTCACACAGTTTACACCGGTAAGGAGTATCTTTTGAAATGCCTGCAGACCGGTGGCCTGCGGGTGGAAGTGGGGCGGCACCTGTACCGCACCGGCTTTTTGCGGGCGAACGGCCTGCAGTTCTGCAAGGGCATCTTGCACGAGGACGAAGAGTTCACGCCGCGGGTGCTGCTGCAGGCGCAGCGGGTGGTGCTGACCGGGCAGGAGATCTACTATTATGATAACTGCCGCGCCGGTTCCATCACGCACGCGGAAGGGTTGAGCACCCGCCGTGTTCAGGACAGGCTGCGCATCTACGACAGTCTGGCGGAGATCTACCGTACGGTGACCCCGCGGGCGCTGCGCCGCCGCCTGCAGGATGACCTGTGCTGGAAGTATCTGGACTGCGCGGCGCGGTTCGATTGCAGGACCCTGCCGGGCTACCGCCCGCAGCGGCTGCGGATGCTGCAGTTTGCCTGCACGCCCCGCCGCCGGGCCAAGGCAGCGCTGTTTGCCCTCTCGCCGGAGCTGTTCCGGCGGGTGATGAATCATTGAACCATTGACGAGGAAAGGCAGAAGAGCATGGCGCAACATGCAAGAATAAAACGAATGCCCCCGCCGGACGGCGCACGCCGCCGATGGTGGCAGAACCGGCTGCTGCAGCTGCTGGCGGCTTTTGTGCTGCTGTGCGGCGTGGCAGCTGCCGGACTGAAACTGTACACGGATTATACGAATAGTCATTTTCAGGTGACCTTTTACCGGGTGACCTCCAGCCATGTGTCGGAAAAGCTGCGGGTCCTGTTTTTGTCGGACCTGCACCTGCGGGAATACGGCGAGCACAACGAGGAGCTGATCCAGACTGTGCAGGAGCTGGACCCGGACCTGATCCTGCTGGGCGGTGACCTTGTCACCTTCCCGAACCCGGAGTATGAGAATATGCTTTCGCTGTGCCGCAGCCTTGCCGATGTGGCCCCGCTGTACGGGGTGCTGGGCAACCACGAAAGTGAGATGATCTACGGCGGGGTGGATGTCCAGCTGGCCGAAAAATTTTCGGAGGCCGGGGTGCAGCTGCTGCGCAATGAGACCCGCACCATCCAGATCGGGGAAAACAACGTGGAGCTCATCGGGCTGGAAGGTGCCCTGAAGGACTTTTACAAATACGGTGCCAGCGACTGTGTGGAGAGCCTGAGCCGCCAGTACGACACCTTCCGCATCTGCATCAACCATGTGCCCATGGCCTTTGTGGACTACATGCAGGATGCGCCCTTTGACCTGGCGCTGGCCGGGCACACCCACGGCGGCCTGATCCGCCTGCCGGTGCTGGGGCGACTGTACACCGCAGAGGAGGGGCTGTTCCCGGAGTATGCGGGCGGCATGTACCAGCTGGACAGCGGGGCACCCCTCATCGTGGGCTGCGGCCTGGGCGACTCCAACCGGATCCCCCGCGTATACAATCCGCCGGAGCTGGTTCTGGTGGATGTGAACTGGTACTGAGATGAACGAACTTGAAAGGAGGCCCGGAGACGTGGTGACAAAGATCAAGCAGATCTTCAAACAGGCTGTGCTGCGCTTCTGGAGCCTGCGGCTGCCGTTGATCGTGGTGTGCATCCTGCTCGCGGCACTGCGGTGCACCGCACAATATCAGGACAGCAGCCGGGTGGCCTCGGCCCAGATGACCCTGAACTACTCCGAGGCATCGCAGGGACTCAACCCCAACCGCACCCGGTTTACGACTACCGACCTGACCTCCGACGAGGTGCTGCAGAGCACCCTGTACAACGCCGGACTGGAAGGTCAGATGACGGTGGAACAGCTGCGCAAGGCCATTACGGTGGAACCCACCGATGTGACCAACGTGAGCAGCTCGGAAAACTACATCACCACCAGCTGCAGCATCAGCCTGCAGCTGGAAGAACCCTGCCAGCACCTGACCGCAGCCACGCTGCTCCGGATCTTCTGCGGCAGTTACAAGGATTATTTCATGGAGCACTACGGCGAGAACCAGAGCGTGTTCTCCTGCACCATGCCGGATTACTTTGACACCGAGCCGTATCTGCGCCTCAAGAGCCTGACGCTGCGGGCCGACCAGCTGGACCGCTACCTCACGGCCCGTGTCAGCGAGAACAAGAGCTATCAGGACGCCACCACCGGCAACACCTTCCTGAGCCTGTCCAAGCAGATCCAGAACGTGATCAACTACGAGATCCCGCGCATCCAGGCCTATATCCTGCGGGGCGGCCTGTCGGCGGATGTTTCTTCCCTGACGGCCATGCTGCAATACAAGCTGCAGATCGAGCAGCTGGACTATCAGGAGCAGATGGCCTACTACAACTCCGACAATCTGGGCATTGGCCTGTACGATGAGAGCATGAGCGCCATCGTCATGATCCCCACGCTGGACGAGAACAGCGAGTTCTATATGTCCCGCACCAAAACGGCGCTGGACACCATGGCCAGCGACGCCGACGGTGCCCTGGCGGAGGCGACCTCCCATCAGGATGTGATCACCACCACCCAGTATGTGGTGCAGCAAATGCAGACCATGAGCGACCCGGCGGGTCTGACCACGGTGAACGCCATGCTGCAGGAACTGGAAACCACCATGGATCAGATCCAGCAGGCACTGCGGGTGACGGATGCCTCCTATATCATCTATAAGACCCAGAACTACCTGGTGTTCAACTATGCGGCCGGCTCCTTTGTGCAGCAGATCGGCCTCAAGCGGGTGATCGTGGAAATGGCAGTCTTTGTGGTGCTGTGCTTCGGCCTGTGCATGGTGCGCACCGCCCGGCAGATCCGGAAGGAGGAACAGCGTTGAAAAAGTTTGATATCCTGCGCTACCTTCGGCGGTTCTTTGCACTGGTGCTGGCCGTGACCATGGCGGGCACAGTGGTGGTGTACTGGTACTGCAAGAACAACCAGACCTACACCGCCAGTGTGAACATCAAGTACCTGCACGACGGCATCAAGGACGGCTTTGCCCCGGACGGCACCGCCATGAACGTGGACGAGATCTATTCTTCCAAGGTCATCTCGCAGGCCATGGAGAGCCTTGGGCTGCAAAGCGGCATCAACCTTGTGCGCTCCCACTGCACGGTGGAAGAGCTGATCCCGGACGACCAGAAGGCCCTGCAGGAAGCTCTCATCGACAAGGGGGAAGAGTCTACCTACTTCCCGGACGAATACAAGGTGACACTGGTGGTGGACGGCAGCCTGGGTGCGAGCTACGCCCGCCGGGTGCTGGATGCCATCGTCAGCAGCTATTCCACCATCTACACGGAGGAATATGTGGAGCTGCCTCTGACCATGAACCCCTCCAGCGGCCTGCTGAACAGCGGCTACGACTATTACGAGTGCGTGGACGTGCTGTCGGCCGACACCACCGAAGTGCTGAACTATCTGGAGGATAAAAAGACAAACTATCCCAACTTCCGCTCTTCGGTCACGGGTTATTCCTACGAGGACCTGTACGACATCTATAAGATGCTGTACGACTACGAGATCCCGTCGCTGTACGCGAATGTGATGACCGGGCCGCAGGTGCGCAACGCCGACAAGCTGTGCCGCAACCTGACCCAGAGCATCGAGAGCAGCGTGCAGAACGAGCAGGTGTATCAGGAGCGGGAAGCCTACCTCAGCGGCCTGATCCAGAACTACTCGGAGAAGAACCGCGACCTGATCAACTACCATTACCACAACGACGCCAATGACAGCGGCACCGACTACATCCTGAAGAACGTAGAGGCCTACGATGACAACCAGAGCAAGCAGATCACCTACGATTCGCTGATTTTGGAGTATGTGGAGATCGACAAGACCCTGCGCAGCAGCGCCATCCGCCGGGCCTACACCCAGCAGCTGCTGGACACCTTCCAGGCAGCCGGCGGGGTGGGCGGCGATGAGGCCTCCCATGCCGCGATCGAGTCGGAGATCAACAAGTACGAGCAGACGCTGGTGGACTACTACCAGATCGTGAACCAGACCAGCATGGAGCACAACCGCTCCCTGAGCGCGGACTATCTGCAGACCACCAGCTCCACCAGAGTGTGGCCCAGCATCAACACCAAGCTGTATCTGGCCATCGGCTTTGTATTCTTCTTCCTCGTGGGCTGCGCACTGGCCGTTGTGGTGGGCCGTTCCCGCGACTTTGTGGAATACTTTATGTATGTGGACAAAAAGACCGGTCTGCCCAACCGCGACCGTGTAGATGCCATGATGGCACGGCTGGAAAAGCAGGGCCTGCTGCCCAGCCACTTTACCTGCATGTGCTTCCAGTTTACCAGCCTGAACCATCTCTCGCGGGAGTATGGTTACTCGGTGGGCAACCATGTCCTGCGGGACTTCGCCGGGCTGGTGGCGGCCCTTGGCACCGAGGAGAGTTTCATCGGTTCCAACGGTGCGGGCCAGATCGTGGGCTTCTTCCGGGAATGCAACGCCGTCAAGGCGGAGGCCATTCTGGAAGTGCTGGACGAGCAGATCCAGGAGTACAACAGCCTGAACCCGGATTACGCCATCGAGTACAGGGCAGCCAGTGCCACCTCGGATGACGAAAAGGAATTCAACATCCGGGATCTGCTGCGCTGCGCATTCAAGAAGCTGCGGGATGCCAATAAGCCGCAGCCGGAGACCGCACACGAGACGGTGTAAAAAAGATAAGGAGGCGGCAGTCATGCTGCAGAATCAACGGGCCTGCCAGCTCGTCCGTTCCAAAACCGGCTGTGAGCCGCTGGCACTTGCCGTGGCGTGGGGTGCCCGCACGGCGGGCCGCTGTGCCGCCGGGGTGCTGGGAGCCGTGAAGCATCAGCGCTTTTCCGACCAGCAGCTGGAGACCTTTGCCGCCCGCGCGCCGGGCATCTGCCCGAAGCCGGTGTGCGATACCGGGGAGCCCTGCCTGCTGCCGCCGCAGGACGATGCGGTGGATGTGTCGGTGATCGTGCCGGTGCACAACGGGGAGCGCTTTTTACGCGCCTGTCTGGACAGCATCCTGCACCAGAACACCACTCGCCGCCTGCAGGTGCTGGCGGTGGAGGACGGCTCCACCGACGGCAGCGGGGCCATTCTGGCCGAGTACGCCCGGCAGGGAGGGGTCACCGTGCTGCACCCGGAGCAGGGCGGCAGCGCGGCCCGCGCCCGCAACACCGGTCTGGCCCGGGCGGTGGGCCGCTGGGTCCTGTTTGTGGATTGCGATGACTGCCTGCTGCCGGACGCAGTGGAGACGCTGCTGACGGCACAGGCGCGTACCGGGGCGGATATCGTGCAGGGCGGCTGGCAGTATTGCGACGAAGCCGACACCCGCGGTGCGGTGCAGCAGTACGCAGAAGCGTGCTACACCGGCCCCCGGCGGCTGGATGTGGTGGAGCTGCCCGGCACTCCCTGGGGCAAGCTGTACCGCCGGACCCTGTTTGAACGGGTACGGTTCCCCTCCGGGTACACCTGTTTTGAGGATGCCATGATCCATTTCTGGGTCTTTCCGCGGGCGAAGTGCATTGCTTCGACAAAACCTGTGGTATATTTGTGGCGCAAAAATACAATAGGGCTCACCGCGACCTCCCAGAATACGGCCAAAGCATTGCAGGCCTACTGGGTGGCTGAAGAAATGCTGGACGGTGCGGTGCGTCTGGGCCTGCCGCAGGATGCGCTGTTTGCCTGCAACCTGATCCTGCAGCTGGCCAATTACTGCTATGTGTGTGTGGCCGGTCTGCCGGAGGCGGACCGGCAGACGGCCTTTGCCTGCTGCTGCCTGCTGTACCGCCGGTGGGCAACGAAGCTGCCGGATCCCCGGACGCTGCCCTATGCCGTGCGGCTGGCGCAGCGGGCGCTGGAACAGGCGGACTATGGGCTATGGCAGCTGCAGGGCAGACTGTTCCAGCTGATCAACTGACCGGTTTACACCGGCACGGAAAGCGAGGTGGACCGCGTGCAGGATGTTTCCAAGATCCTGACCCGGAAATATTACGGCAAAAAAGACCCGTTCCGCAGCCGGGAGTTCCGCCAACCCCGCTGGATGGAACTGCTGGCGGTGCTGCTGTTCACCGTGTCCGGGCTGGGCGAAGGCAAAAGCATCAATGTGGTGCTGGGTGGTCTGCCCAAGGCGGTGACGCTGGCCTTTGTGGGGCTGGCCGGGCTGGAATTTTTCATCCGGGGCGATTTTGACCGGTTGAAAAAACTGGCCGGGCCGTCCGGGCTGTACATCCTGTATCTGGCGGTGCTTGCCGCCTGGTCCATGTTCATCTGGGTGCGCAACTTCACGGCCTTTGCCTCCATCACCCGCGGCGTGGAAAAGATCCTGTATCAGAGCATCGCCACGGTGGTGGCCATCTGCTGCGTGTACCTGTACGGGCGGTTCAGCATCGACCTGTTCACCATCGGCATCTGCTGCGCAAACCTCCTCATCCTGTTCAGCGAGGTGCCCGCCTATGGTGTGGGCGAGAGCGTGAGCTCCCTGCTCACCAGCATCCTGTCGCTGGGCAACAACACCTATGGCTATGCCGAGCGGCTGGAGATCCACGAGGTGACCTTTCTGGAGGGCATCTTTGTGCTGTACTACCTGTTCTTTTCGCCAAAAGAAACCAAGCAGCAGCGCACCCGCAACTGGGTGCTGGCGGGCTGCTCCTTCTTTTTTGTACTGGCGGGCATGAAGCGCATCCTGCTGCCGGCGCTGGTGGTCTCGGCCTTTTACATCTGGGTGCTGCGCCGCAGCCATGCCAAGGAAAAGCTGATCATGCTCACCGGTGTGGCCTGGGTGACCCTGTTCTGGGTGTATCTGTATCTGGTGCACACCGGGGCCATCTCCCGGCTGCTGAACGCTGTGGGCATCAACATGATGGGCCGCGATTACATCTGGAGCCTGGCCAAACCCTATTATCAGTTCTCGCCCACCTTCATCGGGCTGGGGTTCGAGGCGGTGGACGCCATGGTCACCCGCTTTTATGAGATCGGCCTCATTGATGTGGCCTACCCGCTGCACAACGATATCCTCAAGGTGTTCGTGGAACTGGGCTTTCCGGGGCTGTGCTTCTGGTGCGCGTTCCTGTACCTGATCCTGCCCTGGTACTGGACCAAACGCTACGGGCCCGAGGCCGGCATCCTGTATTTTGCCATCCTCAACCCGCTGTCCATGACCTACCTTACCGACAACACGGCCTTTTATTTCTGGTGCACCATGGGTCTGCGCATGATCCCGCTGGCGGTCTGCTGCTTTGCAAAGCCGACGAAGGACCCTGCCGCCCCAAAACAGACATGGCAGCCGCCCTCGGCGCAGGAGGTGCAGCGGCGCATCCGGGCACAGTACCGGGAGAAAGGAAGTTCTTCATGATCCACATCCTGCAGTCGGTCAGCAACATGGACCGGGGCGGCATCGAGTCGATGCTGATGAACTATTACCGGCATCTGGACCGCACGCGGTTCCAGTTCGATTTTCTGGTCAACAAGAAAAAGCCCGGCTTTTTTGATGACGAGATCCGCGCACTGGGCGGGCGCATCTTCCAGAGCCCGGGCGTAGCCCCGCAGAGCTACCCGGCCTACCTGCGCTCTATGCAGCAGCTGCTGGCCCAGCACCCGGAGATCAAGGTGCTGCACGCCCACAACGAGGCCATGCAGCTTTTTGCGCTGGAAGGCGCTAAAAAGGCGGGCCTGCCGGTGCGCATCGCCCACGCCCACAACACCTGTCTGCCCAAGGACGCCAAGCTGCCGATCAAATGGTTCTGCAAACAGTTCATTCCCGGCGCGGCCACCGATTACTGGGCCTGCGGGCGGGAGGCCGGCATCTACTACTTTGGACAGAGCGCGTGGGATGCCCGGGGCGTGACCCTGCGCAACGCCATCGACCTGGACCGCTTTGGCTACCGGCCACAGGTGCGGGCAAAGCTGCGGGCAGAATATGGCCTGAACGATAAGCTGGTGGTGGGCTGTGTGGCCCGCCTGATGGCGCAGAAGAACCACACCCGCCTGCTGGACATCTTTGCGGCCCTGAAAAAGGTGCGGCCGGACAGCTGCCTGCTGCTGGTGGGCGAGGGCGAGCTGCGGGCCGAGCTGGAAGCCAAGGCCGCCCGGCTGGGCATTGCGCAGGATGTGAAGTTCCTGGGCGTGCAGAGCGACACCTCCGTCTGGTATCAGGCCATGGATGTGTTCGTGATGCCCTCGCTGTTTGAGGGTCTGCCCGTGGTGGGCATGGAAGCGCAGGCGTCCGGTCTGCCCTGCGTGTTCTCCACCGGCGTCACCGAGGAGGTCCTGCTGCGGCCGGACAGCTGCCGCATTTCGCTGGAACAGCCGGACGAAGCATGGGCCGCAGTGCTGAAGGATGCGGACCGCAATCTGCCCGACCGTGCGCAGGCGGCGGCACAGGTGCGGGCTGCCGGGTACGACATCCGGCAGGAGACCCTGCGCCTGCAGCAGCTGTACACCAGCCTGATCGCCAAAAGGGGTGCCACACATGCCTGAGATCAGTATGATTGTTCCGGTTTATAACGTAGAGCAATATCTCCCGGCGGCACTGGACTCTCTGCGGGCCCAGACCTGCCCGGACTGGGAGGCCATTCTGGTGGACGACGGCTCCCCGGACGGCTGCGGGGCGCTGTGTGATGCGGCTGCCCGGCAGGATGCCCGCTTCCGGGTGATCCACCAGAAGAACGCCGGGGTCGGCGCGGCCCGCAATGCCGGGTTGGCTGCAGCCCGCGGCACCTATGTGCAGTTTCTGGACAGTGATGACGCACTGGAGCCCCAGATGGTGGAGGTGCTGTGCCGCACGGCAAAGCAGACGGACGCCGACCTGATTTTGTTCGGCGGCTATGAGGAGCACTACGCGGCCGACGGCACCCGTACCGGCTGCACCGACATTGCCTCGGTTCTGGAAGGGGTATACCGGGGCGACCCCTGCCCGCAGCTGTTCCCGCAGCTGTCGGCCATGTCGCTGGTCACGCGGCAGCTGTTCCGCCGCCGCTGCATCGAAGAGGGCAACTGCCGCTTTACCGATTACAAGATCGCGGAGGACGCGCTGTTTTTCGTGTCCTTTTACCGGCAGCACCTGCACTGTGTGGTGGGCATCCCGGAAAAGCTCTACCGCTATAAGCTGCGTGCCTCGGGGTCGGCCTCCCAGAGCTACCACCCGGAACGCCTGACGGATAACTTTTACCTCTCGGATGCGGTGGAAGCCGTGGCAAGGGACTGGGGCCTGAACGACGACCCCGCCTGCCGCCGGGCCGTAAACCACAGCCGGGTGCTGGACCTGCAGCTGGGCATCAAGAATGTCTGCCTGGGGCCGCTGAGCTTCCGGCAGCGCACCGCATGGCTGCGGCAGGCGTTGCGCATCCCGGCGGTACGAGCCGCTGTGCGGGACATGCCCCTGCAGGACGCCCGCAGCCGCAACGACCGCATCAAACTGGCCTTGCTGAAGGTGCGGCTGTGCGCGGTGGTCGTTGCCCTGTCCAGCTGGAACAACCGCCGCTGAAAAGACGAAACAACAAAAGCGCCCCTGTGCACCGGATGGGTTCCGTGCACAGGGGCGCTGTATTTTATAAGGAAAAAGCGGGGGGCTCAATCGTCGTCGCTGTCCAGCTTGAGCACGGCGGTAAAGGCCTCGCTGGGCAGGGAAACGCTGCCCAGCTGGCGCATCTTCTTTTTGCCTTCCTTCTGCTTTTCCAGCAGCT
>ERZ827088.3138-NODE-3138-length-15823-cov-2.872400_pt1 | contig 15823 bp, 9 predicted proteins | sample MGYA00519922_ERZ827088 | MGnify/ENA primary metagenome ERZ827088 (study PRJEB31778, sample SAMEA3449254) | human gut metagenome | biome: human gut; feature: human-associated habitat; material: faeces | place: United Kingdom | collected 2010/2012 ... | reverse complement strand
GAGGGCGACGGCTTTGCACGGATAAACGCCGAGGCGGGAAGCTTTAAAAACAATTATTCCGCGGTTTATTCCTCGCTTGTACTTCGCGGAAGCGATGAGACCGAAGCCGAGCGCAACAATTACACCGATGAAAAGGTTTTTGCGGAGAGCTATGATGAATCCGCAGTCTACACGGTCGGCTTCTACCCGCTTTCGGGAGATAACAGCGGCTATAACGGAATGGCGGCGCGCTATAAGAAATATTTATCCGACAGCGGCGCTTTAAAGAATACGGAAAGATCACAGTCGGCATTTCATGTAAATATTTTGGGCGGGGCAATGTCCAAAAAATTCTTTATGGGCTTTCCTTATACAACGCTTACAAAGGCGTCCGATTTTTCCGATGCCGAGAAAATTATGAAGGAGCTTGCGTCCGAAACCGGGAAAACGCCTGCGGTAACGCTTACAGGCTTCGGGCAAACGGGCGTAGACGCCGGTAAAATAGCGGGAGGCTTTTCGTTCCCCAAAAGGCTCGGAGGTAAAAAAGGATATTCGGCTCTTGAAAAATATTGTGACGATAACAAAATAGATTTATATGTGGATTACGAAACGGTTCGTTTCAAAAGCTCGGGCGGCGGGGTGAATAAAAGCTTTGACACGGCAAAAACTCCCGGCAGGCAGGCGGCGGCGTTTTATACTCTCGGCACAGGGCTCAGGGTCCCGAATGAAAGCGGCGCTAAAATAAGGCTTTTAAAGCGCTCGGCGCTTGATAATATAACCGATAAGCTTATAGATCACTCAAAGAATTACAAATCGGGAATTTCGCTTGCCGCACTGTCCTGCACGGCATATTCGGATTATGCCGAAGCCCGTTATTACCGCAAGGGCACTGTGGCAAAGCAGGTGAGCGAAATATTTGAAAGGATAAATAAAAGCGGTCATAAAACGGCGGGAAGCCGCGCCAACGGATATGCGGCGGCAGCGGCAGATACGGTTTACGATACCCCGACGGATAACGGCGGCTATTTGAATCTTGATGTTTCCGTTCCGTTTTATTCGCTGGTATTTGCCGAGAGCACCGCGCTTTATTCGGAAGCCGTGAATTTGGCGGATAATTCGGAAAATCTGATCTTAAAATCCGTCGAGGCGGGAGTGCTTCCCTCGTTTACCTTTATTTCGGAGTATTCCGATGAGCTTGCGAACTCTTCGTTCCCGGGCTTTTACGGTACGCTTTTTAAGGATCAAAAGGAAAAGGCGGCGGGCATAATTTCAAGGCTTTCCGAATTTTCGCGCGTTGCCGCAGAGCAGTATCCGGTGAGCCACGAAATTATAGCCGACGGCGTGAGTAAAACGGTATTTTCGTCGGGGGCGGCGGTTTTTGTGAACCGCTCGGCGGCGTTACGGTTGACGCAATGAGCTTTTCTTTGGCGCAGTAAGGAGTTTTTTCACTATGAAAAACAAAAGAAAGGGAATAGAGGCAATAAAGCGGCGCTACGGAATAGCGTTCGTCGCTCCCTGGGTATTCGGGGTCATAGTATTTGTCGCGGTTCCGATTATTACGACGGTTTTATATTCCTTGAGCATTGTCACTGTAGGAAGCAGCGGCCCGGAGATGAAGTTCGTCGGATTTTCAAATTATTACAGGCTGCTTTTCAAAAATACGGTTTATGTCGACAGATTGGCGGCGTCTCTCTCAAGTGTTTTCACATCTCTGCCCATAATAGTTTCCCTCTCGCTTATATTGGCGATAATTCTTAATCAGAATTTCAAGGGCAGAATGATAATGCGCTCGATATTCTTTTTGCCGGTAATAATCTCCTCCGGCGTTGTAATGTATGTTTTAAACGGCGGGGGCGGCAGCAGCGCGGCTACCATATCGTCGGCACTGGGAGACGGTGCGTCGGCGGGAGCATATGTCACGCCGATAGATTTTTCGGGGCTGCTTTCAAGGCTTAATTTTCCGAGTGATGTAAACAATCTTCTGATGGGCTACCTTTCGGACACCTTTAACCTCATATGGAGCTGCGGCGTGCAGATAGTGCTTTATATTGCGGGGCTGCAAACCGTTCCCGTCCAGCTTTACGAGGTGGGCAGGGTAGAAGGCGCTACGGCGTGGGAAAGCTTTTGGTACATAACCTTCCCGATGCTCGGCAGAGTAACCCTGCTTGTGGTCTTCTATACCATGGTGGAGCTTTTTGTGGAAAACAGCGAGCTGGTTGATTCGGCGCTGCAGGATATGCGCTGGCATACTATATACGACTCCACCTCCGCGCAGCTCTGGATATATTTTATCTGTGTGGGAATAATCATCGGAATTGTAATGCTGCTTTACAATAAGCTGCTTTTGAAGCGCTGGAATTAGGGGGTGACGGTGTGAAATTACAAAAAAAGCCCTCGTTTTATAAAAATGCGGCGGTTTCTGTATGCAGGTTTGTTTTTCTCATAGCCTTTGCCTACATATTGCTTTACCCGGTGTTTTATATGCTGAGCAATGCGCTGCGGACAACGGCGGATTATATAGACCCTTCTGTTGTGTGGGTGCCGAAAAATATTACAATGAAGAATTTTTCCGACGCATTCAAGGCAATGGATTATGTGAAATCCCTTACCAATACCTTAATATACGAAATGGTGAGCGCCTTGATTGAGGTTTTCGTCTGCGCGGTGTACGCCTACGGGCTTTCAAGATTCAAGTTCAGATTTCAAAAGGCGCTTGTGTTTGTGCTGGTGCTTACAATACTCCTGCCCGATGTAATGCTTATGCTGCCGCGCATGATAAACTTCAAGCAGCTGGATTTCCTAGGTATTTTAGGGCTTGTAAACCGCCTGACCGGTAAGGATCTGAGGCTTAATATTCTCGGAACGCCGTTTACCTTTTACCTGCCGTCACTTTTTGGGGTGGGGCTGAAATCGGGTATTTTCATCTTCATTTACATGCAGTTCTTCGGGGGGCTTCCGCGAGAGCTTGAAGAGGCGGCGTATATTGACGGCTCGGGGCCGCTCAGAACCTTTTTGACTATAATCATCCCGTCGGCCGGGGTCGCATTTCTAACCGTTCTTATATTCTCGGTGATATGGCATTGGAACGATTATTACCTCGCAATGATGTATAACCTTGATAACAAGACACTTGCGGTAGTGGTGCACAGTATTAAGGATCAGGTTTTTCTGACCTTCGGAGAAGCGAACGGCGCAAGCTCCTTGATTTTCGGAGTTCCGCCCGCCGCGTGCCTTTTGTTTATAATTCCGCCGGTTGCGGTTTATATAATTCTCCAGCGCAAATTCATGCAGAGTATCGACAGCGTCGGCATAGTCGGCTAATAAATAAAGAAAGGAAAATCATCATGAAAAAATCATTCTTCTTCCGTTCACAGTGCGTGCTGCTGGCGGCGGCATTGCTCTTGCCGCTCGCGGCGTGCAAAAGTCAGTCCGAGGCAATTTCGGATGAGTATTCGACCGAGGTGATCGTAACAACCTCCACTATCAAGAAGGGCTCGGATTCGCGGTCAACCGATTCAAACACAGATTCATCGGGCGGCGGCTCATCTCAAAACGGCATAGGCTCTGCAAGCTCGGGCAATTCCGGAAATTCGGGCAAGACAACATCCCTTTCGCGCGATCAGTTTATTGCTCAAATGCCCGCGAAGCTTAAGGGCAAGACCCTTACCTATATGTATTGGAACGACCCGATGAAGCAGATGGACGGGGAGGCTATAAAGGCGTTTGAAAAGGCAAGCGGCTGCAAGGTTAAGTGCGAGATTGTGTCCTATGACGGCTTTCAGGAAACGCTCAGCGCCAGAATAAGCTCGGGCAAAGCACCCGATCTTGTCCGCCTGCTCGGAAATGTCAGCTGGCAGATAACCGCGCTTCAGCCGATAACCAACAGCGGCTACAATTTTAACGACACCGCGTGGGATTCGCAGCTTATGAAGGATTATACCTTTAACGGCAAGCGCTACGCCGTAAATCTTAACGACAGCGCTATTTCGGATGTTTCGGTCATCTATTACAACAAAAAGGCGCTGCAGGACGCCGAAATGGAGGATCCGTATCAAATCTGGAAGAAAAACCCGAAGGCATGGACATGGGAAAAATTCTGGTCTATGTGCGAGCAGTTTGTAAACGCAAACAAAAATAAATCGGGCTATTCCGGCGCAACCTTTGAGTACGGAGATTCGTATGTCCGTGCAATGGGCGGCTATATAATCAATTACAATTCGAGCACCGGAAAATTTGTAAACGGCTCAAAGCTCAATAGCACTATCTCCTCCTGGCAGACCACACTGCAGATGCAGGAAAAGGGCTTGCTGCTTGAAAACCACAGCGAGCAGTCGTTCGATCAGGGTAAGACTCTGTTCTTCCTGTCCGGTCCATTTTCCGCACGCGCAAAGGATAACAGACAGTCGGCTTTAAAGAGCAGAAACCGCTTGGGCGTTGTACCCATGCCGACCGATTCCAAATATCAGGTCATGTACGAATACACCGCCTTCGGCATTCCCGAGGGCTCAAAGAACGCAGCGCTCGTTCCTTACTATCTGCGCTATGTGCTTGATAAAAAGAGCTACGATATGAATTCGGTTTACTGCAGCAGCGAGGCGAAAGAGGTTATTGATTACGCCTGCTCGATTAAAAACCGTACCTACGCTTATTCCGCGGGAGCGGGCAGCGTTGTGACCGCGCTCAAAAAGGCAGGCTCCGCGCAGGTCAAGGCAACGCTTGACTCGCATTCCGCCGCAATGGACGAATTTATTGAAGCTGAAAACAAGAGAGTCAGCAATTTCGGCTGATTATGCCGCTGAAAGGACAGAAATATGAAAAGAATATTGACGGTATTATTAACGGCAGTATTGATTTTTTCGCTTTCCGCCTGCGGAAAGGATAAGGGCAGCACCGATAATAGCAAGGGCGGAACGAGCGATACCGATGTGACCTCATCGGAGATAATATCGACCGGCAGCTCATCGACCGATACCTCCTCCGCCGATAGCACAGCCTCCGTTTCATCGGGGAGCGGCAAAACGGTAAGCTATGTCACCTCCGAAATAACCGTGAAGAAGCCGAACCCGAATATTCCCGCGAATACAGACCGCTCATGGCATGAAAACCCGGCGGGGCTTTGCTTCCCGGTTACGGGTACGCTTGATAACGAGGCGGATGAAATGCGCTCGAAAATACTTTCTTCAAACGGCAGCGGCGTTAAGATCACCGGAACTACCTACTATGTTTCGGAAAAGGGCGATGATTCAAACGACGGTAAAAGCCCGAAGACCGCGTGGGCTACCCCTGCGGGAGCAGAGGTACACAACGCCTCACTTAAAAGCGGCGACGCGGTGCTGTTTGAGCGCGGCGGAGTTTTCAGGGGAAGCATGAAGCTTGCAAGCGGCGTATATTACGGCGCCTACGGCACGGGCGACAGACCCTGCATTTACGGCTCTGCACGCAATTTTGCCGACGCTGTCTTCACAAGCGACGGCAAGAACGTTTGGAGACTCAGGGAAATGTTTGCAGGCGATGTGGGAATAATCGTATTCAACCACGGTGAGGCGGTGGGCAACCGTGTTTCCTCAAGGGCGGAGCTTAAAAGCAATTACGACTTTTTCTGTGACACAAGCGATAAAAACCGCGTTTACCTCTATTTTGAGGAGGATCCGTCCAAGGTGTTCATAAGCATCGAAATCGGTGCGGACAGCGTTCTCTTCCGCTTTGACGGGCAGAAAAACATAACTATCGAAAATCTGACCTTAAAATATACCGGCGGTCATGCGGTGCGCGGCTCAAACACAGAGAACATAACCGTGAGGAACTGCGAAATAGGTTATGTCGGCGGCTCGTATCTTGACGGCTACGGCGACGGAAAGGTTCGCTACGGAAACGGAATCGAGCTTATGAGCAACAGCAAAAACACACTGCTCGAAAACAACTGGATCTATCAGATATACGACAGCGGAATAACTCATCAGGGCGACAACTGCGTTGTTGAAAACTTCACGGCAAAAAACAATCTTATAGAATTCTGCGGCATGGGCGCTATTGAGTATTGGCACACAAAGGGCGCGGTTATCAAAAGCGTGCTTTATGAAGGCAATATGCTGCGTTTTGCGGGCTACGGCTTCGGCGGACTTCAGCGACCCGATAAGAACATGAGCGCCGCAATACAGAGCAACGCAAAGCCGACAGGCTCGAACTATAATTACGCCGAAAGCTTTATTATAAGGAATAATATTTTCGAGCTCAGCACATATCAGCTTGTAAACGCGGCGTCCGCTGCGGGCACTCCGCCCACATTGGACGGCAACACATATATACAGGTGGACGGCAGATGGCTCGGCTATTACGGCAAGAACACCAATATACGCTTTAACAAAAGCTCGGAGCTTATAATTAAAAATACCTGGAACGACGCTTCGGCGAAGCTTGCTTTTGCATGATATTTTACGGGGGATATATGACGGATATAAAGGCAACTAACAGGGATTTATATGTTCCGGCCGCAGAGATAATCAACTCAAGAAAAATTCCCGAGGCGACAAATAAGCAGGTGGATTCGGAAACCGAGAAACTGCGAAACGAAATAGGCGCGCTTCCGGACACGGTGAAGAATACGGGAGAATGCCGTTATATATCGGTATCGGGCAGCCGTGACAATGACGGAAAAACACCCGAAACCGCTTGGGATTCGCTTGAAACGCTTGAAAGAAACCGTGGGGAGCTTAAGGCGGGTACTGCCGTTCTTTTCCGCAGAGGAGATATTTTCAGGGGCTGCATAACAGCGGCGGACGGAGTAAACTACGGCGCTTACGGCAGCGGCGAAAAGCCGAGGATATACGGCTCTGCAAGGGATTATATAAACGACAGCTGGTACAGGCTCCCTGACGGTCTGTGGACGGTGGACGCGGATTTCCCCGCGGATGTGGGCAACATAATCTTCGATAAGGGCAGGGCGGTCGGCATAAAAAAAACGAACCGTGCCGATATCTCTGAGGAATTTGATTTTTGGAGCGACCACAAAAACGGCAACCGCATAGTAATCAGGCTGAAGGACGATCCCGTACTTACCTTCAAAAGCATCGAGATAGCGCATAATCTGTGGCTCTTCAGAATGGACTCAGTCAAAAATGCGCTGATTGAAAATCTGACCTTCTGCTTTTGCGGCGGTCACGGAATAAGGGCGACGGAAGTGCGCGATGTTCGCATAACGGGCTGCGAGTTCTTCTTTATAGGCGGCTGCTTCCTTACGGAATACAAAAACGGCGATGTGCGCTACGGAAACGCGATCGAGTTTATGCGCGGGTGCAAAAATTCCGTTGTGAAAAATTGCATTGCCTACCAGATATACGACAGCGGAATAACTCACCAGGGCTACGGCGATTACTGCGCGGAGGATATGGAGTTTACCGGAAATATATTGGAATACTGCGGTATGGGCTCTGTGGAATACTGGCTCGGTCAGGATTCAAAATGCGTAAATATCACCTACAGCGGCAATATAATGCGCTTCGCGGGCTACGGCTTCGGCGGGCTTCAGCGCCCCGATAAAAATATGACCGCACACATCCAAAGCAACGGCGCGTGCCTTAATTTTGCTGAGAATTTCGTTATTGAAAATAATATTTTCGAGCTCAGCACATACGACCTTATAAACGCGCAGAGCAGGATGAACACCCTGCCGGTGCTTCGGGGCAATACATACATTCAAAACGAAAACAGGCGGCTCGGCTCTTATTCGGGTTATCTTGACTGTATGTTTGACAGTGCGGTGGGCGGAACCGTGAAAAAGCTTTGGCACGATGAGGGAGCAAAAATAAATTCACCCGCTTCATACTCTTAATTTCATGAAAGAAGGGGATTTACGAAATGAAAATAATCGAAACGATTAAAAGACATGCCAATATTGCTTTGGCGTTAGGCGTTATGCTGTCGATGATCGCGGCGCAGGCAATTCCCGTTTTTGCATCGCCGTCGGTTTCGGCGGAGGACGCTGCTGCCGTGAGCCATCTTGAAGAGCTTTATAAGGCTTATATTGAGGAGTACGGCGATAAAACCACAAGAGAGGGACTTTTGAGGGTATACGATTCGGCGCTTGAAATCAATTCCGACAGCTTTGCAAAGGAAAAAGCCGCCGGCTATGAGGTCAAGCTTAATGCCGCGGTGCTGCGCCCGATAGACGGCTCTGAGGATAAGGACGGAGAAATAACCCGCGGGCATAACGGTTATGTAAACATAAACGCCGAGGTCACCAAAAATTCCAAAGCGGTAGGTACGGTATCGTTCGCACAGAAAATAACCGCAGGGGTCAAGACACTTACCTATACAAGGTCATCAGCCGAGGAGGCTTCCTCTGTTTGGAATATAGGCTCGGGCAAATACTTAAATTATTATAACGGCTCGGCAGATAAGCTTATCGTTCCCGAGGGCGTTGAGGAGATCAACTGGAACAATCGCTCCACCTGGTATAAGGGCGATAAGACCAAGGTTAAAATCATAATCTTCCCATCAACCATGAAAAAGGTTTTGGCGGAAACCCTGCAGGGCTTTACAAATCTTATTGCGGTATATATTCCCGACGGCTGCACAGACCTCGGCGCTTCGGCGTTCAGCGGATGTACATCCTTGAGATATGTCCGCCTTTCGGAAAACTTTACGGCAATTCCGAAGAGCTGCTTTGCAAACACGCCTGCGCTTACGCAGATGTATATTCCCGCAGGCATAAAAAGCATAGCCGACCGTGCGTTTAACGGCAGCGCGCTGCGTGACATTGTTATCTGCGCGGACAATTTCGTCGGCGACGGATATGATACCCATAAAAACTTTGTAATTCAGCTGAACGAGAATATCAATGAGGAAATAAAAGCCGATGTTGAGGCGGATCTGAAGGACGACCGCGGCTTTATTGCCGACAGGCATTTCTACTACCTCGGCAAAAACCCGACGGTCAAATCAAACTGGCTTTGGTATTCCTGCGATATAGCAAGCGGTGCCGATTACCTCTGGTACACCCTCATTTACGCCTTAAAGGGCAACAGCATCGAGGAGTTTATAAAGACACAGACCTCCAACAGTCTTGAGGATGAGTATACCGCGCTTGAAGCGGCCGACGCAACGCTTTTAAGCGAGCAATACAGAGGAATCAGAAAAATAAGCGATGAAGAGGCGCTTTCGCACCTTGAGGTGCTTTACAGGGCGTATATTAAAAAATACGGCGACAAAACCTCCCGCGAGGGACTTCTTCGGATCTACGACACCGCGTTTGCGGTAAACGCCGACAGCTTCGCCGATGAAAAGGCGGTAGGCTATAAGGTAAAGCTTAACGCCACGGTGCTGCGCCCGGTTGACGGAAGCTGCGATAAGGACGGAGTCATCACGGTTGCGCGCGACGGCTATGTGAACATAAGCGCCGAGGTCACAAAGGGCGGGAAAACAGTAGGAACGGTAAAATTCACCGAGGTTTTATCCGCCGAAATGAAGACCATTACCTACACGAAGTCATCTGCCGAGGAGGACAGCTCGGTTTGGAATATAGGCGCGGGCAAGTATCTTAATTACTATAACGGCTCTGCCGATAAGCTTATAATTCCCGAGGGCGTTGAAGAGGTAAACAGCAAGACTCTCGGCGAGTGGTACAAGGGTGATAAAACAAAGGTTAAAATAATCGTTTATCCGTCAACCATGAAAAAAATAATGCCGTGGACGATGAACGGCTTTACGAATCTTATGGCGGTTTACATACCCGACGGCTGCACCGAAATAGGCGAGCGCGCCTTCAGCGACTGCACCTCGCTCAGGTATGTCCGTCTTTCGGAAAAATTCACCGCCATTCCCAAATACTGCTTTGCCGGCACACAGGCGCTCACAATGCTTTATCTGCCCGCGGCGGTCAAAAGTGTTGCCGACCGCGCGTTTTACGGCAGTGCCGCAAGGGATCTTATCATCACGGCGGATGATTTTGCGGGCGACGGCTACGATACCCATAAAAAATATGTTACTTCACTTAATGAAAGCATAAACGAGCAGGTTAAAGAGGATGTCCGCGAGGATCTTATTGCCGATGTGGGCACAAATCTTTCAAACAGAAGCTTTTTCTACCTCGGCAAAAACCCGACGGTCAAATCAAGCTGGCTCTGGTATTCCTGCGATATGGATAACGGCCCGGATTATCTTTGGTATACATATATATACGCTTTAAAGGGCAACAGCATCGAGGAATTTATAAAGACCCAGACCTCGAACAGTCTTGAGGATGAATATACCGCGCTGGATAACGAAACGGCCGAGCTTTTAAAGACGCAGCATGATAAATACATGCTGAACGGCAGATATCCGGAGGAAATAAACACCGAGGTCGTTCAGGCACTTATAAAGGACTATCCGTTCACAAATAACGGCAGCGCGGCGGAGTTTTCTCTTTATCTTGAAAAGAAGCTTGCCGATACAGGATATAAGGCTGCCGTGAGCAACTGGTATAAGCTGAGGGCTGTTCCCGGCTGCGAGGATACCGACGGGGTAATGTTTGAGGGCTATAACGGCTATGTTACCGCGGATATAAGGCTTACCTCTGCGGTCGATACAAAGGATATTTCTATATACGGCGTAATCAAGCCCGAAATTTACAGCTACAGCTTTGAGACTGTGGCAAAGGCGGATACCTTCTATCCCGAGACCGTGGACGGCACGGACGGACTGCGCGGCGATACCGGCGCAGAGGGAGAGTTCTTCCTGCTTTCCTCCGACGGCACGGTGCTGCTCGATTATTACGGCACTGCGGAAAAGATTATAATCCCCGAGGGCGTCGAGTATCTCGATCAGTCATGGTGGCTCGATACCGACCTTACAAAGGTTCGCTGCATAATTCTTCCCGATTCCTTAAAGGTTCTGCCCGACCAGTTCGGCGTTCCGTTCAGCAGCAATATAGAAGTAATTATTATGGGTGATAATGTCGTGAAGGCGGAGGGCAAGCATTCGTTCTGGAAGTGCTATAAGCTTAAAAATCTGCGGCTTTCGGAAAATCTTGAAAATCTTAACGAGGAAGCGCTTTTTGAAACCCTGCTGCTTACCGATCTGCATCTTCCGAACGCTTTGAAGACTATAGATAAGGGCAGCTTCCATTTGTCCGCTTTGCGCGATATAGTTATACCCGCGGGCGTTGAAAGCATTGCAAACGAGGCGTTTGCGTGGCCGCTTAAGACCCTTAAATATCTTGTTGAGGGCGTCAGAACGCAGGGCAACGCCATTTCACAGGAGCTTTGCGATGAGCTTGACCCGATTCTTCAAAAGAAAATAGCAACAAGCCCCGGCGTTTATATTCCGCGAACGATTACCGTATTAAGCAAAAATGCGGAATATGCCGAAAGGCATGATTTCTGGAATTCAGACCTCAGCTGGATACAGGTAAAGGTTAATTACCTGCCCGGCTCGTCAACCGAAAAGCTTATAAACAGCGGCTACGCTTCGGATACAAATAAATACTCGTATTCAACACTTGGGCTCTCCGAAAACGAGCTGAAGGTCAATATGATGCTTTATTCCGAAAGAGTTCCGGTTTATTCGGATATAAAGGCGGAGGATATAGAGAAATATTTCGCTTCTGCGCTTTCCGATGAGTTTGTAAGCAAGGTTGAGGTAACGGAGCTTTCGGTTACCGATCCGTCAAAGGACGGCGCGGGCTCGCTTACCGCAAGGGTGACCGCAATTATGAAGAGCGGTGAAAGGGTCGGCGTTGATATTTCAAGGATAATACCGCTTATCGAGAATTATAAGACCGATATGAACCGCGGCGGCTGGACAGGTAAGGAATATAAATACGATAATAAATTCGTGCCGAGCATAACCCGCTATGAGGATGAAACGGTTACCGAATATGTTGATGTTCCGATTGACGTGCCGAACGAAAGCCGCGGGGATGAAATCAAAAACACCGACGGCGGCGACGGAGAAGAGGAGACCGTTACAATAACAAAGGTTATTAAAAAGAAAAAGAAGAAGCCTGCGGCGGCTCAAACAAACATCGCGCTGCCGATAGCGCTCTCGGTTGCGGGCTTTGTTCTCGTGTGCGGCGCGGTTGTGCTGTTCTGCCTTATAAAGCGGCGTAAAAAGTGCGCTTAAACTTGCGTTACACCGAATATATAAATACAAAAAATTCCCGACGCTGTTTCGAATAGCGTCGGGAATTTTTAAATGACTTTAATTTATTAATGATTTTATGCCCTGTGCCGAAGCCGAGCCTTTAACAATTTCGCATTCCGAATTGTTTTTTTCTTCAGGCAGCAGGTCTGTCATGCTTTTTATGCTTATGCCGAGGGTCGACATATTGTGAAGCAGTGCCGAGGTCGTCGGCTGAATTACACCCGTAACGCCGCAGACGATAAGTAAGAAATTAAAGCTGACTATAAAGCGGTAGTTTCTGTTTATGCGCTCCATAAGCGCCGAAGAAATTTCCCTTAAGGTCACAAGCTTAAACAAATCCTCCGAGGAAACGGTTATATCCGAAATTTCCTTTGCAATTGCAGCGCCGGTATTTATCGCTATTCCCACATCCGCTTCCGACAGTGCGGGAGTATCGTTAACACCGTCGCCTATCATAATAACGGTATGTCCCGCCGCCTTCTCACGGCGTATGAATTCCGCCTTATCCTCTGGCAGCACCTCTGCGCGGTATTCGTCCACACCCACGGCGCGTGCGACAGCGGCGGCGGTTTTTTCATTGTCACCCGTCATCATGACGACCTTTTTAATACCCGCCTTATGCAGTGCGGCAACTGCGGAGTGAGCTTCGGGACGCAGCGGGTCGGAAATGCATATTACCGCCCTTAAAACGCCCGAAACGGCAAGATAAAGATGAGAATACTCATCGGAAATATTATCGAATTTATCCTTTTCGTCATCGGGCACGGTGCAGCCCTCGTCCTCAAATACGAAATGATAGCTGCCTATAACCACATTTCTGCCCTCAACCGTGCTTGAAATGCCGTGAGCCACAACATATTCGACGCTTGAATGGTATTCCTCATGGTTAAGCCCGCGCCTTGCAGCCTCCTCCACAACGGCGTTTGCAAGCGAATGCGGGTAATGCTCCTCAAGGCAGGCGGCAAGACGCAGCATATCGTTTTCGGCTCTGCCGCCGAAGGTTACAATTTTCGCCACACGGGGAGTCGCAAGGGTCAGCGTACCTGTTTTATCGAAAACAACGGTATCCGCCTTTGCAACCGCCTCCAAAAAGCGACCGCCCTTTACCGAAACATTGTATTTTGCGCTTTCGCGCATCGCTGATATTACGGCAATCGGCATTGAAAGCTTTAAAGCGCAGGAAAAATCTACCATAAGCACCGAAAGCGCTTTTACCGCGTTGCGCGTCAATAAATATGTAAGCGCCGTGCCGCCGAGGGTGTAGGGGACTAATCTGTCCGCTAAATGCGAAGCCTTGTTTTCTGCGGTGGATTTGAGCTTTTCGGATTCCTCGATCATTCGGACTATGCGGTCGTACCGTCCGCCGCCCGCCGCCTTTTCAACGGCAATCACGCATTCGCCCTCTTCAACAACCGTTCCGGCGTATGCATAGCTGCCCGCACTTTTTTTAACAGGCAGCGACTCGCCCGTCATTGAAGCCTGGTTGACCATGGCGTCGCCCGAGACCACCTTGCCGTCAAGCGGGATAAGGTTTCCCGTGCGGACGATTATTTTATCGCCCTCCGAAATGTCGTTTATCGAAACCAAAATCTCCTGCTCGTCGGTTTTAAGCCAAACCTTTTCGACATTAAGAGACATGGCGCCCGCAAGGTCTGAAACGGACTTTTTATGCGTCCATTCCTCAAGCAGCTCGCCGAGCCTTAACATAAACATAACGGATGAGGCGGTATCAAAATCACGCCGCAAAAGCGAAACCGTAACTGCGGTTGCGTCAAGCACCGACACCGAAAGCCTGCCATTCAGGAAGGCTCTCAGCCCCGTCTTTATATAATGTAGGGAGTGATAGACCGCAATGGCAGAGCGCAGCGGCAGCGGCAGGAAAAGCTTTGAGAAAAAGCGCCTTATAAATGTGAACACAAGCTTATCTTCAAACTCGCGGTTAAGGCTTCTGCCGGTCTGCTCCGGCAGCGCTACGGTCGCTTCGGCTTTTTCAAAGGAAAAGGCGGCAAACGCCTTTATAATATCCGAGCGCGAGCCGTTATATGCAACCACGGCGTCACAGGTGCGGTCATAAACCGCAACGCCGGTAACGCCCGCAACCCCACGCAGATAATATTCAAGAATGTCCGCAGAATGAAGGGACATTCTGTTTATACATAAATGCACGCGCAGTCTGCCCTGCGATTCGTGCAGTACCAAGCATTTCATAAATCAGCATCTCCAAATAAAAATCAGGCTCCCTTCGGATGAAGGGAGCCGAGAAGTATATACGAGACCGAACGAGAGAACTGCTCTCGGCTGAAGCTTATTCTTCGGTTTCTTCCGCTGCGGTATCCTCAATAACCTCCGCTTCCTTTTCGGCAGCGCGGTTTTCATTGAGAACCTTGGCGTCGGCAAGAATGTCGCCCGCATTTTCTTTAACGGCGGTTACAACAGTCATAACCTCTTCCTTGGCACGCAGTGCCGCTGCGGTGGTATATGTATAGGCTTTTTTAGCCTCTTTACTGCTCAAAATTTTAAGACCGGCCGTTCCGAAAAGAAGCCCCCCGGCAAACAATCCGAGCTTACCCCATGCACATTTCATTTAAACAACCTCCTTTTGGTTTTTGAATATTATAACATTATTCGACCGAAAAATCAATTACCCAAAGACGAATTAACAAAAATTTAAATTTTCTTGTTTTTTCTTTATATTGTGGTTTTTTAATAAAAACATTCAATTGTGGATAATCACTGGTTGTATAGTCTACTTTCTTTTCATAATTTGTGATTTTTGTCTTAACAGTCCAGCTTTCAAAAAACGACTCATTATTTTGCATATTATTAGCAGGAAAAATCAATCCACAAAGAGCTATTGCTACAAATGCGGCAACAGCACTATTATATTTACTGTCCACAAAACGTGTTAAAAACACACCAACGATACATACAAGTATCATATAAACAATAAATTTCAAATTAAAATGAAATACAGAATAACATAAATAAACGATTCCACTTATTAAAGTTATAACACTAAAAATAATTGTTAGATTATCTTTTAGTTTATTTATTTTCTTTAATCTATTTAAATCTTTATCCACCTTTAAAGCATAAAGAATAGAAAAATTTAAAATGGTAATAAAGAGTAATATGACTGCCAAAAAGATAAAAACGATCCCAAATCCAAAAGAACTTAAGCCCTCATAATAAAGAGCTGGTTTCCCAATTTCAATGAAGTCTTTAATAAATAATTTACCTAACCAAAATAAGAAAACCGCTAATATTGGGTAAATAAAATATCTTTTCTTTTTAAATTGATTAATTTTATTATTTTTATCAAAGACAAATTCAGTATTTAAATCAGGTGCATCAACATTTTCATTTTCTAATACCTTAAACCCTTCAAATGAATTATCAACCTCATGATACCCTATTTCTTCCAATAGATCGTCATACTCATTAGATGCAGGTGTGTAATCTATTTGATACTTATAAGTATGTTCATCTTTTATAAAACGATAATAATAACCCACAAAATCTAAACGCCAACCATTTTTTGACATCTCATTAAAATAATCTTGTAATTCTTCATCTAAATACAAACTATTTCTTAAAACATATTTGTGTTTCATCGTCTTATCCTCCCTTATTGCTTGTATCTTGTAATAATTCTATTTTTTAATACTTTGATTACATATGTTCCATTGTCATATGTATTTCCTTTTTTATTAAAGGACTGAAT
>ERZ827088.3126-NODE-3126-length-15887-cov-4.487999_pt1 | contig 15887 bp, 14 predicted proteins | sample MGYA00519922_ERZ827088 | MGnify/ENA primary metagenome ERZ827088 (study PRJEB31778, sample SAMEA3449254) | human gut metagenome | biome: human gut; feature: human-associated habitat; material: faeces | place: United Kingdom | collected 2010/2012 ... | reverse complement strand
CGGAATGTTCATGAACCGGTACATCGGTTTGTAGAAGCCTGTCGGAATGCTCATGAACCGGTGCATCAGTCGTCGAAAACCTTTTGGAGAACCGTCTCTCACACCATACACAATAAGCCCTCCCTTCGGGGGAGGGTTTGGGAGGGGCTGCAGGGGTTACTTTTATTTTTTCTTCACTTCATGTCCCCCATTTCCACATCTCATTTGTATATAAAGCAAACGAAACAAGAAAGAAATGAAAATACCAACTCCTATCACTTGGCAAATCCTCCTGCGCAGCATCACCGGCCAACCATTGACCGAAGAAGAAACACGCCGCCTACGTGATTGGCTCGACGAGTCGGCCGAACACCGTGCATACTACGAGCGTGCCCGCCGCCAGTGGCTTCGTCCGGACGAGGAAAAGGCACAGTCCGTCGACGTGGAGAAATTCATCCGGCGCTTCGACCGCTTTGCTGCGCAGACAACCCGAAAGCCACGACGCTATACCTATTTATATAAGTATGCGGCCATCCTGCTCATTCCGCTCTGCATTTACCTCGGTGCAACGTTCTTCTCCGAGCCTCAACAACCCGATACGCAAGAACCGGCAGTCCCGTCAGCCATCCTCCCGGGCAGCAACTACGCTCAAGTCATCCTGGGCGACGGCAGTCGGGTGACGCTGACGCAACAGGCTGACTCTGAGCGACGGCTCGCTGAAGGGATGGACATCGACACACAGGCGGGCCTGCTCTCCTACAAGCCCCACGCGGGAAAGGAGGAGCAAAACACATTGGTCGTCCCACGCGGAGGGCAATACACGTTGAGACTCGCTGACGGCACGCGCATTTGGGTCAATGCCGGTTCGCAACTGACCTATCCGACGCAGTTCGACGGTGCGGAACGCACGGTAACACTCAGCGGAGAAGCCTATTTCGAAGTGGCCAAGGACGCCGACCGCCCCTTCATCGTCCGCACACACGGCCAGTCTATCCGGGTCTATGGCACATCGTTCAATGTGGAAGCCTATCCTGATGAAACGCAAGAACGCACGACGTTGGCCAGCGGCTCGGTAGGCATCACCGTCCGAGGACAGGAAACGCGCCTCGCGCCCGGACAGCAAGCCGTGATGTCGGAGACAGGCCGCGTGGAAGTGCATGCCGTAGATGCTTCGATTGCCTGCTCGTGGCACACGGGCATATTGTCCATCGAACGCGAGTCACTGGAAAACATCCTGACCAGACTCGGACGCTGGTATGACGTGGACTTTACGTTCCGCGACGACGCACTCCGCAGGCTGCACTTCACCGGAGACCTCGAACGCTATGCCGACTTCAACGACATCCTCCGCCTCATCCGCATGACGACGTCCGTCGACTTTGTTGTCAGTGGCCGTCAGGTGGAAGTCACCTCACGGTAGCCATCCATCCGCAGACAAAACAGAATATCAAACCAACATACAATTAATTTACTTATGAGAACAAACGTAACAAGACAACGTGTAAAGACGTTGGCTTCCATCCTTGCCGTGTCTGCCTTTTCGCTCAACATCTGGGCGCAACAGCGCAACGTGCGGCTGGAAGTGAAAGACATGCAAGTGGAACAGGCATTGCTGAAGTTGCGCAAGGAAAGCGGCTACAAATTCCTGTTCAATCACGAAGAAGTGAAAGACGCAGGAAAGAAGACCGTCAGTTTTCCCGGCAACCCGCTGACGGAAGTGCTCGACGCCCTCCTTGCAGGTACCAACCTGACCTACCGCATCGAGAAAGACGTGGTGGTCATCATGCCGAAACCGACACAAGAGAAGAAAAAGAACAAGATTCACATCCAGGGCACCGTGGTCGACCGAAACGGTACTCCGCTTCCGGGTGCGAGCGTCGTCGACCCGGCCTCCAAACGCGGCACGGTGACCGACCTCGACGGACACTTCACACTCGACGTGGACGACCGCGGCACACGCACGGAAGTGCGCATCAGCATGATTGGCATGGAAACACAGAGCGTACGTCCCGACGGGCGGCGCACCCTGCATGTAGTACTGGAAGAGAGCGCAACAATGCTTAATGATGTAGTGGTGACCGGCTACCAAACCATCTCGAAGGAACGCAGCGCGGGTTCGTTCAGCATTGTCGACGGACAGGACATCAGCGACAAGGCCGGGCTCACGGGCAACATCGTGGAGAGTATGGAAGGCCTCACCACCGGCCTTAGCATCAACTACGGCGAGGGGCAGGAACGGTTGACTATCCGCGGCATCACATCCATCAACTCCACACGTACGCCGCTCTACGTGGTGGACGGTATTCCCATTGAGGCCGATGTGTTCGAGTCGATGGTCAACAGCAACGACATCAAGAGCGTAACGTTTCTGAAAGACGCCACGGCAGCTTCCATCTGGGGTGCGCAGGCGGCCAACGGCGTCATCGTGGTCACGACGAAACAGGGAGAGAACACAGGAAAGAAAGTACGCATCAGCTACAACGGCTCTTACACCTACCGCGGCATTCCCGACTCAGATTACATGGATTACATGGATACCGGCGAGTTCCTGCAAGCCGCACGGGAGACGTTCGACCCGGACTATTACACTTGGAACGTCGTGACAACGACGGCCAACGGCATATCGGGCGTCATCCCCATCGTCTATCCGCACGAACAGATACTTTACGGGCAATTGAACGGCACGATGACAGAGGCTGAGGCCACCCAGGCATGGCAGCGCTTGGCCGCACTGAACAACCGCCAACAGATTGAAGACTTGTTCTACACGCCGGAGTTTCTCACCAACCACAGTCTGTCATTCAGCGGCGGAAGCGATGTCTATCACTTCTACGGCTCCTTCGCCTATGACCACCAGACTACCTACACGAAGGACAAAGACAACACCTATAAACTCAACTTCCGGCAAGATTTCACACCCGTCCGCTGGCTAAAGATAGACTTGGGAATCAACCTCGCGCTCAACGACACGCGCTACTCCATGCTTCCCTCGCAAACCGATTTAGAAAGCATCTTCCCCTATCAGATGTTCCGCGACAACGACGACAATGCCCTCTCTCATGCCGACTTGCTCTATTACGAGCCAAGCCGCCTCACCTACGAAGCACAGAGCGGCCGTAGCTTGGACTACGTCCCCCTGACCGACAACGAAGACGGCTTCCATAAGTCAAACGGCTATGACGCCCGCCTCAACCTAGGCATTCACATCGACCTCTTCAAAGGCTTGTCCTACGATGGCCGTTTCCAATACCAGCGCGGCACGAACAAGGAAGAAACCTTTTATGACCAGAACTCCTACCGCGTACGCGAAGAGTTGGTGAGCTATGCGACGTATGACGAGGAAAACGGGACTCCGGTGTTCTATCTGCCGGCCACAGGAGGCTACTACGAACGCACGAACATAAACACTACGAACTACACGGTACGAAACCAACTGACCTATGACCGCACGTTCGACCGCATCGAGTCGCAATTTACCGCACTGGCAGGTTTCGAAGTACGGAGCGACAAGACGAATACACAATATACCCGCCTGCATGGATACAACCCGCAGACGATGACTTACACCAGCTATGATGAACAGTCATTAGCCTCCGGCGGTGTGCCCAATCCCATCATCCCAAGCACGACAGGATATGCCGTATACGCCACACCCAGCAATTCATTTGCAGAAGTGGAACGACGCTTCGTATCGGCTTATGCCAACGCGGCCTATACGTACAAGCAGAAGTATTCGCTCAATGCCAGCATCCGCGTAGACCAGTCGAACTTGTTTGGCAGCGACCCAAGCGTACAGTTCAAGCCCATCTGGGCAATAGGCGGTGCATGGTCGATGGGTGCGGAAGAATTCATGAAATCCATCAGTTGGCTTGACCGTCTGAACCTGCGTTTCAGCTATGGCCTGAGCGGCAACTCGCCCGATCCCGGGCTTGGTGGCCCGTATGACATCCTTTATCCGAGAAACGACGCTACATTTTCCGACCTGGGACAAGGCTATGTGATTATCACCCCAGCTAATGACAGACTCACATGGGAAAAGACACGCACCATCAACGCCGGACTTGATTTCTCCGTGTTGGACAACCGCCTGTCAGGAAGCATTGACGTGTATTTCAAGAACACGACCAACTTGCTCGGCAACATTGCACTCCATCCTTCCAGTGGCTGGAGTTCGGCACTGGCAAACTTCGGCTCGATAAAAAACTCTGGATTCGAACTGTCTCTGAACAGCCACAACATCAAGACCAGCCAATTCAACTGGCGCACGAATCTGACGCTAACCTACAACAAAAACAAGATAACCTCATTCTACGTCGAAGAAGCCAACTCTCCGCAGCAACGCATATATAATATATATGTAGAAGGTTATTCGGCCGGAAGTTTGTTCGCTTATCGTTGGGCTGGATTAGACGAAATGGGTGACCCGCAGGTATATGACGAAAACGGTAATGCAGTGAAACTCTCCAGAGACCTCACAAACGTAGACGCTTTGCGCTACATGGGCACTATGCAACCGCTGTGGTACGGAGGTCTGACCAACCAGTTCACCTACAAAGACTTCTCCCTGTCCTTCATGTTTATCTATAACCTGGGACACAAGATGCGCAATGACGTGAACACTTTCTGGTCTGGTCGTTTGACAGAAAACATTAATAAAGACTTCACCGGTCGTTGGCGAGAACCTGGCGACGAACTCCTCACGGATATTCCATCCTATGTAGCCAATGAGAATGAAAGCACTTCACGACGCGAAATGAGTTTTTATCAATATGCCGACATCAATGTGCTAAATGCTTCCTATGTCAAACTGCGTGATGTGACGCTATCATACACGCTTCCGCAAGTCTTTTGCCACAAGCTGCTCTGCGACAACATCCGCATCCGACTCCAGGCTTCCAACCTGTTCTACATTGCAGCCAATAATAAGGGCATAGACCCAGAGGCTTACAACCTACGCTCCGGAATACGTGCCGACCATTACGGTCCCTCGTTCTCCATAGGCCTGAACATTGATTTATAAACCTTCATTTAAAGAACTATGTATATGAAACCTACGATACTTCCACTTATATTATCTGTTTCCCTGTTTCTTTGCAGTTGTTCCGACTATTTGGACTTAAAACCCAAAGGCCGGGAGATACCTACAAACATCGAACAATACGAAGGCATGCTGAACAGCATTATCCTGTTCAACTTTGCCAACATCGAACAATTCTCCGACGGAGGCATCAGCCCTGGAACAGAACCCATCTACAACATCTACATGACCGACGAACTAACCGCCGATGCCGAATCGTTCGCTTCGCTGAACCGAAATGCATTGGCTGCCTACACCTATCAGCCTGACATCTTCACCCAAGAAGATCGCTCGGCCGAATGGAATGCCCCTTACAAACAAATATACACGTACAACGTAGTGGCCAACGGCGTGATGGATGCCACAGACGGCTCTGAAGAAGAACGGCTGGAAATCCAGTCGGAAGCCCGCGTAGGCAGAGCTTACATGTATTTCATGCTGGCACAATTCTTTGGAAAGCCCTATGATGAGTCCACGGCAAACACAGACCTCTGCGTCCCTCTCGTGACAGAAGCCTCCGTGGGCAACCGCACGTTTGAACGCAACACGGTACAGGAGGTCTACGACTTCATCCTCGCCGAGATGGAAGACGCCTGCCCGCATCTGGCACAAACCACCATCCACCGTCAACGCATCTACCGCGCAGCAGGTTACTACATGCTGGGAAAAGTCTACTTCGCAATGAGACGCTATGAAGAGGCACGCCAGGCACTGACCACCGCCATGGAAGCCACACAGGATGCCACTGTGGAACTCGCGTTATTCGATTATAACACAATGCTTCCACAATGGGGATACGACCCCGACAGAGGCTACGCCTTTGCCCTTACCGGCAGCTATCCGAATAACCTGACGAATAACAACATTGAGATTCTCTGTAACAAGCAGTTCAACATCATGCTCCTTGTGTCCGTGTTCTATCCACCAACAGTCTACGTCAAACCCGAATACATGGCCCTTTACGGAGATGACGACCTGCGCCGCGCCTTTTTCAGCAACGTGGACTACACCGGTAGCATCCAATATCCCTACTACAAGCGTATTTCACACATGATATACACCCTGGCCGGCGACATGCCCGACCTCTACCTCATGCTCGCCGAAAGCCAGGCACGCACGGGACACCGGGCGGAAGCTGAAGACCTGCTCACGGAGTTCCGCGCACACCGTATGCCGGCTGAAAGCGCGGCTATCCCGGCAAGCGTCGTGACGGACGACGACCTGGTGCGCTTCATCGTGGACGAACGGATGCGCGAGTTCATGATGACCGGACTGCGTTGGTTCGACCTGCGCCGCCTATGGAATGATCCGCTCTTCCCTGACTTGCAAGCCAACTGCACGCACACCGACGGAACGAACACCTACACGCTGACCGAGGAACGGCTCACCTACCGTATTCCTCCCCAAGTGTTGAGTTTCAGCACTGACTGGACAGACAATGAATAGCTTTCTATTATAAATCGTGCAAACGGCTGCAAACCTCACAGAAGTCTCATCATGTAGCAAGCTTTCCCATCCAATCCTTTTTCTAAGAATTATCCCAACATCAAACGAACACGGACGAGGGCATCGACTCGTGGTAGGCCAACACTGAGAATCAGCGTCCTATCACCCTTGCGAGAGCCTCCTTAAGGGAAGGCGGGGACGGAAAGAAATCGGTGCGACCTCCGATAGGTGTCGGAGCACGGACGGAATGGACTCCGCTCCTGCCCGGCCTTCAAGGCCTCCGTGGGACGAATAAAAACCTTGACAGAGCGAAACGGAAAGAAAAGAGTCCACCGGACAGCATGATGGACGCAGCCCAAACAAACGGAAGGGATGCCGACTTTCGTCTACGGAAGCCGGTGTCCCTTCATAGTTTTTACATATTCATACAGAAACCGCAAAGAAACAGGTCTTCGGATACACAAAAACGGCTGTTTGCTTAGCGAAAACAACAAATATTCCTACATTTGCCTTACGCACCATCATCACACGACTATGATTTGCAAGCAAGACGAAAACACACGGATAGCCGTCAAGGTGGGCAGCAATGTCCTGACACGGCCTGACGGCACGCTCGACGTGACCCGCATGTCGGCCCTCGTCGACCAGATAGCCGCATTGCGCAAGCAGGGCACGGAGGTGATTCTCATCTCCTCGGGCGCTGTCGCAGCCGGACGAAGCGAAGTGCATCCCGGCGGCAAGCTCAGCAGCGTGGAGGAACGCCAGCTCTACTCCGCCGTGGGACAAGCCAAGCTCATCAACCGCTACTATGAGCTCTTCCGCGAACATGGCATTGCCGTGGGCCAAGTGCTCACCACGAAAGAGAGCTTTGCCACGCGCCGCCACTACCTGAACCAGCGTGCCTGCATGGACGTGATGCTCCGCAGCGGCGTGTTGCCCATCGTGAACGAGAACGACACGATTTCGGTCACCGAACTGATGTTTACGGACAACGACGAACTCTCCGGACTCATCGCCACGATGATGGATGTCGACTCGCTCATCATCCTGAGCAACATCGACGGCGTCTACACCGGACTGCCGTCTGACCCCGAAGCACGGCTGATAAGCGAGGTGAAGCCGGACGAGGACCTTTCGGCCTACATCCGTCGGGAAAAGTCCGGCTTGGGCCGAGGGGGCATGTCCACCAAGACACGCATAGCCCGCAAGGTGGCATCGGAGGGAATCGCCGTGTGGATAGCCAACGGCAAACGGGAACACATCCTGACCGACCTCCTCTCCCGGGCATCCATACCCTGCACGCGCTTCATCCCCTCGCCGGCAGCCACCTCAAGCATCAAAAAGTGGATAGCACACAGCAATGATTTCTGCAAGGGAGAAATACAAATCAACGAGGAGACGACGCACCGCTTGACTGAGGGCCAAGTGGCCAGCATCCTTCCCCTGGGAATCGTCAGGCTCGAAGGTGACTTCGAAGAAGACGACCTGGTGTACATCACAGGATATGACGGCCGGCGCATCGGCATCGGCAAAGCAGACTGCGATGCCGGCACAGTCCGTGCCGAAATGGGTTGCCGAGGAAAGAAAGCCGTCGTGCACTACGACTTCCTCTACATCGAAAAAACATCTTAAAGACAGTATCCGACCATGAGCATCTCACCTCTACTCGAAGCTGCCCGGGAAGCCGCTTCGACACTGGCTTCGCTGGACGGGCAGACCATAGACAACGCGCTTCGCGCTGTGGGCGAAGCCCTCAAGACACAGACCGAAAGCCTGCTTTCGGCCAACAGAATGGACTTGGCACGCATGAACCCGTGCGACCCCAAATATGACCGGCTGAAACTCACTCCGGAACGCCTGCTTGACATAGCCGAGGGCGTATGCCATGTGGCTGCGCTGCCTTCGCCCGTCGGACGCGTGCTCCAACACAAAGTGAGGCCGAACGGCTTGGACATCACCCGCATAAGCGTGCCCTTCGGCGTCATCGGCATCATCTATGAAGCTCGCCCGAATGTGACATTTGACGTGTTTGCCCTCTGCCTGAAAGCCGGCAGCGCATGTGTCCTGAAGGGAGGCAGCGACGCACAGGCATCCAACGAAGCCGGCGTGAAACTCATCCAGGACACACTGCGACAGCAGGGACTGAACCCGGACATCGTCACCCTGCTCCCTCCCGGACATGAAAGCAGCGACGAACTGCTTCGGGCCAACGACTACATCGACCTGCTCATCCCGCGGGGAAGCGCCGGACTTATCCGCCATGTGCGTGAACAGGCCACCGTCCCCGTCATCGAAACGGGGGCAGGTGTCTGCCACACGTATTTCGACAGTGCGGGCGACGTGGAGAAAGGAAGCGCGATTGTAAACAATGCCAAGACACGGCGCGTGAGCGTGTGCAACGCACTCGACTGCCTGCTCATCCACCGCCGGAGGCTGGCCGACCTCCCCAGGCTGTGCTGCCCGCTGGCCGAAAACCAAGTGACACTCTATGCTGACGAGGAAGCCTTCCGGGCATTGGAGCCGCACTATCCGGCCAGCCTGCTCCGTCCGGCCACGGCTGCCAGCTTCGGAACGGAATTCCTGGACTACAAGATGGCCATACGCACCGTGTCGTCCCTGAGCGAAGCGCTGGACCACATCCGCCGCTATGGTTCCAAGCACAGTGAATGCATCGTGACCGAAGATGCCGGTGCAGCCGAACGCTTCACACGGGAAGTGGACGCAGCCTGTGTCTATACCAACGCCTCCACGGCATTTACCGACGGGGCACAGTTCGGGCTGGGAGCGGAAATCGGCATCAGCACGCAAAAGATGCACGCCCGCGGTCCGATGGGGCTGGAAGCACTCACGACCTACAAATGGGTCATCCGCGGCAACGGACAAGTCCGCACACCTTGAACATATAGTCTCAAATCAAACCTAACAGATTAATCCAATATGAGAAACTTTACTTGCGTACATGACTTGGGCAACCTGAAAGAGGCCCTTCGCGAAGCGATGGAGATTAAAAACGACCGCTTCAAATACGTAAAACTGGGACGCAACAAGACGCTCCTGATGATATTCTTCAACAGCAGCCTGCGCACCCGTCTCAGCACCCAAAAAGCAGCCCTCAACCTGGGCATGAATGTCATCGTGCTCGACATCAACCAAGGGGCATGGAAGCTGGAAACCGAACGCGGCGTGGTGATGGACGGCGACAAGCCGGAACACCTGCTCGAAGCCATCCCCGTGATGGGATGCTACTGCGACCTCATCGGCGTGCGCTCGTTCGCCCGCTTCGAACGCCGTGAGGACGACTACAACGAAACCATCCTGAACCAGTTCATCAAGTACTCCGGACGTCCGGTGTTCTCCATGGAAGCGGCCACCCGCCACCCGCTCCAAAGCTTTGCCGACCTGATAACCATCGAAGAATACAAGAAGACAGCGCGCCCGAAAGTGGTCATGAGCTGGGCCCCGCACCCGCGCCCCCTGCCGCAGGCCGTGCCCAACTCGTTTGCCGAGTGGATGAATGCCACCGACTATGAATTTGTCATCACCCATCCCGAGGGCTACGAACTGGCTCCCGAGTTTGTGGGTAAGGCCCGTGTGGAATATGACCAGATGAAGGCGTTTGAAGGAGCAGATTTCGTCTACGCCAAAAGTTGGGCGGCATACAGCGGCGACAACTATGGCAAAATCCTGAGCACCGACCGAAGCTGGACTGTCAGCGACCGGCAGATGGCTGTGACGAACAATGCCTATTTCATGCACTGCCTGCCGGTGCGCCGCAACATGATTGTGACGGATGAGGTCATCGAAAGTCCGCAGTCCATCGTCATCCCGGAAGCTGCCAACCGCGAAATCTCGGCCACCGTCGTATTGAAACGCATGCTTGAATCATTGTGACCCCTCCACACAGCCGACCGCTCTGTCTCATGGCAGCAGATGCCGGAGGGCCACGACCGTATTCATGACACCCTGACGAGTGCAGCGAGGACGACGCCACGCCTGCACTCGTCTTTTTGTAGAAGAAGGGTGTGGAGATTTTCCACACTACATTCCACACCGTTCCACACATTTCCCCATCCCGCCTCTGTTCATGCCGGCTTTATTTGTTCCCAAAAGACGCTTCAGACAAGAAAATCGTCCTGAAACCGACAAAACTATCCCCAAATCGCTCCTCTTTCCCTCCGTTCGGCCCTTTGGCACGGTGATTGCAAAATTAATAGAGAGCAAGCGCAAGACAACACAGCTTGCTTACGTAAACAACAACATTATCCGAAAGTATCCGGAAGCAAGAGGAGAAAATAGGTGAGGAAAAGCCAGACAGTCGCCGCTTTTACAAGATATTAAAAGCCGCTCAAACGGCCATTCATCACACTGCGTTTACCACTTGCGAACGATTGGAAAGGCTAAAATGTTTCCGACGGGAAAAGCCGACCCCCTTTTCTCCTCGTTGCTACCGATACGCTGTAAAAAAACAAACGGATTAAAAAAGACCACATACACACAACTTCATATGATTAAAAATTCTCCTTAAGAGACTTGAAACTAAACAGAAAAGCGGCTCCCCATTCGTGATTGAACCGGGAGTCGCGTTTTTTTATATCCTTGAAAACGGGGAGGCCTCAACGGAAAAGAGACGGAGATGAAGGGAATCGACCGTTTTACTCCTCAAACGGATAGCGTATGCCCCAGGCCGCACGCAAATCGTCCATCATACGCATCACGCGCAACGTCTCCTCATGGGGCATGGCAGGAACTTCCAACCAGCCGCGACGCAAAGCCTCGACACACGCATAGATTTCATATTCGTAGCCTGTGATTTGCTGCGGGCAGTCATAGACGGATTTGACCTGATATGCATTATCCACCACAGTCACCCGCTGAGGATTGTTAATATTTTCCACAATAAGGTGTCCCTTGTCGCCGGAGATGATGCCCAGCCGGTCTGTACGTGCCATCATCGTGCTGCTGAGTACCGCCATGCGCCCATCCGTATAAGTCAACGTAATGCTTTCCTGTGCGTCCACTCCCGTAAGTGTCTTCGTACACGTCGACGTCACACTTTCCACGTCCGTGCCAAATGCCATCAAGGCAAAGTTGAGCGCATACACGCCCAAATCAAGCAAGGCACCTCCGGCCAAAGAAGGATTCATGATACGTTCTTTCCCTTCCAAGGGATAGCCCAAGTTGGCCGTCAACATCACAGGACGCCCGATGACACCGCTGGCAAGCAATTCGCTGACCGTATGCGACAGTGGCATGTAGCGTGTCCAGATGGCTTCCGTGATGAAGATGCGGTGCTCGCGTGCATAACGCAACACTTCCTCAGCCTGACGTGCATTCGCCGTAAAGGCTTTCTCGCAAAGCACCGGTTTGCCGGCACGCAGGCACATCATCGCATGTGCATGGTGGTGAGAATGCGGTGTAGCGATGTAGACCAAATCGACCTCCGGGTCTGCCACCAGTTCTTCATACGAACCGTATGCCCGACGAAAATTCCACTCTGCAGCAAAAGCACGCGCTGAGTCCAGACTGCGCGAAGCAATGGCGTACGCTTCAGCTTCGCCTTTCATCCCGGCAAGGGTGGCAGCCATCTTGGCGGCAATGGCGCCTGCACCGATAATTCCTACTTTCATAATCGTTCTTGTATTTTATAGTTGATGATTTCCAACGTCCTGTGTTGTCAGTCAAAGTCGACATAGTAACGGAGACGTTCCAGGTCTTTCTTCGTAAACTCCTCATAAAGCGCCAACTGAGGAAGCGAATCAAGCCGCCCGTACTTATGGCGATGTTCCACGATAACCTTTGCCTGATAAAAATTCAAGTACGGATGCCGGCGCAGTCGGTCGACGTCCCAGCGGTTGACACGAAGTGACTTCACGGGCAATCGTCCGACCCTGAACCAGCGGGCTACGCTATCGGGCATCCCCTGTATCTCTGCCAACTGGCTCACGGCATAATATCCTCCCAACTGGCGACGGTAGGCCACAATCCGCGCCGCCCGCACCCGTCCAATGCCCGGAACACGCTTCAGGCTGGCCGTGTCGGCATCATTGAGATCAATCACTGTCCCTTCCGCATATTTCTGCACCCGGCCCGTCACAGGTCGCGCAGCAGGAAACTCCGGTTTGAGAGGGAGAGGTGTTGAAGTACGGTTGACAGGTTTGTCTTGACGAATACGTATATAAGGGAGTAGACGGCGATAGTCTTCTGTGGAAAGTCCGTAGATTTTTGCAAGAGATTCCGAAGTGCGGAAGACACCGCCCCGGGCACGATATTTCAAGATGTTTCGCACCACAAAATCTGACAATCCCAACTGTGTCAACTGAGATGAATCAGCCGTGTTGGGGTCAAACGGAAACATGGCGGCAGGCTTCCCGCTGACATGCGAATGGCTCTCTCTCCTCCCTTGACGCCGAAGGCTGTCGGCCTTCTCCACGGAAACCCGAAAAGCCTCCAGGGCTTCATCTCCGGCATCGTCCGGTGACTGCGGTGCGTAATGCCGGTAGGCCAGTAACGACACGGCCAACACTGCCGCCAGTACCAGAAGCAGGGTGAGAAGCCGCCGCTCGGCACGGGAGAAATAAAAGAAGTCTTTCCACATCGGGCGTTATTTTAAGATAAAAAGTCGCACAAATATACGGAGAATTTATACTTTTGCCATGTAAACCAAAACGAATTAGTCGGCCATGTCCAAATTGATATTGCGCTACACCGTGTCTTGGCTGCTCATTGCAGCCATCCTTTTAGCGAGTTTCATTCATGTGCCTGAAACTCCGATGGACGACGTGCCTCTCATGGACAAATGGTACACATCGTCATGTATTTCACACTTGCCTCCAGCCTCTGGATCGAATATCTGCGAAGCCACTCACGCATCCATTACTTCAAACTTTGCATCGGGGCCATCGTGCTTCCCATCCTGATGAGCGGCCTCATCGAACTGCTGCAAGCCTATTGCACAGAGACCCGTTCGGGCGACTGGCTCGACTTCCTGGCCAACACCATCGGCGTGGTCCTTTCCGCCCTGCTGGGTTTTGCCTGGTATCGACGCCAATTTCTCAAGAAAGCAGACTGAATGAAGACATACAGAGTCCCAAGCAGGATGCTTCGGGACGCTGTAACCTTTTCAATATAAAAACAAAATAGGAGGAATAAAACATGAGAAAGAATTTTGGAGCTAAACCGTGGACTTATCCGCAACCTGTATTCATCATCGCTACTTATGACGAAGAAGGCCGTCCCGACGCCATGAATGCAGCCTGGGGAGGCATTGACTATGATGACCAAATCAACTTGTGTCTGAGCGCAGGCCATAAGACCGTGAAAAACCTGCTCGCCACAAAGGCATTCACCGTAAGCATGGGCACAGCCGACCAACTGGTGGCATGTGACTATGTGGGCATCGTGTCGGCCAACAATGTGACAGGCAAATTTGAAAAAGCCGGCTTTCATGCCGTGAAGTCTGAGTTTGTCAATGCACCTCTTATTGCCGAATTGCCGATGGCAGTAGAATGCGAACTCGTGTCATACGACCCGGAAATGTGCCATCTGGTGGGAAAGATTGTCAATGTGTCTGCTGACGAAAGCATCTTGGATGAAAAGGGCAAAATCGACCCAAGCAAACTGCGTCCCATTACATTCGACCCCGTACACAATGACTACCTTGTCATCGGTGAAAAAGTGGGGAATGCATTCAAAGACGGGACAGCGTTGAAGAAATGAAAAAACAATCAGACTTCATCCATAGTGCCGAGGAGCTCGAACGGCAGGTTGAAAAGCTAGGCTTCCTGCCGTTTTTCCGTTGTGGCATCCCAGGTTTCTCCATCGAGGAACGTACCGCCCCGGAGTATTGGTTCTCCGACGAAGAGGAAGGCCCTTGGGAATGGAAAGGCCCCGTCATCCGTGAAGGTCACTGTGCTTACGGCAAACTGTTCAACAAGAAAGCCGGGTATGTCAGCCTGGAATGGTTGCCCGACTTCATGAACTACCGACGCTCCCGACATTATGCTAAAGACGAAGACACGGAAGCACTTGACGACGTGGTGCTCCAGGCTATCGTGTCTGAAGGCAGTGCGACGGTGAGAGAACTGCGCCGCTTGCTTGGATTTGCCAAAGGACGCAGCAAACGCAAACCGACAGACTTGGTGGACTCCATGCCTGACGAAGGCAAACTCTCTCTTGACCCTATCCTGACACGACTGATGATGGGTTTGCACGTCGTCATTGCCGACTTCGAATATTACATCGACCGTCATGGTAGGCCTTATGGCTGGGGAGTGGCCCGATATACGACCCCGGAAACGCTCTACGGCCTGCAAACCACGGGAAATACTCCCGAAGAGTCCTACCACAAACTGTACCGACATTTCCGCACCTTGCTACCGGAAGCAAAAGAACCCATGCTCCTAAAGCTGCTTGGCTAACAAGCGTGCAGTTTCAGGAACATGGGTTTTATCGCAGCTTCCCATCCACGAGGATGACTCCTGTCACAGATGCGGGAAGCTAGTCTGAATAATATCGGTCAAAATCGGACGAATACCGCCCACAAAACATTCCACCGCGATAACCATCAGGATAAGTCCCATAAGACGCATCATCACATTGTTGCCCGTTTCACCAATCACGGCCACGAGACGTGTCGACTCCTTCAATATAAAGTAGGTCAGCACATAGACCAAAGCGATAACTGCTATAAGAACCGCTTTCAAGTCCCAGGACTTAGCTGCATCCATCATCATAATGCCATTGGCTATGGCACCTGGTCCGCAAAGCATCGGAATGGACAGAGGTGTAATCGAGATGTCATTGGCATACGTGCGAATTTCTTCATCCTTCAACTTAATGTTGGTAAACCGTGCTTGCAGCATATCATAACCTATCTTGAAAATGATGAAACCAGCAGCAATCCTGAAACCATTGGTCGAAATGCCGAAGAATTTAAATAGGAATTGACCAGAAAAAGTGAATACCATCAATATGAGAAATGAAATAATGGTAGCTCTCTTCACAATGTGCCGACGTTCTTGATTGCTCATGCCTTGCGTCATCGTCAGAAAAACAGGCATTGTCCCCAAAGGATTGGTCAGTGTGAAAAACGAAGTGAAGCACAACAAAGCAAACGGAAATAGTGTATCCATAACCTCCTTATTTTACGACTAAAAAAACAATATCTAATTGAAGCCACAAAAGTAACCATTCTTTCTACACTTCAAAATCAGACTCCATGAAAAGTGAATGTTTTATGCTAAAAAACATATAATTCATTTGCAAGTTTCGAAAAAGTCAGTACCTTTGCACTCGCAATTCAGAAATGATGCAAAATAAGGTTTGATTCGCTAGCTCAGCTGGTAGAGCACAACACTTTTAATGTTGGGGTCTTGGGTTCGAGCCC
>ERZ827088.3124-NODE-3124-length-15894-cov-2.908580_pt1 | contig 15894 bp, 12 predicted proteins | sample MGYA00519922_ERZ827088 | MGnify/ENA primary metagenome ERZ827088 (study PRJEB31778, sample SAMEA3449254) | human gut metagenome | biome: human gut; feature: human-associated habitat; material: faeces | place: United Kingdom | collected 2010/2012 ... | reverse complement strand
ATTTCTTTACGGACCTTTCCCCATACGACATTACCTGGACCCTCACGGAAAACGGCAATGTAGTGGCTGAAGGCAGGCTGGACACGCCTCCGGCCGGTCCCAGAGAAAAGATTGTGGTTCCCATTCCGGACATTCCCCAGTTGAAAAACCGGAAACCGGGGGTGGAGTATGCCTTGCGCATAAGTTACAAGCTGAAGAAGGACAGGGGGTGGGCCAAGAAGGGATATGAATTGGCCTTTGACCAGCTCCAGCTTCCCGTGCAGGGAGATCTGCCTGTGTTCAAGGCGCCTGCGGGCAAAGTCAGCCTCAGCACGGACAAGCATACCGTTTCCGGCAAGGATTTTTCCGTGCAGTTTGACGCGGCCACCGGGGAACTGGCCCAGTTCACGGTAAACGGCAAGCCTCTGTTTAAAACGCCCATGGCGGTGAACGCCCTGCGCGCCGCCTCCAGCAATGAGCCGGGCGTCATGGCCAAAAGCATGGCTAACGGCCTCCGTGAACTGAAGCATGAACTGCTCAGTTACGAAGCCATTGATAACGGCAATAGCGTCACCGTCAAACAATCCATCAAGGTAAGCGGCAAACAGGCTGAAAACATCAGCGGCTACGGCGATACCAAGACCACCATCACGGCCAGGAAGCAACCCCTGAACGATACGAACACCCATTTCATCAATAATTTGGAATGGACCATCTATGCGGATGGAACTGTCGTCTGCCAGTCCGTACTGCTTCCGCGCGGCAATCCCCTGGAACTGCTGCGCCTGGGATACGAACTCCAGTTGCCGGCGAATATGGACAACGTAGCCTATTACGGGCGCGGGCCGGAAGAAAACTATGCGGACCGCAAGAGCGGCATGCCTCTGGGCGTGTATAAAACGACAGCCTGGGATTCTTTCTTCCCGTACGGCAGACCGCAGGATTGCGGCAACCATGAGGATACCCGCTGGGTGGCCGTTACGGACGACAAGGGGAACGGCCTGCTTTTCGGTTCCGTGGGCGCACCGTTCGCTTTCTCCGCCCTTCCGTATACCACCACGGATTTGATCCTGGCAAACCACCCCGTGGAACTGCCGAAGACGACGGATAAGACCGTGCTGGTTCTCTCTTCCGCCACGCGCGGCCTGGGGGGTGCTTCCTGCGGTCCCGGCCCCATGGGCAGGGACATCATCAAGGCCAACAAGCCCTACCCGATGTCCTTCTTTATGCGGCCCATTACCGCCAAGTCCTACAAGGGGGAAATCCGCGTGCCTGCGGCCCGGCTGGATATGACCATGCTGACCCGCACGGACAAGTATACGGTCAAGAGCGTAACCAGCCAGGAGCAGGGAGAGGCAGACGCCGAATTCGCCATTGACGGTGATCCCGGCACCTTCTGGCACTCTGAATACAATAAAACCGTGACCAAACATCCGCATGTACTGGCCGTGGACCTGGGTAAGGAGCGGGAATTCTCCGGAATCACTTATCTTCCACGTCAGGATGGCAGCAGCAATGGCCGCGTGAAAGATTATTCCGTGGACGTGAGCACGGACGGAGAGAAATGGCAGCCTGCCGCCAAGGGCTCCTTCCCGGACAGTGCTGACCTGCAGGAAGTGAAATTCCAGGCTCCCGTCAAGGCGCGTTATTTCCGTTTTTCCGCCCTTAGTGAGGCGCAGGGGCGGGATTACGCCGCCGTAGCGGAACTGGATATCATTCCCGTTAAGAAATAACTCCTGCGGTTTTTACCGTTTGAACAGGCGCCCCGCCGCTCTTTCCGAGTGCGCGGGGCGTTTTATTTGCCGGGCTCCATGGGTTTTCTGGAGGGAAAATGCAGAAGAAGATGGAGGATGAACAATTGGCAGAACAAAAAAACCCTGTACGGAAAATACCCGTACAGGGGTTTGATGAAAAGGGAAGCTTCTATTTCCGTTTACGGCGTACCATCAGGGCCGTCAAACCCAGCAAGCTCATGGTGGCTGTCGCGGGTTCCGGGATCAAAAGCTGGATGGTATTGTTTTGCAGATTGATGTTTCCCAGGATGCATTCGGTGTAGTAGTCAAGCTCGTTTGTTAGAGCCTGCTCCTTGGTCGTAAGCCACAGATCGAACGTCTCGGTGCCGGATATATCTATATTATCGTAATTAAGCAGACTGTCGCTGGATACGTCTTTAAAGACAAAAAGAGCTGTTTCTCCATCCTGTCCCGTCACCATTAGATAAACCGGGGATGTCAGGGAAGAAGAGTAATCTCCGGACAAGTTAAATCTGCCGTCAGCGACGCCGCCATTTTGCTCTTCCGGTATATTTGTCAACGCGCTGGTGAAGTTGTTCTGCATGCTCATCAGATCACTGTATTTCAGTTGATCCTGTGCATACGAATTGCCTTGGAAGTTCCATCGGCTGGTGGTCACATCATGACTCCAAGTACCGCTGCTGAAGGTGCCTAAAATGGCATTGCCTGCATTCAGCGGTTCTCCGAGAGAATTGATTAGGGAATATGCGGAGGAATCGTCATTGCTGATATTGAAACTGTCCGCTAAGGCAATTTCTCCAGAAAAGAGAGCGCAGGCGGTGAAAGCATTGGTGAAAAGGGAGCGATAGAACATGGCTGGTTATTTGTTGGTTTGATGTTTGCTGGACACCGTGATGTAGGAAGGTGTCTTGGAAGATTCGTAGTAGATGGAAAAAACTCCGCTGAAGGGGATATTGGAAACATCCTCTCCATTGTCCTGACGTTTCCAGGAACCGTTGTTGTTGACGACCTTGACCATGGCATTTTTGTCATCTGCGGGAATGTTGATGACGGCGTCATCAGGCAATTGCAAAGCTATTTCGGCCAAAGTCTGGGAAAGGGGCAGGCGAGTGTGAAGAAGGGAATTGAATGTGGGAACGACCAGCTTCTGATTCTTCAGGGATACTTCCCCAATGACCACAGCTGTAACATCGGAACCAGCTTTGCGCGTAATGGTCAGGGGTTCATGGCTGAACACCGGCATACTGCCGATATTTTCTGTAGATCCCCTTCTTCTCCATTCATTTCCAGAATAATAAGCGGCAAGCTTGGTGGTTGCCGAATTAAAGATATTAACCGTGTCTGCAGACATGGCGGAGCCGCTTTTCAGGCCAAACTGGTTGTCTTCTCCAAGAATATCATCCAGAGTGCGCGCCTTGCGCAGGACATATGAATCGGGGGGAGTGCCCTTGCTTACCAGATCAGAAAGAAGGCGGTCATCCACTTTAATGGAATGCTCCGTCCAGCTGGCTCCCGGTTTTTTCCAACCATCCCGGTTTAAGGGAAGAGCTATAACTTCATTGCCGAAGTGAAGAACCAGCACATAGGCGGAGTTTTCATTCATCAGGTCGTTGAAATTAACGTCCGGGTCCGTGATGGTGACTTTATTACCGGAAATGGTAATGTTGCCTTCTTCAAGGGTGTGCTGTACCAAGGCTTCCGGATGCACCCCTAAACCCAGATAACCCGTTGCTTTGGCGTACAGGGTTGTCTGGATATAGCCGCAGGGCGTACTGTAAGCCGTTTCCGCATGCAGGGAGGCGATTGTTGCCGGAAGCAACGCGCATGCGCAGAGAGAGGCTGGCAGACAATGTACCGGATTGATAAACATTAACCCATTAAGAAGAAAGGAAATCGTTTGTCAATTAGGAAAGGGGGAAACATTCCCGTTTTTCATTTGTCAGACTTTTCCCCGGATGGAGGAAGCTTTCAGGTTTGTCCGGGGGATGGCCCCGGGATTTGAAGCGCAGGAAGGGCTGCCGCCGCTTTTTTCAATGCCTCCGGAACAGTAACTTCCAATGGCCGGACACAGGAAAAACAGGACGGAGGCAGGGTGGTAGAGATACGGTGCGGAACCTGGAAGGGGAAAATCATGAAAAAAAGATTTCAGGAATGCTTGGCAGAGGAAGGGGTGGGGAGAGCCTGAAAACAGGGGAGAGGATTTAATAAAATTTTAATGTTTTTTCCGGGTTGTTTTATTTGCGCCCTGAACGTTCTTCCATTAGGTTGATTCCAACATTCAAGCCGGATATCATTCCGATTCCTCTTTTCATGTTTTCAGAAACGCATTCGGACAGCCAGCGGGCGGACAGGATTCTGGCCTCCATCCGGAGGGAGGAAGCCCGTCCCGGCCGCGGCTTGCTGAAAATCTTCTTTGGCATGGCGCCGGGAGTAGGCAAAACATGCGCCATGCTGGAGGCGGCCATTCAGGCGGCGGACAAGGGCGTGCAAGTCATTATCGGCGTGGCGGAATCCCATGGGAGGGAAGATACGATGCGGCTCATTGGCAGGCTGTCGCGCCTTCCCATGAAAAAGATGGTTTACCGGGGAGTGGAAATGGAGGAATTTGATTTGGAGGAGGCATTGCGCGTGAAGCCCCAGCTTATTCTGGTGGATGAACTGGCGCATACCAACGTCCCGGGAATGCGCCACAGGAAACGCTATCAGGACGTGGAGGATTTGCTGGCCGCGGGAATAGACGTTTACACCACGCTGAACGTGCAGCATCTGGAAAGCCGTTCCGATACCGTTCACGACATTACAGCCGCCCCCGTGCAGGAAACCGTGCCGGATTCCGTATTGGCGGAGGCGGATTGCATCCAGCTGGTGGACATTACTCCGGATCAGTTGCGGACGCGCCTTCGGGAGGGGAAAGTGTACAGCGCTCCCCAGGCTTCCGCCGCTCTGGATCATTTTTTCAAGGAGTCCAATTTGACGGCCCTCCGGGAACTGGCCCTGCGCATCGTAGCGGAGAAGGTGGACCATGAACTGACGGAGGTGCGTACCATTTCCGGAGACCGCTCCATCTGGCGCAGCGGGGAACGTCTGATGGTGGCGGTAGGCCCCAGCCCGTTTTCCGCCCGGCTGGTACGCTGGACGCGCCGCATGGCTTATGCCCTGAACGCTCCGTGGATAGCCCTTTCCGTGGATACGGGCGTGCCCTTGCCTCCTGAACAGCAGCAGCGGCTGGACGCCAATCTGGAATTGGCGCGGCGGCTGGGCGCGGAAGTGGTCGTGATGCCCGGTTCCGATTTGGCGGAAACGCTGCTCCGCATGGCTTTTTTAAGAAATGTCAGCCAAATTGTGGTGGGCAAACCGCAGGAAAGCTACCTGTGGGGCCTGGTGCGGCCCATATCCCTGGTGGATAAGCTGGTGAAGGGAAGCGACCAGATTGATATTTACGTGGTTCCCGCCGCTTCGGGACCGGGCCGTAACCGTTGGAAGAGCTGGCACCGGAAAACGGAGAAAGATGGCCGGGATTACTGGCTGGCCGCAGGCGTGACAGCGGCCGTCACGGGTGCCGGCCTGCTGGTTTCCGCATTTACCGGTTATTTTGCTCCCGGTTTCCTGTATTTGGCCGGAGTAGTGGGCCTGGGCTTTTTCATCCGTTCCCGCTGGGCCATGCTTCTGGCCGCGGCGCTGAGTGTCCTGTTGTGGAACCTGCTGTTTATTCCCCCGGTGATGACGTTCAAGATAGAGCGGCTGGAGGACGCCTTGATGTGCTTCTTTTTCTTTTTGGTGGCCCTTTCTACGGGACGGCTCACTTCCCGCCTGAGGATCCGCGAGCGGGAAGAACGGGAACGGGAAAAAAAGACCAATGCCCTGTTCCTGTATTCCCGGGCCATTGGATCCGCTTCGGACGTGCCTTCCCTCATTTCCGTCGCGGCGGGACAGATCAGCCAGATTATGGGGGTGCGCCTGGCTGTCATGACGCCGGAAGGAGGCGGCGGCAAGCTGAGGCTTTGGGAGACCGGCGGAGAGTACTCCATGGATGAGAAGGAATGGAGCGTGGCAGTTTGGTGCATGGAACACCGCCGCCCCGCAGGAAGGTTTACGGATACGATCCCGGTAGCGGAAGGGTTTTACCTTCCCATGATGTCCGGGGAGCGTTGCATGGGCGTACTGGGCGTAAGGCCGGAGGAAGGGGAGTGCCTGACGGCCGGGCAGAAGGATTTGCTGGAAAGCATGGGAGCGCAGCTGGCCATGGCGCTGGAGCGTGAAGAATTGAGGGCGGAACGGGCGCGTACGCGGCTCATGGAAGAATCGGAAAAACTGCACCGATCCCTGTTGGACAGTGTTTCCCATGAGTTCAAAACGCCTTTGGCCGTGATTGAGGGCGGCTGTGAAAAATTGGCCGGACGTGCCGCGTCCGCACCGGAGGAGCGGGAAGAATACGGGGAAATTTTACTGGCCGCGCGCCGTCTGCGCCGCCTGGTGAAGAATTTGCTGGATGTGAGCCGCCTGGAATCCGGCGCTTTGAAACCCAAACTGGACTGGTGCGATCTGGGGGATGTTATTGAAGGGGCTCTGGCTGCTACCAGGGAAGCACGCCGGAATCATCCCGTGTCTGTTTCCCTGCCGCCGGACTACCCGCTGGTGAAGGCGGATTTTTCCCTGATGGAACAGGTACTGGTCAATCTGCTGTTGAATGCCTGCGTACATACTCCTGAGGGAACCTCTGTTACGTTGCAAGGTGGTGCCGACTCCGTGCGCGGCCAGGTCTGGCTGGATATTCATGACATGGGGCCGGGCATTCCTCCCGAACGGGCGGAAACCATTTTTGAACGTTTCCGGACGACGCGGCCCGGTGGTTTGGGCCTGGGGCTCCCCATTGTGCGCGGGTTCATGGAAGCTCAGCGCGGTGCCGTCTCCCTGGTTTCCGTTTCCGCCGGAACATGTTTCCGGCTTGTCCTTCCCCTGGTGGAGCACGATAGTGTTCCTGAAGAGTAATTCCTCCTGCCTCATGAGCAACTTTCCTGCAGATATCCTGATTATTGACGATGAACGGCAGATACGCCGTCTTCTGAACCTGACGCTGACCGGCGCAGGCTACCATGTCCGCGAGTGTGAAAACGGGCAGCTTGGCTTGAGTGAGACCGCTCTGAAGCGGCCGGATGCCATTATTCTGGATCTGGGGCTTCCGGACATTAACGGCTTGGAAGTGCTGAAAAAGCTTCGGGAGTGGACTCAGGTTCCTATCCTGATTCTAACGGCTTGGGACAGGGAGGATGAAAAGGTGGATGCCTTGGATGCCGGGGCGGATGATTACCTGACCAAGCCGTTCAGCGGCCGTGAATTGCTGGCGCGCCTGCGCGTGATGCTTCGGCGCAATCGTCCGGACCGTGAGCCGTCCGTATTCCGGCTGGGTCCCATTGTCGTGGATCTGAGTTCCCGGCGCGTGGAGAAGGGGAAAGAGGAAATTCATTTAACCTCCAAAGAGTACGGAATTCTGCGCCTGCTTCTGCTCCATCAGGGCAAGGTGATGACCCACCGCCAGCTGCTCCGTGAAATTTGGGGCCCCCAGCATGAGGAGGACACGCACTATCTGCGGGTGCACATTGCCCACCTGCGCCAAAAGCTGGGGGATTCCGATCCGGAAAACCGCATTATCCGCGCGGAATCCGGCCTGGGTTACAGAATTGTGGCGGATGGAGCCGAGTAGCCCTTGTCCCAGTTTTACTGGGCTGGAAAAAATAGCGGCACATTATCTGCGGCAGCCGGAAAATATATTTTTTCATAACGGTTGGAGAATGTGGCTTAACTTCACGCAGTCCAACATGCTGTGTAGGATCCAAGACGTATTCAATACGTCTTTATGAAGATCAAGTACAACGCAAGAAACGTAGGAGCTGCAGCCCTGGGCTGCGCCATGATAGCAGGAACCGTCTGCGCAGGAGAGGAAACGGTTTCTCCGTCGATAGCCTCCCTGACAAACATGCAGGAGGCCGCCATACCTTCGACAGACACGGATTGGGCCTTTTCCTTCTCGGCGGGGTGGTCCAGTAAGTACGTAACGGAAGGTCTGGACTGCCTGCCGGGCAGCGGCATCTGGGAAGTGGCTCCGAGCATTTCTTGGAAGAATCTTACGTTCAGCGCCTGGTATGCCGGAGGAGATTCCGCCAATTACGATGAACTGGACCTGGTTCTGGGTTACGCCTGGAATCTGGGGAAGTGGACTGTCAATCCCTGGTATGAGCACCAATTCTATTTTACGCAGGATTATAATGTGGCCAATCCGGCGCTGACGGTCTCCTATGCCGTAACGGATTGGATGGCTGTAGGAGCGGAAACCCAGGTGAAAGTGGAACACCAGGATTTTGAAGCCTATTACAGCGCCTTTGTGCGGTTGGAGTGGTCCCCCCTGGAAAATGTGACCGTGGTTCCCATGGTCAGGTACGGGTACAACGGCGGTTATAACGTGGACTATGATGACGGCTCCAACTGCATTGACTGGAGCCTGGGCGTGACATGGCGGTTTGCAGAACATTATACGCTTTCCGGCTCCGTCAATTATTCCCAGGCGGCTACGGTGCTGCGTCACAGGGATGCCGGAGACGAATTCTGGGTGGGATTCCGCCTGGGCGTGGAGTTTTAACGGCGCACCGGCGTTAAAAAACGGGCTTCCGGAGAGGAATTAATAATTTCTTAATGTCCGGAGGCCCTTTGTTAACTACCCGGAATTTCCAGAATATGCGTAGAGTTGCGTTGTGTCCTCGCACGACTTGTTAATCATTGTCCTGTTCATAGGCATACTGGTCTCTTTCACCCCGTTTCTCGGAAAATGGCTGGCAAGTGTTTTGATGGGAAGGCAGACATGGCTTTCCCCGGTTCTGGGTCCCGTGGAGCGCTGCGTCTACCGTATGGCCGGAGTGGACCCCACCCGCGAAATGGACTGGAAGAAGTATTTGACGGCCGTTCTTTTGTTTAACGCCGCTGGATTCCTCGTCCTTTTCCTTTCCCTGCTGTGCCAGAAATGGCTGCCTCTGAATCCCGCCGGAACTGAAAATATGCGGTGGGATATAGCCTTGAATACAGCCATCAGCTTCGTGACCAACACTAACTGGCAGTTCTATTCAGGGGAAGGGCCGGAAGGCGTCAGTTATTTTGTTCAAATGACCGGGCTGGGCGTGCAAAATTTCGTCAGCGCCGGTACGGGAATTGCCGTCATGTCCGCCCTGATCCGCGGGCTGGAAAGGAGATGCGCTTCTACTCTGGGGAACTTCTGGACGGATCTGACGCGCAGCACGTTGTATTTTCTGGTCCCTGTTTCCACGGTCATTGCTCTTCTGCTGGTCTCCCAGGGTGTGGTGCAGTCCTTTGACGGACCCATTGCCGTGCCGGGCATGGATGGCGTGGAACAGATGATACCCAGTGGCCCGGCGGCATCCCAGATAGCCATCAAACAGCTCGGAGCAAACGGCGGCGGCTTTTTCGGGAACAACAGCACGCATCCTTTTGAAAACCCCACGCCCTTCAGCAATATGGTTGAAATGCTCTCCCTGCTTCTGGCCGGCTGCGCCTGCCCATACGCCTATGGCGTCATGATCGGAAGAAAGAGGCAGGGGTGGATTATCTTCGGAGCCATGATGATTCTGCTTGTGGCGGCCATTGTCTAGTCCCAGTGGGCGGAACATGCGGGAAACCCGCTTTTCCCGGGCATGGAAATGCTGGAAGGCAAGGAAGTGCGCCTGGGCGTTACGAACAGTTCCCTCTGGTCCGTCGCTACGACGGCATCTTCCAACGGGTCCGTGAACTGCATGCATTCCAGCATGTCCCCGCTGGGCGGCGGGATTGCCCTGTTCAATATGCTGCTGGGTGGGGTAATTTTCGGAGGTCTGGGCTGCGGCTTGTACAGCATGCTGATGTTTGCCATGATTACCGTGTTCCTGTGCGGTTTAATGGTGGGGCGAACCCCTGAATTCCTGGGTAAAAAAATGGGAGCCCGGGAAGTGTGCTGCTCCATGGTGGGCATCCTTCTGCCCGGCATGGCCGTCCTGGTCATGAGCGGCCTGGCCGCCGCTACGGAAGCCGGGCGGGCATCCATCTGCAATGCCGGCCCCCACGGGCTGACGGAAATCCTGTACTGCTTCGGTTCCCAGGCCGGGAATAATGGAAGCGCCTTTGCTGGTCTGGCTGCAGGGGATACGCCTTTTTATCCCCTGCTGGGCGGGTTGGCGATGCTGCTGGCCCGCTTCGGAACCATTATTTCGGTGATGATGATTGCTGGCAGCATGGCATCCAGGAAAACCGCTCCGCCGGCCCAGGGCACCATGGGGACGGATAACCTGATGTTCATGGTTCTGCTGGTAGCCGTCGTGCTGGTTGTAGGAGCCCTCACCTTCTTCCCGGCCCTGGCTTTGGGACCTATTCTGGAGCATTTGCTCCTGTATTCGGGAGCCATGCTTTAAGGCGTATTAGCCGATAATCCGGATGTTTATGATCATGAAGGAGAAAAAGAGTCAATCCTGGTATGACGGAGCCATGTTGAAAACAGCTTTCCTGAATGCGCTGCGCAAATTTGACCCGCGCGTCCTGTCTAAAAACTTCGTGATGTTTATCACGGCTGCCGGCGCCCTGATGGCAACGATTGCCCTTATCAGGGATTTGGCTGCCGGGCAACCCTTCGGCTTTACTTTGCAAATCGCGCTCTGGCTCTGGTTCACCGTGCTCTTCGCCAACTTTGCGGAAGCGCTGGCGGAAGGCCGGGGAAAGGCGTATGCGGACGCCCTGAAAGAAATGCGCGTTTATGTGAACGCCCGTTTGCTGACGGACAAGGGAACGGAGGAAATCGTCTCCGTTTCCGAATTGCGCAAAGGGGACAAAGTGTTGTGCGAGGCCGGGGATATCATCCCCCTGGATGGAGAGGTGATAGAAGGCATCGCTAGCGTGGATGAATCCGCCATTACCGGGGAATCCGCTCCGGTCATCCGTGAAAGCGGGGGGGACCGCAGCGCTGTAACGGGAGGAACCCGTGTAATCAGTGACGGCATTGTTATCCGTATTACCGTGGAACCGGGCCATACGTTCCTGGACCGCATGATTTCCATGGTGGAGGGGGCCAGCCGGCAGAAAACTCCCAATGAAACCGCTCTGGGTATCTTGCTGGTGGCGCTGACCATTGTTTTTCTTGCCGTGGTTCTTTCCCTTCCCGCCATGGCCGGATACATTGAGGATTCTGCCCGGGCGCTTGGCTTCAGGGCGGAGGGCCGTATTTCCCTGCCCATCCTGGTCTCTCTTCTGGCATGCCTGATTCCGACGACGATCGGCGGATTGTTAAGTGCCGTTGGTATCAGCGGCATTGACCGGCTTGTGCGCCGGAATGTGCTGGCTGTGTCCGGGCGCGCCGTGGAAGTAGCCGGGGACATTGATGTGCTGATGCTGGATAAAACCGGAACCATCACCTTCGGCAATCGAATGGCGAACGAATTCCTGTCTGCACCCGGGGTGGATGACCTTCAGCTGGCGGAAGCCGCCCAGCTTGCTTCCCTGTCCGATGAAACGCCGGAAGGCCGCAGCATCGTGGTGCTGGCTAAAAAACAGTTTGGAATCCGGGGCCGCCATATGGACGCGGACCATATTGTTTTTATCCCGTTTTCCGCTTCCACCCGCATGAGTGGCGTGGATATTGCGGAGCACGACGGCCGTCCGGCCGTTTCCATCCGGAAAGGAGCGGCGGAAAGCGTGGCGCAGTGGGTGAAAATCCGGGGCGGAACTTTCCCGCAAGAGGTGGAAATGATGGTGCAGAATGTCGCGCGTGTCGGCGGTACGCCGCTGGTAGTGGCCCGGGGAAAAGACGTGCTGGGGGGCATTTATCTGAAAGACATCGTCAAGGGCGGCATCAGGGAACGCTTTGCCCGGCTCCGGGCCATGGGCATCCGGACTGTCATGGTGACAGGGGACAATGCCCTGACTGCCGCATCCATTGCGGCGGAAGCCGGCGTGGATGACTTCATGGCAGAAGCTACGCCTGAGATGAAGCTGGCGCGCATTCGTGAGGAACAGGCTGCCGGCCGCCTGGTGGCCATGACCGGGGATGGAACTAATGACGCTCCCGCCCTGGCCCAGGCCGATGTGGGTGTGGCGATGAACACCGGAACGCAGGCCGCCCGGGAGGCGGGCAACATGGTGGACCTGGACAGCAATCCGACCAAGCTGATTGAAATCGTAGAAATCGGCAAGCAAATGCTGATTACCCGCGGCGCGCTGACCACCTTTTCCTTCGCCAATGACGTAGCCAAATACTTTGCCATCATTCCCGCCATGTTTGCCGGCCTCTTTGTGGCTGACGGCATGGCCAGTGGACCTCTTTCCGCCCTGAACATAATGGGCCTGAATTCCCCGCAAAGCGCCATTCTCAGCACTGTGATTTTTAATGCCCTGATCATCGTAGCGCTGATTCCGCTGGCCTTGAAGGGGGTTTCCTACCGTCCAGCGGGAGCGGCCTCCCTGCTGAAGCGCAATATCCTCATTTACGGGGTGGGCGGCCTGATTGCTCCTTTCATGGGCATCAAGCTTATTGATATGGTCATCAATGCATGGTGCCTTGTTTGAACAATCCAATCCTAACCTGCTGAATTATCATGAAGTGGACATTTCCCAATCTGCGCCTGTTTCTGTTTCTGGCCGTCATTACCGGCGGCATTTACCCTTTGGCCGTTACGCTGGTCAGCCTGATTTTTTTCCCTCATCAGGCGCATGGTTCCCTAATCCGGAATGAACGGGGGGAAATTATCGCTTCGGAGCTTGTCGCACAGCCTTTTATCTCCGCCAAATATTTCTGGCCCCGGCCCTCTGCCGGAGAATACGCTACCATGCCTTCCGGAGCCAGCAACCTCTCCTGGACTTCCGGGAAGCTGGTCAGAACGGTGGCGGAGCGCAGGGCGGCTCTGCTGAAAGCCCACAACCTGCCGGAGAAAACGCCTGTCCCTGCGGACATGCTTTTTGCTTCCGGCAGCGGTTTGGAGCCTTTCATCTCTCCGGAAGCGGCGGAGTTGCAGTTGAACCGTGTTGCCTCCACGCGCGGAGTACCTCCGGAAAAAGTCCGGAAACTGGTGTCTGCACACTTCGTCCGGGGTGGAATCCTGGGGGAAAACGTAGTCAACGTGATGACTCTGAACGCCGCGCTGGATACATTGTTCCCGATGAGCGGGATGTAATTGACCGCCCCGGTCCGGAAAATATCCTGGCGGAAAAATCGTCCGGCATCAGCCGGTGCCTTGGTTCCGCGTCTTTCTCCGGTTACCGGGGCGGTTTTTTTATTGGATTTTTGTCAGTTTGGCCTAATCTGTTGAAAAACAGAGACAACAAATTGGTCGGCGTTCGGTATGCTGCCGGATAATCCTTTCAGAATGCAGCAATAGGGGGGCGACATCCTCTCGTTAGTTTTATTAGGCTGATATGAAGTTTCTTCAGCCCCAAATGCGGCTGTTTACAAATAGTCCTCCCTTGGCGGTGTGAACACATCGACAACCTCTCCGCTTTCCATCACCTCAAAGGAATGAGGCGTATTGCCCGGTATGGCGTAGCTGTCCCCTGCATGAAGCAGCACTTCAATATTCTCCTCCGGCATTTCCATGTTCAGGCGGTATTCACCTGAAATGACGTACCCGCATTGTTCATGCGGATGTTGGTGGGTGGAGGCGAAGTTGCCTTTCACATAGTTCATCTTTGCTACCATTGATTTCTCTCCGACAGCAAGCGAATCCAGTGAAACGCCCTTGAACACTTTCTTCGATGCGTCTTCCTTGCGAACGATGACTTTATTATTTTTTATGATTTCCATATCAATACGTTATCTTCAGTTCCATCTGGATGTTTCCGCGTTCGTATGCCGGGTGATTTTCCGCAAGTTCCTTGAATCCCAGCTTTTTATATGTATGTATGGCAGGCTTGAGCAGGGTGTTGCTTTCAAGAAAAAGAATTTTCGCCTTCATGTCCTTTGCTTTGTCTATGGCTGCATGGCAAAGCATTTCCCCGATGCCTTTGCCCTGCGCATGAGGGTGAACGGCAAGTTTCGCCAGTTCATAATCATATACCGGGTCATCCATTTTGCAGAGGGCACAAACTCCGACGGGCTTCCCCCTGTAAAGGGCTACAAAGATAAAGCCTCCTTTGTTGATAATATATTCCTGCGGATGATCAAGATAGTCCAGATCGTGCGGTTCTATCTTCCAATGTTTTGTAATCCACTGTACGTTAAGTGATTTAAACGTATTTTTGTAACACGGTTCGTAAGGAACTACCCTGATATGCTCCCTTTCCCTCATTTTCCGGGCTTCTTTGACCCGTTGCAGCAGGCTCTTCTCAGCGAGCCGGTCTTCCCATTCGCCGATAGCTCTCCACAAATCATGGTGCGTTTCCTTGGAAATATCCTCTACGGCGACCTCCACGTCTTTGCAAAGCTCTGTCAGCATGGCGGCGACCCTTTTTCCATGTGGAGACAGGGCGATGACGGTGCGTCTCTTGTCCTTCTGGTCTTCAAGGCCTTTCACCAACCCTCTTGCCGTCATTTCTCCAACGATATTGCTCACGGATGGATGGCTGTGCCCTATTTCCTTCGCTATGCCCGTTATTGTTTTCTCTTTCCCGTTGGCCAAAACGAAAAGCAGGGGAAACCACTTTGGCCTTATGTCAATGCCGTATAATTCATAAATTTGACTTGCATCAGACGTCACTGCATCCGTCAGCATGCGCAGCCTGCTTCCAATGGCTATTTTACCTGTCCTATCGAAAAAATCCATATCTTTCCGTTATTGAATACGTAATTAATTACATAACTAATATGCCATTATCATGCGAGCAAGCATTTTTTTACATTTTAGTCTTCTTGCAGGTGGGGAATATCGCTGTATCCATCAATGGAATGGAAAAATCCGTCTTCTGTCAGTCGGGTAGGCCGCGGACGTGGTATTTGGCATTGCCGCCCTTGCCCACGCGATTATTTTGGAGCATGGGCAAGGGCTATTCCTGCGTTTCTATCCGGTACGGGGCTGCCGTTCTTTCCGGAAATATTTTCCTTGGCGTTCAGGATTTTACACTGTTGCCGGGATACCGGATGCGCCAGCCCCATGGGAAAGCGGGACAGGATTTCCTTGTCAGGGAGGACTCTCCAATAATCCGTTGAGCGTGCAAGTGATATTGCGGGGAATCCGGAGGGGCAAAAAATTTTTAGATAACAGGAAAAATCCTGTTTTTCCATTCAACGGTTGGAGTTATTATTATGTCTAAAATACCAACATACCATGCTTAACAATCTAACAACAAAATTTCAGGAAGCGCTGATGCAGGCGCAGCAAACTGCAGGACGGCTTGGAAAACCGGAAATCTCCTCTCTGGACGTTCTGGTGGCGTTGCTGGAGCAGGAAGGCGGAATTCTTTCCCCTATTCTCCGCAAGGCCTCTTGCGACCCGGGGTTGCTTCTCCAGGCGGCCCAGAGGGAAGTTTCCCACGAACCTACCCAAAGCGGTGCCACCACCCAGCCCCAGATGGGGCGTGACCTGGCTACGGTCATGCAGGCTGCGGAAGAAGAACGCAAAAAGCTCAAAGATGACTACCTCAGCGTGGAACATTTCATGCTTGGTGCGTTGGACACGCAAAACAAAGTGCACCAGTTGACGGACACCTTTGGCCTGACCAAGGATAATTATCTGGCCGCCATGAAGGAAGTGCGCGGCAACCAGCGCGTGACGGACGACAATCCGGAAGGCAAATACCAGACGCTGGAAAAATATGGAGACCATCCGCAGATTGCAGGTATTGCGTTAAATACCAAGAGAGAATTGCTGGAGAGTGTGTATCCATTCTTTCCGTTGCGGACAGGTTATGATATATATTTTCAGCAGTTTGCAACGTCCTGGGGACAGGTATGGAACCGGCGTATGTGGACAGGGTTTAAAAAATGGTATGAAGAACATCAGACCTTGCCGTTTCACAGAGATGTGCTGCCACAGATTCAGAATTACCCGGATACTTCCTGGGCAAAATTCTATCAGACCTATATTGTGGATCAGGGAAAATATTTTGTATACAGCTATGATTCACTGACCACCAATTTTGGAGATGCGGGGCAGCATTTTGCAGACAGTGCTTCGTCGGTACAGTCGATACTGTTCTATGGAAAGAA
>ERZ827088.3122-NODE-3122-length-15898-cov-4.599697_pt1 | contig 15898 bp, 13 predicted proteins | sample MGYA00519922_ERZ827088 | MGnify/ENA primary metagenome ERZ827088 (study PRJEB31778, sample SAMEA3449254) | human gut metagenome | biome: human gut; feature: human-associated habitat; material: faeces | place: United Kingdom | collected 2010/2012 ... | reverse complement strand
AAGTTACAGGCGTATCCGCCGATATTCAGTCTGACGCCTAAAGCGTCTGGAAGCATGTGACTTTAGTCATGTGAGGTTCACCACAATGTTTACAGTTGTATACCTTATCTGCGTCTCTTTCTTCTTATAATTCAGAGAACAATTATTAAGACGGAAAACTGACGACTGATAGAACAAAGATAAGAATAAGCCGGATAAATGCTGAATGTTACAGCATTTATCCGGCCTTTGTCTTGTAAATTTCGCCACATTTAAATATAAAGCACTATACCTGTATTCTGTCTGCAACTTCATTTCCAAGAACAATCTTTCGGTTTGCAGAAGAAATAATCAGAGAATCGTGGAATTTGCGGAGAACGCGAATCGTGCTGCCTTCATGAATATCCATATCGTGCATGGATTTCATAACTTCCGGCAATCCGAACATCCATTTAATGGTGTAAGTGTATCCCTGAGTAGAATCTGATAATGAATGCATAAAAAAACCTCCCTGTATAAAGTAATATGGTAAATAATGTCAGATAATTTATTGCTGTTATTGAAGTAATTGTATATCTATGAGTATTAGTTCGTCAATTATAACATTATTTCATACAATACTTAAATAATCATTCATTTATTCAGATATTTTCAGGGACTTTTTTCCGCATATACATATAATTTATTCGATAAATTTCAGATTATCAAGAGCATAGCGGAGTGCCATGCACATTAATTCATTTCTTGAGCGTCCGCTTTTGGCAGACAAGTCATCATATTGTTCCTGCAGTTCACGTTCAAGGCGAATGGTCATGGTGATTGATTTGTCTTCTTTTTTATCTGTACATTTTGGCCGGACAATAAAGTCGTTTGGCATGATTATCCCTCCTGTATAAACATTTATTAGTGAATGGTTATCATAATTGATATTGCTTATTCTATAGCAATCCTCTGAAATAATGCATCTTAATCCAGCCCATCAGAGTGTGAAATCCTGCGTCAGATATCTTTGCCGTGCGTCAGCACGCCTGCAGATATCTTCCTTGTCTTTCGCACTCTGCTGAACTGTCTTAAATGCATTATTTACGAGGATTGCTATAATTTTGATCTCCGTAATCACTGTTATGATATAAAGTATAGTTACACAGGATTGACATTAATATAACACAAATTTATAATACATATCAGTATTACTTTTCTCCGCTTTGAAATAGAAAGGTTATCCTGCGAGACTGTTGTAAGAATCAATTTGATGCGATAGTATGAGTGAGTTATGAATATGTGGGGAATACTTGTAACATCAGAATGCAGTAAATAAATATTTTCAGAGAGACTGGGTAAATATATGGAAAATGTGATTCGGAAATTGTATGGTATGTATATGGATAATGACAATAGAGAAAAAAATGAAATGTCAGTAATGCATGATGATTTATGTAAAGAGAAAAAAGAGAAGGCATACCAGTGCTATCAGAAATTGAGAGTTCAACTGACAGATGAGCTTGCTGAAGAACTGGATGAACTGATGAATAAACATATGGAAATATATCCACAAGAGCTGGAAGAAAGTTTTGCCATGGGATTTAAAACAGGGGCAAGGCTGATGTGCGAGATTTTCAGTGAAGAAACAGAATGATTGTAAAGCAGATATGGCAATTCTCCAGATAAAGTATGATTTTAGAGGATTGCCATAGGTTTGATAAGTGGGTCTGACATATAATTTTTGATAACATGATCAGGGTAATTTATGGTTGTTGAACGTTATCAGAAATTGTGAGGTTGTCAGACGTAATTTCATTCAGGAGATATTCTATAGTATGCATATGTTCGTTCATAACTTTTTCTGCAAGAGGTGCATCATTATTGGTTATTGCCTGAACAAGCCGAGTGTGCTGGGAATCAATCTCCGGTGCATCGTTATTTTTCTGCATAAGATAGGAACGTATTCCAACGATCATATTTTCGGTAATCTGTGCAGAGGCATTTAAGACACTCAGTATTAATGGATTGGAAGAAATCTGAGCAATTTTCAGATGCAGATCACGATCCAGATCACCGCGGATTTTTTCATCCTGAGTGCTGTCCAGTCTGGCAATGATAAGCTGGAGTTCAGCAGCATCCAGCGGTGTACAGTTTTGGGCAGCGAGAAAAGCAGCTTTGCTTTCCAGTGCGCCTCGAAGCTGCAATGCATCCTGAATTTTGCTGTTGTACATTTGAAATATGATAGACAGAGGTTCAGTAAGACAGCTGTGAAGATCAGTTGCAATATAATTGGCACCGCCATGTACGCTGACAGTAATCCCGAGCAGGGAAAGAGCCTTCAGGACTTCTCGTAATGCTGGTCTGGAGATTCCGAATTCTTCTGCCAGAATACGTTCAGCAGGAAGTGCGTCGCCGGGTTGTAATTCTCCGTTTTGGATATTTTCGATAATTTGTTTCAGAACATCGTTGAATGTACTGGTTTTATCTATTTTTCTAAACATTTATTTTCCTCTTTCCTGGTACATCGTTTCGTAAATAACTATACCAATCGGATTCGCAGACAAGTGAGTGGTATAGTTATTTCGAAAACGGTGTACTAACCTTTGTTGTGTTATGCAGCTCTATATCAGATAACTGTTCCGCAGAGATTTCTTTGATTATTAAATAGTTACATGCATCTAATATTATAACGGATTGAAAGGGAGATGCAACTGATTCCTACAAAATTTCTAAAAGTGTAAAATTTTTGTGTTGCTGAGAACGGAGTGAACAGTAACAAATTTTTGCAGTTTTTTTATAAATTTTATAATTATATTAGAAATTAGACAAATTTCTCTCACATTTATAGGTTATGATATTTACATCTTAAGGAAATGACGTACCTTAAGAGAAAATCTTTCCTTTCCCTAAAAAGTGTAAAATGAACGTGAATCACCGCTTAGCCGACAAGATCGACGGAGAAGCGGTGATTTTATTATGTCACTGAAGCCGGATTCTTTCTTATAAACCTCTGTAACGATTAAGACAGGCATAAATTTCCTGAATACGGGGAGTAGCGTAACCACAGGAAATTTTTTGATTCTCTGTAAAGAAGGACAGACCATGTAAAGAGAGATTTTTCCAGAGAAACTGCACAATCTCAGGCAGGGTACGTCTGCCGTCTGCCAGATGTTCAACTGCATATTTCAGCAGGAGACCTAAGGCAGCGGTTTGTTCTGCGTCAATAAGCTGTTCTGTATAGCGGAGATCAATCTCCTGTCTGCCGAGAGAGAAGCCATCTGTTCCGGAGATTCTGGTTTTCAGGCGCTCAGGTTTTGCGGCACCGGAATCGGAATGATTTCCACGACTGTTATGTCTGAGGCGCTTAGAAGATTCGGCAGGTCTGCTCATAATGCGATGGCTGTGCGGAAGCTGAAAATCAGTAACTGAAACAGCAGGCAGAGGATATTGGCTGCATAATTTTTTGACAGAAGCTGTAATATCTTTTGGAACGTAATTGTCCATCTGGATAATTGTATCTGCAATATGAAAGAATGCCCCGGAACTTCCGGCAACAAGAATTGTAGAAATCCCTGCTTTTTTATAAAGATCTTCTGCACGTTCCAGAAACGGAGTGATCGGCTCTTTCTCACGCTGAATAACCTGCTGCATGAAAGCATCACGAACCATGAAGTTAGTTGCGGAGGTGTCTTCGTCAAGAAGAAAAAGGTGGCTTCCGGCTTCCATGCTTTCTACGATACCGGCTGCCTGGGAAGTGCTTCCACTGGCATCCAGTGTAGAGAAACAGCGGGTATCTTTCTTGTTTGGAAGATCATTTATAAACATGGAAATATCCACATCCTTGATAAAACGGCCATCTTCTGAACGCAGTTTGACAGCAGTTGCATCTGTGATCACGTATTCACGTCCATCTCCGGGGATATGATTGTATACACCAAGTTCAAGTGCATTCAGAAGCGTGGATTTGCCATGATATCCACCGCCTACGATCAGAGTGATTCCCTTTGGAATCCCCATGCCTGTGATTTTTCCTTTATGGGGAAGATTTATGGAAATGCGCAGACTGTCCGGAGAAGTAAAGGGAACGGAAGCTTTCATAGGGCGGGAGGAAATACCGCTTTCTCTTGGGAGGATGGAGCCGTCGGCTATGAATGCGCAGAGATTTTTTGCGGGCAGCGTCTGACGGATAAATTCCTGATCCTCTGCAAGCTCTATATAATTCTGTAATTCCTTTGCATTAAGGCTGGAGTAGAAAAAGGATTTTTGAATGCATACAGGCAGAAAATCAAAAAGAATTTTCTCCAGTTCAGTGGCATTGATCGTGCGGCCATTAGCAGGGAAGCCCACAAAAAAGCGGGCGGTTATGCCTTTTTCTGTTATTTCACAGGCTGTCCGGGAAAGAATCTCCTGACCACAATGACTGACAGTGAGCAGGCCGCTTTTGCCGGAGCCTTTTGCACGAAAGCTGTACTGACTGACCTGTTTTTCAAACTGACGTGTAAGATAGTCGCAAAGAGTAGTCCCGGTAAGTGTATCTTTATAATATTCGACGGGAAATCCGGCATCTCTGTGTGAAATCTGAATGTTGACATGAGAGGGAGAAGCAAAAGGATCTCCCTGCACATGGTCGATGGACAGAATATAATTTCCAAAATGATACAGACCTTTCAGCCCTTTATATGCCGGATAACTTTTGCGGTTTATGGAACGAAGCTGCTGACGCAGTTCCTCTGAATTTTTCATGACAGAACCTCCTGGTATTGCAGATATTTTTATAATAATCCTCGCAAATAATGAATTTGAGAGGAGAAACATTAACCTGCCATCAACTATAGCGGAAATGAATCATAATGTCCACTGACAAATAAATATTAATTATATGGAAAATTTTCAGAGGATGTTTTATAATGAAAAACAGGTAATTGTTCAATATCATTACATAATAGCGAACTGATGAATAGTTACCGTTATCAAAGCAATACTATGAATGACAGTCATAAAGAAAGGCGGAACAGTAAATGGAACGTAGAAATGCATGGCTTTCTTATACAGAAGCAGAAGAAAAAGAACTGGAGCAGGTTGCAAAAGCGTATCGCAATTTTCTTAATGTGGGAAAAACAGAGCGTGAATGTGTGACGCAGATCATCAGAGAAGCACGGGTAGCAGGTTATGAATCTCTGGAAGAGAAGACTGCGAAGGGTGAGAAACTGAAAGCAGGAGATAAAGTTTATACAGTCGGAATGAAGAAGATCATTGCACTGTTTCATATCGGACAGGATGATATTTCTGAGGGAATGAATATTCTGGGAGCACACATTGATTCTCCACGTCTTGATGTCAAACAGAATCCATTATATGAGGATACGGATCTTGCATATCTGGATACCCATTATTATGGCGGTGTTAAGAAATACCAGTGGGTGACTCTTCCCCTGGCAATTCATGGCGTAGTGGTAAAGAAAGACGGAAGTACAGCAGAAGTAAATATCGGTGAGGATGAGGATGATCCGATCGTATATATCACAGACCTTCTGATCCATCTTGCAGGAAAGCAGATGCAAAAAAAAGCGACAGAAGTGATCGAGGGAGAGAATCTGGACATCCTGATTGGCAGCAGACCATTGAAAGACCTGGAAGATGATAAGAAGAAAGAGGCAGTAAAACAGAATGTACTGAATATCCTTAAAGAGAAGTATGATATGGAAGAGGAAGATTTTCTTTCTGCAGAGCTGGAGATCGTACCGGCAGGAAAGGCAAGAGAGTGTGGTCTGGACAGAAGTATGATCGCTGCTTATGGACAGGATGACAGAGTGTGCGCATATACTTCTCTGCTTGCAATGCTTGGGATGGACACCCCGAAACACACTTCCTGCTGTCTGTTTACTGATAAAGAAGAGATTGGAAGCGTAGGTGCAACCGGTATGCAGTCACGTTTCTTTGAGAACGCAGTGGCTGAACTTCTGGATGCAATGGGATGCTACAGTGATCTGAGATTGAGAAGAACTCTGAAGAATTCCAGTATGCTTTCCTCTGATGTAAGTGCAGGCTATGATCCGGCTTATGGGGAGGCATTTGAGAAAAAGAATGCAGCTTATCTTGGAAGAGGTATCGTATTAAATAAATTTACCGGAGCAAGAGGTAAATCCGGCTCGAATGATGCAAATGCAGAATACGTGGCAAGAGTCAGAAATATTTTTGACAGCCATGAAGTTGCGTTCCAGACAGCTGAGCTTGGTAAAGTTGATGTAGGCGGAGGCGGAACAATCGCTTATATCGCAGCGCTTTATGGAATGGAAGTCATTGACAGCGGTGTGGCAGTGCTCAGTATGCATGCACCATGGGAAGTGACAAGTAAGGCAGATATTTACGAAGCTAAGAAAGCATATAAGGCATTTCTGCTGGAAGCATAAAAAGTCAGGCAGATGCGGAATAAAAATATGAAGAAATCGTGGAAGCTGTATCGTTTCTGATAACAGAGACTTGCAGATTCCGCAGATAAGGGCAGAGCTTTTGGAAAACTGAAGCGCTGCCCTTTTAACGTATAAGTGAGGTTATGATTGTAAAAGGTATTTCTGATATCTTACGAAAGACAGGTTGCGATTCTGTAAGATCTGGATTGGAGCAGGATATTTAATAGACGGGAGGGAAAGATGGAGGAAGCGCTGATCAGAGTAAAAGATTTGTGTAAAATATATAATCCCGGCGAGAATGAAGTACGGGCGCTGGATCATATTAATCTGGAAATTAATAAGGGTGAGTTTGTTGCTATTATCGGACAGTCGGGTTCAGGAAAGTCTACATTTATGAATATGTTGGGCTGTCTGGATGTGCCTACATCCGGCGAATATTTTTTGAATGGAACTGATGTGTCCACAATGGAAGATAATGAACTCTCAGAAGTCAGAAACCGGGAGATCGGATTTATTTTTCAGGGATTTAATCTGATCTCAAATCTGACTGCAATTGAAAATGTGGAACTACCGCTGGTTTACAGAGGGGTAGACAGAAAAACGAGACATAAGCTGGCAGTAGAGTCACTGACCATGGTAGGGCTTGAGAAACGTATGGATCACAGACCAAATGAAATGTCAGGAGGACAGCAGCAGAGGGTGGCTATTGCAAGAGCAATCGCGGCCCAGCCACCGGTGATCCTGGCAGATGAACCTACAGGAAATCTGGATTCTGCATCCAGTAAGGAGATTCTTCAGATTCTTAAAAGTATGCACGAGCAGGGAAAAACAGTCATATTGATCACACATGATAATGGGATTGCTGCTCAGGCAAGGCGTGTAGTCAGAATTATGGATGGAAAGATAGAGTCAGATTTTATCAATAAAAACTATGGGAAAGAAGAATATATAAAAAATCAGCTGGATGCATAAACCCGGTTACAAGGAGACAAATATTATGAAAAAAAAGAAAAGTAAAAAGAAAATTATTATTGGAGCAGCTGCTGTTCTCGTTGTTGCCGGCGGAGTTACAGTAGCAGGTCAGAGGAATTCCACAGAAAATCAGATCCCGCAGGTTCAGGTGGTAATTGCAGAGAAGGGTGATGTTGAGGAAATTGTAGATGCTACAGGAACAGTGGGAAGTGAAGAGGAGAAGACCTATTATTCTCCTGTAAATGCAGAGCTGAAAACGGTTTCTTTTGCCCAGGGAGATGTGGTGAAAAAGGGAACAAAACTGATCGAGTTTAATACAGAGGATCTGGAGAAAGATAATCGGAAAGCAGAACTGAATCTGAAATCAACAAAGTATGATACAAAGGATACAAGAAATAAATCTTACAAAGCAGAGAAGAAGCAGAAGGATGCCAAAAAGAATGTTCAGGAGCTTGAGAAGAAAATAAAGGATAAAAAAGCTTATGTCTCGTCTCTGAAATCACAGATTTCAGCGGCAGCAGCAGCGGCACAGCGTGAAGCGGCAGCTCAGGCATCCGCACAGGCAGCAGCTCAGGCTCAGGCACAGCAGCAGGAAGCTCAGGCAAAAGCCCAGGCAGAGGCAAAGAAACAGGAGGAAATCCAGAGTAAATATCAGGCCGCACTTTATACATACAAGACGGAGACTCTTCCGCAGTACCAGCAGCAGCTCTCAGATCTGAATGCACAGTATAATCAGGCACAAAGCGATTATAATCAGGCAGACACCACATATCAGATGGCATTTGCAACATGGCAGGCAGACCCTTCAGATGAGAATACACAGGCTCTGGATAATGCGGAGGCTGCAAGAACACAGGCACAGCTCGCAATGCAGCAGGCACAGCAGACTTATAATGATCTTAAGCAACAGACACCGAAAATGCCGGTACTTTCTGATTTCACAGAAAGCAGTGCAGATTACTCATGGGGAATTTCAGACGGTTCAGATGCAGATGACAGCGATGGGGAAGATTCTTCCTCCTACGGATATGATTACAGTGGAAGTGATGGCGGGACAGTAACTGCGGATACTTCTGCTCTGGAAAGTGCACTTGAGACAGCAAGCGATGAACTTGCAGAGCTTCAGTCAGATCTGGCTTCTGAGAAAGCTATCGCAGAGGCAGATTCCACAAGCCTGACAAAAGAAGAAAAAGAGAAACTGAAAGTAACAGATAATCTTTCCGAACTGGACGCAAAATCAGCCGAGGAGCTGGTGAAGGAAGGAAAGAAAGGAATCACCGCGGAATTTAACGGAATCATATCCAAGGCAGATATTAAGCAGGGAGCAGCAGTTACTCAGGGTATGGAACTGTTTACTATTGAGAATACAGACAAGGCAAGTGTGGATGTGACTCTCTCTAAATATGATTATAATACAGTGAAAGAGGGGCAGTCTGTTGAGATTACCTTGGGGGATAATACTTATCAGGGTACTGTAACAAAAATGAGTCATATTGCGGTGCAGAATGAAAAAGGAACGCCGGTCATTTCAGCAATAGTAAGCATTGATAATCCAGATGAAGATATTTTCCTGGGAGTAGATGCAAAGGTTAAGATTTATGCGGCTTCTGCGAAAAATGTGGTGACTCTTCCTGTGGAAGTGGTCAATATCGGAAAAGAAGGCTCCTTCTGCTATGTGATAGAAGATGGACTGGTGACAAAGAGAAATATTACCACAGGAATCAGCTCAGAGGATTATGTGGAAATTACGGACGGAATCAAAGAAGGAGAAGAAGTAATCGCAGATCTGGGTGATTACACAGAGGGAATGGAAGTACAGGCAGTTCCTGAACAGACAGGAGAGGATGCCGATGAGTAATCTGTATGAATATATCAAGATGGCAGTCCATAACATTATGGCAAATAAGGGACGTTCTTTTCTGACTATGCTTGGCATTATCATTGGCATTGCTTCTGTAATTGCCATTGTATCTGTGGGTGAAGGAACCAAGAACCAGATGAACAGTGAAATTGATGATATCGGCGGCGGGCAGATTGCCATCAGTGTCAGCGATGAGGCACAGACAGATGAGGAGTGGATCACTGCGGATGATGTGGAAGCAATCCGGGCGGTAGACGGTATAGAAGGAGTAAATGTTTCGGATTCATTCAGTGGAGAAACTACCACAGGTAAGGGAAATTTTTCTCTTATGCTGACGGGTGAGGGACCGGATGCAAAGCTGTTAAATAATGCCACCATGAAGCATGGAGTATATTTCGGAGAAAATGAAGTTCAGGAAGCAAAAAATGTCTGTGTGCTTTCCGATGCAGATGCAAAAAGACTCTTTGGCACAGATGATGTGGTTGGAATGACTGTAGATGTCAATTGTTATGGACTGACCAAAAGTCTTCGTATCTGCGGGGTGACAACCCAGAAAGAAAATGGAACCTTTGTCAGTTATACTTATGAGGGAATGCCGGTGACTATTAATGTTCCCTATACTACAATGAATGAATTCACCGGTGTATCCGATTACTTTTTCTCAGTGACAATGCAGGCAGATAAGAGCTTAAACAGTCAGGATGTTGCTGACAAAGTGGTAAAACTGCTGGAAAAAAGACATCAGTGTGCAGGAAAAGATTACTTTCAGGTGCAGAGCTTTCAGGATATTATGAGCTCTATGAATCAGATGCTGGATATGGTGACTGCTTTTATCTCCTTTGTGGCGGGAATTTCCCTTCTGGTTGGCGGTATCGGCGTTATGAATATTATGCTGGTTTCCGTAACAGAACGTACCAGAGAGATTGGTATCCGTAAGTCACTGGGAGCGAAAACCTCTTCTATTATGATGCAGTTTCTGGCAGAGGCGGCAATTCTGACGGTGATTGGAGGGGTGATAGGAATTGTTCTGGGTGTGATTGGCGGATATGTGATCTGTTCAATCATAAGCAGCAGTATGGGAATGTCCATCACTCCGGGAATCAGTCTGAGTACAATTATGGCGGCGACTTTGTTTTCCTGTGCAGTAGGAGTATTCTTTGGAATTTATCCTGCGAAGAAAGCAGCAAAACTGAGCCCGATCGAGGCTTTGCGGCGGAATTAATGAAAACAGGACTGCGATGGTATTTTGGTGTTCTGATATCATTACAGAATAGTTGTAAATTGTTATAATTTTGCGAATCAAAAGAAAAAAATAAAAAATTCAAAAAAAGTGTTGACAAATGCTCCAGTATAGAGTAGAATACTCATTGTTGTGAGGGACACGAGATAAGAACTTCACAAGGATGTGCGTTTAGCTCAGCTGGATAGAGCGTTTGGCTACGGACCAAAAGGCCGGGGGTTCGAATCCTCTAACGCACGTAGAACCGCTAGAAATCACAATGTCATTAACTTTAGCAAAAAGCAGAAATCGTAAGTATTTATAAAACTATGATTCCTGCTTTTTGTTTTTTTATATGGGCATACTTATCCCCTTCTCTTTGTACTCGTATTTTCTAGATTAGTATGCTCTTTTATGAGTATTTGAATATTTCCCTGCTAACCGCCCTTTCGTTCTGGTATAATGCCGATCAGGACGAATAGGAACCAGATTCTTACTGATGTCTTCATATATTTGCTGAAATAATATATTTTTCTTTTGATCATCCGTTTCAAGAAGTATATAAATCAGATCGTTTTTTAAGATTCCAATACTAACTGTCTGATTGATCATCATTTTATGTTTTCTGTTTGTTTCCTTCTGATCCAGTTCACGCTCTGCGTCTAATATGATATCTTCGACTAAATTGCTCAGATATATGGTGCTGTATATATCTTGTAATAACAGAATAGGTTTTGTACCTGTAAAATTTTCTAACTGCAACCGATTCTTTAGTGTTTCATACGCAGTCTCTATTCCCCACCTCATATGATATAATTCTTTTATTTCTTCTGTATGAAATTCCGTTTGTGAAAGATTTGTAGCTAAAACTTCCAGATTTCCATTTTCTAATAGGATCTTTACCATACGCAATGAAATTTCACCCAGTTCTTTCATACGTTCTCCATCCGGCGTCCCCTCGTAATGTCTGATTCTTGATTTATCAAGTTTTATTTTAACCAGCTGATCATTTTCTGTTAAACTGCTTTGCTCTTTTTTGTAATCACTGCTTTTTAAACGTACGATAAATTTAATACCTTTATCCATCATATGTATAAACGCAGGTGTAGAAGGATATCCTCGGTCCATGATAATGATAAATGGAATATTTCCTATTGTTTCCGGTATTCGCTCTAATTGCTTTTATGCCAGGCGCATCTCATCAAATTTTACTTTGTTACAATCACTTTCTAGTATCATGCGATTCATTACATCATAGATACAGCCTAATCCTATTTGAGCCTGGGGTTTTGTATTTTTTCGGCTTGCAGAACCATACAGTTCCAGCGTTTCAGCAGTGGTAGGAATATTAATGTCTGAGCCGTCTGCCGACAAAATGCCTTAAATTCATTAGAACTCATTTTTTCTATGTCCATGAATGTACGTTTTTGAGAATGTTTCATCAGCATCACATCCTTTTCTGCGGCAGGTTCATGGTTTTTTTTACAATATAAGCATATAAAAAAAAGCAGAAGACATCTAATTTTTTTAGAATAAATATCGTCTGCTTTAAGTTAATGACATTGCATAAAATCAAGGCTTCACAAATTCTTCACAAAATAATTAGCACTCATCTCTTGATAATGGAAGTTGATTTTTGTCCTGTCTTGTGTACTCTGGAAGTGCCTGTTTTACAGGCTTTTCGGAGAATCAGTCATTTTGTCTGGTATTGTAAAGCAGTGTCAGATTTGTTGTAAATGTCGTAAATTTGTGGTCAAAAAATGATGAGAAATGGAGAGTGCTAATAAAATGAAATTAACGTATACGAATGTAAATGGATACCTGATTCCTAATCTCACCTATAAATCCGGTGAGCAGATGGAGCAACTTGGCAAGTATGGTTTTCTTCGCAGAGATTATCTGAAGAATCATCGAAATTCAACCTATCAGGTGATGCTTCTGCAGGACACCATTGGAGAGCATCTTCTGGAAGTAGATAAGGCAGCCAGAGAACGGGAAGAAGTGATCCTGAAGCAGTTGGAAGAAAAAGAACCATTGCCAGACAAAGAAGTAGATCAAATGGCATGGGTAAGAGCTGCTAATCAGCACAGAGCAATTGCGGAAGAGATTATCCTTAAAGAATTGATTTATGTATGAGGAATGCCAGTAATCAATCTGGCGGGTAACTGATAAAAATAGAATATTGTGAGCGAAGTAAGGCGTGAGTCATAAGATATGGCTTGCGTCTTTTTCTTTGCCTGAAAGGAAGTGATAAGTTTGAACAAGAAGTTTTTGAAGCATTATATGGAAACCAATCCAGAAGGGACAGCACAGACCTATATCTTTCTGGTGGACAATCAGGATATAGCGTTGAATATTGTAATGTCAGGATATCAGGCAATCTGTCTGGTGCAGGAAGATGACGGATATTATTTCAGTGCAGATTCATTTATAGAGGAAATGAGATCTATTCAGTTTACTGGAAGCTGTCAGAGTGCCTATCATTATGTGACTGCCTGTACGGTGAAGTGGATGAATGATAAGTTACAGACATTTTTCAAAGACGTTGGTCTTGATGGAAAAGCAGGCTGGCAGTTGTTCAAAGAGAAAGAGTATCTTGGCAAACTGGATAATCAGAAAGAAGTTGAGATATTACTGGAACAGTATATTCTTCGGTTTGAGCGAGATCCAAAAGAAGAACCGGAACTGAGCCGGTTTCACTTATTTGATGCAAAAGGAAATGTGAAAGGTGTTCGGGACATGGAGATTGTAGATTACCTGGTGGAAAATGTTCAGTTTTTTGTGGTGGGAATCACACCTTATTATTATGAACACGGCGTTTTCCTGGAAGACCATGATGGGGTAAGAATGAAATACCGTATCCAGAAGCTGATCTATCGAGATCAGGTACAGAGTGGAGTGATCAAAAGAATCTATAATCTACTGATCACACAGCCAAAAGTTCACCGAGAGGCATATGAACTAAATAAACAGCCTGTGCGGTGGATTAATTTCAAAAATGGATATTATGATCCGGTTACGGGTGAAATGCTGGAACACAATCCGGATTATCTGACAATCAATCAGATTCCATTTCCCTATTATCCAGAGGATTGTGAGCAGGTGTTACAAGGTGGAGAAAATATTAAAAAGTATCTGGCATCGTCTCTTCCTAACAAAGAAGAACAGCAGACATTCTGGGAGTATTTTGGCTATTGCATGACACAGGACACGCAGTTTCAGAAATTCCTTACACTGAAAGGAAATGGTGGAACCGGAAAGTCAGTGGCAGTATCACTGATCCAGCATGTAGTTGGAATCACCAATATGTCCAGTATTTCTCTACAAGATCTGAACAAACGATTCTATGCGACTGGAATGTACGGAAAGCTGTTAAATGCCTGTGCGGATATTCCATGTAAGGCAATGGAAAACACAGATGTATTAAAGAAAGCTGTTGGTGAAGATACACTGATCTACGAAAAAAAGGGACAGGATGCGATTCATTTCCACTCTTATGCAAAGCTACTTTTTTCTACCAATGAAATGCCCCAGAATCTTGAGGATAAGTCAGATGCTTTTTACCGTAGATTATTGATCCTTGATATGAACCGGGTAGTAAAAAGCGGTGAAAAAGATCTGCACTTAAAGGAAAAGGTACAGGCAGAATCCGATTATGCAATTCATATGGCGATGATTGCACTGAAAAAACTGTATGAACAGGGAAAGTTTACGGAGAGCGAGCACAGCAAAGAATGTGTAAGAGAGGTACAACGGTCGTCTGACAGTATCTGTGCTTTTATTGATGAGTCATTGGTGCGTGCCAAAGGAAAACGTCTGAAACGAAGTGAAGTGTTCCATATGTATGAGGAATACTGCAAAGAGAATGGCAGACAGGGGCATGGTAAATCCAATTTTTTCAGGAATATGACGGATAAAGGTTTCCTTCTGAAGCAGTACAATGGTGAGTTCTATTATCAGGATATTGCAGTTAAGGAAGAAGATTTTTGTCCTGTAGATCCAGAAGAAAGAATACCTTTTGAAGAAACAGATACAGATTATAAACAGTTACAATTAAATATGAATCAGGGAATTAAGGGCATTTAGGGCAAAATAAGCAAAAAGAAATGTTACCGGAGCAGGAGAAATAATAAAGATAGCTGCCAGAGTACATAAAATTTTGCTTTTTTTACACTGACTGCCCTTTTATGTATCAACATTTTAGCTGATACAAATATAAGTTTTTCCCGAATTTGGGAGAAAGCCAAAAATAAAAGTTAAGAAAGTATGAGGTATGATTATGAGAATGATGAAAAACAACAATAATGAGACAGTTATGGTGATCGGGATTGATCATGGGTATGGAAACATGAAAACAGCCACCAGATGCTTTCCATCCGGTGTAGCCAGATATGATAAGGAGCCAATCTTTCAGAATAATCTTCTCAAAGAAGGAGGATTATTGGTACTGGAGCATGGAAAAGATAATAATTTCGAAGAAAATCCACATTTCCTTGAGAGAAGGGTGTATGGAAGTGTGAACTTCTCACTATTCAGATAAGATCCAAATACAATTTCATCCTTATTAAAGCAGCGGAGCCAATAAACGCACGATAGACTCCGCAGCTTTTTGTCTCCACGAACGTCTGCCCCAATTCTTCAAAAAGATCTGTGTACTTTCGCGCTGGTCCTGAAGAAATATTTCTTTCATTTCAAGGGCAGTTTCTACGTCATACATAAAAGCATTCACCTCAAAGTTATGCTCAAAGCTACGGAAGTCAACATTGGTAGAGCCTACAGTGGAAAGCATATCATCTGAAACCATCAGCTTAGAATGTAGAAAACCTTTCTTATAAAAATAGACTTTAACACCTGCCTGCATCACATCTGCCAAATAAGAACGCGATCCAAGATGAGTTATCCAGTTATCTGCACGTTCCGGTAACATCAAGCGTATATCCACCCCAGACAATGCTGCTGTTTGCATAGCTGCTAATATTGGTTCTGTAGGCAAAAAATAAGGTGTTTGCATATAGAAATATTTTTTTGCACTGGTAATAGCAACAGTCAATCCCTGCATGATTTCTTTCCAAGGCCCGATAGGCTCACTCGTGACAATTTGCACTAAAGAACTTCCGCAAGAGTCAATCTTCGGAAAATAACGGGAAGCGGTTATCAACGTACGGTCTACAAAATACCAATCAAGCAAAAAAGCCGTTTGTAAACCATGCACTGCCTTGCCTTCCAACATGATATGCGTATCTCGCCAGATCCCCCAAGAAAAGCCACGCATATAACGTTCTGCCAGGTTCATTCCCCCAACGAAGCCCACGCGTCCGTCAATAATGACAATCTTTCTATGATTACGGTAATTCACCCTACTGGTAAATAAGGGAAAACGTACTTTCAAAAAGCTCCTGACTTCAATACCGGCATTGCGCATTTCTTCAAAAAAACGATTAGGCACATGCCAGCAACCTACATCATCATAGATAA